>Ga0190274_10000317_pt1 | contig 30284 bp, 30 predicted proteins | sample Popmic531T_FD_133002 | JGI IMG/M metagenome (GOLD analysis project Ga0190274, IMG submission 133002) | Populus adjacent soil microbial communities from riparian zone of Yellowstone River, Montana, USA - 531 T | ecosystem: Environmental > Terrestrial > Soil > Riparian zone | place: USA: Montana... | reverse complement strand
CTGCTGACGATCGTGAAGCTCTTGAGCACCGTGGAGGCGGCAACCCGCGGGTTGAGCGAACGCTGCGACGTCGCCGGCACGCCCTCGAACTCCTGTTGGGAGTTGAACTGGTCGTATCGCAGGCCGGCGGTGAACCCGAGCTCGTTGAGCCGGTACTGTCCCTCCAGGTACAGCGCGGCCGAGTTCGGCGAGAAGTCGGACGCGGTGGCGGGCGGCACGCTGTCACCCACCGGCAGATAGCCGAGGACGCGCTGGAAGGTCTGCACCCGCTGGCTCACGTATTCACCGCCGAAGAACAGGTCGCCCTTCGTGCCAAGGCCGATGGTCACGTCGACCTGGCCGCGCAATTCCCGGAAACTGTTCCAGTCGAGCGAGCCGGCCGACGACTGGGACTGGAAGAAGGCCGGGACCCCCCACGGCGAGCGGGATGAGTAGTCCGGCAGGTACATGCCCGGGATCGGTTGCTGTGCCGCGATGGTGTCCTTCGCGCTGGCGATGTCCTCGCCCACGATGTTGAACGGCGAGGTGGTGAAGGCACCGAAGAAATACTTCACCGAATCGGCGAGCTGTCCCCGCACGAAGCTGCGATCGAAGTAGCCGGCCCGCGCGTCGATGACCAGCGGGAGCCTGGCGGTGGGCGAAGACGAGTGCTGGAAGCTCGCGCTGAGCAACGTGCCGGCGAAGCTCAGCGCCGGCGCGTACTCCAGGTCGTACTTGTACAGCTGGTCATAGAGCGTCTCCTTCTGCGTGCTGTAGAGACCGAACAGGCGGATGGTATTCCCGGCGCCGGCCGGGATGATGAGCTTCCCGGCATATGACAGTTGCTGTCCCGCGTTGTGGGGCAGGGGAGCGGGGATCGTGTATCGCGGGTCCTGCGGGTCGGTCGGTGCCGGGGCACTGGTCGGGTCGAAGTCGATCCGGGCATTGAGGTCGATCCCGAAGACGCCCTGGATGCCGGCCACGATCGGCCCGGCGCCGGACACGATGAACCGGTCAAGACCGAGATCGGCGCCCCCCGAGAGTGGACGGTCGGTTTCGTAGGCAACGCGGCCGGTCCACTTGGGCCCGCCATCAGTGGTCACCACGTTGACCATGCCGGAAATGGCCTGCCCGTACTTCGCACTGAACCCGTTGGTCACCAGCGTCGCTTCGGTGAGGATATCAGGCGGGATCCGGAGCCCGATCTGGTTGGTGGAGGCATCGAGCTGGTTCTTGACACCGAGGCCATCGAGGATGAACGACTGCTCCCCCGGTCGACCGCCCCGATAACTGGTGCCAACGGCGCCGGCACTGAGGGTGAGGGCTTCCTCGAGCGAGCTGATCGGCAGGTTGCGGAGGTCCTCGGCGGTGTAGCGCTGCTCGGTACGCGTGGAGAGCGCATCGAGCGGATCGGTCGGGCCAGCCTCGACTGCAAGCTCTTCCAGTTCAATGGTGCTCGACACCATCACGATGACCAGGTTCGTCGTCTCGCCCGAGCGGACGACCACGTTGCGGATGGTGGTCGGCTGGTACCCGATCCGGCGTGTCTGGACGGTGTAGTTGCCGCTCCGTACCTGCCGGATGCGAAAGTTTCCCGACGAGTCGGTGACGGTGCCGCGGCGCGCCTCCTCGACCGTGATGGACACGTCGGAGAGCCATGCACCGGAGGTCGAGTCGCGCACCCGGCCGCCGATGGCGCCGTCCTGCGCCGCCGCCATCACGGGCGACGCGCAGGCCGCGAGGAGCCCGCATCCCAGCGCGCGCCTCACCCTGAGGGCGATCGTCACTGCAGATCGAAGCGGTAGAGGTTGCCGAAGCTCTCGGCGATGATCACCCGGCCGTCGGACGACAGCACTGGCCGACTGTAGTCAGCGAACTCGCCGGTTGCGACGTACCGCAGCGTGCCGCTGCCGAGATTGACGAGGACGATGCTTCCGCCGCCATTCACCTGGACGGTCGCGCCAGTATCGCTGGTGAACTCGGCCACGCTGCCACCGATGATCGCCACGAGCTGGTCGCCCACGAGCATCGGATCCCGAACGATCTCCGGGGCGAAATCGAATAGCGCAGTCGTGCTCCCGTCCGCTTGCCGTTCATACACGCGCGAATCGAGCGGCCGCGTGAACAGGAAGGCGCCGGGAGTTCTGCCGGTGGCCACCGAGGTCGCGTAGTCGGTTTCAGGAGCTATTGAGGGCTCACCGGCCGCCTCGAGGCTGAGCTGCCCGATCTCGCGACCGACGCGAATGAGCACGGGCTGGTTGCACAGTTTCTCGGAGCCCGGGCAAGCCGACATGTCGGTCATGCCGAGATACGCGAGCGTGGCACCCCCGGTCAGCGAAACGTAGTTCGCCGAGGTCTCGAATCCGCCGTTGGACGAGGTGAACGGAAACTCCAGCCGCGGTACCAGCTGATCGGCGTCGCGCCATGGGGCCGTCCCCAGCAGCGTGATGGCATCGACGCCGGCGCCCTTCGCGCGCGCGGACTGCACCAGCACGATCATGGAATCGTTCAGGGGCACGGGATTCTGGTAACGCTCGGTCGAATCCAGCGCCGCCGCGCTTCGCGGGCAGCTGTCGTTGACCCGGGTTCCGCCGGCCACGGGGAGGGCACCGATGCACGTGTTGACATTGATCGCGCCGCCCTGCTCGTAGCTGTATAGCACGATGCTGTCGCCGGGGAGGAACGACGGCGTCAGGTCCGAGCCGGGATTGTATGTGAGCTGGATCGGGATCGCGGAGTCGAACGGACCGTCGTTTGTCTCGCCAGGATCCTGGAAGGGTTCGGAATGACCACATGCCCACGCCGCCAGCAGGGCGGCCGGCAGGAGCAGGAAACGGACGCGCGCGCGAAGGGGCACGGATGCTCCGCTGGTACTGGTCACTCTGCTTCGGGGAAGAGGGGTGCTCGCCGGGCAGCTAACCGGCTGAGCATACAGAAAGACGCCGGTATGCGGAAGGCTCGCACACCGGCGTCTTTTATCGCGTCCCGCTGCCCTGGATCGATCGACCTACCGCCGGGGCGCACCCACGATCGGCGCCATCGGTGTCTCCGCCCGCGGCGGCTCCATGGTGCCGGTGGCACTGCGGCATGCGAGCCCGATGTAGATCAGCGACGCGGACATCACGAGGTTCTTGAAGATCGCCCGCACACCCGAAAGTATGATCGCATTCCGGACCTCCGATTCCGCCGTGGCCCGGAGTTCGATGGTATCGAGCGCGAGCAGGCCGCAGACAGCCACCAGTCCCAGTACCGACAGGAGACTGAGGATCCCGACCCACCGCAACACGAACCGGTGGTTCATCAGGCCCGCGACGATCATGGCGAGGGCGATCCCGGTCAGGGGCATGAGCAGGGAGCCCGCGAATACAGCGCTGGACGCGAAGCGCCACTTCGTTGAGGAGGGCAGGAAGGGAAAGACGGAGGTGACGAAATCGACGATCGGAAGGAAAACGAGCAAAGCGCTCGTGAGGTAGAGCGCGCTGCTGATTTTGCGAAAAGGGGCCCCATAGGGCCCCAGGGCAGACGTCAAAGGGCGCTCCTCGTCAGGCGTGAGTACGGAATGCCGCCAAAGCTAAACTCAGCCTGCCTTGAACCACAGCTTCACGGCGACGATCACGAGAAAGACGGCAAATGCGCGTTGCAGCGTCGCGGAGGCAACCACCTCGGCCAGCTTCGATCCCGCATACGCGCCGAACAGGATGCCCGCCGCCACGAGGAGTGAGGCCTTTGGATCGAGATTGCCGCTGCGATAGTAGGTAATCGCCCCGAGCAGGCCAACCGGCAGGAGCAGGGCACCGAGGGAGGTGCCGGTCGCCTGCTTGAACGGCATCTTCGCGAACTGCGCGAGCGCCGGAACGATGAGGATGCCGCCGCCGATGCCGAAGAGTCCCGCGAGGACGCCCGCGGCCAGCCCGATGACGATGTAGATCAGCATCATCGGTCAACGCGCCTTCAGGGCGTCACGAATCTCCCGCAGCAAGACGACATCCTCCGCCGGCGCGGCCGGCGCAGGCGGCGTCGCCTTCTTCAGCCGGTTCATAAACTTGACCATCTGGAAGATGATGAATGCCAGAATGGCGAAGTTGATGGCCACCGTGATGAAGTGCCCGTAGGCGAATACCGGGATCCCCGCCTTGGTGACTGCCTCGAGGGTGTGAGGCATGTCGGGCGGCAGCTCCCTGAGTGGAATGAAGAGGTTCGAGAAGTCGAGGCCACCGGTGAAGCGGCTGACGACCGGCATGATCAGGTCATTGACCACGGAGTCGACGATCTTTCCGAATGCACCGCCGATGATCACGCCGACGGCGAGGTCCATGACGCTGCCCTTGAGGGCGAATTCCTTGAATTCCTGAACCATGCCCATGGGTGGTGCTCCTGGCTGGTGACGAGTTGCCGCGACGGAACCGCGCCCAAAGATGCTGATACCGCTGGCCTTCTCCTAGAGTTGCTCGTAGGGTGGGGCGGTCAGCACCGCGTGCTGGATATTCCCGGTGTTCCGCGTGCCGACCGGCTCGAACAGCAGGACCTCGACCTCCTCGTCGGCCACGGTGCGGTGCTCGACGCCGCGAGGCACGATCACGAACTCGCCGGGCCCGATTTCCTCGACATGGGTACGAAATTCCACGCGGAACCTGCCGCGCACGCCGAGAAAGAGCTCATCCTCGTCGGCATGGTGGTGCCACACGAACTCCCCCTGGAACTTGGCGATCTTGACATGCTGTCCATTGAGCGTGCCCACGACTGCCGGGCGCCAGTGCTCACGGATCTCGGCGAATTTCTCGGCCAGGACTACCTTCTTCACTTCGGTTCCTCCGGCAAGGGTCAGGGGTCACCAGCTGGTCCCGTCATCTATTGATGTAACCCGGCCGGGTGGGATGCGTGAGAGGGCGTTTCGATCTGCCGCTTGCGCTGAGTCCTACTCCACTTTATAGTGCAAAGCACTTTGATAGAGCCGCCGGCGGACGTGCCTGCCCTGCATTCGCGGGCGATGGAGAACCTCAGCTTCATCCGCAGCACGATGGAGCGGGCCTCGGCTTTCACCTCCGTGCCGGGGTGGGGCGGAGTGGCCATGGGAGTGTCGGCGGTGATCGGTGCCTTCGTATCGGCTCGCACCACGACGCCGCGCGCGTGGACTCTGACCTGGCTCGGGGTGGCGGCAATCGCGAGTGCCATCGGTGCCGTGACAATGACGGCCAAGGCCCGGCGCGAGGAAGGCGCGATGCTCACGACTAAGGCACGGCGGTTCTTCCTGGGTTACCTGCCGCCGGTCGTTGTGGGTGTGCTGCTCACCGTTGTTCTGGTGCGTCAGGAAATGTACGGCGCGCTGGCCGGCACCTGGCTCCTGCTGTACGGCGCGGGCCTCGTCACGGGCGGTGTCTTCTCGGTGCGGGTGGTGCCGATCATGGGTGCCTGTTTCATGCTGCTGGGTGCGGTGGCGCTCTTCACGCCGGCTTCGCTGGCCAGCCTCTGGATGGGTCTCGGGTTCGGCGGGCTGCACCTGGTGTTCGGATTCCTGATTGCCCGGAGATACGGTGGCTAAGAATTCACACGCTCGACGCCTCGACCATCCAGCACCGGCCCCGGCGTCGTCGCTTGGGGCGGTGCAGGGTGGGGCGAGTGAGGCCCTGGAACTCGACCGCATCATCCACGAGCGCATGCGCCTGGCCATCGTGAGCGCACTCGCCGCGAACGCCACGCTCAGCTTCAATGAGCTCAAGCAGCTGCTGGACACCAGCGACGGTAACCTGAGCGTTCATGCCCGGAAGCTGGAGGATGCCGGGTATGTGCGTTGCAGCAAGACCTTCGAGGGCCGGACGCCTCGTAGCGACTACGAACTCACCGGCAGCGGGCGCCAGGCGCTGCAGCGGTACGTGTCGCACATGGAGGCGCTCATCCGGGCGACAAGGAAGGCGTGAGGACGTGAAGACCTGAGGGCGTGAGGACGTCCCGAGACTTGCCGGGGATCGAATGCGATCCCCCTTTTCTGGCGATAATGCTTTGTAATGCAAAGTACTTGATGAGGAGGACGCCATGATACGCATCGATCCTGAGACCTCGCTCGGCCTGCTCCTCCGACTCGGAGGGACCGGGGCCTTTCTCCTGCTCGCCGCCTCGATCACGGGATCGCTGCTGGTAGTCGCGTTCGGGTTGGTGCGCGGCAACAACCGGATGTGGCAGCGGGCCGGCATGGTAGGACTCTCGCTCCTCGCCGTGTACGCTGGACTGCTGCTGGCGGGTCCGCTGCTTCTCGGTCGCCGCACTCTCATGCCGGGCCAGGAGCTCGCCTTCTGCGGCTTCGACTGTCATCTCCACCTCACGGCGACGCACGTGGTGCGTAATGGCGGGCTCCTGGTGACGGTGCGCGCGCGCAGTGACGCGCGCCAGGCGCCGGAAGATCCACGCTATGTGAAGCTCTCGGTGGTGGACGCGAAGGGCGCCCGCTATGCCGCCGACTCGATGACGCTCGACACGCCGCTTGGGCCCGGCGACTCCTACGAGCGCACGCTCCGCTTCGAGGTGCCGTCCTCGGCGACCGGACTTCGGCTCGTTGGCACCTGGCAGGGATGGCCCGCGTACGTCATCCCCGGACCCGACAACATCTTCGTCCAGCGGCGCAGCGGGATCACGCTTACTGCCGACTCGGTGTCCAGTTGATGCCCGGCCGAGTGGCTCCGCACCTGCTGGGTGCCGGCATCGCGCTGGGGGTGAGCTGGCACATCCTGCAGGAGACCGTGCCGGGCCGCCTCGACATCGCGCTCGGTATCGGATTGTTCCTCATCGTGCTGGTCACGCTGCAAGGGGGCGGCCTCCTGCATCTGCCTGATTCCGATCGCCTCGTGCTTGGCGTTCCAATACTGCTGCTCGTCGGCGCACTTCTCTGGCGTGATTCCGAGCTGCTCTTCGTCCTGAACATGCTTGTGATCGGTGGCCTGGTCGCCTTTGCGCGACCCACGCGCGTCGGCATCCGGGCCGGAGTGCTCGAGACTGGCATCGGTGACTTGCTGACCCGGCTCTTCCATGCCGGGCGCGGTGCCGCCACGGGCTCATGGGCCCTCCTCGGGGCTGCCCGTGGTCCGGAGTCCGTTCGCGCCCCCGGCACGCGCTGGGCCGCGGGCCTCGGCGTGCTCGCCATCTCGCCGGTGCTCCTTCTGTTCAGCCTCCTGCTGGGCAGTGCCGATCCGGTCTTCGGGCAGTTGCTCGGGAACCTCGTTGACCCCGAGGTGGCCATGAGCCACGTGTTCCCGGTGGCGGTCTTTTCCTGGCTGGCAGCGGGAATTCTGTGGGCGTTGACTCGCGCCCCGTCGGCCAATCCGCTGCCCCCGGCCGGCGGCCGAGTCAGTGCGTCCATGATGACCGGCGCGCTCGCGCCCATCGCGCTCCTCTTCCTCGCCTTCCTGGCGGTGCAGTCGCGCTATCTCTTCGGCGGTCGCGCCGTGGTCGCGGGAACCGCCAACCTCAGCTTCTCCGAATACGCACGGCGGGGCTTCTTCGAACTGGTGACTGTCTCGGCGATGATGCTGCCCATCCTTCTCCTCGCCGACTGGGCCGTGAGCCAGCATACCGACTTGGAGCGACGGCGCTTCCGGGGGCTCGCGCTCTGTCTGCTGGTCCTGTTGAGCGGCCTGCTCGGGTCGGCCGTGCTGCGGATGTCCATCTACACGGACGAGTACGGCCTCACCGAGCAGAGGCTGTTCACTACCGTCTTCATGGTGTGGCTGGCCCTTGTCTTCGCCTGGTTCGCCGCGACCGTCCTGCGCGGGCGCCGGGAGCAGTTCACGGCGGGCGCGGTCGGGTCTGCGCTCGTTCTGCTGTTGCTGCTCAATGCTGCCGGCCCCGAGGCGGTGATCGTCCGGACCAACGCCTGGCGCGCCGGGATGGGACGGCCCTTTGATGCGGCGTATCTCGCAAGCCTCAGCGCAGGCGCGCTGCCCGCCGCGCTTGCTGTCCTGCCGGCCCTGCCGGTCAACGAACGTTGCGACGGGGCCAGCCGGCTGCTCAAACGATGGAGTGACGAAAAGGCCCATCCTCGCAACGACTGGAGCATCGAACGCTGGCGCGCGAGGGGGCCGATGCTCGACCTCCTGGCGCATGAGGCAGAAACCGCGTGCCGCGGCGTAAGGATCTGGCGCTAGGTGCGTATCATTCAGCCCGAGATGAAGACGAGCGCACACTCACAGCGGCGGCCCCCGGGCCCGGGCCCGGTTGACGCGGCCAGATACGGTCGTGTCTCGCGGCGCCATTTCCTCGCGGCGACCGCGGCAGCGGGCGCTGCCGGGGTCGGACTGTCGGGTTGGGCATTCGGGCCGGCGGCCACCACCGTGCACCTGACCCGTCACGACGCGCTGGTGCCCGGGCTGCCCACTCCCCTCGATGGGTTGCGGATTGCGCAGGTGAGCGACGTTCACCTTCCGGCGAACGCGGGCGCCGTGCGGAATGCACTGGCGCTGCTCGAGGCGCAGCGTCCGGACATCGTGCTCCTGACGGGGGACATCGTGGAGAAGGCGTCGGCGCTCGACGACTTGATTGCCTTTGCGCGCCGGGCTAGAGGCACGGTCGGCACGTATGCCGTGATGGGCAACTGGGAGCGCTCGGGTGGGATCGATGTGCCCATGGCGCGCCGGGCCTACGAAGCCGCCGGTGTGCAGTTCCTCTGTAACGAGACGGCCATTCTCACGCTTGGCTCGGCACGGCTCGGCATTGTGGGGCTGGATGACTTTACGAGTGGGCGCCCCGACGTAGCGGCGTCACTCGCGCGCGTGGATCACGCCGATGCCATGATATGGGCCTTCCATTCACCGCAATTCGCCGACGCGATCCCGGCGGGAACCCCGGCGTCGCTCGTACTCGCCGGGCACACGCACGGCGGACAGATTCGGCTGCCGCTGCTGCCGCCTCTCCTGCCGTACGGGTCGGGGCGCTTCGTCGAGGGATGGTACGATACGCCCGTTGCTCCCCTCTATGTGTCGCGCGGCGTCGGCACCACCGCGATACGCGCCCGGTTCCGGTGTCCCGCCGAGCTGCCCTTGTTCACCCTGAAGCGGGCCCAGGAGAAAGGCCCCGGCGCTCGATGAGCACCGGGGCCTTTCACTGCCCTGGTTCAGCCGGTGGCCACTACAAGCCGTAGGCCGATGCAGGGAGCTTGAGCACAAACGAATAGCCGGTGTTGTTGCTGGTGAAGCCCTGACCGAGCACTACGGTGCCATCGGTCGAGGAGGCGAACGCGCCGGTCATGACATAACCGTTGGGGATCTCCACTCCCGCGGCGGTGGCGATGTCCTGCAGTGAGCGCGTGCCGGCCGCGGGGGTCCAGACCATGGCGCCGCGCTCCCCAACACCGAACAGCAGGTTGCCATTGGCGGCGATGGCATTAACGAACGTCATCCCCTCGATGATTACGGTACCGCCGGCAGGCGTCCAATAGAATCCCTGCTGGCACCACACGCCGGCCGCAATGCTGCCGTTCTCGTTGAGCGCCAGCACTTCACCCGGGCAGTCTTCAGTTACGCCACTGGTCAGGAACGTGCCGAGGCCGTCCGGGCCCCAGAGGGCCGGGCGACGGTCGGCGAGTGCCGTCTGGGCCCAGCCGCCAGCCCAGAGCCCGTCATCAGACACGGCGGACGCACGATTACTGGGCGGGTTCGGGTTGTCCGGAAAGCTCTCACCGAGCAACTCCAGCGGCGTGCCCACGATGGTGCCACTGGCGTCACTCCACCGCATCGACTGTGTCGTGCACCCGTTCCAGTCTGATCCCACCCAGGTATGTCCGTCGGCGCTGATATCCCAGGCGCCACCGATGAAGATCGGTTCGCAGAAGCTCGGGAAGTAGGTGGGCATCGTCACCCAGTTGCTGCTCTGCGACCAGATGGCGGCGATGGTGGGTTCGCTGTAGTTCGCCGAGATGCGCAAGTTGGCCGACAAACCAGTCGCGAAGGACTGGAAGGTGCCGGCATTGGTCTGCAGGGTGAGCTTGCCGCTGGCAACGTCATAGAAGTACAGGTTGGCGAGCCGAGATATGTCGAACCGTTCTTCCAGGAGCGCCGTCGAACCGTCGGGCGTGAGGTCCGTCGGGCTGCTTACCGGCAGAAGCACCAGTCCGGTCGGGCCTTCGAGCGCAGCCGCCGGATCGGTCGGATCATCGCTGCAGGCGCTGCCGAGGATGAGGAGCGCGGCAGGCAAGAGCCGGGCGCAAAACGTCAAGCGGTGCGCGAGCGTCGGGTTGGGCAAGGGCAGGGTGTCCTGTTGGTGGTTTGATGCACTTGTATGTTGAGGGACCGACGTGCTTCCTCGAGCAAGAGGGGGCAGCAACATGCTGCCCCCTCTTGCTCGAGAAATCACGGACCTAAAGGCCGTATGCCGAAACCGGAAGCTTCAACACATACGCATAGGTGCGGGCTTGGGCATTGATCGCCTGGCCGATGACGATCGTGCCGTCTTCCGAGGCCGCCTTGACCGTGAGCAGGGTGACGCCCTGCGGAATCTTGACGCCCGCTGCCGTGGCAATGTCCTGCAAGCGGCGCGTGCTGGCGCCGGCGGTCCAGACGAACGCCTGGGCACCCGAGCCGCCGAAGACCAGCTGCCCGTTTGCCGCAATTGCCTGCGGGTAGGTGTTCGCGAACGGGTCGTTCGACGGCAGGGACTCGATGAAGTTCACCGTGCCTGCGGTCGCGATGAAGCCCTGGCCACCCCAGGTCCCCACCAGGATGCTGCCATCAGTGTTGATGCCGAGGATCTCACCAGGCGTGTCGCTGCTTACGCCCGAGGCGAGGAGCGAACCGGTGCCGTCCGCCTGCCATACCGCCGGCCAGCGATCGACGAGGTCGGTCTGCGCCCAGCCGGCGGCCACCAAGCCGTTGCCGGACACGACAGTCGCGCGGTTGCTCGGCGGATTCGGGTTGTCGGGGAACTGCGCGCCGATGAGCTCGAGCTGCTGCGGCGTCCAAGTGCCGGCCGACTCGGTCCAGCGCATGGCCTGGACACTGCAGCCGTTCCAGTCGAAGCCGACCATGGTATGACCGTCATGGCTGATGTCCCAGGCCCCGCCCACGAATACGTCGCAGCCGCTCGCGAAGGTACTGGGAATCGTCACCCAGTCGGTCGGTTCCGACCAGACGCTGGTCAATGCGGGATCGCCGTGGATTGCGGACACCTTGAGATCGGAGGACACGCCGCTGGCGAAGTTGATGAACGGGTCGCCAACGTTGGTCTTGAAAGTGTAGGCGCCGCTTTCGACGTCATAGAAGTACAGCGGGTTGTTGAAATTCCCCTGCAAGTCCTCGACAACCACCGTCCGTCCGTCAGCGGTAATGTCGATCGGGTTGGACGCCTGGAGCAGCGTGAATCCGGTGGGACCCGTGAATACGTCCGTGGGACCGGCTGAGTCGCTGCAAGCGGCCAGCGCTGCAGCGGCGAGGGCAGGAAGGAACAGCGAGCGCGCGTGCGTATTCAGTCTCATGATGCACCGGTTTGGGTAAACACTTCTGCTTCTGAAATCCTGGTGATCCGTGGGCTCCAGGCGTCGCGAACCTGACGGTGGAGCGGGCCAACAGTACGTGTGGTTACGACCATAGTCAACCGGCAGATTCGGGCCGGAAGTCATTGTGCAGTAATCGGATAGCGCGCACGTTTCAGGCCCTGAAACGCAAGGAGGGACGGCTCGTCGCCGTCCCTCCGTTAGGCCACTTTCCTGCGTTCAGCGTTCGACGATCCGCGTCGTCCGGCCGCGCCGGTCGAGCATACGAATCGGTTCATCCACCGCCATCTCGTTCAGCTTCGTGCCCTGTGCCGCCGTCATGCGGGCCGCGGGCAAGCCGAACGGAACCGTGTAGTCGTCGGTCGCGAGATCGTTCACCGTCATCCCCAGGTCGCGGAGGATCGACGCCGATACCACGCTGAGCGGATTGCTGAACTGGTCGATGTACCCGGTCATCAATTCGTTCTTGAAGATGGCCTCGCTGGGGTGTGCATCCCGGGTTCCGTCAAAGCAGGCACCCGATCCCTCGAGCGGCACCATCGAGTCGCTCCAGGCCACGCCCGTCCCCAGCGCGCTGCGGAATGCCTGGCGTGCCGACCCGCCTGTGAAGTACGGCTTGCTGGTGGGCGTGCCGCTGGAGCAGGTGTTGACTGCCTTCTGCTTCGCGTCCCACAGCGTCCCGATACCGAGCACGTGACCCATCTCGTGCGTGATCGTGGCCTGCAGCGCCCCGGCTGCGGCAAGCTCCACCATGTCGGCCACGTCGAACGTCATGCAGCCGGAGATGGTCGTGCTGTCGGAATTGCGGCTGTAGATCGGAGTGGCGAATCCGAGGATGCCACGCGCGCCATCGATCGGCTTCACGTAGGCGAAGATGACCAGGTCGTCAATCGTCTGATTGACCACGACGGGGATACAGGCATTGTCACCCACCCTGACGGGTCCCATCGTGTCCGTGCCGGCAATGACGATTTCCTCGAGATCGCCGACCACGATGCGCTGCCACTTCGCGGCCGCCGAGTCGAACGCCGCTTTCACTTCGGCGCTCGGCTCGCCGTCGGGGTAGCGTACCTCGATCTTGAACGCCGAGGCAGGTACCGGCGTGATGTTCGCCGAGAATGTGAGCGGTGCAGGCGGTGTGGCCGCGGTGACCGTCGCGGTGATGGACTGTGATGCCGTGTTGCCGAAGCGCCAGGTGCCGACCTCGGCCTGGCCATTGATGCCGGTGGTGTCGACGGCCTTTACGATCGTGCCGCCACCAGTCGCCACCTCGAACGTGACCACCACGCCCTCAGCGGGATCGTTGAACTGGTTCCTGACCTCGACCGCCACACGCTGCGGCGCGATGTTGCCATAGAAGCCGGCCTGGTTGTCGGTGTGGATCGCGTCCACCTTGCTGAACGCGGAGACCTGCAGGGCTGCGGCATTCGCCGTGAAGGTCGTGCTCAAGCCCGTGCCGCGCACGGTGGCGGTTATCGTGTTGACGCCGGCGTTGCCCAGCTTCCAGCCGCCGAGCGTTGCGAGTCCATCGATGTTCGTGGTCTGGTTGGGCACGTCGAGCGAGCCGCCACCGGAAACGACCGCGAAGTCGACCTGCACGCCGCGAACCGGGTAGGTCCCGTCCGTCACTTCCACCTGGACCGGGCTCGTGAGCCGCGAACGCTCGACACCGTTCTGGTTATTTCCCAGCTTGATGTTGACCGCAGCCGGGGCGCCTGCCACGGCGGTCGCCGAAATGCTTGCCGTGAGTGCGCCGGCAGTAGCCTTCAGCGTGTTGATGCCGGGCGCGGGACTGAGGGTCCAGCTTCCGACGGTCGCCACACCGTTCGCATCGGTCGTCGCGGTTCCGCCGGTGACCGAGCCCGAGCCGGTCACCGGCGCGAACGTGACCTGGACACCCGCCACCGGGCCATTCGTGCCCGTGACCTTCACGGCCGGTGCGATGGGAACGGAAGTGCCATATTTGGCCAGCTGGAAGTTGCCGGCGACGATCGCGATCGCGGTTCCGGACGGTCCTGTCGGGGCGTTGCCCCCGTCGCTACCACCACCGCAGGCGGCCGAGAGAAGCAGGGCAAGGGCAGAAGCAGTGCATGCAATACTGCGTACAGCAGAGCGAACCGGACCCATTGAGATCTCCGAAACAGGACGATGACTTCGTTGCCACACCGCAACCGCGCATTTCCAGTCCGCAACGGTAGACACTCATCCCATCGCGTCGCAAGGCTCGACATGGCATCCTGCAGTATTCGGACAGGCCCGGAAGAGATCCGCTTCGGGACGGGCGACGTTATCAGGATGACAACAACGGGAACGTGAAGAATGATGAAGCGCTTGCTGGGACCAGTCATGCTTGCGATGCTTGCAACGCTCACCATCGCGGCGACTCCGCACCCCGTCGCACGGACCGAGACCATCGTGTTCGCCGGCGGCTGCTTCTGGGGCGTCGAGGCGGTCTTCGAGCACGTGAAGGGTGTATCGTCGGCGGTGTCAGGGTACGCGGGTGGAACCACCAAGTCTCCGACGTACGAAGGCGTGAGTACGGGCACCACCGGTCACGCCGAGTCGGTTCAGGTGGTGTTCGATCCTGCCCAGGTGTCGCTGGAGCAGCTGCTGCAGGTGTTCTTCACTGTCGCACATGATCCGACCCAGCTCAACCGGCAGGGACCGGATGTCGGCACGCAGTACAGGTCGGCGGTCTTTTATTCTGGTGCGATGCAGCAGCAGGCGGTACAGGCGTACATCGCGGCACTGACGCAGAAGAAGCAGTACTCCCGGCCGATCGTCACCGAGGTGGCACCACTGAGTGTCTTCTATCCGGCGGAGTCGTACCATCAGGGTTATCTGGCGCTGCACCCTTATCAGCCCTACATCGTCATCAACGACAAGCCGAAGCTGGACAACCTCCGTCGCACCTTCCCTTCGCTTTACCGGGAGACGCCATCGACCTGACGGTCAGCTGACCGCCGCGAGGTTGTACATGGCGCGGAAGGCCCGGAACACCTCCCGGTAGTCCTGGTGGGTGTACGAAAGCGAACGCCCGTCGCGCCGCTCCGATCCCGGAACCAGTTCTGCGTTGTCAGCATACTGGGTCAGCGCGAATTCCACCTCCAGTGTCACCGGCGAGGTGAGCGTGAAGGGCGCATGCTTTCGCTGCAGTGCCCGCGTCGCCCCGGCACGAATGCGCCGGCACGACTCCACCGGCGAAACACTGCGCGCCGAGAATCGACCGACGGCTTCCTTCACCACCACCGCCTCCACGTCGGTGCCAAGCAACGCATGCGCCTCGGCTGCGAGCGCCTGGTCTCCAGAAACCATCACCACCGGGACGCCGAAGGCGCCGGCCACGGCGGCATTGAGGCCCAGCTCGCCCACCGGGCGGCCATTCAGCGTCACCCCGTGAATCTTGTCGGTGTAGGTGTGGTCGATTGTCGCGTGCCGCGTGCCGGCCATCGCATGATACCCGATGCACAGCACGGCATCGAACCCGCCGTCGACACCCTCCATCATCGAGAGTCGCTTGGGACCGCTGGAGATGAGCTCCGCGGCCTCATGCAGTTCCTCGGCGAGCAGGTTGCGCATGAGCCAGTGGGAATCGTTGACGAGGATCCGGCCGGCGCCGGCACTTGCCGCGCCCTGGATCGCGGCGTTCGCCTCGTCGGTCATGAGGCGCCGGAAGCGGGCGTACTCGACGGCGTGGGCGGGGTTGATCGGATCGGTCTGGTCCTCGTGCGCCACACCCGCGACGCCTTCCATGTCGACCGAGATGTACACGTTCATCGGCTGCGTATTCCTCAGTAGACGCGCCCGCCCAGCGGCACGTCGCGGTCGGGGGCGATGAGCACGACATGCCCATCCTCGTTCGGCAGGCCCAGCACGAGCACCTCGGAGGCGAAGCCGGCCACCTTCCTGGTGCCGAGGTTCACTGCCGCGACTATCTCGCGACCTATGAGGTCCTCGGCAGTGTACAAGTCGGCCAGCTTCGCGCTGGAGGTGCGCATACCCAGCGACCCGAAATCGATCCAGAGGCAGTAGGCGGGAACACGTGCCTTCGTGTTTGGTTCGCAGCGCGAGATGCGGCCTACCCGGAGGTCGAGGATGCCGAACGCATCGACTGGCGTCGTCACGTGAGCAGCTCTCCTCGCATGACCGTGACGGCGTGACCGCCCAGGCGCACGCGATCACCGTCCAGTTGCACGCGCACGGTGCCACCGCGAGGTGATGCCTGGAATCCCACGAGCCTCGTGCGACCGAGCACCCCGGCCCAGTAGGGCGCGAGGGCGCAGTGCGCCGAACCGGTCACCGGGTCCTCGTCGACACCGGACTGTGGCCCGAAGAAACGGGAGATGAAATCGTGCGCGCCGTCATCGCCCGGGGCCGTGACGATTACGCCGCGGCAGGGAAGGCCGCCGACCAGAGAGAGGTCCGGCGTCACGCGCCGCACGGCCTCGGCATTCACCAGGCGCGCCACCATATCGAAGCGGGAGCGGCCGGCCCATTCCACCGGGGCGCGCACCGCCGCCGCGAGGGTCGCCACAAGGTCCGGCACGGGATCGGCCGGCGTGGCGGGGAAGTCGAGCTCGATGAGGCCGTCCCGCTGGTTGGCCGTGAGCCATCCGCTCTTCGTGTGGAACCGCGCCGTCGTGCCGGCGCCCAGCCGCTTCGTTTCCCAGAGCGCGTGTGCGCTGGCCAGGGTGGCATGGCCGCACAGGTCCACTTCGCAAGTGGGAGTGAACCACCGGAGGTCGTAACCCTCCTCGCGCGGCGACACGAAGGCCGTTTCGGCAAGGTTCATTTCCGCCGCGACGGCCTGCATCCAGTCCTCGTCGCGCGGCGCCTCGAGCAGGCATACCGCGGCGGGGTTCCCGTGGAACGGCCGGTCGGTGAATGCATCGACCTGGAAGAGTGGAATCGTCATTGGTCCTCGTCGATGACGGCGTCGACCTCGATCTCCACCAGGTGTGCGGGATCGATGAGCCGGCTCACCTCGACCATCGTGGCGGCCGGACGCACGTCACGGAAGAACTCACCGTGGGCCCGGCCAATCTCTTCCCAGAGTGAAATGTCCGTCACGAACATCCGGGTGCGAACCACGTGGCGCAATCCCGCGCCCGCCTCGGCGAGCGCCCGTTCGATGGTGAGCAGGGCGTGGCGTGTCTGGGCATAGGCGTCACCCACACCCACCACCTTGCCGTCAGCACTCGTCGCGGTGGTGCCGGCCACATGCACCAAGTTGCCGGTGCGCACCGCTCGGGAATAGCCCACGAGCGACTCCCAGGGCGCCCCGGAACTCACCAGCTGTCGTCTCATACAGGAGTGGTCTCCGCGTAGTGACAGGCCACTTGCACGCCCCCCAGTGGCCGGAGCTCGGGTCGCTCGGTGCGACAGCGCTCGTCACGGCGCGGGTGGAAGCAGCGCGTGTGGAAGGCGCACCCGGGCGGCGGTGCGGCGGGACTCGGCGGATCTCCGCCCAGGACGATGCGACCGGCCGTCGGCGCCACGGTGGCCTCCGGCACAGCCGACCTGAGTGCCACGGTATATGGATGACGGGGCGAGCTCAGCACCTTGTCGGCGGCCCCGGTCTCGACGACCCGGCCCAGGTACATCACGGCGATCCGGTCGGCGACCTGGCGAACCACCGCGAGGTCATGGGCAATGAAGAGGTAGGACAGCCGCCGGGTACGCTGCAGGTCGGTGAGCAGATTCAGCACCTGGGCCTGGACCGATACATCGAGTGAGGAAACGGGTTCATCACAGATGATCAGCTCCGGTTCAACCGCGAGAGCGCGTGCGATACCGATGCGCTGCCGCTGTCCACCGGAGAACTCGTGCGGATAGCGGGTGGCATAGCCCGGATCGAGACCCACCTCGTCGAGGAGCGACGCAACCCGGCCGCGTCGCTGTAGCCGCGTACCGATATTGTGGATGTCCATCCCCTCCGCGATGGCATCACCCACCGTCATGCGCGGGTTCAACGACCCGTAGGGGTCCTGGAAGATCATCTGCACCCGTCGGCGGAAGGCACGCAGCGCATCCGGACCCAGAGTGAAGATGTCGATGCCATCCAGCAGGGCCTGGCCGGACGTTGGTTCCTGGAGCCGGATGATGGTGCGTCCGACCGTCGTCTTCCCGCATCCCGACTCGCCCACCAGCCCGAGGGTTTCGCCCCGTCCCAGCGTGAGGGAGACTCCATCCACGGCGCGCACCGGCGGCGCGGTCCTGCCGAGCAGGCTGCGCGCCGTGTAGTGCTTGACGAGGTCGCGCACGTCGAGCAGGGGCGCGGTGCCGGCTGGTGCCGTCATGGCTCGTCTCCCGTGAGCCAGCAGCGTGACTCATGGCCGGGCCCGGCGCGGCGCAGCGACGGCATCGTGACACATCGTGCGAACCGCTCCGGACAGCGCGGCGCGAACCGGCAGCCGGTGGGCCATGCCGTGGGCGGGGGCACCGAACCGGCGATCGGCGTAAGTCGCTCACGCGGGCCCGTGATGGTGGGGACGGAGCCGAAGAGGCCCCTGGTGTATGGATGGGCTGGTGCCTCGAATACCTGGCGGGTCGAAGCCCGTTCCACGATCTGGCCCGCGTACATCACGCACATGTCGTCTGCCCGCCCGGCGACCACACCCAGGTCGTGGGTGATCAGCAGCACGGCCATGCCGCGTTGCGTGCGCAGGCGGTCGAGCAGTTCGAGTATCTGGGCCTGGACCGTCACGTCGAGTGCGGTCGTCGGCTCGTCGGCGATGAGGATCTCCGGCTCTGCCGCGAGCGCGATCGCGATCATCACGCGCTGGCGCATGCCGCCGCTCAGTTGGTGCGGATACTCGCCCAGTCGTCGCGCAGGGTCGGCAATACCGACTTCCGCGAGCAGCGACTCCGCCCGCGCGAGGGCCTCGCTTTTCGACACCTTGCGATGCGCGCGCACCGCCTCGGCAATCTGGTCCCCGATCGTGAGCACCGGGTTGAGGCTGGTCATGGGGTCCTGAAATACCATGCCGATGCGGCCGCCCCGCACCGCGCGCATCGCCTCTTCGTCGAACGTCATCAGTTCCTCGCCGTCGAGGCGGATCACGCTCGACGGTTCCACCCGGCCCGGCATCGGCACCAGCCGAAGCAGGGCCAGTCCCGTCAGGCTCTTACCGCACCCCGATTCACCGACGAGCGCCAGCGTGCGCCCCCGCTCGAGCGCGAAGCTCACGCCATCCACCGGGTGAATGGTGCGGCCCTCACCGACGGGGAAGCTGACTCGCAGGTCGCGTACTTCGAGCAGGGGTGTCATGCGCTCCGGGGATCGAGGGCCTCGCGCAGGGCGTCGCCGACCAGGTTGACCGAGAGTACCGTCAGCACGATGACGAGGCCGGGAAAGATGCTCGTCCATGGCGCCGTGGCGAAGACCGCGCGGCTGTCCAGTACCATGCCGCCGAGGGACGGCGTCGGCGGACGGATGCCGAGTCCCAGGTAGGTCAGCCCCGCCTCGAGCAGGATCACGTCCCCCACTCCCAGCGTGCCAGCCACGAGGATCGGCGCCGCCACGTTCGGCAGGATATGATGCAGCGCGATCCGCAGCCGGCCGGCGCCCAGGGCCTCCGCGGCGCGCACGAAGTCCTCGTGGCGCAACCGGACCGTCTCGGCTCGCACAAGTCGGCTCGTACCATACCATCCGGTCAGGGCTAGCAGCAGGACCAGCGCCGGCAGCGGTACGCGATCCCAGACCGCCAGGACCAGGAGCAGGATGAACAGACGGGGAATGGCAAGCAGCGCGTCCACTGTTCGCATGAGCAGGGCGTCCACGACGCCGGGACGCGCACCCGCCACGAGGCCCACCGCCGCGCCAAAGACCACCGCCAGGATCGCCGCCGTGAGCCCGATGACCAGCGACAGGCGCAGTCCATTCACCACCCGCGACAGCACGTCGCGGCTCAGCTGGTCGGTACCGAGCAGGTGGCCGGCGCCGGGCGGCAGCAGCGACTGGGTGAGGAGGTCGCCCTGCATCGTGGGATCCGGCAGCATGAAGGGCCCGATCAACGCGAGCAGCGCCAGCGACGCGAGTGCCAGGAGACCAGCCCGTCCCGAGGGGCGCTTCCACACCGCATCGAACAGCGTCCGCGCGCGATCGCTCACCCGGTGCGCACTCGCGGATCGAGCAGCGCATGCAAGACGTCGCTCAGGAAGCTTCCCGTTACGACGGCTGCCGTGGCCAGTACCGCCGATCCCATCAGCAGCGGATAATCGCGCGCGGCCGCGGCACCAGCGGTGAGGCTTCCAATCCCCTGCCACGCGAAGACCTGCTCCACGAACACCGCGCCCACGACCAGGATCGGCAGCCAGAGACCGAAGAGGGTGAGCACCGAGGGAAGGGCTGAACGCCAGGCATGTCCCCACACAACCCGCCGTCGTGTGAGGCCGCGCGCGCTTGCCGCCGCGACGTACGGTTGGCGCAAGGCGTCCATCATGGCGGCGCGCTGGTAGCGCATGCTCGATGCGATGCTTACCGCCGCGAGGGTGAAGGCGGGAAGCAGCAGGTGCCGCAGCCGATCCGTGACGATGGTGAGGATGCCCGCGCCCTCCAGCCCGGGGTCCTGCGCGCCCGCGGCGGGCAGCCAGTGCCATCGCACCGCGAATGCCATGACCAGCATGAGCCCCAGCCAGAACGACGGCATGGCGTAGCCCGCGAGCGAGAGGGTGGTGAGCAGGCGGTCGAGCGGTCGTCCGCGATGCAATGCCTGTTGCACCCCGAGCCAGAGGCCGAGCGTGAAGTTGATGAGGAGGACGACCGCGCCCAGCAGGATCGTCCTCGGAAGACGCTCGAGTACGAGCTGCCGAACCGGGCGGCCGTACTGGATCGAGGTGCCGAAGTCGCCTCGAAGCGCGCCGGTCATGAAGGCGACGAACTGGGTACCGAGCGGCTGGTCGAGCTGATACCGGCGCCTCAAGTCCTGCACCTGGGCACTCGTGAGGGGACGGTCCTCGCTCAGGATCGCCAGGGGATCGCCCGGCAGGCTGCGAACCAGGAAGAAGAGCAGCGTCAGCGCGATGAGGGCGGTGACGACCGCCTGCAGCGCGCGGCGCGCGAGCCACGTCACGTCAGCGGCCTGCGCTCGGCAGCGTCCAGGTCCACACCCGCTGCCAGGGTGACTCGACCTGGAAGGTCACGTTGCCGTAGGCCTTCGGCATGGCGTAGACCTTGTCGGGCGCAAAGAGGAACACGGCCGGGAAGTCCAGCGCCACGGTACGGAGCCATCCCCGGATGGCGGGGGCGGGGTCGCGCTGGGCCAGGTGCGCGGCGCGGAGCAGTGAGTCGGCGGTGCGATTGCAGTACCGGCCGTAATTCGCCTCTCCACTACAGCCCCAGCGGTCGATCAGGCTCCACGGCGAGGGATCGGAGCTGAAGCTCTCGGTGGCGACGTCGAAGTTTCCCGGGCGCCGGCGCGCGAGGTAGTCCCCCAGCTCGAGCGGCACGAGCTCCACCTTCAGGCCAAGCCGGCGCCACTGCTCCTGCACGATCAGGGCGAGCTGCATCCGCGCCGCGCTCGATGTCGGCACCATGAGGTTGAACGCGAACGGCGCCCCGTTCCGGTCGAGCACGCCGTCACCATCGCTGTCCTTCCAGCCGCGTGCCGCGAGGATCCGGATGGCCTCCCTGGCGTTGAACTCCAGGGGTGAGGGGGCGAGGGCACCGAACCAGGCGGCGCGCGGCGCCGGGCTCGAGGCGGGGGTCGCGTACTTCACGAACAGCGCCTGCGACAGCGTCGCTCGATCGAGCCCCATGGTGAGCGCCCGGCGCACCTCCCGGTCCGCGAAGATCGGGTGCGGCCGGCCCGTGTCGCCCGGGGTGCGCTCATTGAAGAGCAGGTAGTTCACCGACATCGAGGGAAAGTTGACCGCGCGCAGCGAGGGCCGCTCGGCCAGGCGTCCCAGGTTCGAGAGCGGGGGAATCAGGTCCTCCTGCACGTCGGCCTCACCGCTCAGCAGCATGCCCAGCCGAGTCTCCTGGGAGCTGGTGAACCGCCAGACCAGTTGCTCGATGCCCGGCTTGCCAAGAAAGAAATCGGGTACCGAGCGGAGCTGCAGGTAATCCGTGGGTTCCAGCCGGTCCCAGCGATATGGTCCGTTCCCGACGGGATTTTGTGCAAACGCGCTGGTTGCCAGGCTGTCGGCTGGAATGCCGGCGACCAGGTGCGCAGGCAGGATCTGTACATGGTAGGTGGCATCGTAGAGCTGCTCGCCATACGCGCGCGAGAAACGGATGACGACTCGATTGTTACCCTCCGCCTGCACGCCGGCGACATCCACGAGAAGCATCGCCGTCGAGGCAGACTGCTTCGGGTCGCGGGCCCGCCCGAAGCTGTAGACGACGTCACGTGCCGTCACTGCGGTGCCATCGTGCCAGCGGGCACGAGGGTCGAGGTCGAACGCGATGGTCAGCGAGTCACGCCGGGTCCATCCCTTCGCGAGTTCGGGCACCGCCGCATGGTCGCCGAACGAGGTGCCGCCGTAGCGTCCAAGCCGGAGGAACACCAGGTCGGAGATCTGCATCGCCGCCGCCGAGCGGTTGAGCGTGGGCACGATGTTCGTGATTGATTGCCCGATTGCGATGACCAGCCGCCGCGGCGAAGCCGGCGTCGACTGTGCCGCACCCGTTGCGCTGAGCCCTGCCATCATCAAGAGAAGGAGGCGTCCGCAACGACGGAGCATGGGGCCTCGGTCAGAATTGTTGGTTATCACGTCATGGCGAGGTGCACAACGGCCGGACCGCGAATAATACGACACCGGCTCAGGGGAGGGCAGCGCTCAGCGCTGCCAGGTCCACGCGGGATCGCGGAATCGCGTCGCGAACGACTCGGCTTCAGCGAGGAGCGTCTCCTCGTCGCCGAAGCCTTCCCAGTGACCGCCCCAGGGAGCCGCTGCGTCCCGGATCGCCTCCGCAACCTCTTCCCAGCCGGCGCGGCGCCCCAGGATCGTGGAAAGTGGTCTCACGTCCGGTGACTCGGCCGGGCCGATCGTGATGTCACGCACGACGGACTGGTCGTCATCGAGCAGCAACGAACCGTGCTGAAGCAACGCACCGCCGTGCCGGAGTTGGGCGCTTCCCACGACCTTGCTCGCTTCGAGTACCACCTCCCCGCCGGCGGCGGCGGCGAAACATGCCCCCGCGTCGACCGGGACGCCGCGTCGTGACGGTGCGAGCTCCACGGGGGCGCCTAAGGCACGAAGCGCCCCCGCGATGGTGCGGTGAATCAGCTGGTAGGCTTCGGACAGCGATCCCATCGCCGCCTCCGGTGCCGTCACCGAGTACGTAAGCTCGGCGGCGTGCCATACCGCGCGGCCCCCGGTGGGGCGCCGCACCGTGTCGATCCCGAGCGTCGTGATGCGATCGCGATCGTAGCGGCGCAGGGCGGGCTCATGCCTCCCGAATGAGAGGCACGAGGGATTCCATGTGTAGAAGCGGAGGAAGCAGTGCCCCGTCCGCGCGGCTCGTGCATGCAGGCTCATGTCGAGGGACATGTTCTGCCAGCCGGGACGCGCGGTACGGTCGAGCCAGAGGAACCAGTCGTGCGGGCGTGAGGACGTGAGGACCTGAGGGGGCCACACCATCACGCGCGAGCGCTCACGCCGTCACGTCTTCGAGCTCATCCATCGAGATACAGGTACAGATCAGGTTCCGGTCCCCGAACGCGCCATCGATGCGCCCCACCGTAGGCCACACCTTCGACTCGCGCACTGCCGCGGAGGGGAACCCGGCCCGCTCGCGCGCATAGGGACGGCTCCAGTCGTCGCCGACGACCTGCTTCAGCGTGTGCGGGGCATTAGTGAGCAGGTTGTTCTCCCGCTCGGCCTTGCCTTCCTCGATCTCGCGGATCTCCTGCCGTATGGAGATCATTGCATCACAGAAACGATCGAGCTCCTCCAGCGACTCGCTTTCCGTCGGCTCGATCATCAGCGTGCCCGCTACCGGGAAGGAGACCGTCGGCGGGTGGAACCCGTAGTCGATGAGCCGCTTGGCAATGTCCTCGACGTCGATCCCGGCGCTCGCCTTGAACCCGCGCGTGTCGATGATGCACTCGTGCGCCACGAGGCCATGCCGCCCCGAGTAGAGCACCGGATAGTGCGGAGTGAGTCGGGTGGCGATGTAGTTGGCGTTGAGGATCGCGATCTTGGTCGATTCGGCCAGCCCGTCATAGCCGAGCAGGTTGATGTAGGCCCAGGAAATGGGCAGGATCCCGGCGCTCCCCCATGGGGCCGCCGAGATGGTGCCGCAGCTCGCGTCGTGGCCGAGGTCCACCACCGGGTGATCGGGCAGGAACGCTCCCAGATGCGCCGCCACCCCGATCGGGCCCATGCCCGGGCCGCCGCCGCCATGAGGGATGGCGAACGTCTTGTGAAGGTTGAGGTGACAGACGTCCGCCCCGATGTCGCCCGGACGGCACAGGCCGACCTGCGCGTTCATGTTCGCCCCGTCCATGTACACCTGCCCGCCGTGCTGGTGCACGATCCGGCAGATCTCGCGAATTCCCGATTCGAAGACGCCGTGGGTCGAGGGGTAGGTCACCATGAGGGCCGCGAGGTTGTCGGCGTGCTGCGCCGCCTTGGCCCGGAGATCCTCGATGTCGATGTTGCCGGCGGCGTCGCTGCGTACCGGCACGACCGTCATGCCCACCATGGCCGCGCTCGCGGGATTGGTCCCGTGCGCCGACATGGGAATGAGGCAGATCGTCCGGTTCGTCGCTCCGCGACTGTGATGATAGGAACGAATCACCATCAGCCCGGCGTACTCGCCCTGTGAGCCCGCGTTCGGCTGCAGCGACACCTTCGCAAACCCGGTGATCTCGGCCAGCTGGTACTCCAGCTGCCGGAACAGCTCCTGGTAACCCTGCGCCTGGTCGCGCGGGGCGAAGGGATGGATGCGGTTGAAGCCGCGCCAGCTCACCGGCATCATCTCGCTGGTGGCGTTGAGCTTCATGGTGCAACTGCCGAGCGGGATCATCGCATGGCAGAGGGAGAGGTCGCGCGCCTCGAGCCGCTTGATGTAGCGCAGCATCTCGGTTTCCGACTGATGCTGGTGGAATACCGGGTGCGCGAGGTACGCGCTCGTGCGGCTCAGGTGCTCCGGAATCGCGCGTTCGGCGCGAGCGCCGATGTCCTCGAGCATGAACGGCAACGCCTCGTTCAGCGAGAAGATCGTGATCAGATCGGCCACGTCGCCGAGGCTGGTGGTTTCGTCGAGCGCCACGCCCAGCCGGGTCGGGGATATCACGCGCAGGTTGATCTGGCGCGACCGTGCCGCGTCTACAATGCGCGGCAATGCCCACCGCTCCACCTCGATACAGAGCGTGTCGAAGAAGTGCTCGTGCACGATCCGGTAACGGAGCCGGCGCAGCGCATTGGCCAGGATGACCGCGCGGTTGTGGGTCCGCTCGGCGATGCGCCGCAGGCCATCCGGACCGTGGTACACAGCGTACATGCTTGCCATGACCGCAAGCAGCACCTGCGCGGTGCAGACGTTGCTCGTCGCCTTTTCGCGGCGAATGTGCTGCTCGCGTGTCTGGAGCGCCATGCGGAGAGCGGGGTGGCCATCGCGGTCCCGCGACACGCCGATGATGCGGCCCGGCATGTGCCGCTTGTACTCATCCTTCGTGGCGAAGAAGGCGGCATGAGGGCCGCCGTACCCGATCGGCACGCCGAATCGCTGGCTGTTGCCGACGGCGATGTCAGCGCCCCATTCACCCGGCGGCACCAGCAACGTGAGCGCGAGGAGGTCGGTGGCCGCGGTCACCAGCGCCTTGGCCCCGTGGGCCGCGGCGCACAGTGCGCGGAAGTCCCGCAGACCGCCATCGGTGGCGGGATACTGCACCAGGCAGCCGATGACCCCCGGCCCGAACTCGAACTGCTCCGGCGACTGCACCTTCACCGCGATGCCTCGCGCCTCCGCGCGCGTCACGACCACGGCGACCGTCTGCGGATGACAATCGGCATCGACCAGATAGACCGGGCTGTCATGCCGGGGCGCCACGGCATGCGTGAGCGCCATTGCCTCGGCGGCCGCGGTGGCCTCGTCGAGCAATGATGCATTCGCGATCGGCAGGCCGGTGAGGTCGGCGACCATGGTCTGGAAGTTGAGCAGTGCCTCGAGCCGCCCCTGGGCGATCTCCGCCTGGTATGGCGTGTAGGCGGTGTACCAGCCGGGATTCTCGAGGATGTTCCGCTGGATCACCTGTGGCACGAACGTGCCGTAGTAGCCCATGCCGATATGGGTGCGGAAGATCCGGTTCTGATCGGCCATCCCACGCAGCGCCTGCAACACTTCGCGCTCTCCCCGCCCCGGCGGCAGGTCGAGGGGCCGGCGCAGGCGGATGTCTTCCGGCACGACCGCGTCGATCAACTCGTCGAGCGAGCCGTAGCCGAGCAGCTTGACCATCTCGACCACGTCTTCCTTGCGCGGGCCGATGTGGCGGTAGGCGAAGTGGTTCGGATGCATCACCTCGAACGAGGGCATCCGGTGAGAGCGAATCTCGTCTGCCGTATCAGCCTGGTCGACCGTGTCGGCGGGGGGACGATGGGTGGCGGTCATGCGATGCTGTTGCTCCAACTCGTGACGTTCGTGAAAAAAGGCACAAGGCCGAAAAAGTTACGCCCCGGACAGGAGGCCCGGAGCGCAGGTGAAGGCGGATAGTGCACGGGCTCCTTACTCGCCGATCTGAGCCTTGTAGGCCTCAGGCGTGAGCAGGGTAAGGAGGCTGTCGGGATCCTTGATGCGGAGCTTGATCATCCAGCCGGTATCGTAGGGATCCCGATTGATGAGGCCGGGGTCGGCATCGAGCGCGGCGTTGATTTCCGTCACTTCCCCGGCGAGCGGGCAGTACAGGTCGGACACCGCTTTCACCGCCTCCACCACCCCGAAGACGCCATGTTCATCGAAACTGTCGCCGACCTTGGGCAGGTTGACGAACACGATGTCGCCGAGTTCGCCCTGGGCATAGTCCGTCACGCCGATCTGGACGAGGCCCTTGCTCAGCATCTTCACGTATTCGTGGTCGGCGGTGTAACGAAGGTCGGCGGGAATGTTCGACATGAGTGCTCCAGAGGGAAGCGATCGGGGGCAAGGATACCGGAAGCTGCAGGGTGGGTCAAGGAAGCGCACGCGCCTCCAATGCTGACCAGATTTCGGCCGTCCGGGCCTCGAGGGACGCCATGTCGCCGTCGTTGTCGATGACATAATCGGCCCGTGGTCGCTTTATGGCCGAGGGCAGCTGGGCGGCCATCAACCGGTCGGATTCGTGCCGGGGCAGCCCGCTCCGCTCGAAAAGCCGCTGGCGCCTCAGATCCTCGGGCGCATCGACCAGGATGACGACATCGAACGAGTCGGGATCAGCCACCTCGAACAGGAGTGGGATATCGGTAACCACGACCCGGGCGCCGGCGTCACGGGCCTCGGCCACGCGAAGGTTGCGCAGCCGGTTCACCGCGGGATGCACAATGGCGTTCAAATCCTGCAGTGCGGCGGGCGAGGCGAGCACCATGGCGCGAAGCTGGCCACGGTCGAGCGTGCCGTCGGGACGGAGGACACCCGGGCCGAAGCGGCGCACAATGGCCGACAGCACCGGGCTCCCCGGCGACTGCACCTCGCGGACGAGCTGGTCGGCGTCGATGACGACGGCCCCCCATCGCCGGAAGAGGCTGGCAACGGTGGACTTGCCGGAGGCGACGTTGCCCGTCAGGGCGACGTTTAACAAGGCGTGAGGACGTGAAGACGTGAGGACGTGCTGGAAGACGTGAGGACGTGAGGACGTGAGAACGTGAAGTGGGTCCGTACGGCGTCCGAATGATTGTCCCGGAACGCTGGGTCAAGCCGACCTTGTTCGCATGGCCGCATCTTCATCATCCCCTCGCTTTGAGCGGCTCGAGGCCTGGCAAGCCTCGCACCAGCTGGCATTGTGCGTCTATCAAATTACCAAGGTGATGCCGCCAGAAGAGCGCTTCGGACTCACCGCACAAATGCGCCGGGCAGCAGTATCAATCGCTTCAAATATCGTGGAAGGATCAATGCGACCCGGAAAACAGGAGTTCAGGCGCTTTCTTGGCATCGCCATCGGGTCGTTCAACGAGCTTCGCTACCAAATCCGGCTTTGTGAAGAACTTGGCTACGTGCCGTCGGAAGACGTCGCCACCCTGAAGATTGCGGTGGACCATGCCGGCCGCCTGGTTTGGGGCCTGTTCCGCAGCCTCGGGGGTGCCCGAGATCCAAACTAGCTTCGCTTGCGTCCTCACGTCCTCACGTCCTCACGTCCTCACGTCCTCACGTCCTCACGTCCTAAAGCAGCGCCGTCTGATCTTCATCCACCCTCGGCACCCGATGGCAATGCCGGCAGCGCGCTTCATACGACTCCCGCCCGCCCACCATGATCGTCGGGGAATCCCACCGGGCGGGCCGCCCGTCCACCAGCCGCTGGTTCCGGCACGCCTCACCGCCGCACACCATGCAGATGGCGCGCAGCTTGTCCACCATTTCGGCGACGGCCATGAGGTCGCCCATGGCGCCAAAGGGCTCCCCGCGGAAATCGGTGTCGGTGCCGGCAAGGATGACGCGCACGCCGCGCTGGGCCAGAATCGTCGTCACCGAAACGATATCGCGATCAAGGAACTGGGCCTCGTCGATCGCGACGATCTCGGTGGCGGGTCGCACCTGGCGCAGGATTTCATCCGACGAGTCGATGGGGATCGCCTCGATCTCGGTGCCATCATGACTGGTGACGTTGTAGACCCCGGCATAGCGGCTGTCGAGATGGGACTTGAAGACCTGGATGGTGCGTCGAGCGATGATGGCGCGGCGGACGCGGCGGATGAGCTCCTCGCTCTTTCCGCTGAACATGACGCCCGAGACGACCTCGAGCCATCCGGTGCGCGACCCCTGATACATCGATGAGTCTCCAGCAGCGGCTTACCTGGACGGACACTGGCGGGCGGTGGGCCGACAAATGTACGGGTCGGGTACGCATTGCCGCCAGCGGTGCTTGCGTGACCGGGACAGTCGCGGCTATCGTCGCCCGGTGACCAAGCAACAATTGATTGTGGCACTCGCGCAGCGCCTGGAAGTGTCCAAGGTGCGTGCATCTGAAATTGTCGATGCGCTCTTCGCCAGTGACGGGCTGATTGCGTCCGAGCTGAGGAAGAGCGGCCGGGTGCAGATCACGGGATTCGGCAACTTCGAGGTCCGCCGGCGCGCGGGCCGATCCATGCGCAACCCTCGTACCGGCAAGACCATCACGCTGCCTGCCTCCGTCACGCCGGCCTTCAAGGCCGGCAAGCGACTCAAGGACGCGGTCGTCCGGCGCCGGGCCTAGGACGACGCTCCGGGCTCGCTCCCGGCACGCGGTCGAGCCGGGCCGTCACCCGCACCTTCCGGATCATCTTCCCGCTCAGCGCCTGCGCGATGCGGTCGGCATCGGCTGCCGGCAGGTCGATGAGGCAGAACCCGTCGCGCAACTCGACCCGGCCAATCGCGGTGCGCTCGACCCTCAGCTCCTTGGTCAGGGCACCAACCAGGTCGGCCGGCGTCACCCCGTCCTTCTTGCCGATGGACACCCACACCTTTGCAATCGCAGGCGCAGCCGGCGTCATGGCCTCGTGCCGCGCCGGAGCCTGACTTCCCGCCGCCTGACTTGCCGTGGCCTGACTTCCTGCCGCGCTTCGCTTCCAGAGCGCATACAACGCCGCCGCAACGCGCGTCGGATCATGCTGCTCGAAGAGTGGCGCCAGGGCGAGCAGCGCCGCCGCGCCGTCTCCCGACTCGAGCTCGCTCCGGATACGGGCCCGGTCGGCGACGGAAATGGCCGCATGCTCCTCGAGCAGGCCGGGAAGACGCAGCGGCCGGACGGGACGTGCGATCCCGGCGACGTACGACTCCGTGCCCGGCGGAACCAGCAGTACCGTATCACCGGCCTGGACGAGTTGCGACAACCGGTCGTGAGTGGGGAGGTCGAAGGCGATGATGAGGCTGGACTTCGGGGCGTCGCCGGTAACGAGGCGGATCGTTTCACCATCCAACGGGACCGCACGCGCGATGTCGGCCGCGGCACTCCGGTCGTGCGCCCAGATCGTAACGGACGCGGGATCGAGCATCTGGAGCAGCTCGCCCAGCGCCGCGGCACGCCGTGACCATGGAACGCTCACGCTGCGCACCGGGCCGACCGGCTGGATGGGTGGGGCCTCGGCCGGCGGCGTGCCAAGCACCAGCGCCTTGCGGGCATACCGCTCGACCAGGTCCGCCGCGGCTGCGGGATCAGCGGTGAGGATCACGCGCTGAGCCTCGAGCGGCAGGTCCTGCATGAGGGGGGAGACCGCCGAATGATCGGACCACGCCTCAGGCTGCGCGAGCACGATGACGCCAAGGCCCTCCGCCTTGAGGGCGGAGCTCGTCATGAGTTCCTGGATGACTGAGGGGGAGGCGACAAGGAGATCGAGGGAGCCGCTGCGGAGTTCACGCAGCGCGCGGGCGGACGCGAGTGCGGCGCCGACCTTCAGGCCTGTGCCGGCGGCCACCCCGAAAACCACACCGGCCCATTCGGCCAGCATGCCGGGCGGCACGACCATCAGCCCGCGCACGCCGTTGCCGAGGCGGCCGAGCACGGCCCCGATGAGTGGCGCCGCGGCCGCAGGCGAGGGCGGTAGCACCGCGACCAGGTTGTGGCCACGCGCCACAGTGGGCACAGCGTCCTTCAGGAGGGGATCCGACGCCTGCCAGTCCCACGACTCCAGGGTGCGCGCCACGGGCGCGCTCAGGTGCAGCTCAAGCTCCGACACGGGCTCCTCGATTCTCAAATAGCGGTCGCGACTGTCGCGGGGAACG
>Ga0190274_10000316_pt1 | contig 30287 bp, 24 predicted proteins | sample Popmic531T_FD_133002 | JGI IMG/M metagenome (GOLD analysis project Ga0190274, IMG submission 133002) | Populus adjacent soil microbial communities from riparian zone of Yellowstone River, Montana, USA - 531 T | ecosystem: Environmental > Terrestrial > Soil > Riparian zone | place: USA: Montana... | reverse complement strand
GCCGAGCCCGAACGTCCCGCAACCCCCTAGCCCCGATCTCGGCCACAACCTGTCGAAAATCATCAAGCCGCTCAGAATTTCATTGCAGCCCCTCGCAGCACCCTGCTATCGCGCGCGCCGAAAATAGCGTGCGAAGTCGGCGGCATTGATGCCCCGACGCGGATGGATGACTTCGCGCACGCCGGGGCGTCCCCCTTGACGTCGCACCCGACGCTGACGAAGCCGAGCGGCCAGCAGAGTTGTCCTCCACGCATGCCGGTGGCCCGGCGACAGGTGTCGCCGGGCCACCGGGCGGGATCTACAGGTTCCGGAAGTCGATCAGTCCGGCCGCCGTGTAGACGTTGAACGTGGCGGTGAGGGTGATCGCCTGGTTGTTGACGACCGCGCCGAGGCAGCCGACCGGGTTCTTGATCTGCAGGCCGTTGCCGCTCAGGTAGACCTCCTGGCGGGTCTGAGTGCCGACGACCTTGGTGGCCTCGTCGAACTTGGCCGTCGCGGAGCCGCCGACCCGGAACGTGCAGCCGTTGCTGATGGTGACCTGCACGCAGTGCGTGCCGCCGCCGTTGGTCGCCTGCAGCGAACCATCAACGGTGCTGATCTTGGCCGTGTTGCCGGTGTCGATGGTGCCGAGGCCGGTGTGGACGTTGGGGTCGGAGAAGGGAACCTCGACGTTGCACGCCAGCGAGAAGGCGACCGTGGTGCCGGGGAAGATCGAGGGACAGGTCAGGCTCATGCTGGTCAGCGTGGCGCTGCTCGTACCGACCCCGGCGTGGATCACGCCGTTGGCGGAGCCCGCGGTGCAGGTGATGGTGGTGGTGATCCCGTACACGGCGACCTGGACGACCGCCGTCTTCATGGTGAGGACGATCGGGTAGTCAACAGGGGGGACGGGGACCACACCGTTCACCGCGATCTTGGTGATCGGGCCTCCGGTGGGGTTGGCGGCCTGGGACGCCGGGGCCAGAGCCATGGCACCGGCAGCCACGATGGCAACGGTGGCGAGGAGCAGCTTGCGCAGTCGCATGATGATTCTCCTGGTTCGACTTCGCCTGGTGCCGGGCGGCACCGGGCTTGCCATGGTTGGCGCCGAGCCCGACCGTCTCGCAACCCCTAGACCTGATCTAGACCACAACCTGTCGAAAATCGACAAGACGTCAAGGACCTCCTTGCAACTCGTCGCCGAACCCTGCTATCGCGCGCGCCGAGAATAGTGTGCGAACGGGCGACACAGGATGCCCTGACCCGCGCGGATGACCTCGCGGCCTCGGGGTGTCCCGCGGACCTCGACTACGGCGTCTGCTGGAAGTCGATCAGCCCGTCCGCCGTGTCGACGTTGAAGGTGGCGTCGAGGCTGATCGCCTGATCGGCCGCGACCGCGCCCAGGCAACCGCTCGGGCTCTTGACCCGGAGGCCGCTACCGCTGAGGACGAGGCGCTGACGGTTGGCAGCCTGGGCGGTCTCGTCGAACTCGGCATTCGCGGAGCCGCCGACCCGGAACGTGCAGCCGTTGCTGATGGAGACCTGCACGCAGTGCGTACCGGCGCTGTTGGTCGCCTTCAGCGAGCCGTCAACGACGCCGACGGTTGCCGTCCCGGGTAGGCCGTCGATGGTGTCGGTGCCCGGGATGGTGCCGTCGTGGACGTTGTCGTCGAGGAACTCGAGGCCGAGGTCGCACGCCAGCGAGAAGCTGGCCGACGTCCCGGGGAAGATCGAGGGACAGGTCAAGCTCATGCTGGTGAGGGTGATGGCATCGTTCGGGCTGACGCCGGTGGTGCCACCGTGGACCACGCCTCCGGCGGACGCGGTGCTGCAGGTGAGGTTCACCGGGACGCCGTAGACGTTGAGCGTGGCGGACACCGACCAGCGGCCGAGGGTGGTGGCGTGGGTGGTGTTGCTGCCGTCGCCGCCCACCTCGATCGAGGCGATGTCGCCCCCGGTGGGGGCGGTGGGCTTGGTGAAGTCGATCAGCCCGTCCGCGGCGTACACACCGAAGACGACGTTGACGGAGACGGCCTGGTTGTTGGAGATCCGGCCCAGGCAGCCGACGGGGCTCTTGATCTGGAGGCCGGTGCCGCTCAGGTTGAGGTGCTGGTGGTCCTGACCGGCGACGGTGGTGGCGGCCTCGTCGAACTGTGCCGGCATGGCACCGCCGATCCGGAAGGTGCAGCCGTCGCTGATGCTCATCTGGACGCAGTGGGTGCCGGTGCCATCGGTCGCCTTCAGCGAGCCGTCGACGTTGCTGATCTTGGCCGAGGCTCCGCTGTCGATCACATCGGTCGCCGTATTGGTGCCGTTGTGGACGTTGCTGTCGGCGAAGACGATGCCGACGTTGCACGCCAGCGACATGGCGACCGTGGTGCCGGGAAAGATCGAGGGACAGGTCAGGCTCATGCTGGTGAGGACGAAGCCATCGTTGGGACTGACGCCGGTGGCGCCGCCGTTGACCGCGCCACCGGCGGAACCGGCCGTGCAGGTGATGTTCACCGGTACGCCGTACACGTTGATGGTGAAGGCCGCCGATTCCATGGTGAGGGCGATGGCGTGGCTGATGTTGGTGCCGGCACCACCCACCTCGATCGCGGCGACCGGCCCCCCGGTGGGGCTCGAGGCCTGGGCCGCGGGGGCGAGAGCCAGGGCACCGGCAGCTACGACGGCGCCGGTGGCGAGGAGCAGGTTACGCAGTCGCATGATTCTCCTGGTTCGAGTCGCGGTGCCGGGTGGCACCGGGTGTGGCCGCCGCGTCGCGGGAGGGCGCCCTCGGTTGTGCCGACTACTGCCGGAAATCGATCAGTCCGTCCGCGGTGTAGACGTTGAAGTCGGCGGTCAGAGTGATGGCCTGGTTCTGGGACACCGAGCCCATGCAGCCGCTGGGACTCTTGATCTGGAGGCCACTACCGCTCAGGTAGAGGCCCTGGGTGTTAGTGACGTTCCCGGCCTCGTCGAACGCGGCACTCGCGGAGCCGCCCAGGGTGAACGCGCAGGCGACGGACATGTTGAACGAGGCCTGCAGGCAGTGGGTGCCGCTGCCGTTGGTCGCGTTCAGCGCACCGCCAACGCGGCGCACCGCGACCGTCGCACCGGTGTCGATGGTGTCGGTCGCCGGGTCGGTGCCGTTGTGGACGTCGTTGTCGGCGAAGACGACACCGACGTCGCACGTCAGCGACCAGATGGAGAACGGGGCGCAGGACAGGCTCATGCTGGTCAGCGTGAAGCTGCCCTGACCGGTGCCGCCGTGGACAACGCCACCCGCGGAGCCTCCGCTGCAGGTGAAGGTCGTGGTGATGCCGTAGAGGGCGAACTGGACCGCAGCCGAGCTCATGCTCAGAGCGACGGTGTGGTCGGCGGTGGCGGTCGAGCCACCGACTCCGATCGCGGCGATGGGCCCGCCAAGGGGGACGTTAGGAGTGCGCCGGAAGTCGACCAGTCCGTCGGTGGAGTCGACGTTGAACGTGGCGGTGAGGGTGATCGGCTGGTTGTTGGTGACCGCGCCCAGGCAGCCGCTGGGGCTTTTGACCTGGAGGCCGCTGCCGCTGAGGTAGAGGTCCTGGGTGTTGGTGGTCTTGGCGGTCTCGTCGAACGCGACTGCCGCGGAGCCGCCGACCCGGAACGTGCAGCCGTTGCTGATGGAGACCTGCACGCACTGGGTGCCGGCGCCGTTGGTCGCGTTCAGCGAACCGTCGACCCGGTTGACCTTGGCCGAGGTGCCGGCGTCGATGACGTCGGTGCCCACTGTGGTGCCGTCGTGGACGTTGCTGTCGTTGAAGACGGCGGTGACATTGCACGCCAGCGAGAAGCTGACCGTGGTGCCAGGGAAGATCGAGGGGCAGGTCAGGCTCATGCTGGAGAGGTCGAAGCCGGCATTGGGACTGAGGCCGGTGCTGCCGCCATGGACCAGGCCACCGGCGGAGCCGGCCGAGCAGGTGAGGTTCGTGGTGATGCCGTAGACGGCGAGCTGGACCGACGCCGTCTTCATGGTGAGGGCGACGATGTGGTCGAGGTCGGCGTCGTTGCCACCCACTCCGATCGCGGCGATCGGCCCTCCGGTGGGGCTCGAGGCCTGGGCCGCGGGGGCCAGCGCCAGGGCACCGGCAGCCACGACGGCGCCGGCGGCGAGGAACAGTCTGCGCAGTCGCATGATTCTCCTGGTTTCGATGTGCCCGGTGGACAACCAGCGGCCGTCCGGCTCCGACAACGCCGCGTGCGGCGTGCGCGGGGGGTCTTTTCACGCGTGCCAGTGGCCCGGCGACAGATGTCGCCGGGCCACCGGGATTGACTGCTACTTCTGGAAGTCGACTACTACTTCTGGAAGTCGATCAGGCCAGCCGCCGTGTAGACGTTGAAGTCGGCGTTGAGGGTGATCACCTGGTTGCCGGAAACGGCGCCGAGGCAGCCGGTCGGGCTCTTGATCTGCAGACCGGTACCGCTCAGGAGGAGGTCCTGGGTGAGGGTGGTCTTCTCGGTCTCGTTGAACCCGGCCGTCGAGGAGCCGCCGACCCGGAACGTGCAGCCGTTGCTGATGGTGACGACCACGCAGTGCACACCGCTGCCGACGTTGGTCGCCTGCAGCGCACCGTCGACGTTGCTGACCTTGGTAGTCGCGCCGGTGTCGATGGTGTCCGTGACCGTGTTGGTGCCGTTGTGGACGTTGTTGTCGGCGAAGGGAACCTCGACGTTGCAGCCCGCTGCCAGGTTGAAGCCGACCGTGGTGCCCGGGAAGATCGAGGGACAGGTCAGGCTCATGCTGGTCAGCGTGAGGCTGTTCTTGCCGACGCCGCCGTGGACCACGCCACCGGCCGAGCCCGCGGTGCAGTTGATGGTCGTGGTGATGCCGTAGACGGCAACCTGGACCGACGCCGTCTTCATGGTGAGGACGATCGGGTAGTCGGCGGTGGCGGTGGAGCCGCCCACCGCGATCGCGGCGATCGGGCCACCGGTGGGGCTCGAGGCCTGGGCCGCGGGGGCCAGAGCCATGGCACCGGCAGCCACGATGGCGCCGGTCGTGAGGAGCAGCTTGCGCAGTCGCATGATGATTCTCCTGGTTCGACTTTCGCCTGGTGCCGGGTGGCACCTGGCGGCGTCATGATTGGCCGCAGACCGGCCCCGCCCGCAACCCCCTCCGGTGATCTCGGACACAACCTGTCGAAAATCATCAAGAAGTTCGCATTCTCCTTGCGGGCACGTCCCGCACCCTGCTATATCGCACCCGCGATCGTCCCTAATTCGCAACGGCTCGGACCCGTCTGGGCCGGATCCCACCCATGCGTTCCTCGTGCTCGGCGGTCGGCCGCGGCGTTTGTGCTCACCCGCGTGACAACTTTCGGCATGGATTGGGCGTGGGTGCGTCGCCAACGGCACGAGCAGGCACCCGGGCCTCGTACGGTGTGGTGCGAGTCACGTCGCCGGGACGTGGCGGATCTGTGAGGAGAGGCCATGGCGAGCGTCGGGATGGCGAGGGATTCGGGACGGACGGTGCGGCCGAAGAGGCTGGCCGGGGCGGTAGCGGGCATCGTCGCCGCGGCCGGGTTGAGTGTGGTGCCGATGAGCGGGGCCTCCGCGGCCGCCGATCCGGGGATGTCGGTGGTGCCGATGCCGGTGGGGGCAGTGCCGTTGGCGCAGGCCGGCGAGCTCGCCATGTGGGGCCCGTTCTTGCCGGACGACCCCCACGAGGGTCAGACCACGGTCCCGGCGTCGTTGGCGGACGTCGCGGTCACGCAGGTCGCCGTGTCCGACTCGGTGACGCTGGCACTGACCGCTGCGGGCCGTGTGGTCAGCTTCGGTGCGAACAGCGCCCGCGTGGAGCGGCTCCCCGATGCGGTCAAGGCAGCGAAGGTGGCCCAGATCGCGGTCGACGGCAACGACTACGCCGGCGCGGTGACCCGCGACGGTCGGGTGCTGACCTGGGGTCGGAAGACCTCGGTGGGGTCGCCGTTGGACGTGCCGGCCGGGTTGAGCGGTGTCAAGCAGTTGGCGATCTCGTCCATGAACGCGGTCGCGCTGAAGAACGACGGCTCGGTGGTGGCCTGGGGCAAGGAGCCCGCCATCAACGCGCCACCGTCCGGCTTGACGGCAACCGCGATCACGACCAGCTACAACGCGGTGTTCGCATTGACCACGAGTGGCACCGTGAAGGCGTGGGGAAGCAACGCTGACGGTGAGCTGACCCTGCCGGCCTCGGTGAAGCAAGACGGCAACGTGAAGGCCGTCGCCGCCTTCAACAACGGGGCGATCGCGCTGCTGACCAACGACACCCTGGTGAGCTGGGGCGGCACCTGGGACCTGGACACGCCGGCCTGGCTGGCGAGCCTGGACCCCGTCTCGATCACCGGAAGCTATGACTACCTGGGGGTGGTGGACAGCGACGGCGTGATCCACCAACGGTCGACGTACATGGCCAACGAGCTGCCCCTACCCGCGGAGCTGAACGGCCGCCCGCTGGCGACCTTCGAGGTGGCTGCCGCCAGCTACGGCGGGGCCGTGATCACCAAGATGCTTCGTGGCGACGACCCGGCCATCAGCGGCACCGCCACCGTCGGGAGCACGCTCACCGCCACTCCCGGCACCTTCTCCGCCTCGCCCACCACCGTGACCAGCGAGTGGCTGGCCGACGGCACGGCGATCCCCGGCGCGAGCGGCACCACCCTGACCCTGACCGCCGCGCAGCTGGGCAAGACGATCACCTACAAGTCCACGGCAACCAAGGCCGGCGAGACCACCGTCTCCTCGACCTCCGCGGCTGTCACGGTGACCAACCCTCCGCCGCCGCCGCCGCCCGCCCCGGTCGCGTCGACGACGAAGGTCCTCAGCGTGAAGGTGGCCAAGAAGGCCGCCAGCGTGAAGGTGACGGGCAAGGTCACGGCGGCCAAGCCGGTGACCGGCAAGGCCACGGTCACCATCAAGAAGGGCAAGAAGACCATCGTCGCCAAGGCCGTCAAGGTCTCCGTGAAGGGTGCGGTGACGCTGACGGTCAAGAAGTTCGGGAAGCTCGCGATCAAGAAGACCAAGAGCAAGAGCAAGACCGGCTACCGCGGCGGCTACACCGTCACCATCAGCTACGCCGGCAACACCCAGGTCAAGCCCAGCAAGGCCAGTAAGAACTTCAAGGTGAAGTAGCCACCACCCCTCCACGCACCATCACGAGGTGGCGCTCGCACCGGGTCACAAAGCCCGGTGTGGGCGCCACCTCGCTGCGTCCGGGCAGTGGCACGCACTGCGGGCTGATTAGCATCAGCAACGGCTACACGTTCGGGTCGGCGGCTCCGCGGCGGCCGTGATCGGCTGCCTGGGCATGTACAGCGGCAACCAGGCGATCACCCTCACCGGCGACTTCAACGTCTCCACGGCGGCCGGCCTGATCGACATCCAACAGCAGGAAGCCGCCCTGAGGCGGCGCCCGCGCGATAGAAGCAAACGCGCTGATTGGCAAGGTCTCGCGGAGATCGCTGATGACTTTCGACAAGTCAGGTGCCGATTGACCCCGTCAGGTTGCCGGTGCCTTCCGGTTGGCACCCATCATGTCGCGCTTGGCGCCGCCCGGTGCCCGGCAGGTCGAACCAGGAGAAATCATCATGCGACTGCGCAAGCTGCTCCTCACCACCGGCGCCATCGTGGCTGCCGGTGCCATGGCCCTGGCCCCCGCGGCCCAGGCCTCGAGCCCCACCGGGGGACCGATCGCCGCGACCGCGGTGAACGGCTCCACCGCCACCGCTGACTCCACCATCGCCCTCACCATGAAGTCGACGTCGGTCCAGATTGCCCTCTACGGCATCACCACGACCATCAACTGCACCGCGGGCTCGGCCGGCGGCGTGGTCCACGCCGGCGTCGGCAAGAACAGCTTCACGCTGACCAGCATGAGCATGACCTGCCCGTCGGTCTTCCCCGGCACCTCGCTCGCCTTCAACCTGGCATCGGGCTGCACCGTCGAGGTTCCCTTCGCCGACAACAACGTCCACAACGGCTTTGTCGTGGGCACCGACACCATCGACACCGGCACCTCGGCCAAGGTCAGCAACGTCGATGGTGCGCTGCAGGCGACCAACGCCGGCAGCGGTGTGCACTGCGTGGTCGTCACCATCAGCAACGGCTGCACGTTCCGGGTCGGTGGCTCCGCGACGGCCGCGTTCAACGAGACCGCCAAGTCCACCAACACCCAGGACCTCCTCCTGAGCGGTTCGGGCCTGCAGATCAAGAGCCCGGTCGGCTGCCTGGGCATGTACAGCAGCAACCAGGCGATCACTCTCACCGCCGACTTCAACGTCTACACGGCGGCTGGCCTGATCGACTTCCAAAAGTAGGACGTTCAAGGTCACGCAATCGCTCACCTGAACCAACCGTGCACCACCCCGAGGTGGCGCCCACGCCGGACGAGACCCGGCGTAGGCGCCACCTCGGCACGTGTACGAGTACGCCGTAGCAGGGTGCCGTGCTGATCGACAAGGGCCGCTGGGGATTCCTGATCGTTTACGACAAATCACGAGCCGATTGACCCCATCGGGTTGCCGGCGCCTCCGGGCTGGCACCCATCATGTCGCGCTTGGCGCCGCCCGGTGCCCGGCACATCGACCCGGAAAGTCATCATGCGACTGCGCAAACTGCTCCTTACGACCGGCGCCATCGTGGCTGCCGTCGCCACGACCCTGGTCCCCACGGCCCAAGCCAGCAGCCCCACCGGCGGCCCCATCGCCGCGATCGGAGTCGGTGGCAACGACGCCGACCTCGACCACACCATCGCCCTCTCCATGAAGACGGCGTCGGTCCAGATTGCCCTCTACGGCATCACCACGACCATCAACTGCAGCGCCGGCTCCGCCGGTGGCCTGGTCCACGCCGGCAGCCTCGGTCTCAGCCCCAATGCCGGCTTGGACTTCTCCAGCATGAGCCTGACCTGCCCCTCGATCTTCCCGAGCACCTCTGTCAGCATCTCGCTGGCGTGCAACGTACGCGCCGTATTCAGCGACACCAACGTCCACGACGGCACCATCGTGGGCACCGACGTCATCGACGCCGGCACCTCGGTCAAGGTCAGCAACGTCGACGGTGCACTGCAGGCGACCAGCGTCGTCAGCGGCACGCACTGCGTGCAGGTCTCCATCAGCAACGGCTGCACGTTCCGGGTCGGCGGCTCCGCGGCAGTCGCGTTCGACGAGACCGCCAAGGCCACCAACACCCAGGATCTCGTCCTGAGCGGCAGCGGCCTCCAGGTCAAGAGCCCGAGCGGCTGCCTGGGTGCAGTCACCAACAACCAGCCGATCACCCTCACCGCCACGTTCAACGTCGACTCCCCTGACGGACTGGTCGACTTCCGGCGCACTCCTAACGTCCCCCTTGGCGGGCCCATCGCCGCGATCGGAGTCGGTGGCAACGACGCCGACCTCGACCACACCGTCGCCCTCAGCATGAAGACGGCGTCGGCCACGCTCAGCGTGTACGGCATCCCCGCGAACCTCACCTGCACTGCCGGCTCCGCCAGTGGCCTGGTCCATGGCGGCAGCCTCGGTCTCAGCCCCAATGCCGGCTTCGACCTCTCCAGCATGAGCCTGACCTGCCCCTCCATCTTCCCGGGCACCTCGGCCAGCTTCTCCCTGGTGTGCAACGTCCGCGCCGTCTTCGACGACACCGACGTCCACGACGGCACCACGGTGGGTGCCGATGTCATCGACGCCGGCACCTCGGTCTACGTCAATCGGGTCGACGGTTCGCTGAACGCAACCAACAGCGCCGGCACCCACTGCGTGCAGGTCTCCATCAGCAACGGCTGCACCTTCCGGGTCGGCGGCTCCACGACGGCCAAGTTCGACGAGACCGCCAAGGCCACCAACACCCAGGATCTCGTCCTGAGCGGCAGCGGCCTCCAGGTCAAGAGCTCCAGCGGCTGCCTGGGCGCAGTCACCAACAACCAGCCGATCACCCTCACCGCCACCTTCAACGTCGACTCCCCTGACGGACTGGTCGACTTCCGGCGCACTCCTAACGTCGACCCTGGCGGGCCCATCGCCGCCATCGCCGTCGGTGGCAACGACGCCGACCTCGACCACACCGTCGCCCTCAGCATGAAGACGGCGTCGGCCACGCTCAGCGTGTACGGCATCCCCGCGAACCTCACCTGCAGCGCCGGCTCCGCCGGTGGCCTGGTCCATGGCGGCGGGACCGGCCTCACTCCCAATGCCGGCTTCGACCTCTCCAGCATGAGCCTGACCTGCCCCTCCATCTTCCCGGGCACCTCGGCCAGCTTCTCGCTGGCGTGTAACGTCCGCGCCGTCTTCGACGACACCGACGTCCACGACGGCACCACGGTGGGCACCGACGTCATCGACGCCGGCACCTCGGTCTACGTCAACCGGGTCGACGGTTCGCTGAACGCGACCAACAGCAGCGGCACCACCCACTGCGTGCAGGTCTCGATCAGCAACGGCTGCACGTTCCGGATCGGCGGCTCAGCGGTCGCTGCGTTCGACGAGGCCGCCAAGGCCACCAACACCCAGGACCTCTACCTCAGCGGCAGCGGCCTCCAGGTCATGAACTCCAGCGGCTGCCTGGGCGCGGTCACCAACAACCAGCCGATCACCCTCACCGCCAGGTTCAACGTCTACACCGCCGACGGACTGATCGACTTCCGGCAGTAAGACGTTCTAGCTCAAGCAATCGCTCCCGGAGCTGACCGTGCACCACCCCGAGGTGGCGCCCACGCCGGACGAGAACCGGCGTAGGCGCCACCTCGGCACGTGTACGCCGTAGCAGGGTGCCGTGCTGATCCACAAGGGCCGCTGGGGATTCCTGATCGTTTACGACAAGTCACGAACCGATCGACCCCGTCGGGTTGCCGGTGCCTCCCGGCTGGCACCCATCATGTCGCGCCAGGTGCCACCCGGTGCCAGGCACGTCGACCAGGAAGACATCATGCGACTGCGCAAGCTGCTCCTCACGACCGGCGCCATCGTGGCTGCCGGCACCATGGCCCTGCCCCCCGCCGCCCAGGCCGCCAACCCCACCGGAGGCCCCATCGCCGCGATCGCGGTGAACGGCTCCACCACCACCGCCGACCACACCGTCACCCTCACCATGAAGTCGGTGTCCACCTTGGTCGCCGTCTACGGCATCACCACCAACATCAACTGCACCGCCGGCTCCGCCGGTGGCGTGGTCCACGCCGGGGTCGGCAAGAACAGCCTCACCCTCACCAGCATGAGCCTGACCTGCCCCTCCATCTACCCCGGCACCAGCGTCGGCCTCTCGCTGATGTGCAACATCGAGGTTCCCTTCTCCGACAACAACGTCCACACCGGCCTCGGCACCGTCGACACCGGCCTGAACGAGACGGCCAAGGTCAGCGCCGTGCTCGGTGCGATGAACCTGACCAACGGCAGCGGCACCCACTGCGTGCAGATCACCATCAGCAACGGCTGCACCTTCCGGGTCGGCGGCTCCGCGACGACCAAGTTCGACGAGACCGCCAAGACCACCAACACCCAGGACCTCCTCCTGAGCGGTAGCGGCGTCCAGATCAAGAGCCCCACCGGCTGCCTGGGCGCGATCACCAACAACCAGCCCGTCACCGTCACCGCCGACTTCAACGTCTACACCGCGGACGGACTGATCGACTTCCAGAATTGACCGATCCCTCGCCCAAGCACCCCAGCCGGCCCTCATTGCCAAGAGTTGTCACGCGGATGAGCAATTCTCGCGCTCGTTTTCGGGCCGGGACGGGCATGACGTGACGCGCAAGGTAAAACGCCCTGAACTGTGACGTGCACCACTCCCGATGGGCATCGGCCTTGCGGGGAGGCAGGACTATCTCGACCCCTGCTCGGAGGAGACGCGTGACCGGTCACCAGGATCGACCCGACATCAGGCAGAGACGGCGCGTCACCCAGCTGCGCAAGTCGCTGGGGCTGGCGCCGGTCCCCCCGCATGTCGGCACCGAGCTGCGCACGATCGCGCCACGGGTCTCCGAGCAGGTGGTCCGGCTGCTTCGCCACGACCCTGCCTACCTGGCGCTCTCCCCCGACGGACGGATGCTGCTGCTCTCGGCCGTCGCCCGGACCGCGGACGGGTTCGCTCGTCTCGTCGAGGATCGGCCCCCTCAGGCACCGCCCGTCGAGGCCGTGCTGGTCGAGATCGTCCACGTCGAGGCGCAGCTCGAGCCGTGCCGCACCGCGGTCCACGCGGCGTTCCAGGCGCTTCATGAGGTAGCCCGGGTGTTGTGGCCGCAGCTCCCCCAAGCGCGGGCCCACTCCACCCATCTCGACGAGGCTCTGGACCGGTACATCAAGGGGCTCTGCGCGAGGACCGTGGACGCGCCGCGGGCGCCAGCCGCCGGACCGTCGGGTGGCCCCAGAACAGGCGGGCGGCACGTCGACGGACTGCTCTCCTTGGTGGAGCGCCGCTGGGGCACGCAACCGGTACAGCTCTACCTCAGCGTCAGCAGCCTCGAAGCGCCCGACGCCGGAGAGCGGCGGGGTACGACGCACGTCGGCACAGCTCAACGGAACCCGGCCCGAGGCCTGCGCTTCGTCGCCACCGACCACGTCGTGACCGTCACCCAGGACGCCACCCCGCCACGACCCACCCATGCCGCTCAACCGCAGATCGTGGTCTGCATCGGACCCGTATCGGTCAGCGAGGTCGCCCTGGTCCACGACACCGCTCTCCTGCTGCTACGTCTGATCCGGGCCGGAGTGGCGACACCGCCCTCTCCCGTCCGGGTCCACGTGCCCAACCTCGGATTCCTGCACCCCTCTCCGAGCGAGGCCAGCGTGCGGAAGATCTCCGACCTGCTGCTCCCGCTCAGCGGCCACGGCTGCCATCGGCGAAGCGCCCTGGCTCGCACCCTCCGGCTCTGCCTCCGCACCGCCACCACGGCCCAGGGCCTGGCCAAGCAGCTGGCCATGCACCCCCAGACCGTGCACAACCACCTCAATGCCCTGCGCACCCTCTACAACGCCGACCTCGACTTCGCCGAGGACAACCTCGCCATGCAGGCCGCCCTCGACCTCGTCCTCCCGCTCTGGGAGCTCGAGGTGACGGGACGCACCGGCGGCTCGTCGCCGCACGCCCAGGTGCCCTGACGAGAGCGCACGCTCGTCGAACACCTCGTCGGGTACGGCGGGGATCCCCGCCGAGACGAGACCCGGATCGCGGCGTACGGCGACGCCGGCGTGCCCGAGGTGTGACTTCGAGCGCGAAAAGTTGTCACACGCGTGAGCATTCTCGACCTTTGTTGGGTCGCCAAACCGGCTGGGTGCGTGACCGGCAAGGTAAAACGCCCTGGACTGTGATGCGCACCACTCCCGATCGGTATGGGCCCGACGCGGAGGCGCCACCACCTTGCCCTGCTCGGAGGAGGGAACCCCGATGACCGGTCAGCAGGATCGCCCCGACGTCAAGCAGCGGCGACTCGTCAACCGGCTGCGCGCGGAGCTCGGACTCGTGAACGTCCCTCCACACGTCGGCTCCGAGATCCGCGTGATCGCGCCGCGCGTCTCCGAGCAGGTGGCCCGGTTGCTCCGACACCAGCCGTCGTACACGGCGCTCTCTGTCCACGGCCAGACGCAGCTGCTCTCGGCCATTGCCCGGGCAGTCAGCGAGTTCGCCCGGCTCGTCGAGGACCGACCCCCTCAAGCCCCGGCCGTCGATGCCATCCTGGTCGAGATCGTGCGCGCCGAGGGCCGGCCCGAGCTGTGCGGCGCGGCTCTCCACGCGGCGTTCGAGACGGTCCGCGAGGTCACCCGCGTGCTGTGGCCGCAGCTCCCTCAGGCGCGGCACTTCACCGCCCAGCTCGACCTGGCCGTCGCCCGGTACGCCGAGCGGCTCTGCGCGAGGACCATGAAGGCGCAGCAAGCACCGACCGCCAGACGGACCACGACCGCCACGGCCGGTGGAGCCCACCTCGAAGGACTGCTCGCCCTGGTGGAGCGCCGCTGGGGCGCACAACCGGTCGAGCTGTTCCTCACCGTCAGCACCCTGGGAGAAGCGGAGGTCCCGGCCCCGCGGGGCACCGCCGAACGAGACCCGTCGCGCCCGCTGCGCGTCGTCACCACCGACCACGTGGTGACCGTCTCCCAGCGCCCCAACCGCCCGCCGCGGCACGCCGGTGGGACCCACTCGCCGGTCGTGGTGTGCGTGGGACCGGTGCCCGTGAGCGGGATCGCCCTGGTCCACGACACCGCGCTCCTGCTGCTGCGCCTGATCCGGGCGGGCGTCGCGGCGCCACCGTCCCCGGTGCAGCTCCGGGCGCCCAACTTCGGGTTCCTGCACCCCTACCCCAGCGAGGCCAGCGTCCGGAAGATCAGGGAACTGCTGCTCCCGCTGACCGGGCAGGGCAGCCATCGCCGGAGCGCCCTGGCACGCACCCTGCAGCTCCGCCTGCGGACCGCTGCCACGGCCCAAGGCCTCGCCCGGCAGCTGGCGATGCACCCGCAGACCGTGCACAACCACCTGACCGTGCTACGCACGCTCTACAACTCGGACCTGGACTTCGCCGAGGACAATCTCGCGATGCAGGCCGCGGTCGACCTGGTGCTCCCGCTGTGGGAGCTGGAAGCGGCGGGTCGCCGGACCTCGACGTCACAAGACGGAAAGAAAGTGCCGGGTTACAACAACGGGACCGGAGGACGTGACCTACCCTGACGACACCCCTCCACGATCGGGTGCACGGCAGGGAGGGTCGCTTGCTGGGCTGGGCGGTGCGCGAGCAGCCCCGGAGGAACGCACATGCGCCTGATCCAGCGGCTTGAGGAAACCTGGTCCCGGACCGAATACCCGCCGGTTCGATGCGACGACGACAAATTCTTTGTGACGCGCGTCGCAACTTCTGGCCTTCTGTGCCCCGAACGCCTTGCCGCGCCTTCCCAGACATGTGTCAATCAGTGCGACAGATGGCCACTCTCGGACACGGCACCCTCCCGCCGCCGCCCGAGAGTGACGCGTAGGAGCCCGGCGATGCTCTCATCCGTCAGGTCACGGGGCGCCGTCAGGGCGCCCCGTGACCGACCTCGGGCCGAGACCGGAGGAGTTTTCCGAAAGCCATGGAGTCGTGACTCGAGACGTGCCGGACGATCAGGAGTCACACGACGATGAGCGACCGCAGATTGAGCGCGGAAAACCTCCGGCCATGACCGACGCCGCTCTGGTCCACGACCTCGGATCACCGTTCCCTCCGCAGCTCTTCAGCCCGCTGTCGACGCGGATGGTGCAGACGATCGTCAGCCAGGTCCAGCGTGAGGTCCCTGCCTACGCGCTGGGCAACGAGGGCGACCCCTGCCCGCACCTGGAGGTCGCCGCGCGCGCCGCCGTACGCGTCTTCCTCGACGGCAACCCCACCCGCGAGTCGGAGCGGCGCAAGCTCGACGAGCTGTTCCGGCGACTGGGCCACCGGGAAGCGCAGCGCGGTCACGAGCCCGGCCCCATGGTGGCGGCCCTACGCATCGCCAGCCGGTGCGCCTGGGACCAGATCGCCGACTTCGCGGTGGCCGAGCAGTACTCCGTCACGACCCTGCGCGACATCTCGGCCTCGTTGATGGCGTACGCCGACCACCTGCGCGACCAGCTGCTGTCCGGCTACGAGCTCGGCTCCCGCTTCACGACCCACAACCGAGCCACGTCCCGGGCCCGGTTGTTCGACTTCATCATCCACTCCACCGTCGGCCGCATCTCCCCCCTGCGCCCGCTCGGCATGAACGAGGCCGAGCTGCGCCGGCTGGCCGAGGACGCCGAGTGGCCGCTGCCGGAGCGGATCGTCGCGCTCGCGGTGAGCTTCCACGGCGACCCACCGGGGCTGCCGGAGCGCAGGGAGATCCTCAGCCGAATGGGCGCTGACCGGGTCTTCGTCCTGTGCCCGGAGGAGGAAGCCGAGGCGCTGGCCGCGCACGTGACCAAGTCCGGCACCGACAAGAGAGTCGCCGTCAGCTGGCCGGTCCACCCCGACGAGGCCGGTAGCGCCCTGCTCTGGACGGCCCGGGCACTGGACCTCGTGCGACTGGGGGTGATCGCGCCGACTCCGGTGGTGAAGTGCACGGACCACGTCACCCAGCTGTGGCTGCACGCGGAGCCGTCGATGCGGCAGCGGCTGTGCCAGGTCCTGCTGGAGCCACTGCTCGGGGAGACTCCCAACTCGCGGGAGATCCTCTCCGACACCCTCCTGATGTGGCTGGAGACCCGGGACAGCGCACCGGCCATCGCCGCGCGGCTCGACGTACACCCCCAGACCGTGCGCTACCGCTGGAAGCGGATCAACGAGCTGTTCGGGGAGTCCCTGCACGACCCCGAGTTCATCCTGCAGATGACCATGGTGCTCAAGACCAGCGTGCCGATGTGGAAGGCGGGCAACCAGAGCGACTTCGAGCGGTTCCGGGACCGGAAGCTCCCAGAGCCATGAGCCTCCCATCTCTTCCCCTCCTGCTCACGGGACTGATCGGAGCCGACCTCGCCGTCTCCGGCGCCACCTGGTGGGGATCGGAGCTGGCCGGACGGGACGGCCTCGCCCCGGCCATCGCCGTACTGCTGGTGGCCTCACCGCTCGGCTTCCTCGTCGCCCAGCTCGTCCCGCTACCGGTCTCGCGGCAGCTGGGTCGTCGCGGCGGCATCACCCATCTGGGCTCATCGGTCGACCGGGCGCTGCCGCGACTCCAGACGCTCGTGATCGACGTGGAGCACGTGCTGACGACGGGCAACCTGGTCGTCGTGGACGTCGCACCGCTCGACGTCCAGCACAAGCACGACCTGCGCTGGTTCGCGGGCGCACTGGCCCACGGCTCCTCCGACCCCGTCGCCCGAGCGATCTCCAGGCTCGCCGGACCGGGCCGGCCGACCGGCGTCAGCCAGGGCCCGGCCCACGAGCTGCGGGGAGCGGTCGACCGACACCCCGTGCGGTTCGGGGTGAACGGCGAGGACCAGGCGGGCGGAGACGCCGTGGGGACCACGGTGCGCGTCGACGTGGACCAACGGCCGATGGGGCACATCACGGTCGCCGACGAGGTGCGGAAGAACGCGGCTCGATGCCTGTCGAGCCTGCGGGACGAGGGCATCGAACCGGTCCTGGTCTCGGCGACGCTGAACAAGTCCGAGCTGATGCGTGTCTCCGAACAGGTCGGCGTCTCCCAGTTCCACACCGGCACCGACGCCTCAGCGGTCGCGGCGTCGCTCCCGCCTGCCACCACCGGTGTCGTCCGGGCCGTCGGCCCCGACCTGGGCGGCGAGACGACCCTGCCGAGCGAGTCCGGCGAGGACACGGTGCTGCGGTGCGCCAGCCCGTCCATCGAGTCGGCCCTGGAGTCCCTCCGGCACGCCCGCTGCCTGCGGCGGTCGCGCCGGGTCGCGCGGACGTGCGCCGCGAGCGTCATCGTCGTGGCGGTGCCGCTGGCCGCGACCGGGGTGCTCGCACCGACGCTGGCCGCGATCGCTGCCATCGTCGGCCTGTTGCTCGTGGCGGCAGTGGCGTGCTCGACGGTGATGCTCTCCTCCCCCGCGCCCACCGACGGCTGACCCTCCCCAGCCCGGTTTTGTCACGCGCGTGACAAACATCGCCGCGTCTGCGGTAAAGGTTCGCGCTCGCCTGTTGCCGGGGCAGTCACCCGGCTGCGCATCATGACGGGCCGGGGTAGACCACGCCGAGCTCGACCAGAGAGGTGCTCACGATGCGCAGACTGCTCGCGATCATCGCGGCGGCGATCGCAGCCCTCTGCCTGGCGACCGGCGTCCACGTCATGCTCCCGAACTCCGTCGAGGTCGGCACCTCGACCCAGAGGGTCCAGCCGGCGCCCACCACCGGATCCGTCACCGTGACCGGTGCCTCGCTGAGGCTGTCGTGCGGCCCGACACCGGACGCCGCCTCCACCACGTCCAGCTTCGCGGTCACCTTCGACCTCACCGGGCCCGATGACGCGATCACCTTCGAGCTGTAGAGCCCAGCGCAGGGCCAGGTCGCTTGCTCGCCGGCTCGCGACCTGCTGGCCTCAGACCTTCCGGAGCATCTCCGCGACCAGGAACGCCAGCTCCAGGGACTGCACCCGGTTCAGGCGGGGGTCACAGACCGACTCGTAGCGGTGCGCGAGGTCGAGGTCCGTGAGATCCTCGCCGCCGCCGACGCACTCGGTGACGTCGTCACCGGTGAGCTCGACATGCAGGCCGCCGGGCCAGGTGCCGAGCGAGCGGTGTACGTCGAAGAAGCCCTGGACCTCCTCGATGACGTCTCCGAAGCGGCGGGTCTTGTAGCCCGAGCTCGCCTCGAACGTGTTGCCGTGCATCGGGTCGCAGATCCACGCGACCTGGACACCCTCGGCGGTGACCTTCTCGATCAGCGGCGGCAGGCCGTCGCGGATCTTGCCCGCGCCGAAGCGGGTGATGAAGGTGAGCCGGCCGGCCTCGTTCTCCGGGTTCAGCTTCGCCGCGAGCGCGAGCGCGTCGTCGGGCGTCGTGGACGGGCCGAGCTTCACGCCGATCGGGTTCTTGATGTGCCTCAGCAGCTCCACGTGCGCGCCGTCGAGCTGGCGAGTGCGCTCGCCGATCCAGACGAAGTGCGCGGACACGTCGTACGGCGTCTGGGTGCGCGAGTCGATCCGCGTCATCGCGTGCTCGTACTCCAGCACCAGCGCCTCGTGGCTCGAGTGGAAGTCGACGCGGTGGAACTCGTCGGGGTCGGCGCCGATCGCCTTCATGAAGGTGAGCGCGCGCTCGATCTCCGAGGCCATCACCTCGTACTGCTGACCGACCGCGGACTCGCGCACGAAGTCGGTGTTCCAGGTGTGCACCTGCCGCAGGTCGGCGTACCCGCCGGTGACGAAGGCACGCACCAGGTTGAGGGTCGCGGCGGAGGAGTTGTAGACGTCCACGAGCCGCTGCGGGTCCGGGATGCGCGACTCGGGCGTGAAGTCGTAGCCGTTGACCGCATCGCCGCGGTACGCCGGCAGCGTGCTCTGCGTCCCATCGGGCAGGTCTCGCGTCTCGAAGTCGGAGGAGCGCGGCTTGGCGTACTGACCGGCGATCCGGCCGACCTTCACGACCGGCACCGAGGCGGCGTAGGTCAGCACGACGGCCATCTGCAGCAGCACCCGGAGCTTGTTGCGCACGTTGTCGGCGGTGACGCCGTCGAACGTCTCGGCGCAGTCGCCGCCCTGCAGCAGGAACGCCTCACCGCGCGCGACGGCCGCGATCTTGCCCTTGAGGTCGTCGCACTCCCCCGCGAACACGAGCGGCGGCGCGGTGCGCAGCCGGGCCACGGCGGCGTCGACGGCGGAGCGGTCGGGGTACGACGGCTGCTGCGCCGGGTCGAGGGCGTGCAGGGAAGCGAGGTCGGGGACGGTGCTGCTCACCGGTCAAGGGTACGGCGCGGGCGTAGCCCTCCCCGATTCGGCGACCGCTGCCGAGACTGCCCGCTCCCAGTCAGTCCTCGAGGTGCTCGATGTCGCGGAAGCCGGTCTTCTTCGCCCGGACGCCGCGGTTGGTCATCCAGGTGAAGACCCACAGCACGATGCCGAGCAGCAGCAGCCCGCCCGCGACCTTGTACTGGATCCAGTCCTCGCGGTCGCGCGCCCACGGCCCGGCGAGGTAGAGGCAGGCGGCGGCGCCGGCGAAGGGCACCCACCCGGGGGCCTGGAAGCGGCCCTTCTCGGGGTCCCGGCGCAGCACGATGCACGCGACGTTGACGACCGAGAAGACGCAGAGCAGCAGCAGCGCGGTCGTGCCGGACAGCGCCGAGATCACCGAGGTGTCGGCGAGGAACGTCACCACGACGATCAGGCCGAGGGCGAGCACGGTCGAGAACGCGATGCCGGCGTACGGCGTCCGCCGGCCCGGCAGCACCTTGCCGAGGGTCCGCGGCAGCACGTCCTGGTTGGCCAGGCCGTAGAGCAGCCGGCTGGCCATCAGCATGTTGAGCAGGGCGGTGTTGGCGACCGCGATGACGGTGAGGAACGGGAAGATCTTGTCGATCGGCAGGCCCGGCGCACCGGTCTCGACGACGGCGAGCAGCACCTTGCCCTCGTCGGCGACGACCGCCTCGATCTCGCCCTCGGGGATCACCGCGATCACCGAGATCGCGACCAGGACGTAGAAGATCACCGCGATGCCGAGCCCGGTCAGCATCACCCGCGGGAAGATCTTCTCGGGGTTCTGGGTCTCCTCGACCATGTTGACCGAGTCCTCGAAGCCGACCATCGCGAAGAACGCGATCGCCGTGGCGACCGTGACGGCGAGGAAGAGCCCACGGTCCGACTGGGAGTCGAAGACCACGATCCGCCCCATGTCGGCGTCGCCCTTCGCCATCACCCAGAAGCCGATCAGGATGACGATGACGAGGGCGGACATCTCGATCAGGGTGAGGACGACGTTGAACTTCACGCTCTCACCTACCCCCCGCAGGTTGATCGCCGCGAGCAGCACCATGAACACCATCGCGACGATCGTGATCGCGGTCTTGCCCTGCGACACGTGCCAGCCCAGCCCGTCGAAGCCGGCCAGCAGGTTGGTCGCCAGCAGGTTGGAGGACGTGGACGCACTGGTGATGCCGGAGCAGATCACCGCGAACGCGACCAGGAACGTGACGAAGTGGATGCCGAACGCCTTGTGCGTGTAGAGCGCGGCTCCGGCTGCCTGGGGGTACTTCGTCACCAGCTCGAGGTACGAGAACGCCGTCAGTGTCGCGACCGCGAAGGCCACCAGGAACGGCACCCACACGAGGCCGCCGACCTCGAGCGCCATCTCGCCGGTCACGGCGTAGATGCCGGCGCCCAGGATGTCCCCGACGATGAAGAGCAGCAGCAGTTTGGGGCCGAGCACCCGCTTGAGGTCGGGTGAAGGGCCGTTCACGTCCTCGCTGTCGGTCGTGCTCGTGGCGCTCATGTCGCCACTCTCCCCCACCTGGGGCGGGTCTAACCAGAGGTGCGCGCCGCCGGGACGGCGGCGGTTGCCGTCAGCCGAAGAAGACCTGCGCCTCGGCGTACTCCGACTCGCTGACCAGCTTGAGCTCGCCGGTGCCCTCGATGAGCGGCACCCGCGCGATGGTGGTGCCCCGCAGCGCCATCATCTTCCCGAAGTCGCCCTCGGCGACCGCGTCGATGGCCTGCAGGCCGAAGCGCGTCGCGAGCCAGCGGTCGAACGCCGTCGGCGTACCGCCACGCTGGATGTGACCGAGCACGACGGCCCGGGCCTCCTTGCCGGTGCGCTTCTCGATCTCCTGGGCGAGCCGGTCGCCGATGCCACCGAGGCGGACGTGACCGAAGTCGTCCACGTCGCCCGAGACCAGCGTCATGTCGCCTCCCTCGCGCGGCATCGCGCCCTCGGAGACCACCAGGATCGGCGCGTAGCGCGACTCGAACCGGCTCTCGATCAGCCCGCAGACCTCCTCGATGTCGAAGGGCTGCTCGGGGATCAGCACGATGTTCGCGCCGCCGGCGATGCCGGAGTGCAGCGCGATCCAGCCGGCGTGCCGGCCCATCACCTCGACGACGAGGACCCGGTGGTGGGACTCGGCGGTGGTGTGCAGCCGGTCGATCGCCTCGGTGGCGATGTTGACGGCCGTGTCGAAGCCGAACGTGAAGTCGGTGCCGGACAGGTCGTTGTCGATGGTCTTAGGTACGCCGACCACGTCGACGCCGAGCTCGGAGAGCTTGGTGGCGACGCCGAGGGTGTCCTCGCCACCGATCGCGACCAGGGCGTCGACGCCGTCGTTGGCGAGGTTCTCCTTGATCCGCTCCACGCCGTTGTCGAGCTTGAACGGGTTGGTCCGCGAGGAGCCGAGGATGGTGCCCCCGCGGGGCAGGATGCCGCGGCACTGCTCGATGCCGAGCTCCATGGTCACGCCCTCGAGCGGGCCGCGCCAGCCGTCGCGGTAGCCGACGAACTCGAAGCCGTGGCTCTTGACCCCCTTGCGCACCACCGCCCGGATGACGGCGTTCAGACCGGGGCAGTCCCCGCCTCCTGTGAGCACTCCGACGCGCATGCCGACCAGTGTGGTCGGAAAGCGTCGCCCGCTGCTAGTGCTGCGGCTGCCCGATCTCGTCGAGCAGCTCGCGGAACCAGGACACGGACGGGTCGAACGCCTTGCCGCCCTTGATCCGCGAGAACTCGACGACCCGCAGCACGTCACCGGCGTCCTCGTCGTGGCCGACGACACCGCTCTCGCCCCGCAGCGCGGCCTCGGCCGCGAGGTCGGCGCACGCCCGGATCAGGGCCAGGTCCTCGGCGTTGGCCGGCGCGGAGCGGGAGAAGTAGCCGCTCTTCTGCACCATGGTCTTCTCCGCCCCCACCATGCCGGCGAACTGCTTGGCGAACCACGCGCCGGGGTTGATGGTGTCGAGCTTGACGTGGCCGAAGGCGTCCCGCTCGGGCTCCTCGCCGCGCGCCAGCATCTCGTCCACGATGGTCGAGACACCGGCACCCTCGGAGAGGAACACGTTGACGCAGCCGGTCTCGTCCATGACGGCCCTGAGGCGCTCGGCCTCGACCGCGATGTCGAAGTCGAGCTCGGGGACGTAGACGCCGTGGATGTCCCACGACCGTCGGGTGTTGTCGCCGAAGCCGGCGAACTCCTGGGCGGCGACCCACTCGTGGTACTTCGCCGCGGTCGCGGCCGTCAGCCACCCGCAGTGCCGGCCCATCACCTCGTGGACGATGAGCATCCGCGGGTTGGAGGAGTGCTCGGCGATGATGTTCCGAGCGAAGAGCGCACCCTGCTCGGCGGCCGTCCACGCACCCAGCGACTGCCGGATCGGCACGACGTCGTTGTCGATCGTCTTGGGCAGGCCGACGACGGTCAGCTCGTAGCCGTTCTCGTGCAGGTACGCCGCGAGGTCGGCCGCGGTCGTGTTCGTGTCGTCGCCGCCGATGGTGTGCAGCACGTCGACGCCGTCTCTCGTCAGCTGCTCGGCGGCGACGTGCAGCGGGTCCTGCCCCTCGGCGACCAGCCCGCGCCCGACGCAGTCCGCGACGTTGGTGAGCTTCACCCGGCTGTTGCCGATCGGGCTGCCGCCGAAGTCGTGAAGCAGGTGCGCGCGCTCGCGGTCCTCCGGCGTCACGACGATGTGCTCGCCGCCGAGGAGACCGGCGTACCCGTTGAGGTAGGCGATGATCTCGATCTCCGGCTGGAGCTCGGTGTAGCGCTCGATCAGGGCGCCGACCGCCGAGGACAGGCAGGGGGCCAGGCCACCGGCGGTGAGCAGGGCAACGCGACGGACGGTCATTCGACTTCTTCCTGGTGCGAGCAATTCTTTAGTCCTTTCAAGACTAAAGGGTCCGTGGTCGAAAATCGCTAGTGTCGCGCCATGACGTTCTCGATCGTTGCCCGCTCCGCCGACGGTGAGTCCTGGGGCGTGGCCGTCGCCTCCAAGTTCCTGGCCGTGGGATCTCCCGTCCCGGCGGCCGTCGCCGGCGTCGGCGCCATCGCGACCCAGGCCAGCGCCAACGTGGCCTACAAGGGCCTCGCGCTCGCCCATCTCGACGACGGCGCGACCGCCTCGGTGGCGCTGCAGCGGCTGCTCGAGGAGGACGACGGGCGCGACCACCGGCAGGTCGGCATCGTGGACGTGGACGGCAACGCCGCGAGCCACACCGGCGAGGCCTGCCTCGACTGGGCGGGTGGCCTGATCGGCCCCGGCTACGCGATCCAGGGCAACATCCTCACCGGGTCGGAGGTCGTCGAGGCCATGGAGGCCGCCTGGCTGGACTCCTCCCCCGAGGCACCGCTCGCCCAACGGCTCCTCGAGGCACTCACCGCCGGCGACGCCGCGGGTGGCGACTCCCGCGGCCGCCAGTCCGCGGCGCTGCTGGTCGTCAAGGACGAGGCGGGGTACGACGGGCTCGACGACATCGCCGTCGACCTCCGCGTGGACGACCACCCGGAGCCCATCACCGAGCTGGCCCGGCTGCTCGCGCTCAGCGACCTCTACCTGACCGCCTCCACCGAGGAGGAGAAGGTGCCGGTCACCCCCGACCTCCTCGAGGAGCTCGAGGCGTTGGCGTCCACGGCCGGGCACCGCGACTTCGCCGCCTGGGTCGGCACCGAGAACTACGAGATGCGGGTGGCGCCCGACGCGTCCTGGATCGACGTACGCATCCTCGAGATCATCCGTGACACGGAGGCCGACAGGTGAGCGTCCTCGCGATCGACGCGGGCACCACCGGCGTGACGGCTCTGGTCGTCGAGCACGACGGCCGGATTTCGGCGCGCGGCTACCAGGAGTTCGCCCAGCACTTCCCCAAGCCCGGCTGGGTCGAGCACGCGCCCGAGGAGATCTGGCAGGCGACGCTGGAGTCGACCCGGGAAGCCCTGTCCAAGACCGACGTCTCGGAGATCCGGGCGATCGGCATCACCAACCAGCGCGAGACCGTGATGCTCTGGGACCGCGAGACCCTCGGGTCGCCCCGGCGCGCGATCGTCTGGCAGGACCGTCGTACGGCGGACCTGTGCAACCGGCTGCGCGCCGACGGCCACGAGGACCGGGTGCGCGAGCTGACCGGGCTGCGGCTCGACCCGTACTTCTCCGGCACGAAGCTGATGTGGCTGGCCGAGCACGAGCCGCACACCTGGGCGTTGGTGCAGTCCGGCCGCTACGCGATCGGCACCGTCGACTCCTACCTGATCGCCCGGATGACCCGCGGGACCTACCACGTCACCGACATCTCCAACGCGTCCCGGACGCTGCTCCTCGACCTCGAGGCGGGCGACTGGTCGGACGAGCTGTGCGGCCTCTTCGGCGTACCCCGCGACGCGCTGCCCGAGCTGGTCCCCAACTGGGGCGAGATCGCCGCGACCGACCCGAAGTCCTTCCTCGGGCTGTCCGTGCCGATCGCCGGGCTCGCGGGCGACCAGCAGTCGGCGCTCTTCGGCCAGACCTGCTTCGACGAGGGCGACTCGAAGTGCACCTACGGCACCGGGTCGTTCGTGCTCACCAACACCGGCTCGACGATCCAGCGCTCCGACGCGCTGCTGGCCTCGGCGGCGTGGCGCTCCCCCGACGGCGCGATCACCTACGCGTCCGAGGGCTCGATCTTCGTCACTGGCGCGGCCGTGCAGTGGCTGCGCGACGGCATCCAGATCGTCGGCTCCGCCGCCGAGAGCCAGGCGGTGGCGTCGACGGTCTCCGACAGCGACGGCGTGGTCTTCGTGCCGGCTCTCACCGGGCTCGGCGCTCCCCACTGGGACCCCCAGGCACGCGGCCTGATCGTCGGCCTGACCCGGGGTACGACGCGCGCCCACGTCGTACGCGCGACCCTGGAGGCGATCGCCTTCGAGGTGCGCGACGTACTCGACGTGATGCCGGCCCTCTCGTCGCTGCGGGTGGACGGTGGTGCCGCCGCGAACGACCTGCTCTGCCAACTGCAGGCCGACACCGTCGGCGTACCCGTGGAGCGGCCGAAGGCCGTCGAGACCACCGGCCTCGGTGCCGCCTTCTTCGCCGGCCTCGGCGTCGGCGTCTGGGAGTCCACCGACGACCTGCGCCACACCTGGACCCTCGACCGCCGCTTCGAGCCCTCCCCCGACCGGGCCGCCGCCGACGCCGCCCACGCCCGCTGGTCGCGTGCTGTGGAGCTGGCCAAGGGCTGGGCTGAGTGACGTTCTCGGGGTAGTCCCTGACGTTTCCGGGGTCTCACGAGTCAAAACAGCCCGGAAACGTCAGGGACTACCCCTTCAGCTTGGCCAACGCAGCAGCGGAGTCCCGGGCCTGGGTGGCGGCGGCGAGCTCGGACTCGGTCTCGGCGCGGGCATCCTCGGCGTCGGAGAGCTCGTCGTCGGTCTCCTCGGCGGACGACTCGAGCTCGTCGATGCGACTTCGGAGCTCGGCGATCTCGGCCTGGAGCTGCAGGCTGCGGGCCTTGAGCTCCTCGACGGCCGCGACCGTCTCGCCGTGGGCGGCGGCCGCCTCGGCCAACGCGGCCTCGGCCTCCTCGAGCGCCTCGGCAGCCGCGTTGACCGCCTTCTCGTCAGCTTCCGGGTCGGGTACGACGTGGAGGTCGGGTCGTGCGGGTGGTGCGGCGTCCCGCGACGGGGCGGCGAAGCCCAGCGCCTCCGGGACCGCCACCGCCGCCTCGACGTCCGCCGGGTCGAGACCGGTGCTCGCCAGCGCCGCGGTGAGCATCCCGCTGCGCAGCGCCAGCCCACAGCGTTCGTCGACCATGGCCGCCGTCAGCGTCGCCTCGACCTGGTCCGCGACCGCCTCGGTGACCCTGGTGCCCTCCTCGCGGGCGATCCGCCGCGCCCCGGTCGTGACCGCCGCGGTCAGCTGACGTCGTTGCCGGCTGAGCGCGCGCAGCTCCTCCGCCGACATCGACGCCTGGGCCTCGCGCAGCGCCGCACCGACGGTGAGCACCTGCTCGACCTGGTCGGTGTCGCGGCGGACGAGCAGGTTCACCACCCACGCCGCCGTCGACGGCTTGCGCAGCGCCTTCACCCGCGCGGCGAGCGGCGTGCCCTTGAGCTCCTTCGCCTTCGCGTCGCGCGCGGGGGTGAACTCCGGCAGCGGCAGGCCGTAGAGCTCGTCGGCGATGCTCAGCAGGTCGTTGGGCAGGCCGGTGGGCAGGTCGGCGCTCATCGCCCCTCCGGACGCACGTACCGCCCTCGACGGTGCACCAGCGGCGCATCGTCGTCGCCGACGGCGACCTCCTGGACGACGCAGGTCAGCAGCGTCGACCAGCCGACGTCGGTGGCCGACTCGAGCGACACCGCCGCCCAGCTCGTCGCGTCCGCGAGCCGGGGTCCCCACGGCGTCGCGACGAACGACGCCGTCCGCCACGGACCGCCCGGCGCCGGAGCGGTGCCGGCGAACGCCTCCGCGAGGTCACGGTGCGACCACGACAGCAGCTGTACGACGGCGCGGCCGGTGCGCGTCACCAGGTCGGCCAGGTCGCTGTCGGGATCGACGAGCAGCAGCACGTGTGCGGGGTCGCCGTTGGCGATCATCAACGACGAGACGGTCAGTCCCGCGCGCTCGTCCGCGTCACCGCAGGTGACCAGCGTGACGGCGCCGCCGAGACGGCCGCGGAGACGACGTACCGGGTCCGGATCGGGATCCGCGAACGGGTGGGTGTCGTGGATCGTCACGACGCGAGCTTCGACTCGCCGCCCTGGTCGCCGTCCTTGTCCGCCTGGGCCTTGGACAGCTCCTTGGCCCGGCCGGCGTACATGTCGACGTACTCCTGGCCGGAGAGCCGCATGATCTCGTACATGATCTCGTCGGTGATGGAGCGCAGGATGTAGCGGTCGTTCTCCATGCCCTCGTAGCGCGAGAAGTCCAGCGGCTTGCCGAAGCGCACCACCGGCCGGGTGAACCGGCCGAAGGTCTTGCCCGGAGGCGCCACGACGTCGGTGCCGACGACCGCGACCGGGATCACCGGGACCTTCGACTCGAGCGCGAGCCGCGCGACGCCGACCTTGCCGCGGTAGAGCTTGCCGTCGTGCGAGCGGGTGCCCTCGGGATAGATGCCGAACAGCTCGCCGTCGGCCAGCAGCCGCTTCGCCGAGATGATCGCGCCCTCGGACGCGTTGCCGCCGGAGCGGTCGATCGGCACCTGGCCGGAGCCGGCGAAGAAGGTCTTCTGCAGCCAGCCCTTGACGCCCGGCGAGGTGAAGTACTCCGCCTTGGCCACGAAGGTCACGCGACGCGGGAGCGTGAGCGGCATGAAGAGCCAGTCGGCGTACGACAGGTGGTTGCTGGCGAGGATCGCCGGGCCCTCGAGGGGGACGTTCTCGGCGCCCGTGACGCGCGGCCGGAAGATCATCCGCAGCCATGGACCCAGTGCGATCCACTTCAGGAACCAGTAGAACACCGCAACCTCCGCCCAGCCCTAGAGTCCGTCCCGGCGAAGCCTAGGGCATGTCGCGCACCCGACCGAGTGGTGCACACTTCCGCCATGACGATCCACCCGCTCGCGACGCCGTACTCCGCCCCCGCCCAGCCGGAGCTCACCGGCGGCCGTCGCATCGGGGTGCTGCTCAGCCACGGTTTCACCGGCCAGCCCGCGTCGATCACCCCGTGGGGCCAGGCACTGGCCGAGCGCGGGTACGCCGTGGAGGTCCCCCGCCTGCCCGGCCACGGGACCACCTGGCAGGAGATGAACAAGACGACCTGGGCGGACTGGTACGGCGAGCTGTCGGCCGCGTTCGAGCGGCTGGCGGCCGACAATGACGCGGTCGTCGTCGGCGGGCTCTCCATGGGCGGCGCCCTGGTGCTGCGGCTGGCGGCCGACAACCCCGACCGGGTCGCCGGCGTCGTCGTGGTCAACCCGGCGGTCGCGACCAAGCGTCTCGACGTGAAGCTGCTGCCCGTGCTCAAGCACCTGGTGGGCTCGTTCCCCGGCATCGCGAACGACATCAAGAAGGAGGGCGTCGAGGAGCACGGCTACCCGAAGACGCCGCTCAAGGCTGCCCACTCGATGATGTCGTCCTGGCCGCTGCTCGTCGCCGACCTGCCGAAGATCACCGCACCTCTGCTCTACTTCCGCTCCACCGAGGACCACGTGGTCGACGAGAAGTCCCAGCCGCTGATCACCGGCAAGGTCTCGTCGCGTGACGTGACCGTCGTACCGCTCGAGAACAGCTACCACGTCGCCACCCTCGACCACGACGCCGACAAGATCTTCTCGGAGTCGGCCGAGTTCATCGCCCGGGTGACCTCGGCGCCATAGGCAGTTTGCGCCCGGGGGCATACGCTCGTGGTGTGCCGGAGCATCCCCACGACGACGAGTTCGACCTCGGACCAGACGCCGATGCCGCGATCGCGGCCGACGAGCTCGCCTGGCAGGCGATCATCGCCAACTACGGCGACCGCGCCGAGATCGACGAGCCGCCGGCGCAGGAGCCGGATGCTCCGTCGGCCGCACCGGTGTCGGATGCGCCGTTCGGTGGCCGGTTCGGCGACCCCCGCGCCTTCGTCAGTCCCGACCCCGAGATCACCGACGAGGTGGCGGACGACGAGGACGAGGAGGGCTACGTGCCTCCCGAGCCGCCGCCGCTGCCGACCCTCGCACCCGACCGCGGCCTGGCCTGGGCCGGCGTCTTCGGGTCGCCGGCGGTCCTGCTGGCGTGCCTGATCCTGTCGATCTCGATCCCCAGCTGGCTGGGCTACCTGCTGGTCGTCGGCTTCGTGGGTGGCTTCGTCTACCTGGTGCTGCAGATGCCCCGCGAGCCGCGCGACCCCTGGGACGACGGCGCCCAGGTATAGGGCACAGATCTAGGTCGCTAAGGTGCACAGATGAGCGTGCACGAGACCGTCGAGATCACCGGCCACCTGATGGACCACGGCATCCTGTCGCGGGTCCTCGACGACATCCGCGAGTACGCCGGCGACTACACGATCGACCGCTTCGACGTGGGCCGGGAGACCGACGACCAGTCGCACGCGGTGATCACCGTGATCTCCGAGGACGACGAGTCGCTGCAGCGGCTGCTGATGCGGTTGCAGACCCGCGGCGTCAACCAGGTCGACCCGGGCGAGGCCAGCGTGGCCGAGGCGGACCGGGACGGCGTCTTCCCCGACCACTTCTACTCGACCACCAACCTCGAGACCCGGGTCCGCGTCGACGGCACCTGGCTCGAGGTCGGCAACCCGGAGATGGACTGCGGCCTGATCCTCGACCGCGACGCGGACGGCAAGCCCGTCCGGGTCTACACGCTGCCGATGTCCGACGTCCGCACCGGCATGCTGGTCATCACCGGCGCCGACGGGATCCGGGTCACCGTTCCGGCGCCCGACGCCAGCGCCGAGGCGTTCGGCTTCATGGAGTCCGAGGTCTCCTCCGAGAAGCCGCAGGCGGTCCTGGTGCGCCAGGTCGCCGACGGCATGCGGGAGGCGAAGGCCGCGGGCAAGAAGGTGTTGTGGGTCGGCGGGCCCGGCGTCGTCCACACCGGCGCCGCGCCCGCGATGGTCGCCATGGTCAACGCCGGGTACGTCGACGTGCTGTTCGCGGGCAACGCCCTTGCGACGCACGACATCGAGTCCTCGCTCTACGGCACCAGCCTCGGCGTCGACCTGGCGATGGGCCGCGGTGTCGAGCACGGGCACGAGCACCACATCCGCGCGATCAACACGATCCGCAAGGCAGGGTCGATCCGCGAGGCGGTCGACGCCGGGGTGCTGACCGGCGGCATCATGCACGCGCTGGTGACCGAGGGGAAGCAGTTCGTGCTCGTCGGGTCGGTGCGCGACGACGGACCGCTCCCCGACGTCTACACCGACGTCATCGACGGGCAGCGGGCGATGCGCGCCGAGCTCACCGACGTCGGCTTCTGCCTGATGGTCGCGACCATGCTGCACTCGGTCGCCACCGGCAACATCCTGCCGGCCTCGATCCCGCTGGTCTGC
>Ga0190274_10000315_pt1 | contig 30288 bp, 18 predicted proteins | sample Popmic531T_FD_133002 | JGI IMG/M metagenome (GOLD analysis project Ga0190274, IMG submission 133002) | Populus adjacent soil microbial communities from riparian zone of Yellowstone River, Montana, USA - 531 T | ecosystem: Environmental > Terrestrial > Soil > Riparian zone | place: USA: Montana... | reverse complement strand
TTTTAACCGGGTTCGGAAAATATTTCACCTTTTCTTTTGCCGGCGTCATAAATTCAGGCTGAGCAACTGTATTTGCTGATCGAGATGGTGTGCTCTGGCATTTGAAACATCCTCCCAGTTTAGCCCCTTGCTGTAATAATTGGTTTACTTTTTTCTTATCCACACAGGTAGAAACATTGTTTACACACATTAATACTTTATCCTTGCTGCAGGTCTTTGTTTCCTGCACTGGTACACAGCAATTCGTTGTCTTTGTAATGATAACAGCATTTGAAGCATCTGTGTTATCCGGAATATCATTTATATTCATTCCAATGCTGATACCCTGAATTGTAAGACATGCTGCAATGAAATATAATTTGACCACGCCTGCTCCCGTTCCTTCAAAATCAGGACCACGACCAGGATCAAGATCAATGATATTATCCGATAGATCGGTAGTTGCCCAAATTCCACCATTTCCTGACTTATTAATCAATCTTAAATTTAGAATATCCGAAACTCCATCATCAACACAAACAGAAAGTTGGGTGCCCCCGCTTTGAGTTGCCAGGTTTCCGCCATTAAAAAGAATTACAGTCACTTCAATATTATTAGAAAAAGAATAGCATCCTGACAAGTTGTAAGTATCATTACCTACAAAAAGTCCTTCCATGTTCTCATAACTTACATTCCAGACCTGGTAAGTGCCCGAAGCCATTCCTCCAAGATCAATTGACCTGGTTTCAGAAACAGTTACGATCTCAAAGAGATCATTTGTGATCACTATCCTGGAATTAGAACCGACATTATTGCTGACATTGATATTAACGATCCTGGAAATGCCACTACTTGTACAAAGCGTACCAGTTATATCATTCGTACTAATTGTACCGCCGCTAACAGAACAATTTTGTGAAAACGATTTTGCCTGAAGCAGCATGAAAAGACAGATCGTTGCAAGTGAACGAATGCCTTTAAGTTTACCGATAGATAAAGACCTGGTCATGGATTTAAATTTATTTTGTTAGAAGATTACAGTGATGTCTTAGGAATGAGTAACGACCTTCATTTGTTCTTCGTTGCTTCATTAAAAGGCCATCAATTCGGAAAAAGCAGGATTTGACATCCCCGGTTAACTTTCAGTGCGCTTCAAGTCACATTAAATTAACTGGCTGTTTTGTCAAACACTGCTAATAAATATGAAAATAAAAAGCAGCGTCAAACCCCCGCATTTTCGAGAGTTATTTTTAATTACTATTGTAAAGTGATGAATGGCTGAGAAACCTCTAACCTGTTCACTAAATTTAATCCTCAAATATTTCATATGTTGCTCAGAAAAACTGTCTGCTTGTTCTTTTGTGTATCGATCAGCTTTACATTGCTTGCATCAGATCTTGTCATTGAAAATATTGAATGGTCGCAGAGCCAGGCTCCCCTGCAATACAAAGTAAAACTTACTGTATCATGGAATAATAGCTGGCGCAATGAAAAAAATTATGATGCTGTTTGGTTGTTCCTGAAATATGTGGGTCCTTCCTATCAGCAATCCGGTTATCGTCATGCAAAACTTTTGGCAAACGGTCATCGCTTATTAGCAAATCATATTGAAGGAAGCCCGAAGCCGGTAATGGAAATTCCAACTGACAGGACGGGAATATTTATTTATTCTTCTTTAAAATATCGTGGTGCGATCAAATGGACGATCGAGTTGGCCTTAGACACTGCAATACTTCGTGAACCAAATTTTAATGCAGGCAGCAGGTTGATCAATGCATTTGGTATCGAAATGGTACAGGTGCCACAAGGTCCATTTACATTGGGTGAAGCTGATACTGCTGTTGCATGGAAAAATTATTCACTCTTCATTTCAGATGGTAATGGCAGACCGGGAGGATTGAAGAAAATTACAAATGAAGATGAAGATATAAAAGTGAGCAAAGAGAAAGGTGATCTTTTTTATAATTCGCAGACATTGATTTACCAGGGCGATCAGAAAGGAATTATTCCTGCAACATTTCCCAAAGGCTATAATAGTTTTTACATAATGAAGTATGAAACAACGCAAGGACAATATGCTGATTTTTTAAATTGTATTTCCAGTTCAGCTTCAACATCAAGAGCCAATTTTGGTGGCCGCGATTACTATATTTACCGCGGATCGATAAAATTTGAGAACGCATATTTAGCAGGATCACCCAACCGGCCCTGTAATTTTTTTAGTTGGGATGATGCCTGTGCTTATGCTGATTGGGCTTGTCTTCGACCAATGACCGAACTTGAATTTGAAAAAGCCTGCAGGGGGCCGCAACAACCAATTGCCCGTGAATATCCATGGAATACAAATAATAAAAATAATCTTCAGCGCGTGGTTAATATGGCTGATGAACTTGTTTGGCTAAATGGTTTGAAAGAAAATCAACTTTCTGACAATAACCGTGATCAGTTCGGTGCTTCTTATTATTGGGTGATGGATCTTGCAGGAAGTCTTTGGGAGCGATGTGTTACAATTGGTGATTCAACCGGTCGTACATTTAAAGGAACTCATGGTGACGGTATGCTCGCGCCTTATGGATTTGCCTCAAATGCTGACTGGCCGAAGGGCAATACTGAAACATCAGGATTTGGATTCAAAGGCGGTGGTTATTATGAACACAATATGCAATACGGAGATTTTAATCCACATAGCCTGATCGGTAACAGGAATTTTGGTGCATGGGCTGGTGGTGCAAGGAGTCTTGCTTACAGCAGCCGGTTTGTAAGAACTGCAGGGTCGTCTACAATTTTGCAATGATAATTTACTGCTTACTGCTGTTGATCTTCAGTGAGGCATCACAAATTTCCGAAGACTAACGTGCAATAAATTAATCATTAAATGACTCATAAGATCTCAGTCCTTCTGACAATATTCATCCTGGCTGTTATAACGTTACATGCACAACTTACCCGGCAAGTAAAACAAATGGCTCATGCAGACTCGGTGCGACTGGTGAGCATTTTTAAAGACCTCCATCAAAATCCTGAACCTGGTTTCATGGAGGTCCGTACCTCGGGAATTATTGCAAAAGAATTAAAGACATTAGGGTTCGAAGTGTTCCCTGGAATTGGAAAGACCGGCGTTGTTGGAGTTTTTAAAAATGGTAATGGTCCCACTGTAATGTACCGGGCAGATATGGATTGCAATTCAGTAAAAGAAATTACAGGACTTCCCTATGCAAGTATAAAAACGATAAAAAAAGAGGATGGTACAGAAACTCCTGTGATGCATGCTTGCGGGCACGATGCTCATGTGACCTGGATGCTGGGTATTGCAAAGATCATGATGACTTTAAAAAATGAATGGAAAGGGACATTAATATTTTTGGGACAGCCAGCTGAAGAATTTTTATCAGGAGCAAGAGCTATGATAGATGATAGTATGTATGCAAAAGGCATACCTGTGCCGGATCACTTATTAGGAATGCACACTTCATCCGCTTTCCCGGTGGGACAAATATCGAATGGACCTGGTGTTCGTTTGGCAGGCAGTGATCAGTTGGATATTACATTTTACGGCATTGGAGCGCATGGCTCCTATCCTGAAAACTCCAGGGACCCGATCATAATGGCTTGCAATGCGGTAATGCAATACCAAACCATTATCAGCCGCAATATTTCCGCACAGGATGTTGCAGTTTTAACTGTCGGTTCGATCCAGGCAGGAACCGACAATAATGTGATCCCAGCAACTGCACTTGTAAAACTAAGCCTGCGTTGGTATAATGAAAAAGTAAGAAACATTTTATTGGATGGGATCAAAAGAATCAACGAAGGTATTGCAATTGCCAATGGACTTTCAATGGAACGGTATCCAAATATAAAAATGAAAGGGAGTGTTGTTCCACTTGAAAATAATGTAACCTTGACTGATAAGTTAAATGCGGCACTTAGTTCGGTAATTGTTCCTGGGAATATTATTACCAATAAACCCGCTTCGATGTATTCAGACGATTTTCAAAATTTAATTTATGGAAATAAAAAGACCGTTTGTGATTTTATCATAATCGGTATAGCCGATCCGGTTATTTATGCAAAAGCAATAAGTGAAGGGAAAACAGCTCCATTTGATCATCATGCGGGAAATTTCCAGGTTGACATTGCGGCTATTCCTTTAGGTACAGAAGTTGGAGCAACTGCTTTGCTGGAGATATTTAAAAAGTAAAAGGGTTCAGCATCAGTACTATTGAGAGGTCAGTAACCCTTCGATGCAAGCAATAATAAATTTTATCTATAATTAAATAAATGATCAACTTCCATTTCTTTCAATTCACCATATTTTGCTAATTCATTCATATCAATATCCTTTTTATTACCTACAATTATTATCTCATAAACTTTTAGCACTGGCAAGGGTCATCAGATTATTTGGCGTTGAATAATTCTGAAAGTATTTCCTCCAATTTATCTGGGCTTGAATTTTTTGCAATGATCTTAAAATTTTTGTCCACTAAAAAGTTTGACGGTAGCTCTGTTATTCCAAGCAGTTTGGCATAAGAATTTTTCCATCCATTAAGTTCTGAGACATTAATCCATGATATCCCATCTTTTGCAATTGCAGTTTTCCAGAGTTCTTTATTTTCGTCTAAAGAGACACTTACGATTTCGAAACCTTTAGTCTTATATGTATCATAAAGGTGCTTCAATGACAGATTTGCTTTTCTACAGGGCATACACCAACTTGCCCAAAAATCTATAAGAATATAGTCAGCTTCTGTATCAGCGTAAGTAAAATGGTTGCCATTAGAGCTTCCCATCCTCATTAATGGTAATGCCTTGCCTATATTGAAAGTCGTCCAATTAATAAGACGTTGGTGGAGGACTTCGTAATAGGGTGAACTTTTATACCTGGTTGGTAATGTTGCCAGGAAGTTTTTTAGCTCATTCGATTTATCAGGCTGGAACCATACTTCCTGGGCCAGGAACAATGACAGATATTTATTTTGATTTGAGGTGATTACATCTTCTTCGAATTTTTCAAGTTGCTTATAGCATTCCTTTTTTAGTGAATCCATCGTACGGATTTTGGAAGAATCATTATTCCTTTGCGCTTCCAATAGAAGCGAGGAGATTATTTTTAAGGGGGAAAGTATGTGATTAGCTATTGATCTGTGACGAACAAGCTCTTGATTTAATTGACCACCATTGACCACAGAGTTTTGGAGGTTTTTATCTAAATTAATTGTGTACATCTTGTTTTCAATAAATATTTCTAAAAAGCCATTTACTCCTCCGACCGTTAAAAAATACACTTCAGGAAAGTTTAATGACCGCCCTTTGAAAGTAAAGCGGCCATTACTGACCAAACATGAATCTGTCTTGACTAATTCGCTCATAGCTCCATCATTTTTTCTTTTTAGCAGGTAGACCTTTTTGTTTTCGAAATGAGGAGCAGCGCCAATAATATGAAATCCTGGTGCCTTCAAATTTGCTTGCTTTTGCGAAAATGAGGCTAAAGAAATGGCGATGTAAAAAAGCATGACACCTAAATCACGCATCAATATCATGGATGTATCGGCAGTTATTTTCATATTAATTGGGTTAGGCGTTTGAACTTATCTTTTAACTTTACTTGCAATTTCGCCCTGGAATAAAAAACGAGTTAATAGAAAAGTCCTCATATTGTAGTTTGATAAAAAACCTGATCTGTTGAAAGTAATCACTGCTTTCTTTTTTTTTGGACCAATTAAAAAATCAGCAAGAATTGACAAGAGGTAGTCGATAAAACAAGTGATTAATGATTCTCTTTTAAGTTTCAAGATTTGATGAATTGGGCCATTATTGACAAGCGCTGATGAACAGCATGCCTGTGGTTACCTGAATTAAAGTTGTGGATTTACTTTTGTTAAATCAATATAAGAGATCAAAAAAATTGGTTTATAGTTTGTCTTTTCCTGCTTGTTATATTCAAACGGTCAGGGTAAAATAAACTATTTTCGAACTTGGTTGGAATAATTCCACAACATGGTCACTCTTAGAAATTGACCTGTTGGTTTAGCACCGCCTGATCCTGTTTAAGCAAGGTGATCGATGAATTCAAACTATAATTTTGTTCAACTTCAATTATCGTATATGGTATTTTGATCTTACGAACTACCTTTATTTATTAAAAGGAATAAATCAGAGCATCCAGCAGTCCGCGCAAAACACACAATTGGATAATCAAATTTCTGAAATACCTTTTTTCAGGCTTTGCAAAATAATTGCATCCAATGGCGGACTTTCCGGCAAGGGAATAGTACACCTCGCTCCGTGGGTCATAAAAACAACTTTGTTTGAACCCCTGCGATGGATCGAATCGGTTAGGTGGACAAAAAAAATAAATCTATATGAAATTACCCAACCTCCCATCTTCATTTTAGGATATTACCGCAGTGGCACTACATACCTGCAAAGAATGTTCATGCAAGACCCATCATTCGGATACACTTCCATTTTTCAAACCGTATTACCCGAGATCATGTTGAGCTTTGAGAAAAGTTTTACACCCCTGCTCCAAATGGTTTCACGAACCTTTCGATTGAAAAATCATTTTCACAGGATCCCGTTGACCTGGAAAAATTTTCCCGGAGAAGAAGATGTCGCCCTGACGGCAATGTTGCAACCTGGTGCTTCGCAGTGGGGCTCACTATTTCCAAGGTCTTTTAATGAATACCTTGAAAAATATGTGTTGATAAGAGATGTTTCACCGGTAACTTTTGAAAATTGGAAAAAAAATTACCTGTTCCTGCTGAGTAAGATCTCGATCGCCAATAACGACAAGCAATTGGTTTTAAAAAATCCGCCGAATACGGCAAGAATAAAGATGTTGCTTTCCCTTTTCCCGAGAGCAAAATTTATTCATATTATTCGGGATCCCTTCGAAGTATTTAGTTCCAACAGGAGATTCTGGGAAGTGCTGAAGAAAAATTATATGCTTGGGCCTGCTGAATTTATAAATACAGATGCCCTGATCCTGGATTCGTACGCAGCTATCATGCAACAATACCAGGAGCAAAAAAAATATATTCCAGCGGGTCAACTCGCAGAGATCAGTTATGAGAACTTTATTGACCAACCAATTCAGACGCTCAGCGATCTTTATACAAAATTGGATCTCGGTAACTTTGAAATATGCAAGCCTGCTATGACCGATCTTGTGCAGCAGCAAAAAAAATATGATCGCTTGCAGCACAAACTTGATGAAGGATCAAAAGATCTTATTTTACAGAAATGGGATCCTTATATTAAATTATGGAAGGGGCTTTGTAACGACCCATTGTACAGCAGGTCCAACACCCGGTAAGGAAATTTCATAAGATCTTTATGCATGCCCGGTCTCCAAAATTGGTTCCAGGGAATTCAAAATAGAAAAATCAGACCTTTCATTTTTTACCAGTTTCTCATACTCGTCTATCACTGATACCAGGATCTGGTGAGTAAGATCAAGTGTTATAATGGCAGTTTGTGTAACTGCCTTCCAATCTTCTTCTGTCCTGCATATATGCAACAATATCTTTTCGACATCCTTTGCATGCTTATCATCAATAGAAGAATGATTATAGAAGAAAGTCATTTGCTTTTTATCAAGTTGCATATTAAGACTGAGGTTATCCATAAAGTTCCGTATATGGCCATAACTTGTTTCTGCCCAAAAACTATAGCCAAGTCTTTGTACGGGATTTCCACTATTGGCCACCCTGTATAAATAAGCGATCAGTAATTGTGTAGCAGGTAAAGCAGGGGGCATTTCTTTTTCGGCATTTTTTATCGCCACTCCCATCGATCGCAGATCATGCAAAGCCATCAGTTCGTGACCCGTTTCTTCCAAGGCATGTTCCAGGCAAAACTGCATATAATGTATATCCCTGTTATCAGGATTAACAGCCACGAGCGCCTGGTTGCGTGCTGTGTGGAAAGCGTAATGATAAACCTGTGTAAGATAAAGTGCATAGACCCTTCGGTCCTTTCCCATCAGGCTACCAGCAAATTGTAAGGCCTGCGGTTGTTCAAGGATCTGTTGCCATTTGTTAGCGATCATTAGTTCCAGTTGCTGAAGATTGGTAACGTTCATAAGTTAAATTTTATAAGTAAATGTTTGATGCACTTTAAATTTTTCTCCTCCAATTTTTCTGATCAGCGAATTCATTTTGGTTGTACAGGCGTTGATGCCGGATAAAAAGATCTCAAATTCTTTTTCTTCCATCTTTAACTCCTGGTATAACGCGCGGCAAAGCGCCGCCTCGATCCCCTTTCCTCTCATAGATGGTATAACTGCAAGGGCAAATCCTTTCAAAATAATTTTTTGTTTTTTTTTCGTCGGATCAAAAAATGGCTCTTGCAGGAAGAGGATGAAAGCTATCGGAACTTTATCTTTATATGCTATCCAGCAATACTTTTCATTTAATAAGGGTCTCATCTGTTCAATTAAACACAATATATCACCAGGGCTCAGGTGTGAGATCCTTTTACTTTCATTGAAAGATGCCGTATATACGGAGTGCAGATCAACTGCCAGGTGTTCTTTTTCTTTCCATTGAAAATGCCTTAGTTCATACCCGATCTTCTTTTCACTCCAATCAGCAACTTCGCTTAATTTCCCGATCGCAATATTGGATCTTTGCAAACGATAAGTATAAATGGTGTCCCTGGGAACAAATTTAAAAGAATCAAAAAAAGCTTTGTAATAAGGTGGATTAAAATTATCCAGGTACAAACCCTTTGTTTCAAACCCCATTGTCATTAAACCCCAGAAGCGATCTTTTTCTCCAAAGTTCACCGGCCCCTCTATGTTACTGCATCCCTGATCTTTTAACCAGGTTATTGCAGTTCTAAAAAGTTCATGTGCCACTGATCTATCAGTGAAGCATTCAAAGAAGCCGATCTGTCCTGCGGTTGTGCCCGGCAAGTAAAATGCAGCAATGCGACCTGCATCAAAGTTATACTGATCATAAGCAAACCACCGCATAGCTTTTCCTTTTTGCAAAAGAGAATTTCTCGCAGGATCAAATATTTTTTTTACATCATCAACAGGCATCATCGGCTTGTTAGGAAACCGGCTATAAAACTTTGCCGGCAGGTTAAGCCAATGGGATTCCGATCGCGCATCATTTACTGTATGTAAAAATATCTTCATGCTCTTGTGTAAGAAGCTTTGAAAATTTATTTAAAATTTTTTCAGAAGTTGCGGCATCCTGCTTGTACTTTACCGACACATGCAGCCCCCCTGGCTCAACCATAACATTACATACCAGGTCATGACAGGTGTGTGTATCATCTGAATTCACAAATGTTGTTTGCCTGTTTGCAAATGAAAAATTATTCCCGGGATCATCCATATTGAAAACAATGCGATATGGCTGGTGCTCCTTATTATAAAATTTGCGAAAATCTTTTTTCGCTTTTAATAACTGGTTGCTGACCTCACTCATTAATCCCGGCATTGTGGTCTTTTTAGTGATGCAAAGCGATAGCGGAACCTGGCAGGTGCATGCACCAACCGTTCGTATATACCTTGAGACGAGCTGGCCGCTAACCGGTACACCTATGATAAATTCACCTTCGCCAAGGCTTATTGCAAAACAGGAAAGTAAATATTCAAAAAGAGTACCCCTGTACCTGGCTTTGATCACCGGTAAATGAAGATGGATCGTTGAAGCAGCAAATAGTTCAAGATCACTTTTTTTATATGGATCCGCATTCACCCATTTTTCAAAAAAAGAAATTGGTAGAAATTTGTTAACCGGTAGTGGCTGTCCCTTTTCCAGGGACAAAAAGCAATTGCTGAGAAATTGTGTGAACAGGTTCAATGACCATCCATCAAAATGTATCTTCGAAAATTGTAGCTGGAACAATGTTTTAGTGCCCTGGTAAGAAATGATCAAACGCAAATCAGCTGTCTTCTTACGGGGAATTTCATGTAAAGTATTTTCAGATCCGGGATGCGGAATAAAAATAAATTCCCTTTGCAGGTTAATATTATTTGTTGCCTGAATAGTCTCGCAGGCAAAATTAAAAGCAAAGTGAATGGAGGAGATATCAAGTTGCTCATTTACTTCGAAGGCGGTTTGTAAAAAGAAAGCATTTGTGTGTCGTATCTTTTCACCGGGACCGATCACAGCAAAAAAACCTGCCGATCTCGTCTCTACAAAGCTTTTTTTGATCGCGCTTTCCAAATGATCAAGGTCATCTGGTTGATGAGCGCCTGATAAAAAACAAGTACGTCCTTCCCATATATAGATCTTTTCTTTTAACAAAGCGTGATAAAGGATCCTGTTCTTTCCTTTTACCTGTAAGCGGAACATCGAACCAAAATGATCCACTTGTACCGGGAAGCGATTCGCCTGGCAAAAATCGTTTATTGACCGGCAGAACTCGGTTGTCTTTTGATTCAGCGTGTCCTGGAGTTCATTATTATTTGCCTGCAAAAACAACAAGGTTGCCCTGGAAGTTGCCATGGCCAGTGGATGATGACAAAAAGTACCGGCGACAAAAGTTGTGGGAGAATTTGGAAAGCTTGTATCTGAAAATCGCCAGTTACCTCCATCAATGTAATTTAGGTATTTCTTTTTTCCAGCAACAACACCAATTGGTAAACCCCCTCCGAGAACTTTTCCATATACGACCATGTCAGTATCAAGTCCAAAAACAGCTTTAGCTCCGCCATTTGAAACGCGAAAGCCTGTGATCACTTCGTCTAAAATAAAACAGATATTATTTGCCACACATAACTGTTGAAGCTGGTGAAGAAATGTTGGGTTGACCTCTTCAGGATACCTGCTCCTTACAGGCTCTGTAAGAACGGCTGCAATTTCGCTGCCGTGTCTTTCAATGAAGTCAATACTTTCTTTTTTTCCAAAAGGAAGCAGAATGGTATCCTGCAACAATGATGGTGAAATCCCAGGAATACTACCGATCGCTTCTTTTGTAACAGGATGTTGTTTTATGGCAAGTAATGAATCATGTGTGCCATGATACGCTCCTTCAAATATTATAATTTTGGATCTGCCTGTGGCCGCTCTTGCTAACCTTAACGCTACCATCACAGCTTCTGTCCCGCTATTAAAAAAAGCACAACGTTCATTGTTTGTAAGCTGACAGATCAATGCCGCTGTCTCTGCGGCATCCTGGTGAACCGGCCCGAGTGAAATACCTTTCTCCAGTTGTTTTACTATTGCCTCTTTAATAAATAACGGCGAGTGACCGAACAAATGAACGCCAAAGCCCATAGTGATATCAAGATATTTGTTCCCGTCGAGATCATAGATATAGGCGCCTTCTGAGCGGTTTGCAGAAAGCGCAAATGTGAGTTGTTTCCATGTATCCGAAAAACCGGAGCTGTGACGATTGTTGGCAAAATACGCGCGGTACTTATCAATATGCTCCCTGGTTTTTGCGCATTGCTGTCCTATGCAATTAATAAGGTATTGTTCATAAAAAAATTTAAGATCGCTTTGCATAATTTTCTTTAGACGTTGGTACCAAGAATTTTTAAGGCTTTAAAATGCGAGGCAATTGCTCCTTTAAGTGTTAAGTGATGATAAGTGATATTCAATTCCCCAGTCCTTTGGGCAATAATAGATGATAGTTTTTTATAGTGGCAGTGACAAATAGCAGGAAACAAGTGATGAACAACATTGGTGTTGAAGCCTCCGCATAAAAAATGTACGAGATGGCTCTGGCTGGCAAAATCGAGGGTCGTTCTAAATTGGTGAATGGTCCAGTCCTCATCAATATGACCATTTGCGGCCAGGTCACTGAAAGTTGTTTTTTCAAAAAGATGGGACGGTAATAAAACAAGGGCAAGAAAAAAGGAAAGAGTAAAATGCATCAGGATAAATCCGCAGATCACCTGCCACCATGGGAAGGAAAGAAGGTAGCAGGGTACTATCAGTATATAGAATAAATAGAAAATTTTTTGTACCAGGATGCCCATGCAAACACGAATAAATTTGCTGCGTCGCAATGGATAAAAATAACGGCGCTTCATCAATATCAGAATATCGTTGATAAAAACAAGGTGCAGGCTGAACAAAATATAAATCAAGGGGGCATAGAGATGCTGGTATCTATGAAACCAGCGTTTTTTGTCACCGGGGGAAAAACGCAGGAGCGGGCCCGCTTCAATATCAACATCTATATTTATAACATTGGGATAATTATGGTGAATATAATTATGCTTTATTTTCCAGGTATAAGAGGATATACCGATCAGGTCAAAGCTGAATCCTGCGAGTTTATTTAACCATTTTTTTTTGAACAGGGCCTGGTGAATGGCATCGTGTGCAATGTTCACACCTAATAACATATTGCAAAATCCGAATAGCAGACACCACCCGAGCCATTGTAAATAAGAATAAGAAGTATTTATATATTGAACATAGGTAATGGCAAACAAAGTTATACAAAGGAAAATTTTTATGATCATTGCTGTATCCGCATACTGGTTATTAGCTTTGTTTAACAGGTATTCATTTACATCTTTTTTCAGGATAGTATAAAGATCATTTTTTTCTGTGCGATATTTGACTGGTGATGGGATCATAAATTTAATTGAGTGTTGACCAGGCCGGGCGGGTCAATTAATTTAATTCATCCAGGATAAATCTGAGCAACTTTGCCGCACTTTCTTTTTCTGTTTCTTTATCGGTATGAATAACTAAATGTGGCAAGAGCGGCCTTTCATATGGATCGTTAACACCACTCAGGTTACAGACCTTATCAGGGTGACCATCCGGAAGCCGCGCTTTCCGGTAGAGACCCTTCGTATCTCTTTGTTCGAGGATACTTAAATTACAATCTATGAAAACAGTTTTAACATGTGGGCCGCGATCTTCCAATTGCCTGCGTACTTCTTCATACGGGTTAATTGCTGCCAGCAGGACGATCACTTTGTGCCGGATGAGAACATCGGCTATAAAACCCAGCCGCCGGATATTCTCATGGCGATCTTCCCTGCTAAATCCAATATCTTTAAAAAGGTTTTTCCTGTATTCATCGCCATCAACAATTTCTACGGGGTATCCCATTTTTACAAGATGATCTCTTACTTCATGTGCAAGCGTGGTTTTACCAGCACCCGATAAACCTGTCAGTTGGATCAAAAGCATAAAAGAGTTGAATGATGAAAGGCTTCTTCGCAACCTCGCTAAAAAAAATTTACCATTGCTCACCGACCCGATAAAAAAACAAGTTGGCAACAATTTTCGTAAAAATTAAGTTAGGTCTGAAAAATCCATTCTGAAAATAAATTTAAGTTGAATGATCTCCCTCAGGAAAATATAGCTTTTGTTTTGTCAAAACCTGCTTCTTTTTGTCCACTCAGGAAACGATAGTTCACTTTTGAAATAGCAAAATAACTTGCAGACAAGAAGCAAGGCAAAAAAAATCTTGTTGTCCTTTTCATCCAGACACTGATCTTTTGTGCAACTACCCGAAAACATTGTTATGCAGAGAAAACTGTCGTCACTGTGTATACGATTTGTAACAACCTCGCTCCTGTTCCTTCTTATCAACGTGCGTGCTTTTTCCCAGGACTGTCCACCTAATATCGATTTTGAAACTGGTACTTTTAATAACTGGACCTGCTACACGGGAACCGTTTCGGCACCTAATGGTGTAAATATTATTTCCCTTAACCAAGTCAACTCACCTTTAGGCAATCGCCATCTAATGAATACAGACTATGGCACCAACGAAAGAGATATGTATGGCGGCTTCCCAGTCAATTGTCCGAACGGAAGTGGTCACTCTATAAAATTGGGAAATCACCTCGGGGGGCATGAGGCCGAAGGCATTTCTTATGAATTCACTATTCCTGCGGGTAGAGATGTATATTCTTTGATCTATCACTACGCGGTCGTGTTCCAAGATCCTCAACATCAAATTTTTCAACAGCCGAGATTAGAGATCGAAGTCAAAAATATGACGGATGACGTTATTCTTTATTGCTCGTCATTTACATTCATCCCGTTTGGCAGTGGTATCCCTGGTTTTTTTCAATCACCTATGTTTCCCGGTGTATGGTGTAAAGACTGGTCAGCAGCAAGTGCCAATCTTGATGGTCTGGCTGGCAAGAATATTCGCTTGTTTTTCAAAACCGCTGATTGCGCTTTCCGCGATCATTTTGGTTATGCTTATATCGATGTGAATTCAGAATGTGGTGACTTTATTAATGGTAAATATTGTGCCGGCGACGCTTTCGTCAAACTGACAGCGCCTGGAGGATACGAAACATATACCTGGTTCGACAGCACATTCTCACAGATCCTGAGTACCTCGCAAACCGCCACCCTCACTCCGCCGCCACCTGTGGGAACAACGATCGCTGTTGTAGTGAACCCCTTTAATGGTTACGGGTGCTTTGACACAATATTTAAGCAGCTTTTCGATACAATGACGGTCATCTCAAATGCAGGAAGAGATACCTTCTCCTGCAATGGAAAACCGGTACCCATTGGAACAAATCCGAAAGAGAAACTTAAATACAGCTGGAGCCCGGTAACGGGATTATCAAATGCAAATATTGCAAATCCGAGAGCAGGGCCGTTGATAACGACTTCTTATATACTTACAACAAGCAGCGAAGGCGGTGGATGCGTTGATAGGGACACCGTAGTTGTCGGGGCTTCTGTTATTGATCTGGCAATTGGGGTGGATAATAAATTAGCATTTTGTATTACGGCTAGTGATAGTGCGGTCCTTTTTGTAAGTCCGACCGAAAAAATTCAATGGTTGAGAGATAATTCACCTGTCACTGGACAAACCGGACCAAGGTACAGGGCAGATCGATCCGGCGTGTATCGTGCTTTGCTTATTAACGAAAAAGGCTGCGCTGAATTGACTGAAGAAAAAGTGGTGTCGATAGAAATACCGGCCCCGGGTATTACTTATCCAATTGCATTTGGATTTTCCAATTACCCGTTGCAGTTAAAGGCAAGAGCGATTGGCACCTCGGTACAGTGGCGCCCGCCGACATTTCTTAATTCTGCAGGGAGTTTTGCGCCAGTATTTACAGGCACGGCAGACAAGTTGTATTTTATAGACATTGTTTCTGAAACAGGATGTGTGACAGTAGATACACAACTCGTAAAAGTTGTTAAGGATATAAAGATCTATGTACCTTCTGGATTTACTCCCAATCACGATGGTCTGAATGATCATTTGAAACCAATACTTTTGGGTATAAAGGAGCTCAGGTATTTTAGGGTCTATGATCGTTGGGGACAATTGGTTTATGACAGCAATAAAAATGGTGGTGCATTTCCGGGATGGGATGGTACTATCAAAGGGATACCACAATCTGCGCAATTAGTAGTGTGGATGGCTGAAGGAGTAGGCATCGATGATAAAGTGTATAAAGAGAAAGGGACTTCTATGTTGTTGAGGTAAAGATCAGCTGGTAAATGAGAAAAGTTTGTTTTCCGCGACATATACTATTTCGTTACTTGCATGTCCGCAGAAATAACCCGTTTTTATCAAATAGTATCTGCTATGATCCACCAAAAAAAGAAAAATAAACTAGATATTTACCGCGCACTACTGATAACCTTTATCGTTTTTGCATAGCGGCTTCTATTGCTTTGTACATTTCTTTTTCATTTTGTTCACTATAACTATTAAGGTGAAAAAGAATTCTGCCATCAGTTCCCAGGACATAAATAGTGGGTATTAAAACAATGTTATAATCACCAGCTATTTGTTCGGCATTCAGCAAAAGCGGGTATGTGATCTTTTTTTGTTCCAGGTATTCTTTTATTTTATGTTCTTTCGCGGTTTCATTATAACTAAGAGCCAGGATCACCACGCGGTCGTTATTTTTTTTATAGAATTCAGACAAGCCTTTTTCAAAGATCTTGCAGGGAGCACACCAACTGGCAGTAAAATCTAAAACTACGATCTTGCCTAAATAATCTTTTAATTCAATTTCTTGCAGCCCATGAATTGATCTTAGTTTGAATCCTGGAGCAGGCGCTCCAATAGGTAACAGGTTCATTTGTTTGGCAACGTTGGTTTTATTACTTTGATTTGTTTGTTGTTTTTTTTCAGCGATGTAAAAAATTTTCTCGTCTATAGGAAGATCATATTCAATATTTGAATAATTAAATACAGATGCGCCTGGAGTTTCATCTTTTCCATTTAGATTTTCAATCCGAATAATTGTTTTATCAAATTTATTAATGAATATCCTGGAATCATACGATGTCCTTTTGATCAAAATAATATCACTCAAAGTGCCGTTAATGTCGGCTTGACCTTCATATACAAGATGATCGATTTTCTCAGAAAAGTAAAAAGGATCTTCGGAGATCAAATGTTGCCATGTTATACTGCTAAAACCCAAATACTTTTTTCCATCGCCGGTCACTGCACCGCGATCAATAAAAACTTCCTGTGAAAAATCAAAAGTGTTTACGCTATATCCGTCAACAATTACTCTTTCTTGTTCAGTCTTATCAAACATTGGTTTTAACACTGATGCATTGGTTAGGATAAACAGAAACTCATTTTTTGATCTTTTGATGAAAACGTCTGCGTTTATCTCTAGGATCTTTCCTTTTCTGCTGCCAGTTCCGGAAAGTTCAACTTTAAAATGCAGGCTTTGAAATCCTTTCAATTTTTTTTCTGCCTCCATTAACAACGGTAATGGATCAATTGATTGAGCCCAAATCTGATCACACATTAATAGACCAATGCAAGAAAGAAGTAACCCAGGTGGGCAGAGAAGAGTGGACATAGAATCACTTTTGAATTGATAACGGACAGCACTTCCGGGATATTGGTATTCTTGATAGGTATCGATAATAAAAGCAGTTTTTGACAACTTATTACAAAAAGAATTGAGAGGGTTTTAGGGAGTTTTTATATTTGGTGCGAATATAACTTTCAAATTTCTGATCAAAATGATCGCCTCTAAATAATGTAACACTTATTAAAATTTGTTCGACAGGAACTACAATTGATCACTGATCTCCAGCATATACCCCTTTCCGTGTACATTCTTTATCTTAACGGTATGATCTTTTTTTAAGTGTTTTCTAAGTTTATAGATGAACACCTCCATGCTTTTCTTAGTAAAAAAATCGTTTTTCCCCCATATCTTTTGTAGCAGGAATTTTGTCTCAAAGACTCTTCCAATATGATCACATAACTCCTGTAACAAAGCAGATTCCTTTTGCGAGAGAGCTACCCTTTCATTTTTATATGTCAATAGTTGATTGTGGGGATCAAAAATATATTCTCCTATGGCAAATAATTTTGTTACCGGCTGGCTTGCTCTGTTACTACGTCGCAACACAGCTTGGAGTATTTTAACCAGTTCTTCTTTATCAACTGGTTTTATAATATAATCATCCGCACCTTTTTTGAAACCTTTAAGTTTATCTACTTTAAGATTTTTTGAGGTCAGCACAATGACCGGGAACAAAGGATCAATAGTTTTTATGTCATCTAAAAGGGTTAAGCCATCCTTGACAGGCATCATTACATCTACGACTGCGATGGAGAACAAATTTGTTTTATACTCTTTCAATGCATCCTCGCCATTTTTTTTCCACTCGACATCAAAATCGTTCAATTGAAGATACTCTTTGAGTAAATAGCCCAAAGTTTCATCATCCTCGGCAAGCAATAATTTATATGATCGTGGCATGATTGTGTTATGATGGGAACTGCAGAACAAAACTGCTTCCCTTTCCTTGTATACTTTGTACATTTATCTTGCCCTTATGGGCCATCAGGATCGTTCGGACATAGCTTAGTCCAAGGCCAAAACCTTTCACTGTGTGTATATTGCTGTTATCTGCCCGGTAAAATTTTTCAAAAATATTTTTTTGTACCTCACCGGTCATACCGATGCCGTTATCTTTAATAGTAATGGCAACAGAGCCATGCTTAAAGTCAACTTTGTCAGCGCTGTTTCTGGTTTCAATTAGAATTTCAGGGTGATCGGCATTGTTGTATTTTAATGCATTGTCAATAAGATTATAAATTGAATTCCTGAAATGCATTTCATCTGCCTTTATATGTGCATGCCCGGCAGTAAAATTCGTGTTGATCTCAGCTTTTTTTTCTTTGATAGCAAGTGCAAAACTGTCAACTACTTCACGAATGACCTGGTGAACATCGATGTCCCTTTTTTCGAGTAAAAAATTACCGGAATCGATCAAAGCGATCTGCAGGATCTTATCAACATGATTTTTCAGGCGATTATTCTCTCCTTCGATCAATTGAATATAATTCAAAATTTCAGGGGCGCTATCTATCTGGTAATTTTTTTTCAGGAGACCCGTGGCGAGCCCAATGGAAAACAGGGGTGTTTTAAACTCGTGGGTAAGGTTATTGATAAAATCATTTTTTATATCAGCATGACGCTTTTGCCGGAAAATAGTTCTTAAAAAATAAAGGAATGAAAAGATCAGGATAAGTGAAAGCAAACTGCAGGCGATGAACAAACCTGACACTTGAGAAATAAGATACTTCGTTTTATCCGGGAAATAAACAGCGATATGATAATGTGCATATTTGCCGGGGAATTCATAGGGAAATGAGCTTTGAAAAAAAGTAAGCTTCTTGTCAGAAGAATTCATACAATTCTTTAACTCAATTTTCTTAGAGAAATTACCGAACTGGTAAGTAAGTGGTTCACCTTCCTCGTGGTGAAGGTATAGCCCGTACTCAAATGGAATAGCAAGATCATTGTCAGTAAAAGATTGGGTGATGCTATTTAAAATGTGGTGGTGCAGATCAAGCCTCGCTGCTGAGTCTGCAGACTGAATGACCGGGTGCAGGGTTAATTTGAACTTGCTATTGTGTTTAAAATTATCCCGGACATCATGTAAGGCATTCGTTACACGATTGGAGAAAACAAGTTGATTTGTTTCAATTGCTTTATTGATCAGCCTGGCCAAAATAAACACCAGTCCTGCAAACGCAATGATCAAAAGTGCCGAGACCCATTGAACAGTATTTTTCCTGGAGGTCTTCATTAAGCACAAATTAATTAAATTATTATTGAGCAGTTGCATCATTAAGTTTTCATTAGGTTTTTTAACTCTCTCATAAGTTTGATTAAGTAAGTGTAATGCACTTCGGAAAACTTTGTTCCCCACCTTTATGAAAATTAAAAATATGAAAGTAAGAAGTGGATTTTTTGCCGCGCTATTGATCATGCTATCTCTTGTTGTTGTTGGTCAGCACCACCAGGAGATGCTTTCCGGGATGGCCTTGAATGACGCAGGTCAGCCACTTCCATCAGCAACAGTAAGATTGATCAACGTAAATGACACGACTAAATACATTTCTGTCCTGGCTAACGATAATGGAAGATTCAGATTTGAAAAAGTGGAGCCTGGCAACTATTTACTTAGGATCACTGCCGTTGGCTACAACGAATTTAAAAAAATGGTTGTGATCAGTGATACACAACTCGATCTTGGCAACCTGGAACTTCAGAAATTGGGTAAAACATTAAAAGAAGTTACGGTAACGGCGAGTAAACCACTTATTGAGCAACGCCTTGGGATGTCGGTCTACAATGTGTCGGCCGATCCAATGAGCCTGGGTAAATCGCTCGCGGACATTGCCACTAATCTTCCGGGTGTATCACAAAATGCTGCGGGAGCGCTTACAATTGATGGCGAAAGCCAGGTCGTTGTTATGGTTAATGGACGCAAGTCAAATGTAAATGCAAGCGAGCTTTTACGTCAGATTTCACCGGCAAATGTAGAAAGACTTGAATTGATAACTGGCGCAGATCCCCGTTATGTATCCATTACAGGAGCGGCAGTGTTGAATATTGTTTTAAAGAAAAACAAACAAAATGGGACCAATGGAAATGCTTCGCTCATGGCCAGTAGTTTGGGATCAGTGAATATAGCGTTTAATATAAACAGGTATCGTGGAAAGTCAAATGTATATTTATTTTTAAGCAGCGACGATAAATTCAATCAGAACCAGCTTAATTATACAAGGCAGCTGACAACTACCGGGGATCTTTTCTTTGCCACTGACACAAAAAGTAAGATACATCATTCATTAAGGAATCTGACAGCCGGAGTTGATCTTTATATAGACAGCTTTAATGTGGTAACGCTTGAGAACAGCACTAATTTTCACAAAGATGTTTTGAGGAGTTCGACATTTCAAACAATTGCCGGCACACCTCAGCCAACAGAAATATCTACGGCCATTTATTCCTCGCCTTCTGAGTTTGAAAATACTTCATCAGTCAATTACAGGAAGAATTATAAGAATAATAATAAATTTTTTGAATCAGAAATAGCGTTCACCATCTTCGACCTTGAAAACCCACGGCTGTTTCAAAAAAGCAATTATTCAGAAATTCTTGATCTTTCCAATATGGGCCTCAGGGTGAAAAGTGAGTACACCACACCGTTAAAAAATAAACACCTTGTAAGTGTGGGGGCAAGTTATACCTGGATTGAAATCAACAATCGCAACACCCAGGTCACCGATGGCGTTCCTGCCAGTGAGATAGCAACGATAGACTATGTCAACAATAAAGCCGCGGTCTATGGCACATATTTTTTTAAATTAAAAAAGAGATGGAGCTTTCGCCCTGGTTTTCGGCTTGAGCGATCATATGCGGACACAAAGATCGATCATGCGCCGGCAACTAAATTTGATTTCACGACCTTGTACCCTACATTAAATATATTGTGGGAATCTGGCAAGAAAGGAGCATTTGCATTTGACTTTATTCGCCGGATCACTTACCCGGACCTGTTTGAATTTTATACACCTCTCAATCAACCCGACACCTTCAATATTAATTCGGGAAATCCATTGCTCACCCCATCGATCAGGTATAATGCCACGATCGAATACCGGTATAAAGCAAAAAGCACCAATTGGATCTTCCGTGGATATACCCGCATTACAAAAAATATGATCAGGCCGGTTTCCATGTATACGCCGGATAACAAGATGATCACGGCCAATACGAATATAGGGACCTTGTATGCATATGGGGGCTCGGTGTCAGTTGCTATCGATGCGACTGCAAAATGGAAAATAAGATTCAATGCAAACGCCAATTTGTCCAATGTTAACCTGTATAATAACATCTATGCCAAAAACACAAACTTATACGACTTCAGTGGGTCACTGATCAACCGGTATATTTTTAATAAAAGATCTGAAGGCGAGGTAGCCTTCAGAATGATGAATTACTATAGAGGAATTAATGATCATGCGGTAAGGCCAATGTATAATCTTTCTTTTCAATATAATTATAAAATTAACACGAAGTGGTCACTGGCTGTTTCCGGAAACGATATTCTTTTGACCATGAAAAACTATTTTATCAATTACCCGGAACCTTTTATAATGCATACGCAACAAATGAGACATAGCAGCAGGTATATTCAATTTACCATACGAAATAATTTTGGGAAAGTAAATAAAAAAAGAACAAAGGGGTTGGAAGAAGAAAGACTACAGTTTAGTAATGGATAAACTTGCTACCCGCAATTAAGCTCCTCTCATATGTAATAAGCAGTTTTTGACAATCGAATTGCCCATAAAATCTTTCAGCTTTATGATGTTAAATAATTCGTTGAGACCCTTAGATCAAAAATTAAACTTATGAATTCTAATGTCCTGAAAGCGATGCCTGTTCTGTTGATCATCCTGGGAGTGATCTTATCATGCAATAAAGAGAATGATGACGACTGTTCAGTCACTGTAAGTAATCTATCTGCTACTTACCGGTTAACGGCCATGAAATACAAACAAACCAGTAATTCGGCAGAGCAGGATTACCTGTTGCTGCTGCCTGCCTGCGAGAAGGATGACCAGATAAAGCTAAATGCAAATATGAGCTATGATTATGTGGATGCAGGAATTATCTGTTCACCGCCGGGAAATGACCAGGGCACATGGGCCTTAAATGGAAATACGATTACAAGTAATGGACTACTTAACGGAACTATTGAAAGTTTTGATTGTACTACTTTAATTTTGTTAATGACGGATGTGAACATTCCGGGCGATAAACTGACAATGACCTTAAGGAAGCAATAAAGAAAAATATTTATCAAAAGATCTTTCAGCATCGCAAAACGATGAAAATATATTTACTTCTGACATTGATAATTTCAGGTAAGCATACGACAATTTATTTTCTGAAGATCTTAAGTAGCCGGGTTTTTCTGTAGCCTGTTTTTAAACGCGGACCTGCCAGTCATTTTTTCGATAGATATCCAGTCTTCAAATATGTTGATAATATTGTTCCCGTGAATCAATCGCTGATAATAATCACAGACATCTCCCTGAAAAGTTTTTAAAAATCTGTGGAAAAAACATAAGCTCTGCCAAATTTCGAAATTAACAATGTAGCCGTTCGACAAAAAATTATTAGCAGTTTTTGACAAATCATTATTGCATCAATTCATTTTGCTTTGCTGTCATTCCACAACTGTTAAAATAATACTACACAACAAAACTACTTTTATGAGAAGAAAACTTCTGCTGTGCCTATGTGCAGCGATCTGCTTTGTCACGCATTCATATTCGCAATCAAAAACAATTACCGGGAAAGTAACAGATGTCAGTGGCTATCCTTTGGCTAATGTCTCTGTTTTAATAAAAGGTACACAAACCGGTACGGTTACAGATGAAACGGGATCGTTTAGCCTAAATGTATCATCTGCTAATGCGATACTGGTATTTACTTATTCAGGACTTACTGATGAAGAGGTCAAGGTGGGAAACAGATCCATTGTAAATGCTATTTTAAAAAGCGATGAGCGATCAATGCAGGAAGTTATCGTGGTAGGATATGGCACACAAAGAAAAAGAGAGAACATAAGTTCGATCTCCAAAATAGCAGGCGCTGAAGTTGCTGACAAACCCACTCAGAGTTTTGACCAGGCACTCGGTGGCAAAGCTGCGGGGTTGAATGTTATTCAGCCTAACGGGGTACTCAATAATCCGCCCGTCTTAAGAGTGAGAGGGTTCAACTCGATATCCGGAAGTTCTTATCCACTTATTGTGGTTGATGGTATGCCTATTTATGCAGGAGATAATTCAACAAACAGTGCAGCCAATAACGGATTGGGAGATATAAATCCTAATGATATTGAATCCATTTCAGTATTGAAAGATGCAGCAGCAACGGCAATATATGGTTCGAGAGCCGCCAATGGTGTTATTCTTATTACAACAAAAAAAGGAAGATCAGGAAAAGCAAAGGTGCAATATGATATGTGGGTTGGAATTACAAAACCGTTCAATCTTTTCGAAGTTCTGAATGCAAGAGAATATGCTACGATCAAAAATGAAGCAAAGGTTAATCGGGGCCAAACGGCCGCTTATTTTCTTGACACCCTTAATGGCCAACCTGTGGACACAAGATGGGATGATTATGTGTACCGGGACGGTTTTCAACAGAACCATAATATAAGCGTGAGTGGCGCTAACGCGACAACACATTATTACCTGTCGGCAAATTTTAGCGATCAAAGTGGCATGATGCAAAAAAATGAATTTCAGCGCCGGCAAACCAGGTTAAATATTGATCATAAAGTAACCAAATGGCTTACGATCGGAACAAATCTTAACTATTCGAAATCTATAAATGAAGCGCCAAATACTGGTTCGGTTCCAGGGCAGGCTTTTGGTACCGCTGGTGCAGCGCGACTTTCGTTTTTAAGTTCACCACTCGCCTCACCGCTTAAGGCAGATGGATCTTACAATATTATTAGCCCTTCTTCCACAAATCAATTGGGAAGAAATAAAAGTACTGATCAAACCGGGTTGTACAATGTAAAAATGTTGTTGGATCTGAATACTTTTAGTTCAACTACAGATAGAATACTTGCAGACGTGTTTGGTGAGATCGATCTTTCGGGAGGTTTCAGATTCAGGACACAATATAATAACGATTATTTACTCATAGAAGACAAGACCTTCCTAAATCCTTTTCATGGTGACGGTATAAATGTAGCTGCCGATCCAAATGACGATGGAAGGGCCACAAATATTTTCGGAAGATTTAACCGGTGGGTGTGGACAAACCAGTTAATGTTTACAAAAGTATTTGGAGAATCACACAACATTGATGCAGTTCTTGTAGCTGAACAGCAACGTTCAAAAGGAGAAAGATGGGGAGGAAACAGATCAGGCGTATCGGATCCCTATTATAATGAATACCAGGGAGGATACCGGCTGAATGACAACCCGGCTGGTAATCTCCTGACGGAAAATTATCTTTTGTCATATTTGGGAAGGGTCAATTATGGATTTAAGAGCAAATACTTTGCTTCATTTAGTATCCGGCGTGATGCATTTTCAGGTTATGCCCCGGGAAATACAGCGGATAAATGGGGAACATTTCCAGGTGGTGGTATAGGCTGGAATATCTCACAGGAAAATTTTTACCAGGAATCATTTTTGGCCAACACAGTTACCGATCTGAAAATAAAAGCCAGTTATGGTAAAGTCGGTAATATAGCTGCCGGCGATTTTGATGCGATATCGACCTATCAATCCGGTTTGTATGGGATATATTCTACTCTTGCATTCAACAATGCAGGCAATCCTGACTTAAAATGGGAAACAAGCAAGAAATTAGATGTTGGGTTAGCCTTCGCTTTGTTCAAGGGAAGAATAAGCGGCGAGTTCAATTATTATAAAAATGATATTGATAATCTTGTGTTGAATGTACCAACAGCAGCATCGCTGGGTTTGCCTGGTAACACAATTCTAAAAAATGTTGGAAAAATGTACAACACAGGGATCGAGATCGAGCTTTCCTCAACCAATATTCGTAATAAAGATTTTAGCTGGACTACAGATCTCAATATTACAACTCTCAAAAATAAAGTAACCGAACTGGCTCCGGGTGTAAATGAAATAGTTGGTATAACCGGAGGACTTGAAACAACTAATATTACAAGAGTTGGTTATTCAGTGGGTAGCATTTATGCGATACGCAGCGGGGGTGTAAACCCTGAGAACGGGAGAAGAATTTACTATAAACAGGATGGCACTGCTGTACAGTTCGATCTTGTACAAGGCTGGACAAGGCTGGATAATAACAATGCGATCTCTGCAGTGGCCACAAATACAGATGCTGTTATTGTCGGTCCTTCGCTTCCCAAAATTTTCGGAGGCATGCAAAACAGTTTTGTATATAAAAATTTTGATTTCACTTTTGATATCACTTACAGCTTTGGAAATTATCTATATAATGGTACAAAAGCCGGTCTTCGTGATCAACGGTTCTGGAATAACTCCAAAGACGTGTTAAATCGCTGGCAGAAAAAAGACGATGCCGCTCTTATTCCAAGAGTTGTTTTTGGTGATAATGTTTCCAACGGATCAGCGTTTGCCATTACAGAAAATGTAGAGAAAGGAGATTTTGTGAAATTCAAAAACATTACACTTGGCTACCTGATAAAAGACAGCGGGCTTCAAAAAGCCGGAATAAGCGGGATCCGGTTTTTTGTCCAGGTACAAAATGCTTTCGTGATCACGGACTATAGCGGATCAGATCCTGAAATATCAACCAATGGAAATGCAAACCTTGCACCCGGGGTTGACCGTAACACACTAGCGCAGGCCAGAACAATTGCGACAGGGCTTACAATTACTTTTTAATTATTCAAATCAAATTGTTTATGAAATATCTAAATAAATTCATTGTATATATTATACTATCAATCGTTGTATTCTGCTCCTGCAATAAAGAGGAATTCCTGAACCCGGTGCCTCAAACTGTAATCTCTGAAGCCAATGCTTTTGGCTCACCTGAGCGCATCCTTGGCCAGGTGCTGTCCATGTATTCAAGTGTAAAAGGCGGAACTTTTATGGGAGGCAGGTATTTTGTTTATAACGATATCCGTGCAGAAGAGTTTTTAAATGTCACCGGTAACCAGGTGACAGGCTCCAATACATGGGCCCACTTATTGGGAGCGGGCACTGCAGAGGTAAACACCTTATGGGCCCAAGCATATAATGCAGTAAACCGAACTAATATCGTACTCGAAGGACTAGACGCAAATTCAACTGTTATAAGTGCAGCTTTGGCCGACCAGTACAGGGCCGAAGCAAGATTCCTGAGAGCCCTCACCTATTTTTCGCTGGTAACTTTATATGGCGAAAAGCCCTTCAATGCAGACAACGGTGCAAGCAAGGGTTTGCCTATTCGTCTCGAGGCAGAAACGGAAGCATCAAATTCACAATTGGCTAGAAGCACCGTCGCGCAAGTGTATCAACAAATACTCGGTGATCTCGAGTTTGCTGAACAAAAGCTACCACTCACCTATACGGCTTCTACCTCTACCCCCGATATTAATGTTGCAAGAGCACATAGAAATTCCGCTATTGCGGTTAAGACGAGAGTGTATCTAAATATGGGTCGTTATAACGATGTGATCACGGAAGCCAACAAATTAGTTCCGTCGTCTGCTCCCTTTCAAACAAGTTCAGGTGTAACTCATCGTTTAAATACAAGCTTTACTGATGTATTCAGAACTTATCTTACTGCCGAATCAATTTTTTCTCTGCCAATGACATCCACCAGCGGACCCGGGGTACAAAATGGCTTAGCCGGGTATTATACAACTGAATACGAACTTAATCCTACAGGAATAATAGCTGATGCAAACTGGAAATCTGCAGATACCAGGAAAACTTTTATTGTGACATCGGGCAGCAAGAAGTGGTATAATAAGTTCAATAGTGATAATGCTAATTATGTGCCGGTAATAAGATACGCAGAAGTAATGCTGAATCTTGCAGAGGCCCTTGCAAGAACAAACGCCGGTGTTGATGCGAGGGCTGTCGCCTTGCTCAATGCAGTAAGACAACGCTCGGATGCAACTACCACTTTTGCACCTGCAACTAAAGATGAGCTGATCAATCTTATCTTAAATGAACGCCGCATTGAATTTTTGACAGAGGGCCTTCGATCCATAGATCTTTTAAGGACATTGCAAACCATACCTGCGAAAACTATTGTAGCCGCAATTCCACCTTCCAATCACAGGTACGTTTTTCCGATACCCGAAAATGAACTTTTATTTAACCAGCTTATGATACAAAATTCAGGCTACTGATCGTAGTAGAGGTATGCTCAGATTAAAAGGGGTCTTTGTTTTGAGACCCTTTTTTTATTAGCTACAGTTTCGCTGCTGTTTGTTTAAAACTGCTAATTTGACAAGGGGCTCAACTCCTGGAATAGTAGCTGCGAACTTTGTAAGAGCAATACAGAACAGATGTATGCTTGTAGTTTAAGACGGGTGCTGTTCCCAGCACCCGGTTTTTTTATTGCACTAAAAAAATAAATACCAGTTGATATAAATTTTATTTAGGTGCAATTGCCAGCCAGATATGTTTTGTCAAAACTTGCTTATTTCAGGAAAGTCAATAAATGAAGTCAATTGTTCCTACTTTATTTTTTAAATTGTTGGTTTCGAATAATGATATACGGGTGCTGTTTTTACAGCGCCCTTTTTCATTAAGAAATGATCTGAAATAATAAAAAAGACAACGTTCATTAATGTTCAGCATAAATACAATTTCCGAATGATCATCTTATTAATACAAAACTTCCTTTTTGATAATTCCGGTCCATTAAAAATTTATAAGTGCAACGCCACACAAATGCACCTGGGTCTTGTTTACTCCCATTAAGTTTTCCATCCCAACCTTTTTGTATGTTACCCGAATAAAATATCTGCTGCCCCCAGCGATTATAAATTCTGAATTCATTGTGTTAATGGAGCGGTAGCAATTGGGCCAAAGAGATCATTTAGCCTATCATCATTCGGCGTAAATGATGATGAATAATTGTACGCAAACGATACATGAAGTGTTCGGTTTAATTCAATTAAAGAAAGTTGTTCAAAGTGAAATTCATGCTTTATAAAATTCACCAATGTCCAACAGAACATAGTAATTCAGCAATTGTATTTTAAGATAGGATTTAAATAAAAAGATAGGTCCCCGCCAAAGAAAAAATGCAGTTTTTGACATGACAGTGTTTTCAAATAACAAAGCCCTTGCGTGAACAAGGGCCTTGTATATAACAGTTGTACACCAAACTACTGTCATTATGGAATACCAATAGCAAAGTAAATAATAAGATCACAGGTTTTGATGTTGCAGGGAAATAAGCAATAATTGACAAAATTAAAATTAATCAAACTTCAGTCGAATATTGTAAGTGCGTGGCAAAAAGATCAAACAGGCCTATGAACATAAACTGGAACTTTTGAAAGATCAGCAGTTTGCCGGACCCTGCTCATGGCTTTTTCAAGTGTTGCTTTGGGACAGCCGTAATTGAGACGGAAATATCCTTCTTTCAAATAGGTCTTTCCGTCGATCACACGAACACCATTCAATAACAGGTTTTCTGTAAACCCGGGTATATCACACTTGATCCATGCAAGATAAGTTGCTTCATGCCTGTTCATCATTAAGCCCGGTATGGAATTGATCTTTTCATAAACATAGTCATGATTGCATTTTAAATATTTTACCAGTTCAGTTCTCCAGCTTTCTCCATTTGTATAGGCGGCAATAGCAGCCTTAATTGCATATCGTGAAAGAAAAGGAAATAGTCCCTCTTTTACTTCCAAGAATTGTTTTCTGATCTTTTCATTTGGAATTATTACCACTGAACAACCAAGACCCGCCAGGTTAAAAGTCTTACTAGGGGCCATGAGTGTGATCGTAGCCTGGCTCGCTCCATCGCCTAAGTTCCCTAGTGGAATATGTTGCTTTGAATTTTCCAATATAAGATCACAATGAACTTCATCAGAGCAAATAGTAATATTATTCCTTAGACATATGTTCAATAGATCCTCTAATTCCGGCTTATTAAAGACAGTGCCTCCCGGGTTATAAGGATTACAAAGGATGAACAATTTTGTTTTGGGTGTTATTGCTTTCTCAATAGCATCAAGATCGAATGTCCATCTTGAGTTTTTTAAAATCATAGGAACAGTGACGAGTCGCTTACCCCCTCTTGCGGGAGCTAAATGAATGGGATAATAGGCGGGCACAGTAGTGATCACTTCATCACCCGGTGAACCGATCATATTACAGATCGAGGTCAGCGCAGGTATCAAACCGGGCACCCAAACCAGCCACTCATTTTTGATGGACCAATGATACTTTTCATATAGTCTTTTTCGAAAGATATCATTTAGCTCGTCTGGTATGATCGAATAACCCAATACCCCGTGATCGGTAACATCGTAGAGGGCAGACAAGATCGAATCATCACACCGAAAATCCATATCAGCGACAGGCATCGGGATGACAGACCTTGGATCCTTAAAAAAATCCCACTTATAACTTTCTGTATCATGTCTTTCTATTACCTCATCAAAAATATTCATCAAAAAAGAGTTTACCGAAAATACGGATTTGAATATCCTGATAAAAGCTACTTAAATAAATAAGCAAGATTTTACAAATGGATTTGATCTATAAGGTGCATAATGAAAATAGTTCGCTGAAAAAAAATAAATAAGCAAGATTCGACAAAAGAAGAAAAGCAACCGGCAGAAAAAATGCGGCGATAAATTTTAATTAGAAGAAAAATTTAAAACACAAGAAAAATGAAAACAAATTATTCAAAGATCTTGTTCGGCCTGGTGCTCTGACTTTTTCTTTAACTCAAAATAGTGCACTGTATGGTCAGAACTGTAATGTACAGGGAGGCCTCATTACCACAAATAGTAATACTAGTTTCTGTTCCCCTATCCCTGGCCTCTTACTCCCCTCCAAATTCTCTCCACCAGCATCTCAACAGTCAATTTAAAATCATTGATTGCCTCCCGGTCCTTATTCCATGGGTATTTGAGATGATCATTCAGATCGATCTGTTGTTGTATTTCTGGCAAAGTCTTTCCTTCCCTGATCAATGCCTCTACACGGGATATCGCATCTTCAAAAAACGAACGCACCTGTCTTGTATAAGCAAAGTCATTCTGCACAGGCCCATGCCCGGGTACAAGCCTTTTAACAGGCATATCTTCTAGTTGCTTTAATACCTTTACCCAGGGCAATGGCCATGAGGCGCCGGTATAGGGTAACGGGCTTTGTACAACTATATCACCGGTGAATAATATTTGCTCGTCGGGCAAGTATATAGTTACATCATGTGGGCTATTTGCTTTACCCCAATCTTTCAGAACGACTTTTCTTTTCCCCAGGGATAGTTCCGTTCCTCCTTCAAATACCGTGTTAGGTTCTACGACTTTTAGTGAAGCCAATTCCTCCATTTCATTTTTTCTTTTAGCAATGATTGACCCCCTT
>Ga0190274_10000314_pt1 | contig 30351 bp, 27 predicted proteins | sample Popmic531T_FD_133002 | JGI IMG/M metagenome (GOLD analysis project Ga0190274, IMG submission 133002) | Populus adjacent soil microbial communities from riparian zone of Yellowstone River, Montana, USA - 531 T | ecosystem: Environmental > Terrestrial > Soil > Riparian zone | place: USA: Montana... | reverse complement strand
TTTGTTTTCTGCATCCATGGCTGTCACCCAATCGTTATAGGACAGGTATGGATTTTCCTGAACGGCATCCCGGAAGTCGGCGATGAAGTCGAGGCATATTTTCTTCTTCTCCTTCGCATTGGGCGACATGGGAAAGGAATAGGTGATGTCGGGATGGATCATCTTCCTGCTTTTGAGGCAGGCCGGGCACGATCCGCAGGAATCGATATCTGATTTATTCTCACACACGAGGTACTGGGCATAAGCCAGGGCCATGGCCAGGTTGCCGGAGCCTTCGGGACCAAGAAACAACTGGGCATGGCTTACCCTTCCTTCGCGCACCGTATGCAACAGCTGTGCCTTCACCTCTTTTTGACCGATAACCTCTTTAAACTGCATAGCGCAAAAATAAGCAGCCCTTCCCGATAAATCGCGAACAAAACGAAGCCGTTATCAAATTATAAATGTTGAATTATAAATTATAAATGAAGAATAAAATGGACTTTATTATTTGCGGAGAACCGAAAGATTTATTATTCTTCTAATTACCTTAATTACCTCAATTACCCTAATTACTCAGACAGGTACCAAAACGCTGATTCGTTTTATATTTGTGCCCCAATCCTAAACCTATGAACACCATAGACCAATTCAGTTTCACCGATGTGAGGGCATTGATTCGTGTAGATTTTAATGTTCCGCTGGATAAAGAGTTAAACATCTCCGACGATACCCGCATCCGCGCTGCCATCCCTACCATACAAAAAATACTAAAGGACGGCGGAAGCGTTGTGCTGATGAGCCACCTGGGACGCCCGTTGAAGAAGCTGAAAGAGGACGGTACCGTGGATCGTAAAAAGTTCTCGTTGAAGCCGGCGGCAGAACGCTGCGGCGAATTATTGGGGCTTGAGGTGGCTTTTGCCGGCGATTGCATCGGCGACAGCGCATGGGCGGCATCAAAAGGACTGAAAGCGGGACAGGTATTGCTCCTGGAAAATCTTCGCTTTTACAAAGAGGAGGAGAAAGGCGATGCCGCATTCGCAGAAAAGCTTTCCTTGCACGGTGATTTTTATGTGAACGATGCCTTCGGGACGGCACACCGCGCACATGCTTCGACGGCTGTGATTGCGCAGTACTTCCCTAAAAGAAAATGTTTCGGTTATGTGATGGCAGGCGAATTAAAGAATGCATCACGCATCCTGGAAAATCCTGACAAGCCATTTACCGCCATCCTGGGCGGTGCCAAGGTGAGCGATAAAATTCTCATCATCGAACAGCTGATGAACAAAGTGGATAACCTCCTGATCGGCGGAGGCATGGCTTTTACCTTTGTGAAGGCCCGGGGCGGCCGCATCGGCTCCTCCCTGGTGGAAGACGATAAGCTGGAGCTGGCGCGGAATATCATCGTGATGGCGAAGGAAAAGGGCGTGAACCTGGTACTGCCGGTGGATGCCGTTCTTGCGGATAAGTTCGAAGCGCAGGCGCAAAAAAAAGAAAGCAGCGTAGACGAAATCCCCGACGGGTGGATGGGACTGGATATAGGAAAGGATTCGCAAAAACTCTTCAGCGAAGTAATTGCCAGATCGAAAACCATTCTGTGGAACGGACCGGCCGGAGTTTTTGAATTCGAACCCTTTTCCGCAGGCACCCGGGCCGTTGCAGAAGCGATTGCCGATGCCACCAGCCACGGGGCTTACAGCCTGATTGGCGGAGGTGATTCGGCAGCGGCAATAAATAAATTCGGACTCGCTGAAAGCGTCAGTTATGTTTCTACCGGCGGCGGCGCGCTTCTCGAATACATCGAAGGCAAAACGCTGCCAGGGGTGGCGGCGATTAACGAATAATTTTTTTTGAAATCGCCATGGATATTTTTCCGGTCAGCTAACCAGCAGCGAACAACCTCTCACATCGCCCTGATCGTAGCGTCCGAGAATTTCGAATGAGCCGTCGGGATGCATTCTTCCAAGATCGTCAGTGGCAATAAAAGAACAACTGTGTACGTTGGCCAGGTCGATAATATTCACGGCCCCGGTTTGCATCGGTTCGAGCAGGGTGCAAGGGTCGTTCAGGTCGCGGATAAAAACTTTCATCCATGTCGGGCAACGGAAACGTCCGTCTTCCGTTGCATAGGCTTGGGATAGCAATTCAGTCATACCGTATTCTGAATGGATGGCGGTGAGGTTGAATTTTGCACGCAGTAGGTCATGCAGTTCGCCGCGTGTTATTTCTTTCTGCCGCCCTTTCATCCCGCCCGTTTCAATGACAATATTGCCGGAGAGGTCAGCAGGAAAGGCGTTGGCAAAATCTACTAAAGCAAAGGTTACCCCGAATAGGAGAAATCGCTTTTTCGAATTTTTAAGTGATTGCAGCCGCTGAAATAAGGCATCGTAATTATCGAGAAAAAAACCGCTTTCATCATGCTTGGACAGCGAAATCAGTTTTTCAACCATATACACCAGCGACGAATCGGGCCGCTCCAGGTAGGAAGGCAAAAGTCCCAGGATCACGTAATCCGAGGGGTCGCCGTAGACCGATTTAAAGCCGGTCAAAAAACTTTGCTCGTAAATTGATAGGTCTTTTACATGATGATGTGAGGGAATTGCACCAGTCGTAGTGCTACTTGCGAATATTTTCGCAGGGTGGAAGGCACCAGTCCTTATCCGTTCAGACTTAAAAAATTCAACGGGAAGGGATGGTATTTGGGTAATTTTTTCCACACTTTCTACAGTAATATTCCGTAAAGAAATGTACTCCTGGTAAATTGAGCAGTGATTTGCCTGGTGTTGAAAAGTTTTTAATGCTAGAATTTCAAAGTCTTTTTCGTTTTTTACTTCGAAAATACCATTTGAATTGATTTCAGGAGAGAATAGCATTGTGGTCTGAATCGCCCTATTGACAGGCATTTGCATCATATTGTACAATAAAATATGTAAGTTTACAGGCGAAGTTAGAACATACGGGGCACATATCTATTGTATCATTGTAATATTACCTGCAAGAAAGGTAGCGCATAAAAACCTCCTTTGCGGGCCAGTGAACAAGTATGTGTTCTTTTGGTATAAACATTGAATTGAATTAAGCCTAACATAACGAGGGGATGAACTATAAAGTAGCAAGCACATTAACCGAGGTCCTGGATGCCTGGTGTTTGGTTTACAACCAATACCTGAAGGCAGCCCTGATCAGCCCGAACCGCATGTCGGTATTTACATTTCCGGAATACATCAGTAACAACGCTGCTGTGATCCTTGGAAAGAAAATGGGATATACCGTCTGTACCGTTTCAGCTCTGCTGGACAGTGAAAGAGGATTACCCCTGGACAACTACTACAAAAAGGAATTGGATATTCTCCGGAAGGATGGCCGCAAACTGATTGAGATCGGATTGCTGGCAGATGCCCGGGGTTCTTCAGGAGTGCAGGATATAGTAGATCTCATGCAATGTATCGCACGTTTTGGTGTGTACAGTGAGCACCATGATTTTGTGATCGGAGTAAACCCAAGAAGACTTAATTTTTTCAAAGAGATATTCGGCTTTAAAGCATTAGGCGTAGTAAAAGATTACGGCAAGCTACAGGCTGCACCGGTAGTATTGCTTTTTGCACACGGCAAAGAACTGGCTACCATTTCCAAAGAAGCGAATACAAAAATTTACTTTGAACCCAGCCAACTGGATTTTGCCAACAGGCATAAATTCAATCCGGATAATTTTATCAGCCCGCTTGAGTTCAAGGATACGGTAGAAGTTTTCATTCGGAAGATATGGAACTCTGCTACCCTGCAGAGAGCCTGAGTAAAAGCATCAATCAAAATTTTATATTTGAAGGCACGGGATTTTTCAATGTCCCGGAGGGACTACCGCTTGGTAAGAAAGCCGCCCCCCTTTGTGTCCCGTAGGAACTGCCCTTACACTACTTTATAAATAAGGGTGTACTTTAAAATACGCCTCAAACTTCATTAGCATCACTTTAAGCGCTCTTCTATCCGTAAGGCCCACTGCAGAGGTAGCTCCTACGGAGCAAATTCCCAAGGAGGTTTGGTGGCAACCAAGCGGTAGCCCCTATGGGGCATTTAAACTTAACAAGACGGGCTGAATCGATTAATACATTTGGTTAACTCTATAAACAGAGAAAGGACGTGATTCCCAAATCCCATAAGAGCATTCTAATTGCTAGTAACCTGGATCGCTCGTGATTTTCAATTGTCCCGTAGGGACTGCCGCTTGGTAGCAATAGCCGCCGCCCATTGTTCTTGTCCCGTAGGGACTACCCATACACGTAGGGGGTGCCTCTAAAGCGAACATTCCACATTAAAAGGCTACTCTGAATGAAGTTATGAATTGCAGCATTCCTGGTCATGCAGGAAGAAATAAGTCGTTACCTTTGCATCCTGATCCTACTATGAAATGAATGAAGTAAAGAAGCCCGTAATCGTCTATACCGAATCGACTCCCAACCCTGCCTCGATGAAATTTGTTGTTAACAGGTTTCTGCTGGAGCAAGGCAGCGTGGAATATACTTCGCCGGCACAAACAGAGAATTCTCCCCTGGCCAGGCAACTATTCGGGTTTACCGGTGTCAGCGGCGTTTTCATCACAAGCAATTTTGTGACGGTTACGAAAACCGGCGATCTGGACTGGTATGAAATTTCTTCTATCCTTCGCGAATTCATCAAAGGCTTTATGGAGTCGGGGGAGCCTGTATTTACCGGTCCTCGTATACAGGTGGCCGATCCAGCCATCGAGCGCACCACGACCAATTCAGACCTGGAAAATAAAATCATTGAGACCCTTGAAGAATATGTAAAGCCTGCAGTTGAGCAGGACGGGGGGGCCATTCACTTTAAATCCTTCGATGCAGGAAAAGTCACGGTTGTACTGAAAGGCGCTTGCAGCGGATGTCCTTCTTCCACGGTTACGCTAAAAGCAGGGATCGAAAACTTATTGAAGCAGATGCTTCCCGAAGTAAAGGAAGTGGTTGCTGAAGAAGCCTGATAATACCAACGAATAACGAATCAAGAACGAATTAACGAATAAGAAGATTTACATTATTCTACAATTCCAATCTACCATTCTTCCAATATTCCAATATTCCATAATTCCAACATTCCATTCTTCCGTTAAAGGTTCAGCAGTTTTTTCAAAGGATCTTTTCCGTCGAAGAGCATTTTGACAGGCTCTTCCAGCATCTGTTTCACATTCACCAAAAAGCTCACCGATTCACGGCCGTCGATGATACGATGGTCGTAAGATAGCGCCACGTACATGATTGGACGGATCTCCACTTTTCCCTGTATGGCTACCGGGCGTTCCACGATGTTGTGCATGCCGAGGATGGCGCTTTGCGGCGGGTTGAGGATAGGGGTGGAAAGCATGGATCCGAAGACGCCTCCGTTGGTGATTGTAAATGTGCCACCTGTCATTTCTTCTATCGATAATTTTCCGTCGCGGGCTTTGCCGGCAAGGGCCGACACTTGTTTTTCAATTTCCGCAAGCGAAAGGGTTTCCGCATTGCGCATCACGGGAACCATCAATCCTTTGGGCGCACTCACTGCAATACCGATGTCGCAATAGTCGTGGTAAACGATCTCCTCGCCATCGATCTGGGCGTTCACCGCAGGATAATTTTTCAAGGCCGCACAAACGGCTTTCGTAAAGAACGACATGAAACCCAGGTTGACGCCGTGTGTTTCTTTGAATGTTTCTTTGAACTGTTTGCGAATATTCATGATAGCGCTCATGTCCACTTCGTTGAACGTGGTGAGCATGGCCGTTTCCTGTTTTACGGACACGAGGCGTTGCGATACTTTTTTTCGCAGCATGGACATTTTCTCGCGTCGCAGTCCGCGTACCATAGGTTCCGGGGCTTCCGCCTGTTTTTCGGGGGAGGCCGAGAGATGTTCCAGCACATCACCTTTGGTAATTCTTCCTCCTTTACCTGTCGCTTCAACTTGTGATTCTTCGATGCCTTTTTCCCGCATCATCTTCGCTGCGGCCACAGAAGGGATGCCCTCGGGATAGCTCTTTGTAGCTGACTGAGTTGGCTTTGCGGCCGGTGCCTCCTCCGTTACAGGTTTAGAAGCTGGTTTCGAATCTGCCTTTTCTTTTTTGCTATCTTCCTTTTTTACAGAAGTATTGTCTGTTGATTTTTGACTGTCGACCGTTGTCTGTGGACTGTCGACCTTTGGTTTGCCATCTGTTTTTGTCTCATCAATCGTACATACCTGTGTTCCCACCGGTACCGTTTCACCTTCTTTCACCTGGATACTCAGTACGCCGGAGGCTTCGGCAGCCAGGGTCAGCGTCGCCTTGTCGGAGTCGATTTCACACAACTCCTCATCTTTCTCCACGTAGTCACCGTCTTTTTTCAGCCAGCGTGCAATCTGTACTTCGGTGATGCTTTCTCCCGGACTGGGAACCTTCATTGCAATCATTGTAAAGTGGCTTTATGATTTACTTTTTCAAAAACAGTATCGAGAATAAGCTTTTGTTCTTTTTCATGTGCCTGGTGAGATCCGGTAGCCGGACTTGCGCTGGCCGGGCGGGAAATGAACTTGATATTCCAATCTCTCATTGTCCAGGATAAGTAAGATAGTGCACCCATGTTCTCCGGTTCTTCCTGTACCCAGATCCATTCGGCGGATTTGTATTTTTTTCGCAAGGACTGCATGGACTTCATGGGGAAAGGGTACAATTGTTCGAGGCGGATGAGTGCGACGTCCTGCATCCCTTCTTTTTCGCGCCGATCCAGGAGTTCGTAGTAAATTTTTCCGGAGCAAAGCACCACCCGTGAAACCTGCTTGGCATCGGCCGCAGAATCGTCGAGGATTTCGCGGAAGTGGGATGTAGCCAAATCGTCGAGAGTGGAAACGCATTTCGGATGGCGCAATAAACTCTTGGGAGTAAATACGACCAGCGGTTTACGGAAGTCGCGTTTCAACTGTCGGCGCAGCACATGATAGAAACTGGCCGGCGTGGTGCAGTTCACCACCTGCATGTTGTCTTCGGCGCAGAGCGAAAGGAATCGTTCGAGGCGGGCGCTGCTGTGTTCGGCCCCCTGGCCTTCGTAGCCATGTGGCAGTAACAAGACCAGCCCGTTAGTACGGCGCCATTTGTCTTCCGAGCTGCTGAGGTATTGATCGATGATGATTTGCGCGCCGTTCATAAAGTCTCCAAATTGGGCTTCCCAGATGACAAGTGAATTGGGTGATGCCATGGCATAGCCGAATTCAAACCCCAGCACTGCATATTCGGAGAGCAGGGAATTGTAAATCTGGAACGGCGGCTGCTTGTCGCCAAGATGATTCAATGGGATGTATTGTTCCTCGCTGTCTTCCACACGCACCACGGCATGGCGGTGTGAGAAGGTTCCGCGTTCCACATCCTGCCCGCTGAAACGTACGGGATGACCTTCCTTCAGCAAAGTTGCATAGGCCAGGAGTTCAGCCATGCCCCAGTCGAGTCGTCCTGCTTCTTTAAGCATTTCCTGTCGTTCGGCATAGAGTCGCAAAGTCTTGCTGAAGAATTTTTTATCGGAAGGAAGCGTAGTGATGGCACGACCGGTTTCCACCAATTCGGTTTTATCGAAGGAAGTATCTACCGGCTTGTCAAAATCACCTTCCACAGAGCTGCGAAGTCCGTTCCAGGAACCTTCCAGCAAAGGAGATATTTTTGACTTGCGGCTGAGTTTAGCAGTGTCCAGGCTTTTCTGCAATAGAGTCTTGAAGGATTTCTCCATCTCTTTTGCCAGGTTGCTTTCCACCTCGCCCTGTTGCATGAGTTTTTGGTTGTATATCTCGCGTGGGTTGGGATGGGTGGCAATCGTTTTGTAAAGTAACGGCTGTGTGAAGCGGGGCTCGTCGCCTTCGTTATGTCCGTATCGGCGGTAGCCGAGGATGTCGATGAAAACGTCGCGGTGAAATTTCTGCCTGAATTCCATAGCCAGTTCAATGGTATAGATCAGGGCTTCCACATCGTCGGCATTTACATGGAACACCGGCGATAGGGTAACTTTGGCCACATCGGTACAATACGTGGATGATCGTGCATCAATGTAGTTGGTAGTAAATCCCACCTGGTTGTTAACTACAAGGTGGATGGTGCCTCCCGTGCGGTATCCCCGCAATTGGGACATCTGTATCACTTCATACACGACTCCCTGGCCGGCAATGGCGCCGTCGCCATGAATAAGTATAGGTGCGATCTGGTCTTCGGTGCCACCGGGAGTGTGATCGATCTTGGAACGAACGATGCCCTGCACCACGGGATCTACGGTTTCGAGGTGGGAAGGGTTTGGCGCTACGCTGAGGTGAACTTTTTTTCCACTGGGTGTTTGCACGTCGGAAGAGTAGCCCAGGTGGTATTTGACATCGCCGGCAATGCTGCCGTCGTCGAATTCCAGTCCTTCGAACTCGGTAAAAATTTCATCGTAGGATTTCCCTAAGATATTCGCCAGCACGTTCAGCCTTCCGCGGTGAGCCATGCCGATGACGAATTCTTTGATGCCTGCTTCAGCGCCGCTGCGGATCACTGCATCCATGGCAGGGATAAGTGTTTCGCAGCCTTCCAGTGAAAACCGTTTCTGTCCTACGAATTTGGTATGGATGAAACTTTCAAAGGCAACAGCCTGGTTCAGCTTATCGAGGATGTGTTTTTTTTCTTCAATGGAAAAATTGCGCGCATTGCGCGAGCGTTCCATTTTGGCTTCCAGCCAGTCCACCACTTCGGGTGTGCGGATGTATTTGTATTCAGCGCCGATACTCTGGCAGTAGGTAGCTTCCAGGTGAGCTACGATGTCTTTCAGCCGCGTAGGACCGATGCCGATGAGGGTTCCGGCCTGGAAGACGGTTTCCAGGTCGTTTTGGGAAAGCCCGAAGTTCTCGACGTCCAGAGATGGGAAATACTTCCTCCGCTCACGGACAGGATTCGTATGCGTAAAGAGATGGCCGCGGTTGCGGTAGTTGTTTATGAGGTTGATGACCTTGAATTCGGGAGATATCCCAGGAGCCTCCCCGGCCCTCCCGGACCCCTCCCTAGCCCTCCCCAAAGGGGAGGGAACAGAAGCGGAATCAAAGTTTGTCTGCGCGAATTGGAAGCCCTGGAAAAAATCTTTCCAGGAAGGATCCACAGAATCAGGGTCTTGCAGGAATGCCTGGTAAAGTGCTTCTATCTGTGCAACATCGGCATTGCCGAGGTATGAAAATTTGTCCATGAAAACAGGGGTACGAAGATTGGTCCAAAGGTAATCAACGAATTACGAATCTGTACGAATTTACGAATTGTAAATGAGCGCAGTCAGGTGTTCCAACCAATTAAAATTGTTTCACACGGCAGTGTTTGAATGACCTTTAGGAGCCGAAAAACCATATTTGTACAGATGCAATGCGCGACTGGCTTCAATCAAGTATTCGATTCATAAATTAGTCTCCTTTCCCTGCTCATTAGATGCCAGGCAAGGAAGTACTGAGTCTCGCATGGACCCGACAACACCTTGATTCGTAAATTCGTACAGATTCGTAATTCGTTGGTTTAATCTGCTTTCAGCGTCAGTTGCATATCGGGCATCAGGCCGATGGATTGCTTTTTAGGATCCTTCGAGCTTGCCTTGATGTTCGTAAATGAAATCTTGCTGCCGGCGGGAGCTGCTTTCAGCGCATCAATTACCTTCTCATGAAAAACGTCGGTGTAGCAATCCATTTGCATGGAAGGACTGCCACCGCCTTTGGGTATAATAGAAACGAAATACCTGTTTATTTTGTAGTCGGCAGGATCCATTCCGTTCTTTTCAAAATAGAAAGCGGACAAGCGTTTGGCATTAATCAGGGCATTTTTCTTGGCAAACATTTCATTCTTTTTCCCGATGGTTATTACTACAGGTTCCAGGTATCCCTGGACTGCAATATCCTGGGGTCGGGTATCGGTGGGAGTTTGCGGCTGTATCTCAGTCGGGGTTTTTTCCTGGGCATGTAAAGTCAGGGTGCAGGCCGTAAAAAAAGCGCATAGAAAAAGGGTATTCATTTTGTTCTTCATGTTGTTGAATTCAATTGTCAGACAAAGTAACGGAAAGTGCAGGAATTTCATTCATTCAGTCAATTGAATTGACAAAGGGGGCAAAGCATGCAAAGTAGGTCCTGAGTTAACTTTAATGGCTTTTACATACTCGAAGAATATTTTGGCTCCTGCGTCAGAAGCTTTAATGCGTTCCAATATCCGTGCCGGAATGGAATCACTGCTTGAGGGCAAGTCCAAATCCGGGTTGCGTTCTTTACCAAAAATAGAAACGTTATAACTTTTGATCTCAAAGAGTGTACTATCCATTTGAACTGCCCTGTAATATATTGCAGATAGCTTTCCCGCATTAAGTAATTCGTTTTTTCCGAGTTGTAAAGGTTTGACCTGGACAGCAGGTGTTGCCGGATGCCTTGGTGATTGCGCATTCATGCTTAGGGCACAAAAGAATAATGGAAAAAGAAGTGAGAACCGGAGGATAACGTTCCAGGACATTACGTTGTTTCTTTTTGATTGATTGATAGCAGTTCGATTCTCGAGATTAAACTATTTTAGGGCATAATAGCAAGTAATGTTCAATCCTCCACTCCACAAGTATGCAGTAACAGGAGTGTCAATGATTTTGAGTAGGCCATATCTTAATGTTGGTTCTGCTCTCAAATTTATTTTGTTGCTTATTTTATAATCTATACCAGCACTAACTGTTGGTGAAATATTCAGCGAGTTGAAATCATCTTCCTGGTCATTCGTTTCGCGTTGGGTATCTCCGTTCTCGTATTCCAAAACACTTGTCTGAGTTGCTTTGAGCAGGATATTTGTAGTAACTCCAATGCTCGTAATAAAATGAACTCTCCTTTCTCCAAAACTAAAAATGGCTCTTACGGGAATATCAAGATAAATATGATTGTAAATAAATTTTGCTTTGGTTGGCATTTCTGTTCCGTCAAAACCGTAGTGTGGATCAATCGTGTCGCCAAAAATTAAATCTGATTTCTCAAATGCGTAACCTTTGTTTGAATACTGAACACCTAACTCAAATCCTAAATTCTTTGAAATGTTGTAGCAAACGTTTAATCCTGCTGTATAGCCAATTTTGAATTCTTCATTCTTATTACGCAAGTCAATTATGACTGAGCTTGTAGAGCTGCCATCGTTGTTTTTCAATGTGCGATAACAATAGTCAGGTGAAATATTTACTCCGAACAAAAATTTAATAAACTCCGTTGACACCGTTGAATTTAAATTGTCTTGTCCGAAAGCAACCAGTGAAATCATCATTGCTGTAATTGTCGTAAGTCGTTTCATTTTATTACGGTTAAGTTTAGAGCATGAGTCATGAGTTTTATGTTTGCCTTGTTCTTAAAAAAGCTCTTATTGTAACGCAATACAAATGTAGAAATTGCCGTAAAACAAAAAAACGCCGAAATCATATCGGCGTTTTTACTCATTTGAAATTCCGGAGAGTTTACTTCAACAAGCTCTTAAACACTTTCTCCACCTTATCCTTCTTAGGTTGGATCACCATACGGCAGTATGGCTCGTCCATGTTATTGTTGTAGTAATCCTGGTGGTAATCTTCAGCTTTATAAAAAGCTGTGAATGGTACTACCTCCGTCACGATGGGATCGTCATAGACTTTTTCGCGGGAGAGGGCGGCAATCGTCTCTTCGGCAGTCTTTTTCTGCATGTCGTTTCTGTAGAAGATGGACGAACGGTATTGCGTACCCATATCAGCACCCTGCCTGTTCAGCGTAGTGGGGTCGTGTACGGTGAAGAATACTTTCAGAATATCAGTCATGGAAATCTGTGAAGGGTCGTAAACAATTTGTACGACTTCGGCATGGCCTGTAGTTCCGTTACAAACTTCCCTGTACGCTGGATTTTTAACGTGACCTCCCGAATACCCCGAGGTGGCTGAAATGACGCCCTTCAATTCCTGGAATACCGTTTCAATACACCAGAAGCATCCGCCAGCAAGGGTAAGTGTTTCAGTAGTGCCGGGTGTTACCGCAGGAGATCCATTTGTTTTCATGGCTCCGCCTGCAGGTTCAAATCCCAGCGATTCTGAATTCACACAGTAACGCAGTCCTGTTTCGGTCGGACCATCGTCAAAGACATGTCCCAGGTGACCGCCGCAGCGTGCGCACATGATTTCAATGCGTTGCATTCCCAGGGTATTGTCCTCATGGGTGATGATGCGTCCTTCTTTTATTTCTTTATCGAAGCTGGGCCAGCCGCAATGGCTGTCGAATTTAGCATCGCTGCTGAAGAGGACATTACCGCAGGCTGCACAGGTATAATTTCCTTTCTCTTTGTTCATCAAAAGCTTACCGGTATAAGGACGCTCCGTACCTTTTTCACGCAGTATGTAATACTGGCTTTCTGTCAGCGTCTTTTTCCATTCGTCGTTGCTTTTGTTGATTTCGAAATTCATTTTGTCGGCATCCGTTTTCATAGTGTTGTTTGGTTTTTGGGATTCATCCTGCCCGCAGGAGGTCAGCGAAATGCAAAGAATCACATTCGTTGCAATACCAGTGATGATTTTGTTTTTCATTTTTTCTCCTTTTCATAGATAGACGATGGTTCCCGTCTTTCCTTACATCGGATGAAAAAAGAAAGACTACTTTAACTTTTCTTTAAGCATTGCTTTGAAATCGCCGTGGGCGGTAAAGGGCGGCTCTTCACTCAGCTGCTGAAAAAAACCGTTCAGGGAAATATCTATTTTCTCCGATTGCTTTACAAAGTTAGTACAACAACTGCAAAAAAGCAGGTGAATCTTCATTTCCAGCTTTTTCCGGAGCGGAAGCGCCTCTTCCCTTTGTTTCAGGGCCAGCAAACTGGCTTCTTCACAGCCTTGAAGGACGCGCATAATATAACTCACGACAATACTCCTTTCTTTTCCAGGCATTCTCTCAGCATCACCTTAGCCCTGAACAGCAGGACCCAGTAGTTAGACGGGGTGATATTGTATTCCTTACAGATTGTTTCTGATTTTTCTTCATCGAGGTATTTTGCCGTAAAAACGGCGCGGATCTTCATGGGTAGCTTCATCAGGCAGATTTCAAGAAATTTCTGGAATTCTTTGGTAAGCAAATAGGCGTCGGGACTTTCTGAAATGTAATTAGGCCCGATATCTGCATTAAAGTGATGGTTTGCGTCTACGTTGAAATAGGTGTTATCAAAATCCTGGGTTGTTGTGTCCAGGTATTCATCGAGCGACAATCCCGATTTTTTTTTGCGGTAGTAATCGATGATTTTGTTTTTCAGGATGCTGGTAAGCCAGGTCTTTTCCGTGCTGTTCCCCTGGAATCCTTCCCGGTTTTTAAATGCGGATAGAAAAGTCTCCTGCACGAGGTCTTCGGCTTCTTCTCGGTTTCCTGTTTTGAAAAGAGCATAAGAAAAGAGGTAGTCGGTATACAGGTCAACCCATTTGGAAGGATCGGTGGTATTCATAGAGGAAGCTAAGCTAGCGAAAGTTTGGGAAAAGAGAATCTGGACACTAGACTCTAGATGCTGGACACTGGACACTAGACACTGGACACTGGACACTTGATTCTGGACTTGTGACTTTTGACTTTTGACTTGTGACTGTGGACAGCAGAGCGTGGACTTTTTATTAACTTAGTTCAATGAAGTTCATGTCCATCCGGTTAATTCAATTGTTGCTTGCAGGAATGATTTTCCCTTGCAGTATGCAGGCACAACTTTTCCATCGCAAGACCAACCAATGGGAGAATAACCTGAGGGAAGGTTACTGGATTGAATATTCGGATACAACCAACAAGATACCGATGAACAGCGGGAAGTATCACCGGGGCATACAGACTGGCAGATGGAAATATTACTTCGACGATGGTATGGTGCGGAAGAAAGAGCGGATCGGAAATAAGTATATCGTCACCAAATACTATCATCCCAACGGAAAAATCAAAAGCAAAGGCAAGGCCATCGTCGACAGAACAGACCCTGTCTACTTACATTACTACTACGAAGGTGCCTGGATCTACTACAATGAAAGCGGCAAGCCGGAGTACCGGATCGTTTATAACCATGGGGAACAGGTGGGGGAGAAAGAAGTTTTGAAGTAATAGAAAAAGCGGCAGTAGCCAGCGGAAAGCAGCGGCAGGATGCAGCGGCAGTAGGCAGTCGTTCAAGGAAATTTTATAAATCTACGAAGGGAAAAAAGAAGTTTCGCACGGAGCCACGGAGAGCACGGAAAGTTTTTTTTAACCAAAGAAATTTTTCGGAGCAAGTATGGTTGCTTCTTAAATTTCTAACAAGGCGCTATTTATGGCAATATGTTCATTCTTAACTGAAATTCCTCCGTGTCCTCCGTGGCTCCGTGCGAAATTTTTTCTTGAGGAATACTCAGGCGACAATCCCTTATTTCGACTTGAAGTCTTTTATCTCATCAGGACTGTCGATATTTTTCTTACCAACCAAGAAGCCATCCGAACATCAGCGGGGCTACGATGGAAGCGTCGCTTTCGACGATAAACTTTGGCGTTTTAATATCCAGCTTACCCCATGTGATTTTTTCGTTTGGTACCGCGCCGCTGTAAGATCCGTAGCTGGTGGTGGAATCGCTGATCTGGCAGAAGTAACTCCAGAAAGGAACATCATGCCATTCCAGGTCCTGGTACATCATAGGTACTACGCAAATCGGAAAGTCGCCGGCAATGCCGCCGCCAACCTGGAAAAAACCGACGCCTTTGTCCCCTGAATTTTTGCGGTACCAGTCGGCCAGCCACACCATGTATTCGATACCGCTCTTCATCGTCACCGCTTTGATTTCATTCTTGATGACATAGGAGGCGAAGATGTTGCCCATCGTGCTGTCTTCCCATCCGGGAACGACGATAGGAATATTTTTTTGTGCGGCAGCCAGCATCCATGAATTTTTCGGATCGATCTCATAGTATTGTTCCAGGTCGCCGCTCAGCAGCATCTTATACATGTATTCATGAGGGAAGTAACGTTCGCCATTTTTATCGGCGTCGTTCCATACTTTATGGATATGTTTTTGCAGACGACGAAAAGCTTCTTCTTCGGGGATGCAGGTATCGGTGACCCTGTTATAATGGTTTTCAAGAAGCTCCCATTCTTCCTGGGGGCTCAGGTCGCGGTAGTTGGGTACGCGCTTATAATGATTATGCGCCACCAGGTTCATGATGTCTTCTTCGAGGTTGGCGCCCGTGCAGCTGATGATCTGCACCTTGTCCTGCCGGATCATCTCGGCCAGGGAAATACCCAGTTCGGCCGTGCTCATGGCGCCGGCCAGAGTAATCATCATTTTGCCGCCTTCGAGCAAGTGCTGCTCATAGCCTTTGGCGGCATCCATCATGGCTGCTGCATTGAAATGGAGATAATGTTTCTCCATAAATTGAGAAATAGGGCCTTTATTCATAGGGTACGGGTTTTCGAAGTGCGAATGTATAAAAAGAAGTTCGCGTGACCCTAGTCACCCATAAGGGAAGTGTGTCAGCAATCTGTAACCCAGGCTAATAGGAGCTGAAAGCCGTACGGTTAAAAATGAGTAGCCGGCGTTATTTTGCCAGGATACCGATGGCTAAACCGGCGGTGAAAATCATCGGGAAATTAGGGCCGCCATATAGATGACTGAAACAATAGGATTCGTAATCACCTTCGCCGTCGTTTTGTATGACTTTTTGCGAAGTATTGATTCCGAATGATTGCCAACCATAACCAGCCCCACAGTACCAGTCGACGGTCACAGCGTTTCCTAGGATGGATTGCTTCCCGAAAACAAGGTTAATTCCATAATTGGTTGTCAGGACCCTTTCTGTTGAAGTGATATAAGGACCCGTAGCACTTCGGAACTGATAATTCTTCTCGAAGGAACTGAAGATGATTTCCGGTTTAAAATACTTGCCGACAAGACCATGAACCCGTTTCACGCCACGGGAGGTAAATTCCGAACCGAAAAGAAATTTAACACCACCCTTAAAAAACGCACCGCCCGGATTTCCTCCGGTGGAATTAGTTCCAATAGAAGGACCGATAATTCCTACTTTAAATTCCAGGTTCATGCCCACATGAACCATTTGCTCGTACCCGAAGGCGATTTTCCCAAACAGCGGGGAGAAAAATTCATATTTAAACGCGCGCTTGTGGTCTCTTACTTCCACGGCACTGCTTACGTCATAGGGATCGGGGGAGTGCACCCATTCTGAGCCGTTGGCGAATTTTATTTTCCATACCTCTTCGATGTCGAGGGCAATCACCGGAGCGTCGTTCGCCTCGTAAGGCAGGTAACGGATGGCATCGAGCCCGATTTCAAGAACCTTGGCTTCGAGTTGCGTTTTATCTTTTTTGTAAATTATATCCTGGGCGCTTGCGACGCCAATGCATGCAAGGCTAAATACTACAAGCATGCATAACCTGTGGATGTATGGTTTCATGAGTGTGGTTTTTGTGTACACAAAGCTAATATTGTTCGAATGGAATCCAAATTGAAATCTATGCGAAAATTGATAAAATTCGTGAAAAACTACAAAAACAAACTTTGAGTACGCGATGCTATTTGCTGTGGGTTGCGAGGTTTGAACCTTTTTGAAACACAACGTTATATGATGTAGCTTTTACAATGACGGGTTGGAAGACCTTTAAAAACCATTGTATCTTTGATTAAATGCCACCATCTTGCTGCCACGAAATACCATGACAAAAAACAGTATCCCCACTTATGATTTTTTAAAAACCCTGGAAGGGGGCAGGGATTTTGAGTTTTCGAAGCTGGAAGAGAGTTATACTCCATACGATGCGGCTGCCCCTCATCGGCACAATTATTACGAAGTGCTTTACTTTAAGGAAAGCGGCGGATGGCATGAGATAGATTTTAATTCATTTCCCGTGAATGCCGGAACCCTGCATTTTATTTCGCCTGAACAGGTGCATCTGCTGAGGAGGGATGCGCATGTTACCGGTTTCGTGCTTTCGTTCTCAAAAGAATTTTTTTTCGGTGATCCGTCCGGTACGGGTTTTATTGACAGCCTCCCATTCTTCGACAACCCGGGAATACAACCTCTGTTATCCGTAGGAGATGCGAACCTGGGCGCGGAGATGGATCAGTTGCTGGTAAAAATTGAGGACGAATACGCTTCCGGACATGAAGACTCCGGCGAACTTTTGCGGATCTATCTTTCGGCTTTGTTGATCCAGGCCCGCAGGCTCTATATTCCGCACACCGGCAACGATGCCAGCGTACCGCTGCGCTCGGAACTTACGCGGAAATTTAAAAAACTGGTGGAAGAACATTTCCGTCAGCATAAATCGGTCACCGCTTATGCAGGAATGCTTAACATAACGGCAGGCCACCTCAGTGACACGATTCAAAAAGATACGGGAAGAACTGCCAGCGAAATCATCCAGCAACGCATCGTCCTTGAAGCGAAGCGGCTTTTATTTCATTCGTCCAAGAGTGTGAAGGAAATTGCATTTGAACTTCAATACGAAGATCCTTCCTATTTCTCGCGGTTTTTCAAGACGCATGCAGATCTGACGCCGGAGCAGTTCCGCAGCCATATCCGTGAAAAATACCATTGAACCCTTAATTCCGGTATTGAACCGCGTTTCTCTTCAAAGTAATATTGTATATCTGAAAGCAACGCTTACAATCGGAATCACGTCTTGTACCTTAGGTGAACACCCCAATCCAAAGCTGGGCGCAAATTATACATACCATGAAAAAGAATTTACTCTGCTTCGCTATCCTGGCATCGTTCCTGTCATCAGCAGTACAGGTATCAGCTCAAAGCGCTCCGGTCTGGACGCGCGACCTTACGACGTTTCCGGATTCGGCAGGCTTATTTCCTGTCCGTGTACTGAGCGACGACAACAACCAGGTATGGATATTAAGCACTTACTGGAAAACGATTACGCCAGGAGTCAATCAAAGTAAAATCTACCTGACAAAATACGACAGCGCAGGTAACCTGGCCTGGACCCTCGTATACGATCACGGTGGTATTGGCTACCCGCGGGGTTATGATATGGCAATAGACCCGTCCGGTAATGCCTATATAGTCGGCAGTGTTATCGACAGTCAATCGGTAAACCCCTTGATAATAAAGGTGACTGCCGCAGGCAGCGTGGATTGGGAACGTGACACCATCCCGAACTTTTTTGGCGGCCAGGCCGACCAGATTTTTATCCGGAACAATTTCATTCATTTCCGGTGTGATGGAGGCATTGCCAAATTTGATCTGAACGGCAATGAGGAATGGACTGTCCCTTTAGCCACAGGAAGGATGGCATTGGATCATGCAGGCCAGACCATTGTAGTTACACACTTCGGCAATCCCATCAACCTGCAACGATACGACTCTACTGGCGCCTTAAATTTTTCTGCGGTGACCATTCATTCAAAAAGAATTGCCGTCGATTCTCATAATGACTTTTACGTGATGACAGATAATTTTCCAAACTATGACCTGGTAAAGTTCGACAGCGCGGGAAGTCTGCAATGGAGCCATACCTTACCGCAACTATCTTCTCCATTCGGCGACATCGGTTACGAAGTCCTCACCGATTACCAGGATGATGTGCTGCTGGTCGGTATCAACGATTCCATATTTAAGCTGTCTCCATCAGGTACACAGTTGTGGGGAAAATCCATGAACGGCATGGACAGTTACCAGATCGCTGCGAAAATCGCATACGGTAACCTGCTGGCAGTGGCTGGTTCTGTTCCCGATTCCAATGGCTACAACTTAAGAGTGGCCACCTACGATCTCCAGGGTAATGAAAACTGGGCGGGATTTTATAACGGCAACACAATGGGCCAGGAATTCACCGTGGACATGGCATTGGATAATTCCGGAGTGTACGTTGTTGAGAATAACGACAACAATACCACACTTGTAAAATTCGACGGCCCTTTCTACCTGCCAATCAATTACAACCTGGTGTGCGTGGACAGCGTATGGTACGATCCCCTGAACCCGATCTTTATCAATGTCAGGATATTTAACGGCAATATCAGTCACCTGAATTATCCTTCGGTTCGGATCGTCTCTCCCACCAACGATACCATCGGCAACCCCTCTAACTTCGTAACCTTTTTCGCCCATCTCGGCAATGGTTACCTGGTTTATACCGATACCATCACGGTGGCAGGAATCACCGATTTCAGTAACTACACATTTCTGATCCATGAAGGAATTGACGATTCAACGGCGGTGATCGACTGGTGCCTTCCACAGGGAATTCCACCGGTGACCCGAAGCGAAATAAGAATGTTCCCTAACCCCGCACACGATGTGCTTTTGTTTAAAGTAACCCGGCCGGGGCAGCCATTTCAGATCGAGATATACAACAGCCAGGGGGCTAAAGTGCTGGAGCGGACTTTGGAATCGCAACCCTTACAGCAAGTAGATATTTCTGGATTTGCCAACGGCATTTATTTTGTCCGCTTCATGCAAGGCGGCGAATTTTTCCAGGGACGGTTCGTCAGGTACTAATTACGAATCAGTACGAATATACGAATGAATTAAAGCTCCATGGATGCTATTTTATTAAGCATCAAATGCAGATTAGTATATTCGTACTGATTCCCTGCCCGACTGGCGTCAGTCAGGCGGGGTAATTCGTATTGCATGCTATCCATCTTTAAACAACCCTATCCGTATGTCCGTAACTGGAAGCATCATTTACGGGTATCTGTTTCGATCAGCATTTTTGTAACTCTGTTTTTGTTGTTGTTTAAGCCGTTTGGATTGGAGAGCTATGCGAATGCGGGCATTTACGGGCGCATTGCCGGCTATGGGCTGGTAACCTTTATTACCATGCTGCTTGTTTATGTTGCCATGCGCACCGCCATGCCACACCCCGACGAAGACAGGTGGACGACAGGCAAGGAAATTCTGGCCCAATTGGTTTATATTTTTGTTTTGGGATTCGGCAATGTTATTTATACGCATTATGTTTTCGGTCTCCATTTCTCTGTGCAAGCCTTTGTCGATTTCCAGTTCTTTACTTTGCTGATAGGCATTTTCCCAGTTTCATTCTTTGTGCTGGCTAACCACCTGAAGCTATTGCACCGAAATGAGAAAGCGGCAGCTATACTTACAGCGGAAATTAGTAAACAACGGGATGATTCTTCCGACCGGCTTCCGTCCACGGAAGGAAACGGTACGAAGTTCAGGCTGACTTCTGAAAATGAAAAGGAAGAATTGGAGATATCCATCGACGACCTGGTCCTTATCGAATCGGCGGATAATTACTCCACCGTTTATTACCTGCAGCAGGGAAAGATGCAGAGCAAACTTCTCCGCAGCAGCCTCAAAAGGCTGGAGCAACAGGCGAAACATGAAAATCTTTTGCGATGTCATCGAACCTACCTGGTAAACCTGCAAAAAGTGATGGCGGTAACCGGAAATGCGCAAGGGTACAGACTGCGTTTCAACGGCTTTGACCAGACTTTTCCTGTATCCCGGACCCTTAACGAAACCATTCGTGAGCGCTTAAACCACCTGGCCTAGCTTTGTTATTCTTCCCAGATCTTGCTATTCATCCCATTTTTCGCCGCTGGGATATACGGCAGGCTATTTTTACCCGAAAAAAAATATGGAACCCATGCATCTCATCACGCTGTATGTTCACATTGCGGCCGGCACCATTGCCTTCGTTGCTGCACCGGTTGCCCTTATCGTAAAAAAAGGAGCGAATGCCCACCGCCGATGGGGGAAAATTTATTTCTGGGCCATGACCTTTATCGCAATCACAGGCATTGTCCTGTCTGTCATGCGTCCCAACCTCTTCCTCTTCTGCGTGTCTTTTTTTTCCTATCACCTGGTGGCTTCCGGATATCGCTGGCTTTACCGGAAAAATCCAAAAGGGAAAGTTGCAAGACTTGATTGGATCATTAACGGAATTGCCGCCGTCGTCAATGCAGCCCTCGTGGTGATTGGCATTGTACGTGTTGTTAATAACCCGGGCGATGCCATTGGATATATCAGCATGGTATTCGGTTTGATCGGGTTGAATTTTGCGAGGCAGAACATCATGCAGTACCTGCGGCCACCGGCTGAAAAGGGCAATTGGCTTTTTAATCATATCGGCGGCATGATCGGCGGATATATTGCCACGGTCAGCGCATTTTCGGCTGTCAACATGCATTTTCTACCTACGATCATCCAATGGCTATGGCCTACCATCATCGGAACGCCTGTCATTTATTTTTTCATCGCCTATTACAAGAAAAAAATGTCGCGCGGTAAAAAAGTGGAAGAGCTGGTCGTGCTGAAAGAATCGGGTTCCTGATTGATCCTCCTGCTGAAGGGCTAAATGCACCTGGGTGATTTCTTATATTTGACTACTTTAGTATTCACAATCTGCGATCCGAAAATGAATAAGAAAATGAAATACTTCACCCGTTGTTTATTGCTTGCAATCCTGGTCTGCTTTTCTACGAACGTTTCTTCACAGTCTTTTACGATCGTTGACAGCCTCCCTGAAGGTGCTTATGGAGCAGCGGCATGGGGCGATTACGACAACGACGGATTTTATGACCTCGTCTATATAGTGCAGGCTACTCCTGATGATATTTGCAACGTATACCATAACATTGGAAATGCTTTTACACCGGTGGCGCAACACTTCCCGCATCTCTTCAATCCTTCTGTTAAATGGGCCGACCTGAACAACGACGGCTTCGACGACCTGGTGATGAACGGTGCTGACAGCAACCTGGTGAACAGGACCTTTATATACCAGAGTATCGGCAACGGCACCTTTACTTCCATGGCCAATACCATTCCGGGGTTAACAGCAGGAACATTAGCCATTGCCGATTACAACAACGACGGTTTAAAGGATATTGCAATCACCGGCATGGATTCCATGGGTGCCCATCGTGCCTATATTTATAAATGTACCGGTCCGTTTACCTATGCCAATATTCACGCCCAGGTATTTGGAACGCATTTCGGCGAGATGCAATGGGGTGATTATAACAACGACAGCCTTCCCGACCTGGTCGTCAACGGTATCGGCGACAACAATGATTTCAGAACGCGCGTTTACAGGAATATGGGTGCTGACAGTTTTCTCTTACAACCCATCTTTATGTTTGGAACGGGAGGAACGGTGGATTGGCTGGATTATGACAACGACGGCTGGCTGGATATCCTTGTAACAGGCTACGACAGTACTTCGGTAAACAACATCACCGAGTTGCATCATAACAACGGTAACGGAACTTTCACCACTGTCACTTCAAACCTACCCTTATTTGGTGAACCCAGTGGCGTTGCCGTTGCGGATTTTAATATGGACAGCATTGCCGACATCTGTTTTATCGGAGGTGCCGCTATATTTCCGTCAAACTACTCGGCCATGGCATTTGGAAGCGGCACTGCTACTTTTAACCTGCAGCCATTCATTGCCGGCGGCATTCTGAACGCCGTGGCGGAGGCGGCCGATATCGACAGCGATGGTGATTACGACCTGTTATTTAATTACCGTATCCTTAGAAACGACGGCCCCGTGGGCTTAGCTGGTCTTTTTCCAGGGAACAACGACGTAAAGGTTTTTCCGAATCCGTCGCAACACCAGGTGCATGTCAAAGCAACGATTCCGGTTCTCAATGTGAACATGTACGATGTAAACGGCAGCCTTGTCAGATCTGGATCGGGTTTTTCGAATGAGTTGGATATGGACCTGTCAGGCCTGGGAAGCGGAAACTATTTTCTGGATGTTCGCATGGCCGGTGGCCAGCAGGTTTTCCGCAAGGTGACTTTACAAAAGTGAAGCGGAATTTTTCCGGATTTGCCTGGCTAGCGCTAAGGAAAAAAATCCAAGCACAACTCCAAAGAGGGCACCGAAGAGAACCCCAATGATAAGCAGCCAAAGGTCCGGGTAAAGATGCAGGGGTAGTTTCGCCAACATAATGGCTTCTTTCATGTGGTTGGAAAGATAGATTTTGAAGAACAGGATATGTACCGTAGTGACCCAGGCGCTGTTCAGCATATTGACGTAAAACCCGTGCATAAAAAACTTCCCGTTCGCCACCTTTGCGATGCGGTAAGCAGAGAAAAGATAGATCAACAGCCAGCAAGGGAGTTCAATGACAGGCGGAATACGCATCAACGTGAAGAAAGCCATAGCCAGGCCGAAAAGGGACAGAAAGAAAATTAATTTTTTGTTGAGCATAAATTATTCGGCCGATTGAAAAGCTAATATATACAAAACAAACTGCATATCAGGTTCATAAAACAGGCAGGAGGTCGTAACGGTATGCATTGCAGGACTTGTGGGAATTTTCGCGAATATGCTAAACGTTCCTCAATAAAACAGACATTCCCTGGCGGGAAGATATAGATATTTTTACGTTCATTTGTAATGAAATCTGTTGAAACGTAAATCATACCTATGAAAAGAATTCTTTTTTACCTGGCTTTATTCTTATCCAGCCACCTGGTTGCAGCTACGGATACCCTATCAGTCAAATCAAAAATTTCAGAAGTAACGGTGTTTTATAATGGCGCCCAGGTTACCCGCACAGCTAAAATGAACTTTTCAAAACAGAAGTACCTCTTAAAGATGGATGATTTGCCTGGCGATATTAATCCTCAGAGTATCCAGGTAAGCAGTATGAAGAATTGCAAAATCCTTGCTGTAAAGCAAGAGCTCTATACGAAAGAAAGTTCCCATGTAGGGAAGGATAAATCGGCTTCCGAACAGGCTGTCAGGTTACAGGAAATGAAAATAAAGGGAATAAAAAATAAAATACTCGTTTTTGACAAAGAGGAAAAATTATTGATGGATAACAGCATCTTAAATAAAAGTGATAATGGCAGCAACATTGCAGATATCAAGGAAGCGGCTAATTTTTATCGTGTACGACTCAATGAAATATTGGATGAAAAATTGAAGCTGACGAACCAGTTGGATTCGACAAACGATGAGTTGAAGAAATTATACCTGGCTGCGAATGAACAAAGCGCAAGGATGCGTTCTTCAGGCTGTCGCATTATGATTACTGTTGAATGTGAAAAGGAATCCGCAGCTGAATTAACGGTAAGTTATTACGTAGCCTCAGCGGCGTGGAAACCGAATTACGATTTCAGGGTAGAAAATATTTCGCAGCCCCTGGTCATCGTATACAATGCCAATGTCTATCAATCCACCGGGGAGGATTGGCAAAATGTAAATTTGAAACTCTCTACGTTCAACCCGGCATTAAAGGGAAGTAAACCGGACCTGAAGACATTTTATCTCGGCCGGCCTGTAGAGAACAAAATGGAATCACAGGGAACAGGTGCTACAGGTGCATTGAAAGGAAAGGTATTGGATTCTGATACAAAGGAACCGCTTCCCTATGTTACGATTGCCGTTTTAAAAAATGGATCTGCCGTAAGCGGTACTTATACTGATTTGGATGGTCAATACACCATCAAACCTCTCGTTTCGGATTATTACACCATACGGATTACTTACATCGGGTATCATTCCGTAGAGATAGGTAATGTGCGAATAGAGGCAGATAAAACCACGTATCATGATTTTACAATGTCCGCAGCAGCTATGCAATTAGACGAGGTGGTTGTCAGCAGCCTGGATAAGAACAAAAACCGGTCGCGGGAAGGCAATTCCAATGCGGTGCAATCATCAAGTATGTCTACGATAACCTTTGAAGAGATAAATGCCCGAGGGTCCAGAGGTGATGCATCAACCTACTATGCTGATGGCACTAAAATGAGAAAACTTGAATCAACCGATTATATAGGCAATTCATTGCACGAAGCAGTCACCAATATCGAGTATACTATTGATTTGCCATATACGGTGCTTTCCGATGGAGAGGATAACCAGATAAAAATCAAGGAATCTTCGGTACCGGTTCATTATGTTCATTATTCCGTCCCTAAATTGGATCATGATGTTTTCCTTGTTGCGCAGGTTACAGACTGGGCACAATTGAATTTGTTATCAGGAGCCACAAATATTTATTACCAGGGAACTTTTACCAGTCAATCGTACCTCAATGCAAGAAATCCTGAAGACACATTAAATATTTCCCTGGGGAGAGACCAGGGAATTGTCATTTCTCGTGAAGGCAATAAATTGATACAGGATAAAAAAGTCAGCAGCAACACCATTACAGAAACTATTGGTTGGGAAATTGTTGTACGCAACAACAAAAACCAGAAAGTGGATATCACCATTGAAGACCAGGTTCCGGTTTCAGAGAATAAAGCTATTGAAGTGGAATTATTGCAATCTTCATCAGCAAAAGTGGATGAGAAATCCGGCAAAGTTAACTGGTCCATATCGCTGGAGCCGGGGGAAAAGAAAACGTTCTCTTTGCAGTACCGTGTGAAATATCCAAGAACCATGGCGCTGGGAATTGAGTAACACGGCTGAACCACAACGTACTCCTGAACGATGATTGCTGATTTAGGAATCCAACCAGGATTCAGAGCGGGCGCAGTCTACCCACCCGGTTCAACCTTCGGATGATCAATACCACGGAAACAAGGATCATGACTTCTCCTGAAAGGAATAGCAGCCAGCTATAGGATTGAGGTACATACTGCGAAAAATCGTCGAACAGGTTCCTGGTGTTGCCCGTTACCACGTCTTGCGATCCCCCTTGTGTGGCATACACGAAATAATCCCTTACAAAGGAAGCAATCATCACGGCGGCTCCGGAGGTCAGCAGCCACCATTCCATTGGAAGGAAACGAACAGGAATGTTTTTTTCCTGGTAATAAACCAGGATGACCGTCAAAAAAATCATAGTGAGGGATGCCAGGCAGGGAGCCAGTACCGGCCCGGTCCAGGGCACCGGGATCAGGAAAAGGATGTCGAAGGTAAACAGCGATTCGGGCCAGCCGAGCAACAGTTTCAAAAAGACATAGTAGAAGATGTCCCATACGGCGAAACAGAATAGAAAAAAACAAAACCGCTGCGCGGCCGATTTACCAGCCAGCATGCCGATGGTAATGAGCATCACTACCGTAGCTGCTTCCCGCAGTACTTCCACCAAAGCCATCGGGCCGGGTATGGGTACGAGTGGGAAACGAAAGCCTGCAGGATAATAAATTTCGCGAAGATAGACGACCACAGCAGTTTCCATGAAACCCATTGCCACACTGAAAATAAAAAGAAGCAACAGTGTTTTGCGCAGTGGCGACATATCCGTAACAACGAAAAATCAAATAAGTTATTGCGTCGTGAGAAACTGTTTTTTTTCGTTAGCCGGATGCAAGCAAGACAATACGTTTTACTTCCTGTACCGAACGGCTGGGCCTTTTTATAACGGCATGGATCATCGCACGGCCGAGTTCTTTCAACGTACAGACGTATTTGGGTGCCAGTAAAAGCATAACGGGATACAGCCAGTTGATATATCGATACATGCTTAGCGTATTCTTTAACCCCGGCGTAGGACGAAGAAACCCCGGCCTGAACATATAAGATTTACCAAAAGGCAGCGACATCAGGTGGTTTTCCGTCTTTCCTTTTACCCGTGCCCACATACTGCGTCCTTTTTCGGAGCTGTCGGTGCCGGCACCGGAAATATAACAGAAAATCATATCCGGATTCAGACGCGACAGTGTGCGTGCAAAATGGACGGTAAGTTGGTAAGTTACCCGCGTGTAATCGGCTTCATTCATTCCGACAGAAGATACTCCCAGGCAAAAAAAGCAAGCGGTGTATCCTTTCAGCATTTCTTCTACCGGCACCAGTTCAAAAAAGTTTTCGTGGACTATTTCTTTCAGCTTAGGATGTGACATGCCGCTGGGCTTCCGGTTTATGACGAGAACTTCCTGTACCGCCGCATGAATCAGGCATTCGTGCAACACGCCTTCGCCAACCATTCCGGTGGCACCGGTTAATATCACCTTCATTCCTCCGGCAGATGGATGATTCGCTGCATCGGGTAAAGTATGGTGAGGATTTGGGGCCATTGGGTATAGACTAGGTATTTTTAAGAAGAGAGATACAAGGTACTTATTCTGCAGCGCCCTGACCTGCGCTTTCCAACGACGGCAGATCTTCGGCCTGGAAATTGGCGTCTTTCCGCGTATAAGGTAACGTAAAAGTTTCGGCGACTCTTTTGGAAACCAGCATGTATGGTATCCAGATTGCCGAAGCCACAAAGCTGCGGAAAATCTCCCGGGTAGTATCGTTTAGTTCCACACTTTCTGTGATCATCGGAATTTGTTTTGCCAGCAGATAATCGCATAGCACGAACACAAAATTGGATAGCAGGTAAACGACCATGACTTTTGGGAACAAGTCGCGTTTCTTCACCATGAGAAAGAGGCAAAACAAGGCCAGGCATAACGTGAGGAGATTGCCGGATAATTCAAATGTCAGCATGGTAGACCAGAGCGGATGGTACGAATCGCTGGCAGGCGTTGTAAGAGCTGTCCATACTTCCTGGTCAAAATAATCGTTATTTACCAGGTGAAGGATAATACGAATAGGCGTAACGACGAGCCCGATTAATACCAGGACGAGCCATCCGCCGAGGGGCTGGGTTTCGGAAAATTGCCGGGGAGCCAGCGAAATCCGGTAGACTTTGCGAGCCACAATTAAAAACAGAAGGAGGCTCAGTACGGTGACGATGATGAGCAGGAAATTGATACGGCCACCTTCCTGCAGTGCACTGGGATCCCAGGATACGGAATAGCCGGTGTTGTCAATGATTTTATTTATGCCTTTGTCATAGGCTGCCATGTCTTTTGGAAGTACATGATCTGTGAGGGCTTTAAGCGAATACTCAAGTACGATGGTGTCGCCCGAGAGGTAGGACCGGTGAATGAATTCAGACCATTTGTTTTTTACGTTGAAGTCATCGTTGGTGATGCTCCAACGGTCCCACAAAATCACTTTGATGACCTGGTTGTAGTCTACAGGAAAGGCCAGTGCCAGTGGCATCGTGCGCACCAAAGCCGATGGTTTATAAAGTTTGCTGCGAAGCAACTCGGCGTAAAAGTTCACCGAAATTTTCCGCGATGCGCTGTCGAGGAGTTCCCAGATATTGGTGATCTTGTATTTTTCTACAGTGTGTATCGTATTTTCTACCGGGTCGTCGGTAACAGTGAGGGAATCGATGAATTCGATTTCCGGATAGTTGGATCCGTAAAATTTGAGATAGTTAGTTTCCAACGCGGAGATGCCGGCAGAAGCAAGTTCAGACCGGAAATCATCGGCATCACTGCCAAAATAATCGGTATACACTACCAGGTAACCGGGACCCGTAGAATCTTTCAACGTAAATACTTCTTCCGCATGAGTGCGTCCGGCGTGGAAAGGCTGCACATCGGAAAGGCCTTCGGATCCGTCGTTAATCACCAGCGCCTTGCCGTAATCGGGACAATAGATCTGACCCAGCAGTCCTTTCTGGTTGGACATGGTTGGATCGAACCAGTATGTTTTTCCACGGAAAATTACTTTGACGATGCAGTGGTTAAAGTCGTCAGGAGCTGGCAGTAAATCAGCGATCCTGCCTCTGTAATATGAATTGACGAGTGCCGGAAATGCCGTAATGCCGGCTTCTTTCAACAGCGCACATAAGAGGACTGACTTTCCCTTGCAGTCGCCGTAACGCATTTCGAAAACCTTGTTGGGCGATAGCGGCTTATGCGAATATTCACCGGTTTCAATTCCCGTATAACGCACCTCGTCCTGTACAAATCGTAAAGCGGCAACCAATTGATCTTCCTGGTCAGGGTGTTCGGTCCGGATACTTGCTGCCAACGCCAGGATACCTGCGCTGACAGGATCCGGGTTGCGGAACTGCCTGGCTGCCCATTGCTGTAGCTCCTGCCAGTTCCGGTATTCTGTGACCTGAACGCTGCTGTATGCATCGTACCAATCCGGGATCCTGTCAGGGATCTTCAACACTTTTCCCTGTTCCTGCTGCCAGACATATTCCAGGAAACCCTCGGCATCCGTGACGACAGGTTGAATGGTGATGCGGTCGTTCTTTATCTGCAGTTGTTTTTCTTTCGGTACAACCAGCCGGAACGACACCATGGAAAGCGGGGAAGTCGATTCCAGGTAAATGAAGCGGGAGAAGCGGCCTTCAAAGACAGGGTTGTCTCCTTTTATGGTGTAAGCATATTCAATGATATCTCCATTGCGTATATCGTTCAGGAAAGCAACGGCAGTATAATTCCCATCGAAGATATACGATGTCAGACCGCGTTCGGGTTGGATCACTTTAAAATCTGTTTCCCGCGTGCGGTCCATAACAGTTCCATTGCGGGTGATCCGTACATAATGAAACGACAGCTGTTGGTAGGAAGGGTCGTATTGTAAAGAAAGGTCGGAGCCACTCTGAACCCCTTCATCGGAAATGATTTTACGTACCTGGTGGACAAAGAATTCTCTCTTCGCCGTATGAACCTGCCTGTCGTCCAACAGGAAAAAATAACCGTCCGATACGTCCTGGGTTTTGACACGGTCATTCAAATTTGCCGTCAGGGGTTTCGTCCAGGATGGAGAGGGCGTAACAGGCACCTGCGTCTTTGCCCCTGCAGGCCCTGCAACCAGTAGAAAAAAAAGAAACAGGAATAAGGATATGATGTGTTTCATGCGATGTGCATTCCCAATGATGAACAAGAATTTTGGATACGTTACTTAGCCGGCTTCAGTAATTTTTTTTTGAAATATTTCAATACCAGCGGGAACGGAATAAACCACCACCAGGCTACAAACCGGAAACGTGGATCTTCTACCAGGTAATAGGTAGTTGTGGCCAGTACAAAAATGGTAGCCAGTAGGATCGTTACAATTCGGGATGTCTTAAACCGCAGCAACTGATCGGAGATATCCGTTTGGATGCGCAACTCCGGATGTTTTACCAGGATGTAATACTGCAAACGCATCTGGCACAGGCTGCATGCCAGCACCACAGCAAAGTAAATGGCTATGGGAAGATATAATCCCTTCGCATCAGCAACCAACGATGCACTGAAGGGAAAAAAGCCGATGAAAAAAAGCATGATAAGATTTCTCACTACAAGTCCCCTGTCATAGTCTTTCAGCAAGCTGAATGTCTGCAGGTGATGATACCAGGAATTGCCGATAAATAAAAAACTGCCTGCATAAGCCAGGATTACGGGAATCAAATGCATGATCTGTGAAACCAGTATTTCATGCGTAAGCTCCCCATCAAAATGAGGCAGGCGGATTTCTATAGCCATCAGGGTAATCACGATGGCAAATACGGCATCGCTGAACAGTACCATCCGGTCCAGCTGAAATTCTTTTCGGATTTCATCCTTGGTAATTTCTTCATCCTTGTTCATTGGGCATTGCGTTTAGGTTGCAAATTATAATTTTTTTTGATTTCATCTCCGACCCTGCGAAAAGGTGTAGTGGGT
>Ga0190274_10000313_pt1 | contig 30364 bp, 35 predicted proteins | sample Popmic531T_FD_133002 | JGI IMG/M metagenome (GOLD analysis project Ga0190274, IMG submission 133002) | Populus adjacent soil microbial communities from riparian zone of Yellowstone River, Montana, USA - 531 T | ecosystem: Environmental > Terrestrial > Soil > Riparian zone | place: USA: Montana... | reverse complement strand
GGACCTCGGTGCGCACATGGCGGAGGCCGGCGTCGATCAGCACCTCTTCGATCTGGTCGCGCTTGCGGAACTTGTCGTGCCAGGGCCGAGCTTCGGCGTAGGCAGGCTCGAGGATCTCGCGCGGCACCACCGACTCCACCAGTTCGCTCCACGCCGTCTGGTAGGCGTCGACGCCGTCGGACCACGACGAGAACCCGATCGTGCCTCCGACCTTCAACACACGCATCGCATCGAAGATCGCGGTCTCGTACTTCGTGAAGTGCGCCAGCACGAAGCTGCCGATCGCGGCGTCGAACACCGCATCGCGGAACGGCAGGTCGATCGCTTCGGCCGCCGCCACGGCCTCGGCGGGACGCTGACGGCGCGCCACGTGCAACATGCCCATCGATTCGTCGATCCCGACGACGCGGGCGCCCACCTTCGTGGCCGCCTCGGCGGCGATCCCGGTCCCGGTGCCGATGTCGAGGAGGAGGTGACCGTCGCCGATCCCGGCCTGCGCAACCAGGTCGTCGGCGACCTGGACGAACCGCGACGCATGCACGCGTTCGTAGGTCTCGGCGACGTCGTCGTAGCTGCGCCAATCGTCCATGTGGCCCGTCAGCCTACCGGGCGTCGCCGCCAACGAAGCCGCGCCCGGGTGCCGGGTAGGCTGTCGAGCCGTATGCGGGATGCGAACAGGTGACCGGCGCGGCAGGGTACATGGCGCTCGTGCTGGCGGAGGCGGTCGCCGGCTCGCTGGCGTTCCTGTGGTGCGTGCCGTTGTGGAACGAGGTCAAGCGCGGGTTCTTCACCCTCACGTCCTCGATCCTGCTGGTGCTGGCCGTCGCCGCGTGGTGGTCGGCGAAGGTCGCCCTGGTGCCCGGCGAGGAGGCCGGGCTCTGGTCGGTGCGGCTCGCGCTCGCCACGTCGGTCGCGGTGGGCGTGACGTTCCTGCTGATGCTCGCCAAGCAGCAGACGGTGGCCAGGGTGGTGGGACTGCTCAGCGTGCCCCTGTCGATCGCCGTGCTCGCGGCCATGGCGGGTACCGGCCGGCAGGCCTACGCGCTCTCGCTGTTCCAGCTGCTGGCGGGCGCGGCGTTCCTGGGAACCATCACGGACGGGCTGCTGCTGGGCCACTGGTACCTCACGGACCGGGGATTGCCTCGAGGACCGATCAACCGGTACACAACGGCGATGCTGATCGCGGTGGGCATCGAGGCGGTCGCGGTCATCTCGGGCGGGTTCGCGGCCACCGCCGACTCCGGCTCGCTCAACCCGTTGCTCACGGCCGGCGCGCTCGCACCGTGGATCGCGCTGGGCATGGTGGGAACGACGGCCTTGATCGCGGTGCTCACGCGCGCCGCGCTCAAGGGTGAACGAGCCTCCGCCGTGCAATCGGCCACCGGCTTCTACTACCTCGCGGTCGTGACGGGCTTCACCGCGGAGGTCGCCTTCAAGACCAGGTTCCTGGGCTGAGCGATGCAGTGGGCCGTCATGGTCGCCGGGCTGCTCGCCGAGATCGTGGGGTGGTGGTTCGTCTCCGCGCGCGGGCGCGACGTCTGGCGCCTGATGCCGATCGTGCTCGGCACGATGGGGGTGGCGGCGGTGCTGGCCCGGCCTCCGGTGGCCGCTGCCGAGGTCACGGTGACGACGGCGCTGGCCGCCGGCCTGGCGAGTGGCCTCGCGCTCTTCCTGAGTACCCGTGTCTTCGTCTGGGCTGCAGCGCATTGGGAGCCGTTCCGGCGCGACGTCGTGGAGAAGTACTCCGAGGCCGCCGAGGTGTCGCTCACGCGCTCGCTGTTGTTGTCCCTGGTGATCATGGTCCCGTCGGAAGAGTTCTTCTGGCGGGGGCTCGTCCAGGGCCGCCTGGCCGTGGCGATGGCTGCGGGGGCGGCCGCAGTGGCCGCCTGGGTCGGGTACGTCGTGGCCAACATCTCGAGCCGCTCACTGCCGATCGTGGCGGGCGCCGTGGTGGGCGGGGCGCTGTGGACGGGGCTCGCCTGGTGGTCGGGCGGTGTGCTGGCGAGTCTCGCGAGCCATATCCTGTGGACGGGGTTGATGCTCGCGCTGCCGCCGGGAGCCGGCCGACCCAGGTTCCGGTTCCGTTCCGACGCTCAGACCGGAGAGAGGTGAACGCGTGAGCTTCCTGTCGACCGCGGTCCAGCAGGTCTTGGACGAAGGGCCGTTCTGTGCCGTGGCCACCGCGACGCCGCGCGGTCCGCACTGCACGCCGCTGGTGTTCGCGGCCTCGGGCGGACGCATCTGGCTCACCACGTCTCGTGGCTCGGTGAAGACCCGCGCGTGGAAGGTGGACCCCAGCGTCTCGGGGCTCGTCCGCTCCGGGGGGCTGTCCGTGACCTTCACTGGCCACGTCAAGACCTACGACGCGCTGGATCGCGGAACCTGGGGCGCGGCGGTCGCAGGCGCCACTTCGATCGCGCGGGCCACCGCGAAGTTCTCGAAGAAGAACGCTCGATTCTTCGCGGGCTACGCCCTCGATGCCCGTCAGGTGCCGTTGGCGTGGACGCCGCCGGGACGGGTGTTCGTGGGCATCGATCTCGAACGGACGGCGCTGCTCGACGAGGACGGTGTCCAAGAGGGTCGCGGTCGCTGGGGCGGCGAGGCCATGTCGCACCCGACGTTCCGCTCGCACAAGCAGGGCCCGGATCCGCTCGCCGAGTTGCCCGCCGACATCGCGGCCTCGCTCGGGCGCAGCGGGGAGGGCGTGCTGACCGTCGCCGGCGCGCGCGGGCCGGTGTCGCTACCGGCGCGGTGGCTCGCCGAACCCTCCGCGCTCTACGTCGCGCTTCCCGCCGAAACGCTCGCGTTGGCCGGGGCCGGGCCCAACGCGGCGATGGCGCTCACGATCGATCAAGTCAGCGAATGGCGAGCGCGAGACATGGTCGGCGCGATGGTGCAGGGCGAAGGCTCGATCTACCTCATGGATTCGCTGGGGTCGGGCGCGAAGACCGCGAAGGCCCTGGCGGCCGGACTCCATCCGGGCTCGGACGCGCTGGTACGCCTGGTTCCCTCGCGCCTGGTCTGGTGGAAGGGTTGGTCCAGCGGGAGCGCGCCGGTCGGATGACCACGGTCGAGTTCTCGGTGGAGGTCGAAGCGCCGCCCGAGCAGGTGTGGACGGTGGCGAGCGACCCCCGCAACCTCCCGCACTGGGATCGCCACGTCGTTTCTGTGGCCCTGCCCGAGGGTGGCATGAAGCTCGGCGCCCGCTATTCCGTGGTGATGGGCTTCATGGGCGTGAACTCCACGGTGCGCGCCGAGGTGTTGGAGTGGGAACCGCCGTGGCGCTCGAAGGTCCACCTGAGCGGCCTGCTCGATGCGATCGTCACGACGTCGGTCGGCTCGCTGCCGTACGAGCGCAGCATGCTGCGGCACGAGGTCGACTACCGGTTCCGAGGTCCGCTCGGTGGGTTCGCGGCGGCCAGCCTGAACGCGGTGGGTGGCGCCCAGATGGGTCTTCGTCACGGGGTGCTGGCGCAGAAGGCCGAGATCGAATCGATGGCTCAGCGCTAACGCTGCTTGTTCATCCGCCCCTTGCCCAGCTCGAAGCGCCCCATCAACCACCCGGCGACCAGGCCGAGCAGCCCGGCCACCGCGATCGCCAGCCACAGCGGGGCGCGGACCTCGATGAACGTGAACGAGATCCGCACCTCCTCGGTGTTCTGGAGCAGGAACAGCAGGAAGGCGACGACCACCACGATCAACAGGATCGTGCGTGCCTTGACCTTCGACCCCTTCGGTTGGCCCGGATCGAAATCATCCCGGCCGGTGTTGTCCTCGAGCATGGGCTTCGCGCCTCCTGTGACGAGCGTCGCCGCCATCATGCATGATTGCCCGCCGTGAACCTTCGAAGCGTGATCAAGGGCGTGACGCTCGCCGCGACGGCGGCCGGTGTCGGCTACGCCGCGCTCCGCACCACCGCCGGGGAGCGCCTGGACCGTGCGCTCTTCGAGGCCGGCAACACCGATGCCGGACCCGGCGCGGATCGGTTCTTCCTCGGGGTGACCGAGCTGGGGTCGCTGTATGCCGCCGCCGCTGCCGCCGGGGTGCTGGCCGTATCGGGACGTCCACGCGAGGGCATTCGCGCGCTCTCGGCCGCCGGGGCTACCTGGCTCCTCGGCCAAGGGCTGAAGAAGGCGGTGAACCGGCCCCGTCCCTACGAGGCCGACGCGGAGGCCACCCGGTTCCTGATCGCACCACCACACGGGACCTCCTGGCCCAGCAGTCATCCCGCGGTCGTGACCGCGTTCATGTCCGTGGCCGCAAGGGAACTGGGCATCGGCGGGCTCGGCAGCGCCGGGCTGACCTCGGTGAGCGCATCGGTGGCGGCTTCCCGCGTCTACGTCGGCGTCCACTACCCCTCCGACGTGGCAAGTGGGTTCTTGCTGGGTCGCGCGGTCGCGGCGCTGTGGCCACGATCACGGTGAGTGGCGTCCCCCTGCCCCTAGCGGTCGGGAACTCAGACACGGAAGACGCAACCTGATGGAAGGTCCAGCTGGGGCCATCGGCCATCGCGTGCTTGTCATCGGGATGGCTGGATCCGGGAAGAGCACGTTCTCGCGAGCGCTGTCGGCGAAGACCGGCTTGCCGGTGATCCACCTCGACCTGTACGAGTGGAAGCCCGGCTGGGTCAGGCCGTCGGATGAGGAGTGGCGAGCGGCGCAGCGTCGCGTGCTTGCCGGCAACGCCTGGATCGCAGACGGCAACGACCTCGACACGCTTGAACTTCGGCTCGAACGCGCGGACACCGTGGTGCTGCTTGAGACACCCTGGTGGACGTGCGCGGCCCGTGCGTTCAGGCGAGGGCTGTCGAAGCCGGTCGGCGAGATGCCCGAAGGTTGCGAAGACTCAGCCTGGCGGCGTTTGCGCGATGAGTGGGGATTGGTGGGGATCATCTTGCGCCACCGCGGGTCAGAGGTTGAACGCGGTCGCGAGATCGTCGCGAGGCACGGGCGACATGTGGCGTCGTACGCGCTCGGTTCGAAGCGAGTGGCCCGAGCGTTTCTCGACGGCCTGGGCGGCGACTGACTCCCTCTCATCCGATCTCCCCTGTCGGCAGCGGTCCGATGCCGGCACCGCCGATAGACTCGGCGTCGGTGCTCCCCTCGATCCTCGCCATCGGCTGGCCCGTCCTCGACCGCATCCGATTCGGGGACTCGTTCGCGATCTCGCCGCACGGGCTCTTCATCGCGATCGGGTTCCTGGTGGGGGCGTGGCTGCTCGGGCGTATCGCCCCCCGATGGGGCGTGTCCACCGAGACCGTCAACGGGGTCGTGTTCTGGTCGCTGATCGGCGCGATCATCGGCTCGCGACTGTTCTACGTGATCGCCCACTTCTCCGAGTTCGACAACGTCGGCCAGATGCTCGCGATCTGGCGTGGCGGCATCTCCCTGTTGGGCGGCATCGCCGGGGCGGTCATCATCAACACGTTCCGCGTCCGGCACGAGGGCTACCGGTTCTTCCAGGTCGCCGACCCCGTGGCTCCTGCACTGGCCCTGGGGATCGCGGTGGGGCGGATCGGCGACCTCATCATCGGCGACCACATCGGCCGGCCCACGAGCTGGTTCCTGGCCTGGCGCTACGAGGGCGGCACCCTGGCGCCACCGTTCGCGTGCATCAACGAGTTGTGCCAGGCGGGGCTGCAGGGCGGCCACCTGCAGGCGATCGACCGATCAGGAGCGAGGCTGCTCGACGCGAAGGGCGCGGTGATCGCCGCCGGCGTGGGCGTCCACCAGACGGCCCTTTACGACATGATCATCGCCGCGGCGCTCTTCCTGTTCCTGTGGTTCGTGATGATGCGGAGGCCTCGCCGCGAGGGCATCCTCACCCTGACGTTCGGCCTCTGGTACGGGATCGCTCGGATCGTGGAGGACTCGCTGCGGATCGACAAGCGGTTCTTCGGGCTCACCGGCAGCCAGTGGACGGCCGTCGCCGTCGCGACCGCCTCCGCGGTGGTCCTGCTGTGGTGGGCGCGTCATCCCGATCCCGAGGCGCCGAGCGGCGGGGGACCGGCGCCACCCGAGGACCGGACCGCCGTCGACGCCGAAAGCGATCTCGACGAACCGGAATCTACCGGCCCGGCGACGTCATCAGCGTGAGCGGCTTGCCGACCTTCGTCTTCGTCGCCTGCACCACCTTCGTGGCGGCCTCGCGGAGGGCCACGCTCGCGGCGGCGTCGGGCTGAGCGATGACGATGGGCACGCCGGTGTCGCCGCCCTCCCGCATGGCCGGCAACAGCGGCACCTGCGCCATCAGGGGTACGTCCAAGGTGTCGGCTGCTTCCTGACCGCCGCCCTCACCGAAGATCGGTTCGTGCTCCCCGCAATGCGGGCACACGAACCAGCTCATGTTCTCGACCACGCCCAGCGGGCGTAGATTCGTGCGCTCGGCCATCTTCCCGGCGCGCTCGGCCACCTTGCGTGCGGCCTCTTGCGGGGTGGTGACCACCAGCATCGAGGCGCCCGGCAGGAACGAGGCGAGCGAGATGCTCACGTCCCCGGTTCCCGGCGGCAGGTCACACAGCAGGAAGTCCAGGTCGCCCCAGTAGACGTCGCCCAGGAACTGTTCGATCGCCTTGTGGAGCATGGGCCCGCGCCAGATGACCGGCGTCTCCTCCGGGACGAAGAACCCCATGGAGATCACCTTCACGCCGTGGCCCTCGAGCGGCAGGATCATGTCGTTGAACCCGACCGGCTTCCCGCTGACGCCCAGCATGCGCGGGACGCTGAAGCCCCAGACGTCGGCGTCCAGGATGCCGACCTTCTTGCCCTCGGCGGCGAGCGCCGCGGCGATGTTGACGGTCACGCTCGACTTGCCCACCCCGCCCTTGCCCGAAGCGATGGCGATCACCGACGTCGAATCCGGGAACCCGATCGTCTTGGGTGCGGGCGCCGCGCCGGCGGCGCTCGAGCCCCCTCGGAGCTGCTGCACCAACGCCTCACGCTGGCCCTGGTCCATCGGGGTGAGACGGACATCGACCCGATCGACCCCTTCGAGGGGCTGGACGGCACCCGTGACGTCCTGCGTGATGCGATCCTTCAGCGGACACCCCTCGATCGTGAGCAGGACGTGCACTCGCACGGTCCCGCCCTCGATCTCGATGTCCTGCAACATGCCGATGTCCTCGATCGGCCGGCCGATCTCGGGATCGAGCACCTGGCGGAGGGCTTGTCGGACCTGATCCTGCGTGGTCACGAGGAGGTTCCTTTCGGCGTGAGCCCGGCGTTCGCGGGCCCTAAGATGGTGTCGGCTCGTTTGACACGGTGCTGACCGTGGAAATCCAGTCTACGACGGGAGACGAGATGGCCGAACCCGCACCGATCGAGGTGCACAAGGCGCTCGCCGACGACACGCGCTACCGGCTCCACCGGTACCTGCGCCTGTCCGGCAGGCCGGTGTCCGTGCGCGAGCTCGCCGTCCGCCTGTCCCTGCACCCCAATACGGTGCGTCCGCACCTGCGGCGTCTCGAGGACGCCGGCCTGGTGGCCAGCGAGGTCCAGCGGGGATCCACCTCGGTGGGAAGGCCCCAGACGGTCTTCACCGCCGTGGATCGCGAGGGTCGTGAGGGCCGCGACTACCGGCTGCTGGCCGACATCCTGGCGGGGCTGTTGACCGGTGCACGCCAACGGGAGCGCGCGGAGGAACTCGCGCGGGAATGGGGCGCCTACCTGGTGGGCCGCAGCGTGCAGAAGCCGGGGGGGCGGCGCCCCTCGGGGCCCAACCTCGCGGTGCTGCAGGAGGCGCTGGCCGATGCCGGGTTCGAGCCGCGGTTCCGTCGCCGCAGCGCCAGAACGGTCGAGATCACGTTGCGCGAGTGCCCGTTCCGCGACCTGCTGGAGGAACACCGCCAGCTGGTGTGCGCCGTCCATCGAGGCCTGCTCGAGGGCATGCTGGGTGCTTCCCGGCCTCCCATGGAGCTCGTGAGCTTCGAGCCCATGGCCGAACGGTCCTCGGTCTGCCGCACGGTGGCTCGCGGTGCTTGAAGCAGCCATTACGTACGTACCGCGGCAACAACCTGCGTACGGAGACTGAAGTCCCGGCGTCCACGGTCCGATGCTGTAGCGACAGACGTGAGCGGACGCGCGCTCGCGATGCGAACGACCGACGGACGCGTTTCGGAGGAGATCGATGGAGGGCACGGCCACCACGTCATCGGACGGCACACCCATCGTGCCGGAGTTCAACGGATGGCTCGAAGAGCTCGTCGCCGGTGAGGGCTCCGACCTGCACGTCAAGGTGGGGTCGGCGCCGATGATCAGACTGCCCAAGGGCCTGTCGCGGCTCGACCGCGACCCGCTCACGGGCATCGAGACCCAGGCGATCGCCGACGGGATCATCCCCGAGGACCGCAAGCAGAAGTTCAACGACACCGGCGAGGTGGACTTCGCCTACTCGATCCCCAACGTCGGCCGGTTCCGCGTCAACGTCTTCCGTCAGCGCAACTCGATCAGCATGGTGCTGCGCAAGCTCCGCTTCGGCGGGCCCTCGTTCGAAGAGATCGGGTTGCCGGACGCCGTGCGCACGATCGCCGACGAGCACCGCGGCCTCATCCTGGTGACCGGCCCGACGGGGTCGGGCAAGACGACGACGCTCGCGGCCATGATCGACTACATCAACAAGACCAAGCCCGTGCACATCGTGACCGTGGAGGACCCGATCGAGGTCCTCCACCGCGACGAGATGGCGTCGATCAACCAGCGGGAGATCGGCAACGACACGATGGACTTCCTCGTCGCCCTGCGCGCGGCCCTCCGCCAGGACCCCGACGTGATCCTGATCGGTGAGATGCGTGACACCGAGACCGTGCGCGCCGCGATCCAGGCCGCGGAGACCGGTCACCTGGTGATGTCGACCTTGCACACGGTCGATGCCACCGAGACCGTGAACCGTGTGATCGACTTCTTCCCGCCCTACCAGCAGAAGCAGGTTCGCCTGGCGCTGGCCGGCACCCTGCGCGGCATCATCTGCCAGCGCCTCGTGCCGACCGTCGACGGCGGACGCACCCCGGGGCTGGAGATCCTGATCAACAACGGCCGCGTCTCCGAGCGGATCGCGGATCCGGAGAAGACCCACGAGATCAAGGACGTGATCCAGGACGGTGCCTACTACGGCATGGCGACGTTCGATCAGTCGCTGCTGAAGTTGGTGCAGGACGGCAGGGTCACCGTGGAGGATGCGTTCGCAGCGGTCTCCAACCGCCACGACTTCGAGCTGGCGATGCAGCAAGCCGGCATGGCGCTGCCCGTCTGAGCTGCGGCTCACCCTAGATCGATCGACGGGGTCACCGTCTCGGCGAGGGCGATCGCCTGCGCCCGGGGGAGCATGGTCTCGAGCCGGAACGTGTACCCGGCGTCCTGCCAGATCAGGACGTTGCCGGTCACCAGCACACGGCGTGACTCGCGACCGCTCACCAAGGTCAGCGTGTGCGCACCCGTCGTCCAGAAGGCGGGCCGGCCCTCGACGATGGCATCGCCGTAGCGGTCGGTCTCGGCGAAGAGCTGTTTGGCGGCGACCTCCCACTCGCCTTCGAACTGCATCGACAGCGCTCCCGTGTTCGTACCGTCGATCGCGGGGAGCTCCTGGGTGGGCCCCCACGCGGCGACGATGCGCTTCGCGACCTCTCCGGACTCCAGGTCGATCTCGGTGTCGTCGACCCAGAGCCGATCGGCTGGCCCGAGTGCCTCGGGGAGCGCGGGGGCGAAGCCCGCCACGCGCGTGGCCTGCGCGAACGAGACCTCGCGTCCCATGTCGGCGTCGGTCACGACGTTCGACGGCAGCGAGGTGGGTGGACCGTCGATGATCTCGATCCTGATCGCGCCCAGATGGAACACGAGCCGTGCGGCGAGCGCGACGCCGGCGAGGGCCAGGACGGCCGCGACCACCAGGATGAGGGTCCGGCGCCGGCTCGGCAGCGACAACCGCGGCGCGACGAGCGACGGCGCGGCTTGTTCCTCCCGGATCGTCGACACGACCGCGGCCGACACATCGGGGGTGTTCGGCCACGCGAGGTCGGCGGCGAGCGCGGTGAACGAACGTCCCAGTTCCTCGTCGGTCATCGTGTGCAGATCACTCATCGCGTCTCCTCGCCGGCACGATCCGGCATCCGTTCGATCAGCTCGGTCCGGAGCCGAACCATCGCGCGCGACAGACGCGACTTCACGGTCCCGGGCCGCACCCCGAGCGCGTCGGCGGTCTCGGCTTCGGTCATCTCAAACAGGTAGCGGTAGGCGATCACCAGGCGGTCGCGCTCCGGCAGCCGCTCGAGGGCGGCCGTGAGCCGCTCGGCGTCATCGCGAGCGAGCGCGGCGCCTTCCGGCGATGGACCTTCCGTCGGGCGGTCAGTGGCCGCCACGCGCAGGGTCAATCGGTCGTGCCGCCGGGTCGATCGTCCGCGGTTCCGCGCTTCGTTGGCGACGATCCGCAGGAGCCAGGGCCGGAACGGCGCCCCGGGCCGGAAGCGCGGCAGGGCGTAGTACGCCTTCACGAACGCATCCTGCACCGCATCCTCCGCTTCGCCCCGATGACGCACCACGAGCCAGGCGACGCGGAAGGCCAGGGCCTGGTACCGCGTCACCAACTCCTCGTACGCGGCGACGTCCCCGTCGCGTGCGCGTGCGGTGAGCTCGGCGTCCTCCGATGGTCTGCCCGCTGGCGGGCCCTGTTCCGTCACCGTTCGACCGTCATACACCACGGACGGCGACGGGGTTCCACGACGCGGAAGGCGCCGACATGGTCGGCGCCTTCCGGATGGGTCAGCGAGATCGTGATGAGGTCGGCGGCGCCTAGCGGCTCGACCCCCCGCCGGTGGGTGCGGCGGCCTCGGCGATTGCGGCGATCCCCGCCGCCAGGCCCGACAGCTCCATCGGGACCACGACCTTCGACGAGGACGAGGAACCGATCGCCTTCAGCGCCTCCAGGTACTGGAGCTGCATCGTCTTGAGGTCGGCGACGCTGGCCGATTCGTTGATCGATCGGATCGCGAGCGCATAGCCCTCAGCCCGCAGGATCGCGGCCTGCCGTTCCCCTTCGGCCGTGAGGATGTTCGACTGCTTCGACCCCTCGGCATTGAGGATCGCGGCCTCCTTGTTGCCCTCGGCCACCGTGATCGCGGCCGCCTTGGCTCCGTCGGCTTCGGTGACCACGGCGCGACGGGTGCGTTCGGCCGACATCTGACGGGTCATGGCCTCCTGCACCGCCGCGGGAGGGATGATCTCGCGGATCTCGACGTTGGTGACCTTCACGCCCCAGCGTTCGGTGACCTCGTCGAGCTTGAGGCGCAGCAGCGTGTTGATCTCGTCGCGCTTGGCCAGCATGTCGTCCAGCGGGATGTCACCGATCACTGCTCGCAACGTCGTGGATGCGATGTTCAGCGCCGCACCGGCGAAGTTGCCGACCTGCACCACCGAGGTCTGCGCGTCCATCACCTTGTAGAACATGACGAAGTCGACGGCGATCGGCGCATTGTCCTTGGTGATCGAGTCCTGCCTCGGGATCTCCAGGTAGAACTCACGCAGGTCGACGACCGTCGCCTTGTCCACGAACGGGATCAGCAGGATGAGCCCGGGACCTTTCTGGCCCAGCAGCCGTCCCAGCCGGAACACGACCAAGCGTTGGAACTCGGGCACGACCTTGATCGCCTTGGCCAAGAACACGATCACCAGCAGCAGGATCACGATCGCGCCGATGAGCGCGATGTTGACGTCCATCAGGTGTTCCTCCCTCCTTCGGCCGGCGCCGTGCCGGCCGTCGCGCCCTCATCGTTCGCGGCATCGACGGTGAGCGCGAGACCGTCGAGCCGGGTGACCACGACGCGCGCCCCGGCGGGCAACGAGCTCCCGTCGGACGTGGTGGCTTTCCATTCCTCGGAGGCCACGCGCACGATCCCCTTGGGATCGAGACCTCGTCCGATGACCACGCCCTCCTTGCCCACCACGACTTCGGGTCCCTGGGCTGGCGCCATGTGGCGCATCTTCAGCACCTTGGTCAACACCAGGAAGAAGAACGCACCGATGAAGATGGCGACGATCGCGAGGACGGCCGGCGACACCGAGACTCCCTGGGAGCGGTCGTAGAGGAACCAGCCGCCGAGCACGAGACACGCGAGTCCGGCGAACCCCCAGATGCCGAAACCGGGAGCGTTGAGCTCCACGATCATCAACACGACCGCACCGATCAAGAGCGCGATCCCGACCAGCTGGACGGGCAGCAAGCCGAACGAGACGACGGACAGGATCAGCAGGATCGTGCCGATCGTGCCGGAGAACACGTGGCCCGGGACCAGGAGCTCGAGCACGATCAAGGCCAATCCGACCCAGAAGAAGATGAAGGCGAGGTTGGGGTCGAGCAGGGAGTGCAGGAACCCGATGAACCCGCCCATCGGCTGGTCCTCCTGGACCCAGCCCTGCGTGTCGAGCGTCGTCGTGGTGCCGTCGCCGAGCCGGACCTGCCGGCCGTCGATGTCGACGAGGAGCGCTTCGGCGGTGGGAGCGATCGCATCGATCACGTCGGCGGACAACGCCGTCTCGGCCGTGATGCTCTCGGCCGATCGCACGAACGACTCGGCCATGTCCGCGTTGCGTCCGTACGTCTCGGCGAGGCTCCTGATGTAGGCGGCCGCATCGTTCACGGCCTTGTCCGAACCGATCGCACCGCTGAGGCCGACGGGGGTGGCCGCACCGACGTTGGTGCCGGGCGCCATGGCGGCGACGGGACAGGAGAGCAACACGAACGCCCCGGCCGAGGCGGCCCGAGCCCCTTGCGGTGAGACGTAGCAGATCACCGGCACCTTCGAATTCAAGATCGCCTGGGTGATCTGGCGCATCGAGGAGTCGAGGCCCCCCGGGGTGTCGATCTGGATCATCACCGCGGGAGCCGGGTCATCACCGTTGGCCATCTCGATCCCGTGTTCGATGTAGTCGGCCAGGAAGGGGTCGACGACGCCGTCCAGATCCAGCACCGGGACCGGTTCGGCCGATCCGTCCTGCGCGTCGGCGGTCCCCGCGAGCACGAACGCGCCGGTCACGGCAATCAGGATCGCCGTGACCATCTGCTGCCCAGTTCGTCTGGCGTTTCGCATGAACATAACCCTGGTTCGTCACATGTGGAGAGTTGGTTCGAACCGAGCGTAATCGGGCCGCGAACGCTGTGCAGGGGTTCCTGCCTGGTCGATAATCGATCGGGCGTGTCGAACGGCGAGCACGCCGCAAGCCTCGACCAGCGCGAGCTCCGTATATCGAAGGGACACCGGGTGCAGGCTCGGAACGACGGTCCACTCCTCCCACGAGAGGAACAGCAACTGATGGAAGGGCTCCTCGCCGGCAACGACGACGCCATCCGCACGCTCTATTCGCGGTTCGGTCGTCCCGTCTACTCGCTGGGACTTCGCCTGCTCGGAACCCGGGAGTCCGCCGAAGAGCTGACCCAGGACGTCTTCCTCACCGCGTGGCGGAAGGCGGCGCGGTTCGATCCGGCGCGCGGACGCCTGTCCACCTGGTTGATGACGATCGCGCACAACCTCGCCGTCGACCGGCTCCGGCGGGAGACCGGCGTGTCGCGTCCGACGCTGGTCCTCGTCGATGAGGTGCCCGACGCCCCGGGCCTGGATGAAGAGGCCGTCCTGATCGAACGCGACTCGGCGTTGCGCGCGCTGGAGTCCCTCTCACCGGCGGAGCGCCTGCTCGTGGGCCGGGCATACTTCCGCGGGCAGACCGCCCGCGAGATCGCCGAGGCCGACGGCATCCCCCTCGGCACGGTCAAGACCCGGCTCCGCTCGGCGATGATCAAGGTGCGCAAGGCCAACGAGGGCAAGGATCTGCTGTGAACTGCGTCACCGTGCGGGATGGCCTGACGGAGCGTGCGCTCGGCACCCTGCCCGCTCGCGAGCGGGCGAGCATCGACCGGCATCTGGTGTGGTGCGCGGCCTGCAGGAAGGAAGCCGCCGAGATGGAGAGCGCGGCGGCCGTCTTCGCGTTCGGTGTCGACCAGACCGAACCCGACCCCGCGCTCGAGGCCTCGGTCATCGCCTCGATCAACCACGCGTCGGGACGACGTACCCCACACACAGCTCCGCGACGAGGCCGACTGGCGGTCGTCGCGGTCCTCGCCGCGATGCTCGCCGTGAGCGGTCTCGGCTGGGGCGCCGTGATGGCCGGCCGGGCCGCGCGCTCGGACGAGGCGGCACTGGTCACCACGCTCCGCCAGCAGAGCGCGGCCGAGAAGTTCTCGCGGATCCTGTCCTCGGCCGAGTTCGCCGACCCCGAGGGGGAGGTGTTCCTCGGCACGCTCGGCCCGACGAACGAGGGTGGAGGTGGTGGCAGCGCGCTCACCCTGGTCTCGCCCACGATCACCGACATGGCCGTGGTGCTCGTCAATGGCGTGCCGCCCGCGCAACGCAAGGACGTGCCGTTCACCGTGTGGCTCCGTGGTCCCGACGGCGCATCCCTGGCGGTCGGCCAGATCGATGCGCTCGACGCCGCCGGCTCCGGGATCATGTGGGAGGACATCGATCGGGACCTCGGCGTGTTCGACCGCGTCGTCGTCCGCGATACGGGTGGCCACGCCGTGATGCGCGGGATCATCGCCACCCGGGCTCCGCTGTCCTCACCGAGTCCCTGATCGCTCGCCGACGGCGCTCCGCGCGCCGATGGGTATCCTCGGGCACATGCGATTCGGGCTGAGCCTGCCGCACTACGGGTTCTCCTTGCCGGGGTCCGCGCCCATCACGTTCGGGGCCATGGCCGCGTGGGCGCACCGGGCGGAAGAGCTCGGGTTCGACTCGGTGTCGATCTCCGACCACTTCTTCTATTCGTTCGGACGCTACGGTGCCGATCCGCAGCCGATCGCTTCCCTGGAGCCCATGACGGCGCTCGCCGGGCTGGCAGCGGTGACGGACCGTGTCCGTCTCGGCGCGCTCGTCCTGTGCGCGCCGTTCCGACATCCGTCCAACCTCGCGAAGATGGCCGCCACGATCGATCAGTTCTCCGGCGGGCGGCTCGATCTCGGGATCGGGGCAGGGTGGCTCGAACAGGAATTCTCGGCGTTCGGGTATCCGTTCGGCACCGTCGGTGAACGGTTCGAGGCGTTGGAGGAGACGCTCCAGGTGCTCGAAGCGCTGTTCTCCGGAGCGCCGGCGACCTTCGACGGACCCACGGTCACGCTCCGTGACGCCCGGCTCCTCCCGGCGTCTGCGCAGGAGCCGCGGATCCCGGTGTGGGTGGGCGGCAAGGGCGGACCGCGGCTGCTGCGTCTGGCGGCTCGTCACGCCGATGGCTGGAACGCCGTGTGGCGCTGGGCGCCCGAGGCCTACGCCGACCGGGTCGCGGCCGCCAGGCAGATCTGCGAACAGGAGGGCCGTGACCCCGCCACGTTCCGTCTCTCGGTGGGGCTCTCCTGCCTGCTGGGTGAGGACGAGACCGCCGCCCGGGCGGCGTTCGAGCGGGGGCGGGCCTCGATGCCGGGCGATGCGATGGCCGCCGAGACCGACGCCTCGTGGCGCGCCGACACGCTCTCCGGCACGCCTGAGCAGGCACTGGAGCGGCTCCACGCGTTCGGATCGCTCGGCGTGGAGGAGGTCGTGATCGCCCCGTGGGTGTTGCCGTTCGCGGTTCCCGAACCCGAACAGGTGGAGCTCTTCGCCGAGCGGGTGATGGGTCCGTTCCGCGCGGGCGCGTGAGGATGGAACCTGCGGCCGCGATCCTCGCCGTGCTGGAGGCGGCGGATGGGCCGCTCCACTGGACGGTGATCCAGGATCGGGCGCTGCGCGCCGGCTACCTCGATCCGTTCGAGACCCCGGATGTGCGTGGTGTGGTGGGGCGCACCCTGCGTGAGCTCGCGAGCGCGGGGACGATCGTCAGGGTGGAACAGGGCACGTACCGGTCGGTCTAGCGCCGATCAGGCAGGCTTCTTGCGGGGACGACCACGTTTCGTCGGGGCTGCGGAGGCCTTCGGCTTGGCGCTGCCGACGACCGCCTTCCGACGTCCGGGCCGAGGCTTGCGCGCACCGGCGATCGCCTCGTTGACGTGCGTGCTGCAGAGGTCCTTCACGTAGTTCCCTCGCGCGACCTTGATCGTGATCGTCTCGGCCGCCGGTCGTCCGCAGGTGTCGCAGACCAAGATCGTCTTCTCCGCCATGATGGATCCCCTTCGCGTTCGCCCTGGGGGAAGGATACGTCGCCGGCAGGTCCGAGCGGTAGGTCGGCTCAGCGCCGATAGGCGATCGGTGAGAATCGTTCGAGCTTCTCGAACCGATGCTCGGCCTCGACCCACCGCACCGTGCCCGACCTCGACCGCATCACCATGGAGTGCGTCGTGGCGCCGTCGGGCCAGTAGCGAACCCCTCGGAGGAGGTTCCCCTCGGTGATCCCGGTGGCCGCGAAGAACACGTCGTCGCCACTGACGAGATCGTCCGTGGACAGCACGGCGTCGACGTCGTAGCCGTCGTCGACGAGCTGCTGCCGCTCATCGTCGTCGCGCGGTGCGAGACGTCCCTGGATGGCGCCGCCGAGGCATTTGAGCGCGGCAGCGGCGATCACCCCTTCGGGGGTCCCGCCGGTCCCCATGAGCAGGTCGATGCCCGACCGGGGAGCCGCGGCGGCGATCGCACCCGCGACGTCGCCGTCGCTGATCAGGTACACGCGAGCGCCCACGCTGCGGATGGCGGCGATGAGGGCCTCGTGGCGGGGCCGGTCGAGGACGGTGACGCTGACCTCTTCGGGCCGAACACCCTTGGCCTTGGCGACCAGCCGGACGTTCTCTTCCGGGGAAGCGGTGATGTCGATCACGTCGGCCGACTCCGCGCCCGCGGCGATCTTCTCCATGTACACGGCCGCTCCGGGGAAGAACATCGTGTCGCGGGGAGCGAGCGCGATCACGGCCACCGCGTTGGGTTGGCCGAGGGCGGTGAGGGTGGTTCCGTCGACGGGGTCGACCGCCACGTCGACGCCGGGGCCCTCGCCGTTGCCCACTTCCTCGCCGTTGTAGAGCATCGGCGCTTCGTCCTTCTCACCCTCGCCGATCACGACGGTGCCGTGCATCGAGACGGTGTCGATCATCAGCCGCATCGCGTCGACGGCGGCCTGGTCGGCCGCGATCTTGTCGCCGTGGCCGATCCAACGGCCGGCGGCCAGCGCCGCCGCCTCGGTGACGCGTGCCAGTTCCATCGCGAGGTTCCGGTCGGGCCGCTGCGAGTCACTCACGTTCGGTGCTCCTTCGAAGGTCGTGGGGGCATGTCGTGCCCGAAAAGCAATCCTACGCGCCGGTCACCGGGTCGGGGCTGGGCGGTCGCGGCGCGGGCGCCAGGCCGCGTTCGGCGTACCAGGCCAAGGTGCGGCGGACGGTCATCTCCAGGGGGGTGTAGCGCAGGTCCAGCGCGCGGCGTGCCAGCGATCCGTCGTAGCGATGGCCGTGCAGCAGGGTGCGAAGCATCTCGGGGCAGACGGTGGAGCCTTTCCCCACCAGGCCCGCCACCCCTCCGGCCACGGTGCCCGCGACAGAGACGACCGCACGCGGGGCAAACCGGACCCGGGCCGGCTGGCCGCAGACCCGCCGCAGCAGTTCGATCGCTTCGCTCACCCGGATCGAGGCACCGTTGATGAGGTAGCGCTCACCCGGTGCGCCGTGCAGCTCGGCCAGCAGGTGCGCTTCGGTGCAGTCGTCGACGTCGACGATCGAGACGTAGGTGTCCACCAGGACCGGAAGGCGACCGTTCACGAGGTCCAGGAGCAAGCGGGAGGACCCGCCGATGCGTCCCGGCCCCTGCACCGACGACGGGTTCACGCAGACCACCGGCACGCCGAGCTCGGATCCCAACGCGAGGACCTTGCGCTCGGCGAGCAGCTTCGAGCGCTCGTACTGCGACAGGAAGCTGCCGCGGTGCGGGGTGTCTTCGCGGCCGATGACGCCGGTGGCCTCGCCGATCGTGGCGGCCGACGAGGTGTGGACGACCCGCGCGACCTTGGCGGCCGACGCCGCCCGCACCACGGCCGCCGAGCCCTCGACGTTCGCGTGCAGCATGGGCCCGGGGTCGCGCTGGCACATCGCGTTGATGCCGGCCGCGTGGAAGACGGTGCGCACCCCCCGCATGCCCTCGAGCAGGGCGGCGGGATCGTCGAGATCGCCGCGGACCGGTTGTGCCCCCAGAGCCCGGACGATCTCGGCGGCGGCCTCGCTCCGCGCCAGCGCTTTGACGAAACGGCCTTCGGCAACCAGGCGTTGCACGAGCGCTCCGCCGACGAACCCCGATCCACCGGTGACGAAGACGTCGCCCACGCAGGTCAGCGCTCTCGGGCGCTTCGCTCGCGTCGGGCGCTGCCGGCCAGGGCGCCGCCGTAGCGCGCGAAGTACTCGACCGCCGACGCGACGGTGATCACCGCGGCGATCGCCATCACGACCTGGTCGAGGTACCAGTCACCGATCATGACGTCGGGTCGCCAGATCGCCAGGAAGATGGCGAGGAACTGCACGTTCGCTTTCAGCTTGCCCCAGATCGAAGGGCGGATCACCGTGCCGTCCCCGGCGGTCACTGCCCCCCGGAGCCCCATGACGAGCAGTTCGCGGCCGATGATGATGAAGGCCACCCACATCGAGCATCGCCCGACGGCGACCAGCGAGACGAGGACGCCGGATACGAGCAGCTTGTCCGCCGTCGTGTCGAGGAAGTTGCCCAGCGTGGTGGTCTGCTTCCAGCGTCGAGCGAGGCGGCCATCGAAGTAGTCGGTGATGGCGGCGATCGCGAACAGCGTGGCTGCGGCCGGCGTGGCCCACGAGACGCGGTCGCCCACCCAGATCAGGGCCATCACCACGGGCGTGAGGGCGATCCGCAGATAGGTGATGGCTTGGAGGAACGTGGCGGCTCGGTCGTCGGCGGTGGTCATCCGGGCATCGGGCGCATCGTAACAGCGCCTCTCAGCCGGCCAGCAGCGCCCGGACCTCGGAGGCGGACGCGCATGCCAGCGCCTTCACGGCCAGGGCCCCGGCCTCGGGGATGTCGGTGCCGCGCACGACCTGCTTGACCCGCCCGATCGCCGGAGCGCTCATCGAGAGTTCGCGGACGCCGAGGCCGAGCAACAACGACGTGGCGGTGGCATCGCTCGCGAGTTCGCCGCAGACCCCGACCCAACGACCGTGCGCCCGCGCGGCGATGGTCGTGGCCTCGATGAGTTGCAGGACGGCGGGATGCACCGCATCGGAGAGCGACGCGACATGTTCGTTGCCGCGATCGGCGGCCAGCACGTACTGCGTGAGATCGTTCGTGCCGATCGAGAAGAAGTCGACGGAGGGTGCCAGGACCCTCGCGGTGAGCGCTGCGGCGGGCACCTCCACCATGATGCCGGTCTCGACCTCCGAGCCGTGCCCCACCGCCCGTCGGGCCTCCTCCAGCAGTTCGAGCGCGCGGTGGAGTTCATCGGCCGTGGCCACCATGGGGAACATCACGCGAACCGGGAAGTCGGCCGCCACCCGGACGACGGCGCGCAGCTGCGGGAGGAGCAGGTCGGGGCGGGCCAGCCCCAATCGCACGCCTCGCACCCCAAGGAACGGGTTCGGCTCGGCCGGCTGGCCGAGGTAGGGGAGGGGTTTGTCCGCACCGGCATCGAGGGTTCGCAGCAGCAACGGGCGGCCGTTGAGCGCCTCGGCGGCGAGGCGGTAGGCGGCTTCCTGCTCGTCCTCGGTGGGCATGGCATCCCGGTCCATGAACAGGAACTCGGTGCGGAACAACCCCACGCCGTCGGCGCCCGCGGCGACCGCGGGGGCCACCTCTTCGGGTGTGCCGACGTTGGCGGAGACCTCGATGGTTTCGCCGTCGGCCGTCACGGCAGGCGTGTGCGCCGCGGCGCGTGCGGCGTCAGCCGCCATGGTGGCAGCGGTACGGGCTTCCTCGACGTCGGCGAGGAGCTCGGCTGGGGGATCGACGTGAACCAGTCCGCGGCCACCGTCCAGCGCCAGTGTCGTTCCGTCCCCGATCTCCATGAGGCGGTCGCCCAGACCCACGACGGCGGGGATCCCCATCGATCGGGCCAGGACCGCCGCGTGGCTGGTGGGACCGCCGCGGGCGGTGGCGATGCCCATGACCACGGTGGGGTCGAGGCCGGAAGTGTCGGCGGGGGTGAGGTCGGCGGCCAGCAGGATGCCCGGTGCCTCCAGAGCGGGCGCGGGTGGCTCGATCCCCAGGATGCGGGCCAGCACCTGGGCGCCCACGCTCCGGAGGTCGTCGGCTCGCGCTCGCAGGTACGGGTCCTCGATGGCCTCCCAGGCCCCGGCCGTGGAGTCGATCGCCCCTTGCCACGCCTGGGCGGCCGTGCGGTGATCCGCCTGGATCGCCCGCCGGGTCGGCGCGAGCAACGCATCATCTCGAAGGAACAGCAGGTGGGCCGAGAAGATCGCCGCCTCCTGGTCTCCCGCCTTGGTCAGGACCTCGTCACGCTGGTGTTCGATGTCGGTGGCCACTTCCACAAGGGACCGATCGAGTCGTGCGATCTCGTCAGCCTCGTCGGCCGCGTCGCCGGCCGGGACGCTCAGTGTCGGCACGTGGAAGCGCTGGGCGGGGCCGCTCGCGAGACCCGGCGAGGCCGAGAAGCCGCGGAGGACGCCGTCCTCGAGATCGTCCTCCCTGACCGGGAGTGGCGGTGCAGCGAGGACGGCGGCGTCGGGGCCGCCGACCTCCTCGTCGAAGTTCCGCGAGGCGAGCGCCTCCACGGCAGCGATCGCATCGGCGGCCTGGCGACCGGTGGCCGCAACCTCGAGCTCGTGCCCGGTGGCGGCGCCCAGGGTGGCGATCGCGTTGAGGCTCTTCGCGTCGGCCGGTCCCCGCCCGTTGGTGAGGTCGCGCACCTGCACCACCGCGTCGAAGGAGGACGCCGTCTGCACGAACCGCGCCGCCGGCCGGGCGTGCAGCCCGTGCGGGTTCGTGACGGTCATCCTGGTCACGACGGCCTCTCCCTCGGGGCGGTCGGTGGCCGGACGTACGTCGGCGGCCGGGGTGCCGAGGTGGGTGATCTTGCCGGCGAGCCCGCCGCGGGCTTCAGCGGCCACCGCGTCGAGGGAGGCGCCCATCTTCGCCGTCACCGCGGCCGCCACCGCGCCTTCGACCAGCGGGGCCTCGCACAGTTGGATCCGTTCTCGCTGCCCGGGTTCCAGCAGGTCCATGGCCATCTCGGCCGACAGCACCGCACTGCCCAGGTCCATCAGGACCAGCACCCCGTCCTCGGACCACGCGCGTTCGATGGCCTGCATCACGAGGACCGCGTCGGTGCCGATCGGATGATCGGGCATGTCGAGACCGCCCGCGGTCTCGAGACGGATGTCCGGCCCGCCCATCTCGCGCGCGAGCTCGGCGACGCCTTCGGCGATCCGGAAGCTGTGGGAGACGAGCACGATCCCGACCACGACGTCCTCCGCCCCGCCCTCAGGCCCTCGAGGCCAGCACGCCGATCAACACGAACCCGTACGCCACGGTCACCACGCCGAGCGCCACCAGTCCCTTGCTCACGAGCTGCTTGTGACGGTCGCTGAGACCGAAGTCGAACAGCACGGACCGAAGTCCGAGCATCGCGTGGATCGTGATCACCACCAGGAAGATGGACTCGAGGACGAAGATCACCGGGTTCGCGATGTAGTCGAGGACGTGCTGGTAGGTGCGGAGTCCGCCGACGGCTTCGACCACGAAGTGGTGGGCCACCATGTGGATCGTGACCAGCAGCAACAGCGCCACGCCGGTGACGGCCGTCCAGCGCCACGTCCTGGAGCGCGTGCGTTCCCCGGTTGGGGTGAGAGGGTCCTGAGTCGGAGCCTGCATCGTCATCCCTCGGCCGTGAAGACGTGGATCGCGGAGTAGATCAGCAGGATCGCCCCGAAGGTCATCAAGGCGTAGAAGAGCGCCTTCTGATGGTTCGGGACGAAGCCGCTGCCGATCAGCGCCACGCGCAGGCCGTTCAGGCCGTGCGCCAGCAGTCCGAACACGAGGAGCACGTCCAGCCCCAGGAACAGCGGGGTGGTGGCGAGCTCGAGGAACCCGTTCCACGCGGCTTCGCCTCCCAGAAGCTGGGAGAGCACGGCGAGGTGCAGGTACAGGTAGAAGACCAGCCCGAGGCCGGTGATCCGGTTCAACGAGAACGCGAAGTGGCCGGTGCCGCGGCGCCGGATGTCGAACCACGCGGTGGGGCCCGGCGCCTTCCGCTCGACGGGGCCTTCGGCGTCGCGTGCGCGCAGGATCTCTTCGACGCCGCCGGGGGTCTGGTCCTCGGTTCGTCGATCGCTCACGTTGGATCCTCCGATCCGACCTCAGGGACCGCCCGTCCCTGGTCACGCCGGCGGCGGCGAAGATCCTTCCGCAGGGCCATGATCCGCTGGGCGGGGCGCACATTCGAGGGGCAGGCCTCGGTGCACTCGAACGCGGCATGGCATCGCCACGCGGCGATGTCCTGGTCCGCCCAGTCGAGCAACGCGTCGCGGTCGACGGTGCCGGGGTCCTCCTCCAGCATCCGCTGGGCGAACGCGAGGGCCGCGGGGCCGACGTAGCTGTCATCGGTCGCCGCCACCGGGCAGGCGGACAGACAGAGCCCGCATTCGATGCAGTCCTCGAACCGCATGAACGCCCCGAGGTCATCGGGCACTTCGGCCTCGGGGAGGAACTCGCTGTCGCGCACGATCGCATGCGCCTCGGGGAACCGCTCGACGAATGACGTCATGTCGACGACGAGGTCGTTCAGCACGGGAAGGTTGGCGATGGGCTCGACGGTGACCGTGCCGCCGCCCACGTCGGCGAGCGGCGTGACGCAGGCGAGCCGCTCGCGACCGTTCACCCGGACCCCGCAGGTGCCGCACGAGGCGTGGAAGCACGAGTGGCGCAGCGCCAGCGTCGGGTCGTCGTGGAGCTGGATCCAACGGAGCGCCTCGAGCACGGTGGTGCGGGCCTCGACCGGCACGGCGTGTTCGTCGACATGGTCGGGACCGTCGTCGCGCTTGAACCGATGCACACGGACCCGGCGGGTCTCCTGCGCGGCCGCGGCGCCCTGGTCCTGGGTGCTCATGCGGCGAAGACCGCCGTGTGGGGGAGCAGGACGGTCTCGCGCGTGCGGCAGGGTTCGTCGACGCCCAGCTTCCGGCCGACCACGTCGGCGCACACCTCCGCCATGCCACGAAGGGTCGTGCCCTTGCCGCCGGTGATCGTGACGAACCCCTCGAGGCCGTCGTCCATGGCGTGGTCGATCGTCTTGAAGGTCCGCGAGAGTTCGCGTCCCGAGTCGGCCTCGTCTTTGGAACCGATCAGCGGCCGGGCGGCAGACCACGCCGAGCGGAAGGGCGCATCGCGCACGGCGGGGATCAACATCGATCCCTCGTCGATCATGCGTTGCACGTGGTCCTGCGGGATCCCGAGGTCGTCGGGATCCTCCACCACCCAGGAGCTGGTGCCGACGACCGAGAGCGCGCGCTGCGGAACCACGATGTCGCCGTCGCCCGAGGCATGCAGACGGTTCACCACCATGTTGCAGAGCCGGCCGCGCACCGCGAGCATCACGCCCGGGGAGGGCCGGATCGGCACGTCGACCCCGGCCATGTGCGCCACCTGTTCCGACCACGGTCCGGTGGCGTTGACCACGAGGTCGGCGCCGATCGTGGTCTCGCGTCCGGTGACGACGTCACGCACGCGTGCGCCGGTCACCACGCCGCCGGCGTGCTCGAGATCCGTGACGTCGACGTAGTTGAGCAGGACCGCGCCGTTCGCCTTCGCCGTGGCGAAGAACCGCAGCGGCATCCGCATGGCGTCCATCGTGGCATCGGGCACCCGCACCGCGACCTTCAGCTCCGGGTTGAGCATCGGCTCCAGGCGCAGCGCCTCGTCGGGCTGCAGGACCTGGGTGCGGATCCCGGTCTCTTCGCAGCCCGCCAGGAACGACGGGAGGTAGGCCGTGTCCTCGTCGGTGATGGCCACGAACAGGCCGTCGTTCTCCTCGAAGGAGCCGGGCGCGATGTGGCGAAGGAGCGTGTTCTCCTCGATGCACTCCACGGCCGACTCCTTGTCGTTCACTGCGTAGCGCGCGCCGCTGTGCAGCAGGCCGTGGTGGCGACCCGTGGTCCCGGACGTGAATTCCCCACGCTCGACCAACGTGACCTGGATACCACGGAGCGCGAGGTCGTGCGCCAGCGCGCCGCCGGTACCGCCGCCGCCGATGATCAGGACATGTGGGCTCGAACCCCTCATTGAGGGTGCATCATCGCACCGGTTCGATGCCGGCGGGCCGCTGCCGTCACGTCAGTCCTCCGCGGTTTCCTCCCCGCGCGCGAAGTCGCCGCGTTGCGGGGTGGTCGGATCTTCGTCCTCGTCGGTCTGACCTTCGGCGAACGTCCCCTTCTCGGTCTCGGCAGGCTCGTGATGCTCCTGTTCCTGACCCTCGGCGAAGTCGCCGTGGCGGTCCTCCTCGGGATCGTGCTCCTCCTCTGCCTGGCCTTCGGCGAAGAACCCTTCGTGCTCGTCCTTGTCCTTGTCCTTGCCCTTCTCGTCTTCGGTCATGTGGGGCACTCCGATCTACTCGACCCAGTCGAACGTTCGGGTGACGGCCTTCTTCCAGTTCGCGTACTCGGAGGCCACCTTGTCCGCGGACATCTGGGGCTTCCACTCCTTGTCCTTGCCCCAGTACTGGCGCAGCTCGTCGGTGTCCTTCCAGAATCCGACCGCCAGGCCGGCGGCGTAGGCGGCGCCGAGCGCGGTGGTCTCGGCGACCTTCGGCCGGATCACGGGGACCTGCAACGAGTCGGCCTGGAACTGCATCAGGACCTCGTTGTAGACCATGCCGCCGTCGACCTTGAGCTCCTTGAGGGTGACGCCGGAGTCGGTTTCCATGGCGTCGAGCACTTCGCGGGTCTGCCACGCGGTGGCTTCGAGGGTGGCGCGGGCGATGTGCCCCTTGTTGACGTAGCGGGTCATCCCCACGATCGCGCCTCGTGCATCGCCTCGCCAATACGGCGCGAACAGGCCCGAGAACGCCGGCACGAAGTAGATGCCACCGTTGTCCTCGACCGTCGCGGCGAGCTCCTCGATCTCCTGGGAGGTGCTGATGATGCCCAGGTTGTCGCGGAGCCACTGGACGAGGGCACCCGCGATGGCGATGGCGCCTTCCAGGCAGTACACCGCAGGCTGATCGCCCAGCTTCCATCCCACGGTGGTGAGCAGCCCCGACTTCGAGTGGACCAGTTCGGTGCCCGTGTTCAGGAGCATGAAGCACCCGGTGCCGTACGTGTTCTTGGCGTCACCGACGTCGTAGGCGGCCTGGCCGAACGTCGCGGCCTGCTGGTCGCCCAGGATGCCGGCGACCGGGATGCCGGCGAGCGTGCCCTTGGCCTCGCCGTAGACGGCCGAGGAGGGCTCGATCGACGGCAGCATGGACCTCGGTACGCCGATCGCGGACAACAGGTCGTCGTCCCAATCGAGGGTCGCGAGGTCCATCAGCATCGTGCGGCTCGCGTTCGAGACGTCGGTGACGTGGCGCCCGCCGTCGATGCCACCGGTGAGGTTCCACACGCACCACGTGTCCATGTTGCCGAACATGAGGTCGCCGGCTTCGGCGCGCGCCCGGGCACCCTCGACGTTGTCGAGGATCCAGCGGACCTTGGTGCCGGAGAAGTACGTCGCCAGCGGCAGACCGGTCTTGGCGCGGAACCGATCCTGACCGCCGTCGGCCGCCAGCGCATCCACGATGTCCTGCTGGCGCGTGTCCTGCCAGACCAGGGCGTTGTAGACGGGCTCACCGGTGTTCCGGTCCCACACCAGGGCGGTCTCGCGCTGGTTCGTGATGCCGACCGCGGCGAGGTCGCTCGCGGCGAGGTTCGCCTTCTTCAACGCGCCGTCGATCACGTCGGTAGCGCGAGCCCAGACCTCCTTCGCGTCGTGTTCGACCCATCCGGGGTTGGGGAAGATCTGCTCGTGCTCCTTCTGGTCGATGCCCACGACACTGCCGCCGTGGTCGAAGATCATGAACCGCGTGCTCGTGGTGCCTTGGTCCAGCGCTCCCACGTAGTCCGCCATGAGGGGCCTCCTTCTCGTCTTCGGCTTCTCTTTCGGCTACATCTTCGGCTTCTGGGTGATCAAGCGTCGCCGGCCCAGACGTCGGCGGCGGTCTTCAACAACAGGTAGGACGAGGTGGCGCCGGGATCCTGATGCCCGGCGCTGCGCTCTCCCAGGTAGCTCGCGCGACCCTTGCGGGCCACCAGCGGGATCGTGTCCTTCATACCCTGTTCGCCGGCTTCGGCCGAGCGCCGGAGCGCCGCGGGCAGCTCCGCTCCGTCGGCGACGGCCGCCGCGAACGCGTCGCGGGCGGGGATCAGGGCATCGAGCATCGTCTTGTCGCCCGCTTCGGCCTTGCCTCGGGCCTGGACCCCCGTGACGGCGGCCTCCAACGCCGCCTGCCAGTCGGGCGCCGTCAGCTCGTCCTTGCCGGCCGTTGCCGCGCCCAGCTGCAGGAACAGCGTGCCGTACAAGGGCCCACCGGCGCCTCCGACCGTGGAGACCAGGGTCATCCCCACGGTCTTGAACATGGCGCCGATGTCTCCGGGAGGGGCCGCATCGAGCTTGCCGATCACGGCCTGCATACCGCGGTCCATGTTGATGCCGTGGTCGGCGTCGCCGATGGCCGAGTCGAGTTCGGTGAGGTAGGCCTTCTGATCGGCGATCACCTCAGCGAAGGTCTTGACCCATCGGACGACGTCTTCGTACGGCACGCTCATCGGCTCCGCCCCCTCCCGAAGGCCGGCTCGTCGTGATGGATGTGGGTCAGGCGCCCCACCGCAGTCCAGCGGTCTTGACCGGGGCGTCCCACAGCTTCGTGTAGTCGTCGTTCAGCTTCAGCAGCGTGATCGAGCAACCGGCCATCTCGAGCGACGTGATGTAGGAGCCGATCAGGTTCCGGGTGATCGTGATGCCACGACCATTCAGGAACTTGTTCAGCTCGTTGTAGACCACGTACAGCTCGATCAAGGGTGTGCCGCCCATGCCGTTGACGAACGCCAGCACGTTGTCACCCTTCGAGAACGGCAGATCATCGACGACGGCGGTAGCCATCAGCTCGACGATCTCGGAGGCGGGCTTCATCTTCATCCGCTCGCGACCGGGCTCGCCGTGGATCCCCACGCCCATCTCGATCTCGTCATCGCCGAGCTCGAACGTGGGGGTGCCTGCGGCGGGGACGGTGCACGACGTCAGCGCCATGCCCATGGAGCGGGCGTTCGCGTTGACCTCGCGGCAGATGTCGGCGACCTCCTTGAGCGGTCGCTGTTCTTCGGCTGCCGCCCCGGCGATCTTCTCCATGAGCACGGTGGCTCCGACGCCGCGGCGTCCGGCCGTGTACAGAGAGTCCTGGACGGCGACGTCGTCGTCGACCACGACCGCCTCGACGTCGGTGCCCTCGGAGCGACACAGCTCGGCCGCCATCTCGAAGTTCATCACGTCGCCCGTGTAGTTCTTGACGATGTGCACGACGCCCGCGCCACCATCGACGGCCTTGGTGGCCGCCTCCATCTGGTCGGGCGTGGGGGAGGTGAAGACCTCACCGGGACATGCAGCGTCGAGCATGCCCTTGCCGACGAACCCGCCGTGCATCGGCTCGTGGCCCGACCCACCGCCGGACAACAGCGCCACCTTGCCCTGAACGGGCGAGTCGGCCCGGGTGATGTAGTAGGGGTCGTAGTGGACCTTGACGAGGTCGCCGTGGGCGGCCTCGATCCCCTGGAGTTCCTCGCGAACGACGTTCGCGGGGTCGTTGATCAACTTCTTCATGCGTTGCCTCGCTTCCGTGCTCGTCACAGGGCCTGCCGCTGCCGACCCTGCGACGAGCGTTCGTGTCTCCGCTTACAGGTCGAAGAGGGCCTTCGCCGCGAAGGCGCCGATCACGCCGCCGACGACCGGACCCACCACTGGGATCCACGAGTAGGCCCAGTCGGATCCGCCTTTTCCGGGGATCGGCAGGATCGCGTGCATGATCCGGGGACCCAGGTCACGAGCGGGGTTGATCGCGTAGCCCGTCGGTCCGCCGAGCGCCATCCCGATGCCCAACACGAGGAGTGCGACGAAGAACGCGCCGAGCGTTGCGAACGCCGACGTCTTGCCGATGGCGAGGACGCCGAGCACCAGCAGGAACGTGCCGATGATCTCGGTGATGAGGTTCGCAGCGGTGTTCCTGATGGCAGGACCGGTCGAGAAGACCGCGAGCTTCAGGCCGGGATCCTCCGTTTCGCCCCAGTGGACGAGGTAGGCGAGCCACACGAGGGTCGCACCGATGAACGCGCCGAGGAACTGGCCAGCGATCAAGGTGGGAACATCGCCCCATTCGACGCCGAGGTCGGCGGCCGCGAGACCGATCGTGACGGCGGGGTTGATGTGGCCGACGCCGTCGGTGACGGCGATGCTGGCCAGGACGCCGACCAACACGGCCATCGCCCATGCCCACGTGATCACGACCCATCCGCTGTTCTGAGCCTTCGATTTGTTGAGCAGCACACCGGCAACCACGCCGTCACCGATCAACACCAAGACGGCCGTGCCGACCACCTCTCCGAGGAACATCTGGGTGACCACCCCCTCCTGTTTCGCGCCCCCGGTGATCGAGGGCAGCTGTCGGGCGATAGCCAAAAACGTTCAGCCTTGGAAGTCAATAGTGCGATAGGACCGAAAGCATCTTGACGTTGCCATGTCTTGTTCGGCATAGTCGAACACGACGGTGGTGAACAGGCGAGGAGTTGACACGGAGATGGGTCGGTCGGATGGTGCAACTGGTGAGTGACGGTCCGTCGACGACGCATGCGGCGCTGGACGGAGCCACCGTGCGGCGGTGGATCCGCGAGAGCGCCGATGTCTTCTCTTCGCAGCGTGACTACCTCACGCAGCTCGACGCGGCGATCGGCGATGCCGACCACGGCATCAACATGGATCGAGGCTTCTCAGCGGCGGTCGTCGATCTCGATGCGGTGGACGGGTCCGCGCCGGGCGAGCTGTTGACGCGCGTCGGCTCGACCCTGGTCTACCGCGTGGGTGGTGCCGCCGGGCCGCTCTTCGGTGGATGCTTCCGCCAGGTGGGGAGTGCGCTCGGCACCACCGAGACCTTCGACGCCGAAGACCTGCTGAAGGCGCTCCGAGCGGGCCTTGACGCGATCCAAGGCCTGGGTGCCGCGGTCGAGGGCGACAAGACGATCGTGGATGCGTTCGTGCCAGCCCTGCAGGCGTTCGAACGAGACCTGCGCGCGGGACGCGACGTCGGGCATGCGTCCCACCGTGCGGCGGAGGCCGCGAAGGAAGGGTCGCGCGAAACGATCCCGATGCAGGCGAGGAAGGGCCGTGCCTCCTACCTGGGGCCTCGGAGCGTGGGACATCAGGATCCAGGTGCCACCTCCACGGCGCTGCTCTTCGCCGCGTTGGCCAAGGTGGTCGGAGACCAGTCGTGACCGCCACCGGTGAGCGGCGGGGAACGATCCAGTCGGTCGACCGTGCCGCGCGCATCCTGAAGGCGCTCGGCTCGGGATCCTCGAGACTCGGCGTCACCGAGGTCGCCGATCGGCTCGGCTTGGCGAAGGGAACCGTCTACGGCCTCCTTCGAACCCTCGAAGCCCAGGAGCTGGTGGAACAGGACCCCGAGTCGGGGAAGTACCGGCTCGGGCCGGCGATGCTCCAGCTGGGCAACGCCTTCCTGGACAATCACGAGCTCCGCGGCCGGTCGCTGCTCTGGGCTGACTCCCTGGCGTCGCGGGTGGGCGAAGCCGTGCGCGTGGGCGTGCTGCACGGGCCGAACGTCCTGATCGTCCATCACGTGTTCCGGCCGGACAACTCCGTGCAGATCCTGGAGGTGGGCGCGTCGATCCCGTGGCACGCGTGCGCGCTCGGCAAGGCGATCGTCGCCTACCTCGGCGAGGAGGAGCGGGCGGCCCTGGTGCGCCACGACCTGGCGCCGCTCACCGGGCGGACGGTCGTGGATCCCGAGCGGCTGCATCTGGCGCTCACCACGGTGGTGCACGACGGTCTGGCGCTGGAGGACCAGGAAGCCATCGTGGGGGAAGCGGAGATCGCCGCCGCGGTGTTCGATCACCGCGGGTACCCCGCGGGTGCCGTGGGTGTGGTGGGTCCGGTCGAACGGCTCGTCCCCGAAGGCAAGGCGTCGGCAGCGTTGTCGGTCGCCGTCCGCGAAACCGCCCGTGGGTTGTCCCGTGACATGGGCGCCGGCCGCGTGGCCGCGCGCGGCTGAGTCCGCCGGGCGCGGTCATCATCGCGGGTCCCCACCGCATAGGCTTGCGCTCATGACCGAGCCGTCGCCGTTCGTGATCGTCGATGACTACGAGCCGGTGGCCCGCGCCGCGCTTCCTCCCGACGTGTGGGGATACTTCGCGGGCGGGGCCG
>Ga0190274_10000312_pt1 | contig 30386 bp, 23 predicted proteins | sample Popmic531T_FD_133002 | JGI IMG/M metagenome (GOLD analysis project Ga0190274, IMG submission 133002) | Populus adjacent soil microbial communities from riparian zone of Yellowstone River, Montana, USA - 531 T | ecosystem: Environmental > Terrestrial > Soil > Riparian zone | place: USA: Montana... | reverse complement strand
GCCGTTGACGAGCTTGCGCAGGCTCAACTTGTTGGAGTTGCGCAGCGTCATGTAATAGTAGTTTCGATCATCGGTGTACCGCGCGATCAGGCCGACCCATCTTTCCTGCGCGGCGGTACCCGCTGCGAAAGCCGTGGGCCGTACGCGAAACGAAACCACCTGATCGTCGGTCGGCGTACCAATGAGGGCGCGCGCATCGCCCGCCACGGAGTTCTGCGCGAAGGCATTGTTGGCGATGCTCCACTGGCCAGTGCCGGTCTGGATCCAGTCGCCACGGTTAGATGTTCCCGTGAAATCGTCCGCGAAGATCGTCGCGCGTGGCGTCGGAGTGACCGTCACGTTGTCGTAGTCGGCGGCGGCTCCGTACATGACCAGTGCGGCGCTGCCTGCCACTTGAGCCGCGGTGTCCTCGGCCGTCAGCACCAATGCGCCATTCAGATACACACGCTGGCTCGTGCCAACGGACTCCAGCCGCAGCCGATAGGTGCGATTGAGCTGCACCACAGTGGGCGCCGAAGCCAGCGTGGTGAACGCGCCGTTCGACATACGCGTCAGCTGCACGGTCCCGGAATTGCGCAGCCCAGGCCACCAGGCGTATCGGCGGTCGCCGTGGACTACAAACCGGAACGACGGCGAGGAAAGCCAGTGAGGAAGACCTGCATTCCGAACGGCTCGACAGAGCCGGCGAGAGCGGTCAGAAACCGCCGGAGAAGCACTAGCTGCCTGGCCGTGACTTCTGTGCGGCTATAGATAGATGTGGCGAACGCAGCCCTTAATCCCTGAAAGCTGAGCGACGTGGTGCATCGGCGCGATCTCGCTTGCAGCCCTTCGCGCGGGGATCGACAAATATCCGCACCAGCCTGTGTCCGGTCAGGTCGATTTTTTCCGTTTCAATGGATGGACACTCATCGTCATCGATGTGTGTCTGTCTCACCCTGAACCGACATAAGGAGTTTGTCATGAACATCACCAAGCACATCGCTCCCCTCGCAATCGCGATGGCAGCCGTTTTTCCAGCCGTGTCTCGAGCCGACGTTCCAGTGGTCGATGGCACGGGCCGACCAGCGAAAGTTGTTTGTAAAGTCCTTCCGAATGGCAATGAGGTCAAAGCCTGGCACATGGACAAGATCATCTTCCTGATCGTCGGCCCATTGACGGCACTCAATGCGGCTGACCAGATGGCCTTGAACCTCGTGCCCCAGCAAACGACGCTGGATATCAAGGTGCTCGATGATCCGCGGACTGTGGCCGACGTGAAAGGCAAGGTGCTGACCTTCCTCGGCGCGGCGGATACCGCTGTCAATCGCGGTGCGATCAAGATTGATGACGTCGACTACGCGGTCGTTTGCCCGAATCCGGATGGGGCAGGCGGGGCCTGATTGCTGCAGGCGCCGAGGGGCCAGTCGCTGCTCTCCAGACAGCGACTGGCCTGATATTCTTCCGCTGCACATCAGCGACGCAACGACTGCTGCGCGGGCGGAACGGGTCGGTGACGACTTATGCCCTGTGCTCTTTGCGGCAGACTTCTAACTACGATCCTTCATATCTATGCGCTTGCGACAAGCCCTGCTGACCGCCGTCACACTCGTTTCGGCTTTGCTATGTAATTGCGCGCAGGCGCAGTGGCGAGTGGCGAAGTTCAACGCCGAGGTTGTTCACAGTTATCCCCATGATGTGGATGCCTTCACCCAGGGATTGTTTTTTCTGAACGATTTTCTCTACGAAAGCACCGGGCTGGAGGGTCGTTCCTCTCTCCGAAAAGTGAAGCTGGAAACGGGCGCGGTGCTGCAAAAACATGTTGTTGAAGCGAACTACTTCGCTGAAGGCATCGTCAACTGGAAGTCGGAAATCGTCGGCCTGACTTACAAGAGTCAGACTGGATTCATCTACGACCTCGAAACGTTCAAGGTGAGGCGCCGATTCACCTATGTCGGCGAAGGGTGGGGACTGACGCAGGACGGCAGACACATCATCATGAGCGATGGCACCGAATACCTTCGCTTCCTGGATCCCCGCGATCTCAGGGAGACTGCTCGATTGAAGGTTACCTATGAGGGAAAGCCCCTCAACAACATCAACGAGCTCGAATGGGTCGACGGCGAGATCTTCGCCAATGTCTGGCTAACCAACGACATAGTTCGCATCAATCCGAAAACAGGCGCTGTCGTTGGACTGATCGATCTCACGTCGCTAAACCAGTTGTCAGGGAGATCCAGCGATCCGAATGACACGCTCAATGGGATCGCCTATGACTCGGCCAGGAAGCGTCTCTTTGTGACCGGCAAGAGATGGAAGCGCTTATTTGAGATCAGCTTGATACCAATCGATCATCCATAGCGATGAGCACAACGCGGCGCGATCCCGCTCATTGACTTCAACACATCTACGCGTCAAACCTGTCGTCGGCACATCGTGTGAATGTTTCGCTTGGTCGGCGAACTTGAACTCGACGCAACTTCGGCCGTCACACTACTGTTGGTCGTCGAAGACGCCCAAACATGGACCTCGTCATCATCGAAATCGACTGAAGGGAGAGATCATCGTGACAATCAGTTTTCGCAATCGATCGGCCGCGACGCTCGCGGTCGCTATTTGTTTCGCAGCGTCAGCGGTGGCGGTGGCCGCCAAGCCTCCCGTCGTTTCCAAGGCTGTCGCCGCCGCGGTCGCCGATCCCGCGCGGCCGCAAGCGGACCGCGATCGCGACGCCGACCGCAAGCCCGCGGAATGCATCGCCTTCGCGGGACTCAAGCCGGGACAGCGCATCGCAGACCTGCTGCCGGGCGGCGGCTATTTCACACGCATCTTCAGCGGCGTCGTGGGTCCGAAGGGCCAGGTGTTCGCTATTGCGCCGCCCAAGCGTCCGGATGCGCCGGCGGACCGGCCGGAACCCGCGGCAGCCGTGCGCGCCATCGCTGCTGACGCCCACTACCAGAACGTGAACGTGTCCGTCGAAAAAGTCGCGGAGCTGAAGCTCCCGGAGAAGCTCGACATGGTCTGGACGTCGCAGAACTATCACGACGTGCACAATGTGCAGAACATTGACGTTGGAGCGTTCAACAAGGCGGTGTTCGAGAGCCTGAAACCAGGCGGCATCTACATCGTCATCGACCATGCCGCCGAGAAGGGGACGGGTTTCGCCGTCACTTCGACCTTGCATCGGAGTGATCCCGACGCCGTGAAGACGGAAGTGATGGCGGCGGGCTTCGAGTACGTCGGCTCGAGCGACGTCATCGCCAGTCCGGCCGACGACCACAAGACGGCCGTCTTCGAAAAGAGTCTGCACGACAAGACGGACCGCTACGTCCTGAAATTCCGCAAACCGAAGTGATTGCGCGCTGACAACCCCCGGAGGAAATCCGGCAGCTCACTGCGGCGGAAGCATGACCTCCGCCGCAGTGAACCAACATCAGGCTCGATCAAGATCAGATATCAGAATCCGATTGCTCCATTGCAATGCAGCCATTCGCTATGGCCATTCCCACCGCCGCAGGCGCCGCTCTGATACACCCCAGTGTTGTAAGTCTGGTTCTCAGCCTGCCTGGTCGTGCCGCCTGCAATGATGTAATCCACTTGCACGTCACGCCCTGAAGCATCATTGGTGAACTTGACCAGGATGTTGCTGGTTGCGGAGTTATTCACGGTGTAGTTCTGGTAGCTGTTAGTCAGTGTCCAGGTTGCAACCGTCGAATTACTGACTAAAAGCTGGATCTGTTCCCCGCCCGCAACGCCACGAGCGCGTACGGTAATCGTGCCCGAACCACCGCCGCTCGAACTGCTCGAACTCGAGGAGCCACCCCCGGAAGGTGCCACTGCTCGACCAGTAGTTGGATCAATGCGGCCCGGACACAGGTTCCTTGCGACGAGATTGGCGGCGATCTGCGCAATGGCGTTGTTGGTATTTGCGTAACCGTCATGCATCAGGATGACTTGGCCGTTTTGCAATTGATTGTTGGCGCTGACGATGGCAGCGGTGCTGGCACCATTCCAATCTCCGGAGTCAACATCCCAGGTCATCGCAAAAAGACCCAGCGATTGGGCGGCCTGACGAATCGTGGTGTTCAACTCTCCATAGGGCGCACGATACAACGTAGGCTTCGGCGCGCCTGCGTTCTGGATTGCCTGATTGGCCAGGCTCAGTTCACTGACGACTTGCTGAGAGCTGAAGCCGCTCATGTGTGGATGCGTATTGCTGTGGTTCTGAACTTCTCCAACGGTCAGTTCCTGCGAAATCAGCGATGGATTGCTGGATACACGTTGGCCCCAGTTGAACCACGTTACTGGCGTCAGGCTGTTCTGCCTCAGCAAATTGACGAGAGCAGAGGTGTTGGAGGTCGGGCCGTCGTCAAAGGTGATTCCGACATATCCGTTACAGGCAGCTGTGGACATCGTTGAATGCAGAGCGAACGCTCCGACGAGCGCAGTAGTGGCAAGTCTTCTGCCGCGTAGCCGAAATAGAGGCGATAAATCTTCCATGTTTCCCCCTCGCATATTTAAAAAAATGGACAGCGTGCTTCCTAAATTCAGCTTCGCTGTCCGCTATTTGCCGGGATCAGACGCACTGGGAGCATTTTTTGTTAGCGCTACCAGTTCGGCCTGCACGCTAGCATGGAAATCTTCGTGGTCAAGCAGGGGAAATCACCTATTGATTTGATTGATGTCAGATCAAGCGCTGCTCAAGGATTTGCGATGGGCGGCAATTCAGCCTCGATGTCGGAACGCGAATAACTCGTTCGCGCATTCGAACTCAGGTTTCTCAAACTACTCAAGACATCGCCAGCCAAACTACTTACCGACGGATCCGGATCATTGAGCAGCGACTCGGCCAGATTGACATGCCGCTGATTGCCGGTGTCCCGCAATGCAAATAGCGCTGCCAATCTCACCGTGGTATCGGGATCTTGCAAGGCGGGCGCAATCGCATCGACTGCATGTGTGCTATGCGTTTTTCCCAGTTGACCGAGTGCTCCGAGACGATCTCCAGGTTGCGCGCTCTTCAGTCTTGCTTGCGCTTCGGCGATATGGCTGTTCAGCAAGACATCATTGCCTCGCTGTGACATCACCTGCGCAATTACCCTTTTCAGATCTGGATTGGTTTGACTGACATAAATGGCTTGCAGCGAATAATCAGGAAGGGCTTGTTGATCACGGGCCTTGTCAAAAATGAATCTGCTGGCAATTGCGGCTTCTTCTTCGCTGGCGCCATCAGATAACAGTTCCTGGAGCTTTTCTGCAGAAGAGCGTGGGTCGGCATCAGAAACATTTTCCAGATCTCTCAGGATCTGAAGGCTGCCTGTTGCGCTGCCTGAACCCGCTTGCTCGCCGCCAGTCTTTTCACGAACGCCGTTCGCACTTGTCTCCTTTTCTTGCGGCCTGGAAATTGCACTTTCCTGATCGCGTGAATGTGAACGAATATGTTTCAGCTCGCCTTCTTTTACTTCCAATGACGATTGCAAAGTGCGGATCGTGACCTTCATGGATTGAATTGTCTGATTCTGGTTCATCTGATTGATGACGAAATAGGCGATGATGCAAGAGACCGCAATGACGACCAGTGCCGGAAGAAGATATTGTTTGGAACTTGCGCCTGACCCAGACATCATCGACCTCGTATTTCAAAAAGACGATCGCTCGACAAGTTTGCTAGCCATCCAGCGGTCCGGTTCGGGGGGCCGACCACGGCCAGGCGTAGTACGGCCTGCATGAATAGTTTCGATTCCAACTTCGTTTTCAACAGGGAGGACATCACCATGCCGCAAGCACCGAGTTCGGAATTCTGGCGTGACATCAAGCCGATCGACAAGGTATTCAGACCATATGCAATGCCGGAGGTGTATCACTCGAAAGTCGCAGAGGGTGATGAAAGATATTTCGTGCCGTTGAGCGAAACAGTCAGCTCGAAGCCGTTGTGGATCTCGCCCCAACGTAACATGTGGGCCGACGTACTCATGTCCAAGGGCGCAGGGCTGGTCAACCGTCACTACCATCCTCACCAGATTTTCGCGTACACGATCTCCGGCAAGTGGGGTTATCTCGAGCACAGCTGGACGGCAACGGCTGGAGATTTCGTCTATGAAGCTCCGGGCGAAAGCCACACGTTGGTGGCCTACGAGAGCGGCGAGCCGATGCGAGTCTTCTTCGTCGTGCAAGGCCCGTTGGTATGGCTGGACGAGCAGGGCAATGCCGTCAGTCACTACGATGTGTTCGATTACATCGCCGCGGCAAGAGACCATTACGCAAAGGTGGGCATCGGCGCCGACTACGTCGATTCATTGTTCAGATAACAGCCGATTCGGCCAAATGGACGCGCATGGACGGTTCCATCATTGCCATCAAGGCTCGACCACGACGAACCCGCGCCCACGCAGCGCCCCAAGCGGACCATTCACGTCAAACAAGGCGCGGACCGGTACGAGCGCGAAAACAGATGAGTGATCGCGCAGTGCATCCTCCACGGTGCTCACCCAGACTTCATTGACAGCCTCGAGACCGCGCTCGAATTCGCGGCGTGCGCGGTCCGCCTTTTCCGCCGTTTCGGGAGTGCCCAGCTGTTTGAGCAACGAGCCATTCAGCATGAGCGTCCGAAGTAGCTGCTCGCAATCCAGGGTTGGATCGGGCGGCGAAATTTTTCGCAGCACCTCGAGGTCACCGATCGCCCAGGCGTTGGCGTGCGTCTTCATCAACTCGAGATCGTCTGTGAGTCGCGCGAGCGATTTCGCGAAGCACTTGGCGTCCCCCAACTCCGCTTCGCGGAATCGCCCAATGATCTCGCGCGGCTTCTCCACCTGAATGGACATCCTGACTTCCGGCTCCAGAATTGTGACCTTGTGCTTCTTCGCAAGGCGCTGCACTTCCGGCCATACGACGGCCCCAGGCTTGGGCGACGACAACGCTGTCTGGGTCATTGCCTGAGAGCGAAGCTCCGACGCAGCGAACGCTGGACGCAGTTCTTCCACGGAGTTGCCACGACGGAAGATGTATTTCTGCTTGAGTTGTTTCCACTGCTCGTACGCTTCGGGCGTCACCCGATCCTTCAGTTTGACGCCCTTGGGGTTGTCACCCACGGCCATCACCGCCGGCAGCGCAGCCAGCTTGGCGAAAAAGCCCACCTCGATATCTGTCTCGAGCTGAACCCACCGCACGACGACTTGTGATTCGGAGATGCGCGATTCCACCTCGCGTGAACGCCAAGTCATCTTTGCGGGCAGGGGTGCGTGCATGCCGAGAATCCACAGAGTCTTGCCGTCTCGCGTGGCAGACCACAAGGCCGGTCCGGGCTGCTCGCCGGTGACCAGGATTTCCTCGATGACGGGCGCAGGATCCGCGAAAGGAGCCGGCTCCTGAGACTGCGCGCCGCTCGATGCGGCGGCGAGAAGTATCAGGAAGGAAATATAGTCGCGCATCCCGGATTCCTCGTTGTTGGCTGGAAGGCAGGCAGCACTGCATGCCCATACCTTGAACGGAGCCATCGATTTGGAGGTGTCACATGAATACTGTGACACATATGATTGGCGGCCACAAATGCGTGGCCGTCATAGAGGCCGGGCTACTGGCAGCCTCCGGCCAGGACAACGGATTCGCCTGCAATTCGGCCCACCAATCTTTCGAAGCACGAGGTGTCCGGATTTTCCGCTGCGATCCGTTAGCCCTTTCAAGAGGATGGAAACGACATTGGATCGTCGCGATTTCTTTCTCGGACCCGTACGGGTCAATCGGCCGGGGGGTGTTAGTGGCTGAGTTTCAGTTAACCGTTGGAAAAAAGGAGATTCAAATGAACAAGAGAACTACGACACGCGCAACGTTGATCGCAACCGCGGTGATGACGTTGCTGACTACCAGTTTCCATGCTCACGCGATGCCGATTCCCGGCTTGCAGGTAGCGCCAATGAGTTCATGGTTTTTCGAATTGTGGCCCTTGCTGAGAGACAGCTTTCGTTGTTCGCGTTGCCACGACCGAACGACTTGATCTCGTGAAACTGCGGACACCGTGCGCTGAAGGGCGCACGGTGTGCAAAATCTGACTGGCGTGAGCTGGCGTCCGACGGTCGGTGGTGCGGAGGATCTCAATGCAGATGCGCGCGCTTCGCGAGGTCGACTTCGGCAGGAGTAAGAGGGCCCGCGAGAAGCTTCGCTGCGCGTCGCAAAGCGTCGCGGGCTTCCGCATTTCGACCGAGGGACAGTTGGCACCGGCCCAGCCACAATGCGGCTTCTCCGCCCGAGCGATTGTCCGGTTCGAATCCCCGCCAGAATGCATCGGCTCGTGCGAGCAGCGCGAAGGCGTCCATCGGGCGCCCTGCCATGGTTGCGCGAGCCAATGCCACTAGCGCATCCGCGTGCAGCGGTGTCATCTGCGTTTGCATCTTCGTCAGCGAAGCGCGGGCGCGCTCCAGGACTACCACAGCCCCTGCGAAGTCGCCCATCTCGACAAGGGTTGAACCTTGCTCGACGAGAACCTGGGCCCGGGCGACCTCATTGTACGGATCGTCCTTCAGGGCAGCGCGCACCTGCTCGAATAGTTGCAAAGCGTCAACCTGGCGTGACTGTCGTCGACGCAGCATCCCTAGATAGGTGAGGGGCTCGTGTATCAAACGCGGCGGGTCGGCGCGCCGCTCGTCGATCACCCGTCCGAGATTCGCTTCCGCTTCATCGAAGCGACCCAGGTAGATGGACGCCAGCGCGTTACTCGTCCTTGCCGCGAGGAGCGCATTCCGGGCGGCGGCCATCTCACTGATGCGGATGGCTTCCCTTAGAAAGGGCGCCGCCTGGTGCGGACGCCGGGCGGCGAGCAACGCATCGCCCAGAGTTCGCAATCGATTTGCACTGGTAGCGCTGGGCCTCTTTTCATCACTTACCAGGATGCGTACCGCCGTGCGCGCGTTGGCGATCGCATCCTCGGTCTCGCCGTACCCGATTTGAACCTTGGCGAGATGTCCGGAAAAAAAGCCAACCATCATCGCGTCCGGCCCGAAGACCTTGATCGCGTTACTCAGCGACATCTTCATTTCATTGATTGCGGCAGCGGTCTGCCCGACGGCAGCCAGGGCTTCGCCGTATCCCATCTGTGCATCGATGATGTAGGGATGCAGCACGTTATTGTGGTGTATGCGCTGTTTGAGCTCATACACTTTGCGCATGCTCGCCAATGCGAGATCGGACTTTCCCTGCAGACGGAAGATGTCAGCCTGTGTATGGAATGCATCGGCCGCAATCGAACTGTTCGGCGGCAGGACCCGTGTGCCGGTGGCGACGGCGAGCGAAATGGCGTTCTCGGCAACATCGAAATTTCCCTGATCCTGGGCCAGATGCGCCTCCTGGATCTTGGCAATGACGAACTGTTCGCTTTCCGTCCGCCCGCTTTTCTGGAGTATTGCCAGCACGGCTTGCACAAGCTCCTGCGCCTCCCGGGTCTTGCCGAGATACGCCTGCGCCTCGGCCAACAGCAGCTCTCCCTCCAGTATCGCCGTGTCATCGTCGGGAATTGATTGGCGCGCCTCGTGCAGTGATTGCAGCAATGCGCGCTCCGCGGCTTCGTTGTCTTGAAGTGCCAGTGCGCTCTCGCCGATGATTCGTAGCATCTCCACCCGAACTCTGGGATGCGCCGAAAGGTGTTCGTCCATTCGCTGCGTTCCCAATTTCAGCAATTCGATTGCCGTGAGCGGATTGCCACCGTTGAGGTACGGGTCGGCATTGCGGAAGAACGAAGCGATGAAGTCCTTGACCTCCTCCGCCCGGGCTTTTTCGGCGAACGCCACACGGGCTTGCCACGCCGCCACACCTGCGCCGACGAGCACCGCCATGAAAATTGCCACTGCCGAACTCACCGCGAGCTTGTTGCGCGCGATGAACTTGCGCGCGCGATAGCGCCGGCTGTCGGGTTGCGCGAGCACCGGCCGCGCGCTGAGAAAACGTGCGATGTCGTCCGACAAGGCGTGGGCGGTCGCGTATCGGTCGGTCGGCTTCTTCTTGAGAGCCTTGAGGACGACAGAATCCAGATCGCCGCGCAGGACTTTGCGCGCGGGTGACGCGGCCACCTCGCTCGGTGGCTCGGGCTCGAACTGCAGGATCGCATCCTCGAGCGCTCCGCGTGAATCGCGCTGCAGCTTGTAGGGACGCCGTTCGCTGAGCAGCTCGTACAGGATCACGCCGAGAGAATATACGTCGGAAGCGACGGTGAGAGGCGCGCCGAGTATCTGCTCCGGCGACGCATAGTCGGGAGTCAGCACGCGGCCGGACAGATCCGTCAACCGGGTCTCCCTGGCGTGGCCTTCGTCCAGTAGTTTGGCGATGCCAAAATCCAGCAGGCGCACCTGGCCCGCGGCGCTGACCAGGATGTTCGCGGGCTTGAGGTCCCGATGCACCACTAGTTTGCCGTGCGCATAGGCAACCGCCTCGGCGATCTGCATGAACAATCGCAATCGCGACTTCACGTCGAGCTGGCGGTCACGACAATACGAGTCGATGCGGCGGCCTTCGACGTACTCGATAGCCAGATATGGCTGCCCTTCCGCCGTGACGCCGGCGTCGTACAAATGCGCGATGTTTGGATGGGCGAGGGTGGCGAGGATCTCGCGCTCATGGGCCATGCGCTCGGCGAGCCCGGCGCGTTTCCAGGCTCCGTGTGGCAGCTTCAGCGCCACGGGTCGCTTGATCAAGCCGTCGGTGCGCTCCGCCAGCCAGACCACACCCATGCCGCCGCTACCGAGCTCGCGCACCAGACGATAGAGGCCAATCACCTGGCCCGGCTGCTCGGCGTGTGCCGCAGCGGACGCGAGGTCATCCGGCTCCAGCTCGAGCTTTGGCAGAGTGTGGAGAAATTCACCGGTCTCGATCAGGCCGGTACGCGAGAGCAGTTCGCGCAGACGAGGTTTGAGGACGTCGTATTCGGGTGACAAATCTTCGAGCCACTTCGCGAGCTGCAATGGAGGCTGTTCCAGCGCCTCGTCCAGCAGGCGATTCAACGTCGTCCAGGTGCTCGCATCGATTCGGAACTTTTCCACGAAAGTACTCCTTCGGAAAAATGAGCCGGTCGATCGCTAACGGATTCCGGTGAACAATCCGGACAGCAAAACCAAGGCCTATTTGAGCGCGTCAGCCAGCAGCAGCTTGGCCTTCTGCCAGTCGCGGCGCACGGTGCGTTCGTTCACGCCAAGTACGGCGGCGATCTCCAGCTCCGTCATGCCCGCGAAGTAGCGCATCTCGACAACCTGGACCAGGCGGGCGTCGTGTTGCGCCAGTTCTTCCAGCGCCTGGTGGACCTTGAGGATTTCACTCTCGCCAGTCGCGATTCCATTGCCCAGCTCAGAGTTCAGCGTGACGTGAACTGCCGCGCCGCCGCGCCGCTGTGCGACCTTCTCACGCACGAAATCGACGATGACGGAGCGCATCACGTGACTCGCGTAGCGCAGAAAATGCTGACGGTCGTCGATATTCAAGCGACCAGAATTGGCGAAGCGCAGGTAAGCCTCGTGTACCAGAGATGTCGTATCCAGCATGGTATTGCGGCTGCCCTTGCGCAGGCGCGAGCGCGCCAGCCCACGCAGTTCCCCGTATGTCGCGCCGAACACGGAGCGCAAAGCTTCCGCGTCACCGCCCTGCGCGCGGCGAATGAGGTCGGTCAAGGAGTCGGCGTCACTCATCCGGGCGCCACGATATCGTGAGTCGCGATCAAAAAAAGCGTGGTAACCGAAATGCCGCCAGAAGAGGTTGCGCTGCGGCTTGTCGGCGCCCGGCGTACAACCTGACGCACCGCCGCAATCCCTGTGTGGGGTGTCTAGCCAGTGCGTCTAACTCCTTCTCAGGAATCCGTAAGGGTTGGCAAGCCGGTCAGTCACCTGGGCGACTTGACGCGGTAGTCGTCGAGCCGGATCCCGTAGCGATTGATCTTGTCGTAAAAAGTCTTGCGCGGCAGTTTCAGAAATTCCATGGAGCGTTTGGCTGATCCGCTGGCGAAAGCCAATGTCTCGCGAATGAGTTCCGCCTCGTACCGACCCACGCATTCCGCAAGGCCTGCGCCCGAGGCTTCGGTTTCGCCAAAACCCGGGGAGCGAGCGTCCTCGAGATCGAGTGCGTAACGCTGTGCAAACTGTTCCAGCTCGCGCACATTTCCCGGCCAGGCGTATTGCTTCAGGTAGTTGGCTGCCGCAAGCGTGAGTCGTGGCACCGGTACACTCAGCCCGGCACAGGCATTGATGAGAAATCGCTGGAAGAGCATCCGGATGTCTCCCGGCCGATCGGCAAGCGGTGGGACACGGACGGTGACGCCGCTCAATCGGTAAAAAAGATCAGCCCGGAAAGCGCCGTTTTGCACCCGCTGCGACAGATCGATCTTCGTGGTGGCGATGACTCGAATATCCAATGGCCGCGCGGTTTCGGCGCCCAGCGGCCATATTTCACGAGACTCGAGTGCGTGCAATAACTTGGCCTGCTGCGATAACGGCAAACTATCCAGATCGTCGAGCTGCAAAGTGCCGCGATGAGCGCGTTCGATGAGGCCAACGGTGCGCATCTTGCTAGGCACGGCGCCCGCTTTGCTTGAATCTGCGCCGAACAATTCATCGTGGAAAGTCTGCTCGCTGAGCCCAGCACAGGTGATCTGGATAAATGGCCGGCTCTTGCGCGGGCTCAGTTTGTGTATGGCGCGTGCTACGTTGCCCTTGCCGACCCCGGTATCGCCGACGACCAGTACATCGACTCCCGCGCTTGCAACACGCGCCACCATTTGGCGAAGTTGCATCATGACCGGCGTATCTCCGAGCAGCAGGCTCTTGATCGGGTCCGGCTCCGCCTGAACCTGGCGCAGCCGTCGGTTCTCCAAAACCAGTTCGCGCTTTTCGACTGCGCGACGCAGTGACGCCAGCACTTCACCGATAGCAAACGGCTTGGTGATGAAATCATAGGCGCCATCTTTGAGAGCCTGCACTGCCATCTGCACGTCGCCATGGCCCGTCATGAGGATCACCGGGATTTCGGCGTCGATTTCCCGAATGCGTTTGAATACGGCAAGACCATCCATCTGCGGCATTCGTACATCGGTGATGACTGCGCCTGCAAATTCCACGGAGATCCGCCGGAGAGCTTCCGCTCCACTCGAAAATGCCTGAACCGAGAATTTGGCGAGCTCGAGGGACTGCGTGTGTGCCGCGAGCAGGTCCTTGTCGTCGTCAATGTAAATGACCGCAGGGGCAGCGCTGGATTGTTCAGGCATTCGTCACCTTCCGCAGTCTGATATTGAACCGCGCTCCCGCGGACGAAGTTTCCGCCCACAACTCCCCGCCAAAGTCGCGAACGATGTCGTGGGCGATCACGAGCCCCAGCCCGAGGCCCTGCAGTTTTGTCGTTACGAATGGGGTAAATATTTTCGCGAATACTTCTGGCGCCAGACCTGGGCCGTTGTCGATGATCGAAAGCACTACCCAGTGGCCTTCGTCACGCAACGCGATGTGCACCACGGGTGACTGGTGGTCCTTCAGCGCCTCAAACGCGTTCTGCAACAGATTCACGATGACTTGCTCGAGCCGTATTCGCCCTGCCAGCACTCGGAGGTCGCTGTCGATGGGATCTCGCACCATTGCAACCGAGTTTTGACGCAGCCGGCTGTTGTTGAGCAGCAATGACGAGTCGACGGTTTCCTTGAGAGAAATTGGCTGGGTCTCAGGCATGGCTTTGCGGGAGAAAGCACGCAATTCGCCGGTGATGTGGCCGATCCGATCGCTCATGCGGACGATGTTGGCCATATTGTTGGACACCAATTCGGGCGAACCCTCGTGCGCCAGCGTGTCGTGAACCTGAATCGCGTTCTCCGCGAGCACCCGGATCGTTGCGAGCGGCTGATTTATTTCATGTGCCACACCCGCGATGATCTGGCCAAGCGAGGCGAGCTTGTTAGCCTGCACGAGATCCGCTTGCAAATTGTTGAGTCGACGTTCCGCTTCGCGCCTATCGGTGATTTCTCGTGAGAGCTGTTCATTGGCGTGGCGCAACTCCTGGGTTCGCGTGGCCACATCCAATTCGAGTTGCTGGCGATATTGAACTTCAGCAACCAGTCGTTCGCTTCTACGCCGTCGCCGGCGCCACCACCATGCCGCGAGAAAGACGAGGAGAATCTGCAAGAGCAGCGTAGTCGCCAGGGCAGATCGACCGGCTTTTTGCGCGGGCTCCAGCGAGCTGATCAGATGCAGGCGCCAGCCCTCCACCGGGGCGGCATGACTGGTGAGGAACTCGTTGCTTGCCGGCCTTCTAGCTAGATCGAAACGCCAGTCAGGCCGTTGGGTGAGCAGGATCATGCCGTTTGCGCCCGTGACAAAGGTCTCGTCTGGCGTCTTGGCCCAGGTGGCCTCCAACTCGTCGAACTCAACCTTGAGCACGACCACACCGATGTGTCTTCCAGCAACCGCAATGCTTCGCGCCAGATAAAGTCCGGGTTTTCGACTCACGGTACCGAGCGCAAACTGTTCGGCGTAACCCGCGCTCATTGCAGTCTGGAAATACTCTCGAAAACTATAGTTGCTGCCGATGAAAGAGGTGGGGAGTGCCCAATTCGAAGATGCCACCGCCACGCCCTGGTCGTTGAGGACGTAAATCGCCGCGGTTTCCGTTTGAGCACCTGGCCTTTTGGTCTGCGCCGTCAGTTTCTCGAGCTTGAGCGAGATCGAGTGAAAGTGATCCTTGTCCGGCATCGCGAACGCAGCAGTGACCGAACTGTCATCAGCGAGAATCATTGGAATGGATCGCTGCCGTTCCAGCTCTGACTGCAGCACGAGCACTCGCAGCTGGCCGCTGATGCGGGCTTCTTCATGCAACTGCTGAGCAGTCCGGTCGTAGACTATTTTGTGAGCTTCAAAGAGCGTCGCGGCGGCGAACAAGAGCGTTCCCGCGATCACCGAAAATCTCCACCAGCGCCATTTCATGTTTGCCTCGAGTTCCGCATTTGGCGCGTGAGATTGCGGCGGCGCAAGATCAATATGTGTGAAAACCCGCACATAGGCTGAATCCCTGTGTCACATGACGCACACTTCATTCTCGTGGTTAACGCTAATAATCTATTAAATCAATCGGTTGAAAATAGTCACGGCGTGCATTGAGGGAAAGGTCTCGCAGCCCGAAGAATGAGTGCTCAAGCGGCAACGCTCCAGGTTGCCGTCGAGGGGATCGAGGTCTTGTCCAGATTTCTATATCTGCAGGTGATTGTTGCGATCGTGGCCGGAGCCGTGCTGGGCCACTTCGCGCCTGAATTCGCCATCGAATTGAAGCCGCTCGGTGATGGCTTCATCGCCCTCGTGAAAATGGTCATTCCGCCGGTCGTGTTTCTCACGATCGTTACCGGCATTGCCAATATGGGCGGCCTCGGAAAGCTCGCGAGCGTTGCCGCCAAGACGTTCGGATACTTCTTCTTCTTCTCCACGCTCGCGCTGATCGTCGGAATGCTCGCGGCAAATATCCTCGAGCCCGGCGCGGGCATGAACATCGATCCATCGACACTGAGCACCGATGCGGTCAAAGACTATGTAACGAAAGCCGACGACATGACCGTCGTCGACTTCCTGCTGGAGGTCATTCCGGTCTCGATGATCGGCGCGTTTGCCCAGGGAAATCTGCTGCAAGTCCTGCTCATTGCAATCTTGTTTGGCTTAAGTTTTTCGTTGGTGGGTGACAAGGGCCAGCCCGTGCTCGCCGTGTTCACATCACTTTCGCACGTTGTTTTCCGCATCGTCGATCTGCTGATGCGGCTTGCGCCCATTGGCGCCTTCGGCGCGATGGCTTTCACCATCGGCAAGTTCGGAACTTCCTCGATCGTCAATCTTGCTGCGCTGGTTGTCGTGTTCTACGCCACTTCGCTGGCCTTCATCGTCGTGGTCCTGGGATCCGTGTGCGCCTTCAGTGGGGTCTCGCTCTTTCGTCTGCTTCGCTACATCAAGAGTGAAATTCTGCTGGTGATCGGTACGTCGTCGTCCGAGTCAGCGCTGCCAAGCCTCATGGACAAGCTCGAGCGCGCCGGCTGCCGCCGATCGGTGGTGGGGCTCGTCGTTCCCACAGGCTATTCGTTCAATCTCGACGGCACCAACATTTACATGTCGCTGGCAGCGCTGTTCATCGCCCAGGCGACGAATACCGAGCTGTCGATAGATCAGCAATTGTTGCTCCTGGGGGTGGCCATGTTGTCCTCCAAGGGCGCAGCCGGTGTGACCGGTTCCGGCTTCATCACGCTGGCCGCGACGCTGTCAGTCGTCCCCACAGTACCGCTCGCAGGCATTGCCATCGTGCTCGGCGTCGATCGCTTCATGTCCGAATGCCGCGCGGTCACCAATTTCATCGGCAACGCAGTGGCAGCGATTGCGATCTGCCGCTGGGAGAGGGCCGTCGATACAGCCCAGCTGCAGGCTGTGCTCGCGGGTCATGCACACAGCGCAGAAAAGATGCCTTTGCAGGCACAGGGACCATCTCAGGTCAGGGGCGAATCGGGAGCGTCCTGACAACTTTTCGTTTTGGGGAGGAACATATGAAAAAAATCACTCATCTCTCACTGTTCGCCACGCTTGCCGCGGTGGGTTTGCCCAGCGCAGCGACGGCCCAGGCCAAGGAAGGCGCGGCCGAGTCCAGAGCCACCGAAGTACTCGAAGAAGTGGTGGTCATTGGCTCACGCATCGCCGGTGCCAAGACCACCGAGGCTTTGCCGACCAGTGTCATCAGCATGGAGCAGATCGCGGCAACGGGCGCCGTGGATGGCGATGACCTTCTGCGGTCGATTCCGGAAATGGGGGACGTGTTTTTCAATCCGAGCAATCAGCCGCAGACCAGCAATACCGCTCGCGGCGACATCTCATCGATTGACCTGCGTGGCGCGGGCATTGGCAATACGCTGGTGCTTCTCAACGGCCGTCGCCTGGTTGCCCATCCCACCTCGAACGGCAACAACACGGTGCCGCTCCTGAGCTACAACTCGTCGGCCATTCCTGCGGCCGGACTTTCGCGAGTTGAAATCCTGCGTGATGGTGCGGCCGCTTTGTATGGCTCGGACGCAGTGGCGGGTGTGGTGAATACGGTCATGCGCTCCAATTTCGAGGGCATGACGGTCGACTACCAGTACGGAATTGCCGAAGGCACGCAGCGGCAGGAGCATGGAGCGAACATCTTCGCGGGCGTGAACTTTGGCGACGGTCGCGGAAATGTCTCGGCTTCTCTCAATCTACTGCAGCGCACGCGCCAACTGCCGGGCGACATGCCCTTCACCGAGTCGCAGGACAAGCGCTATCTATTTGCGGATACGCGCTGGTCTACCAGCGCCGCACCCGACGGTCGGGGCAATCAGAGTTCCTGGATCAACGGCACCGTGATTGGCAATACGGGCGCCGTACGGCAGGGAACGACTGCGCTCACCACGGCCGCGGGCGCCTTTCACATTCAACCGAACACCATCACCGGTTGCGTCGCGCAACTGCAGAATGGCCTTTGCGAAGGAACGGCCGGCAACAACCAGGGCAACACGGCGCCCGGAAACATCCTGCGCTACGACAGTTTCGCGAACGACTACATCACGATTTCTCCGGCCATCGACCGCGAGAATCTGTTCGTGAACGCGCACTGGAACCTGACGGACGAGACCTCGCTCTACGGTGAAGTGGCGGTGTACCACGCGCAATCGCACGGTACGACCACGCAGCCCACGTCGCTGGTGGCCGTGGGCGTTCCGGCTTCCAACTACTGGAATCCGTTCGGCCCGGTCACGTTCGCCGATGGCACACCGAATCCCAACCGGTTGCCAAACCTCACCAATGTGCCGGCAACAGGCCGCGCGGTGACGTTCACCAACTATCGGTTCAACGATTTCGGTGAAGACAATATCGACGTCGAGAACTACCAGTATCGATATCTCCTGGGCCTCAAGGGCAGCCAGTGGGGTTTCGACTGGGACAGCGCGCTGGTTTATTCCTACGCGACTGCCGACGATATTTCCGAAGGTGTGGATTCGAATGTTCTGTATCAGAAGCTCGCCCTTTCCACGCCCGATGCCTACAACCCGTTCAACGGCAGTTGCCTGGATGGTTCTGGCGGTGGTGATTGCACGCCGAGCTCACAGCAGACGCTCGACGACATCCGCATCAAGTTGCGACGTTTTTCAAAGACCGGCCTCACGATGGTGGATCTCAAGGCGTCGAAAGGCGATCTCTTCGGACTGCCCGGCGGCGACGTAGGCATAGCATTCGGTCTCGAAGGCCGTCGCGAAACGCAACAGGACGATCGTGATCCGCATGTGAATGGCTCCATGCCATTCTTTGACGCGGTGACCGGACTCACGCAGCCATCCAGTGCCACGGGCGTCAATACGACACCTAGCACCAACGATTCTCGTGACGTGTACTCCGCGTACCTCGAGTTTGCGGTGCCCGTCGTGTCTGAATCGATGAACATCCCGCTGGTGCAGGCAATCAATGTGCAGCTCGCCGGACGCTACGAGCACTACAGTGATTTCGGCGACGTCTCGAAGCCCAAGGTCGCCCTTGCCTGGGATGTGATCGACAGCGTGCGGTTGCGTGCTTCCTGGCAACAAGGCTTCCGCGCTCCCAATCTCGAGACCACTGCTGACTACTCGTACGGCCGTGCTGCGGCAGTGACCGATTGGATCCGTTGCGAAGCGGATGTGCGAGCAGGCCGTCTCGCGAACTTCAATGCCTGCGCCCGCGGCATCGGTGTGCGCTATTTCGTCGCCGGCAATCCGGAGCTGGGACCGGAAACCAGCGAAAGCACCAATGTCGGCCTGGTGTTCATGCCGACCTTCCTGCCCGATGCGATGGGAACACTGGTGATTACCGCGGATCGCTGGACTCTGGACCAGATCGGCGGTGTCGGCGTCTACGGAGTGAACAATCAGTCCATTCTCGACTACGCCGCGCGTGTGCAGGGCAGTTTCAATTCCGAGGTGGTGCGTGCGGCACCCAATGCTGATGACATCGCCCTGTTTGCCGGCACCGGAATTGATCCGGTGGGTGTCATCATCGACATCAATGATGAGTTCCTCAATCTCGCGCCGCAGGAATTGAGTGGCTGGGATTTTGGTGTCACCTGGGAAAAGGGCACTGAGAAAGCCGGACAATTCGGCGTGAATCTCAGCATGACTTACATGGACAAGTTCGAGACCACGGCGCTCGATGGTGTTGACGAACTGTTCGTTGCTCGCGATGAAGGAATCATCAACGCAGCTACACCGCTCGATGATGGTGGAAACCGCCTGCGCCAAGGTGGGCGTCCTGAGTACAAGGGGTCCGCGACTCTCACCTGGTCGCTGCGTGGACTGTCCATCGGCTTGAGTGGCAACTACGTGGGGTCCATCCTCGATACGGCGCTGCTCGCGAATGATGGAGAGGCGTGGCGTGTCGACGACGCGGTATTCATGAACGCTTACGGCCAATACATGTTCGACGTGCGCGGCCTCGAGAATGTGAAGCTCAGGATCGGCGCTCGCAACGTGCTCGACAAGATGCCACCGCTGTCGCAGGGTGGTTACAACGCGGGTCTTTACCAGCCCTATGGCCGCTATCTGTATGGAAGCGTCGGAATCTCTTTCTAGTAGATGGTCGGTGTTTCCCCTGTTTGACACCGATCGGTCGCCCGGACTGACCTCCGGGCGGCCTTTTTCGCAGCTGTTGCGTGCCGTGCCACTCTGTGCGGCGCTGGTCCTTCCGTGCACCGCCATTGCCAATCCAGCGGATCCGCCTGGACGTCCGGAGCCGCAAACATGTCCGCAGCCGGAATTGCCCACGGACTCTCGCTGCTATTCAGGACGCGATGCCAATGGCTCGTGGTACTGGATTGCCATTCCCGCAAAATGGACGGGGACACTCGTCGTGCACAGTCATGGTGGTCCGAGTCTCGAGACGCCGAAGCAGGATTCACCGCTGGCTGATTTAAAGCGATTCTCGGTGGTGCTGCGTGAAGGTCACGCGTGGGTGGGATCCAGCTATCGAAAGCCAGGCTTCGGCGTCACCAGCGCTGCCGAGGACACCGACGAAGCGCGGCGCATTTTCTGGCAGTTTTTTGGAAAGCCGGCAAGGACGCTGCTGCATGGACAATCCTGGGGCGCCGGTGTTGCCGTGAAAACCGCTGAAATTCATCCAGGAACATACGACGGAATCGTCCTGACCAGCGGTGTGCTGGGCGGAGGAACCGGGTCTTACGATTTTCGCGCGGATCTTCGCGCTGTCTATCAGTTCTATTGCGGGAATCATCCCTCCGCCGGGGATCTTCCCTATCTACTCTGGCAGGGCCTGGCGGCCAGGAGCGTGATGACGGTCCGCCAGCTCACCGGGCGGATCAGCGAGTGCACCGGGATCGATGTGCCGGCCGGGCAGCGAAGCCCGCAGCAGCGGCAAAGGCTGCAGAACATTCTCGCCGTGACGGGCATTCCGGAGCGCGCCCTCGTCAGCCACATGACCTGGGCCACTTTTACGTTTCGCGATCTCGTTCAGCGCCACCTCCAGGGCGGCAATCCCTTTGGCAACACCGAAGTGATCTACTCGGGCTCTGACGACGACGCGGCACTCAATCGCGGCATCACGAGGTTTGCCTCGAATCCGGAAGCAGTAGAGCGGCTCAGCGCCGATGCAGACTTGACGGGGAAGCTGGAAGTGCCGACCTTGAGTCTGCACGCCATCGATGATCCCACCGCCTTTGTGGAACTGGAGAGCAGCTTCAGGACAAAAGTGCTCGGGGCCGGCAGCGAAGGAAATCTGCTGCAGATCTTTACCGACGAGGATCAGCATCAGAAGCTGTCCAACTCCGAATACGCAGCGGCCTTTCGCGCCGTAAGCCATTGGTTGCGCACCCGTCGCCGTCCCGACACCCACAGGTACATCGCACTTTGCCAGGAGGCGGCGCGTCGCTACGACGAGCCGTGCAAGGTGGCGCCGGATTTCATTCCGCGCGCACTCAGCACGCGCGTGGCCGCTCGCAATCCGCAACGGCCGGTGCTGACGCTGGATTCAGGTGTGGTCCGCGGAGTTTCCAATGGCGAAGTGGAGCGATTTCTCGGTCTGCCGTTTGCCGCCCCACCCACGGGTGCCAGGCGGTGGCGGCGGCCCGAACCGTCTCTTTCATGGACTGGCGTGCAGGACGCGTCGACCTTCGCATCCCGCTGCCCGCAAAGCGAGCAGGGCCTGGAGAGCGGAGTGGAGTCTGAAGACTGCCTCTACTTGAACATCTTCAGGCCAGCGCGCGCGCCCTCTGGCGCGCGACCCATCTACGTCTATCTACACGGGGGCGGAGCGACTGCGGGTTCCGGCAACGACCATGACGGCTCGGCGCTGGCCAATGAGGGCGACATCATCGTCGTCACTTTGAACTACCGCCTCGGCGCGCTTGGCTTCCTGAACAGTGATTCGATTGCGCATGAAACCACCGGAGGAAATTACGGTGTCGACGACGCGCGCGAAGCGCTGCAATGGGTGGCACGCAATGCCGCGGCGTTGGGAGGCGACGCGAACAAGATCACGGTGGGCGGGCAATCGGCGGGTGGCACCCTGGTCTGTCAGCTCCTGACCGATACCAGCAGATTGTTTTCCAGGGTCATCATTTCCAGTGACGACTGCTTGCACGACGTCGATGACCTGGCCACCGCGCGGCAGCGGGCAAACTCTGTGCTGCAGAGGGTCGGATGCACGGGTGAAGCGCATATAGAAGAGTGCTCGCGGTCGAAATCGGCCCTTGATCTGGTTCGAGCAGGCGGCTTCGCCGCACCGACGGTCGAATCGAAACTCGCGTTCACGCTCGCGTCTGAAGGACAGTTGAAAGGAGTGCCGATGCTGGTTGGCGCCAATCGGCAGGAAGGTCGAAGCGCCGGCCCCTCATTCGTTCACTTTGGTCAAAGAGAGTTGGACGGATGGCTTCAGGCACTGATCCCAGGAGAACGACTCGCCGAGGTAAGGCACTTGTATCTGGGTCGCTATGCATCCGAGCCTGATCCGATTCCCTACATCGTGAGCGACATCATCACCGATAGCGGCATGCGGGGCCTTGGCGGCTGCACCAGTCTGCGCTTCGCGCAGGCGGCGTCCTCAAAGGAACACATCTTCTATTACGAATTTGCGGATCCATCCCCTCCTCACCGCGCCAGCGACTCCACTTTCAAGTCTGGAAGCGCTCACGGAACCGAACTCCAGTACTTGTGGCCCAGTGCGCGCAATACAGGAAACGGCGCTCTCACTACTCAGCAGCAGGCGTTGGCGCGCGAGATGCGTCGCTACTGGTCCAATTTCATTCGCACCGGCAGTCCGAACGATGGATTGCCAGTGCCGGTCCGCTGGCCGGATTTGCGTCGATCCAGATATCTGTTGCTGCAACCGGACCCGTCAGTTCGCGTGGCGCCCGTTCAAGATTTCATCAGGTTTCACGAATGCCAGCTTTGGTCGGGCATGCCCTGGATCATGAGCCGAGGAGAAGCGCAGCCGTGATCAAGAGCGCGGCCGGCCGGTAACGCGCCACTTTTTTGCCATTTTCTACCCCTAGTGTCTTGCGTCCATGAAACACCGCGCAACGATCTACTTTATCGTGAAGCGAGTGTGGACACTTCTCCCAGCAAGCGTCTGGCTCCTGATGACGTCGCCCGCACAAGCCGACATTGACTCGCCGGATACGATTCATATTCACGGATTCACCGTGGAGTACGTCAAAGTCGGACTCAAGAAGCTCGAGCGCATGGAGCCTTCGCTGGAGCATCAGATGGACATCGTCGAGCATTCGGGCGTGCCGGTCGCCACGCTCGAGTTCTTCAGGAGTGTCCCGGTAGTCCTGGTGTCGCACATGGACAAGGGGTTCGGTTTCGCCCGGCGCGACGAAGCAGGGCGACAGATCGTCGAGATCCTGGCGACGAAACTCCCCTCCGACCGGCCGATTCTTCTCCACGAACTACTGCACGCATACCATGGCGTGAAGCTCGGCCCGACGCCGATGATTCGCGATTCGTATCGACAGGCCGTGCAGTCCGGCGTCTACAGGCAATACGCCAAGGCGCACTTTCTCGAAGCGCCTAACGAGTATTTCGCCGTGATCGGTTCGATCTTTCTGTATGGCAAGCGTATAGATCAGCCACCATTCGACTGCAAACTCACGGCGAAGCATCAGCCGCAGTTCATCCGCTTTCTCACCGAGCAGTTCGGTCCGCACCCATGCAGGTAGCTGGCATCCAGCAGGCAGAACCTTGGCCGCAGCGCAAGTCGGACGATAGAAAGTCCGTAATATTGATAGTACTTCTTATTGACCATCTGCGTCGGGTTGCTTATGGTTCACCGATGACGCAACCCGAGGCACCCGGTCCCGTTCCCATGCCCGCACTGCTGCACCACGCGCTTGCGACTTACGGCGGTGCGATGCGCGCCGCTCTTGCCAAGGCGGGTTACGACGACATTCCGAAGAATGGCCTCTATGTCATTGGTGGCCTGGCGCTCGCAGGCGATCATCCGCTCGGCGAACTCATCGGTCAGCTGCGCCTTTCAAAACAGGCTGCGGGTCAGCTCGTGGATACGCTGGTCGAGCGCGGCTATCTGCAGCGAGACGTGGACGCTGAGGACCGTCGCCGTCTGCGGGTCGCGCTCTCCGCGCGCGGGCGCGCAGCCGCAAAGGTGCAGAGCGCAGCGCGGATCCGCATCGACGAGCGTCTGGCCGAGCGCGTGGGAGAAAAAAATGTCGAGTGCACGCGTCGGGTGCTCAGCGCCCTCATCCAGATTGGCCGGGAGCTGAAATGAAACTGCACAATGTCAGCGAAGAGCTCGAGGTTCACGATGCGAACCTCGCCGGCTCGCGCTTCGATGACGTGAATCTGCAAAAAGCGGCATTCACCAACGTCAACCTGAGCAACGCCACGTTCTCGAACGTCGATCTGACTCATGTATCAATCGATGACGCGAATCTCGCCCACATGAAGATCAACGGCGTTCTGGTGTCAGAGTTGTTCGCTGCATTTCGCAGCCGCACGAGTGGGGCGCCGTGACAGACCGAAGCTGACGATCTCTCAATCCTCAGAACCAAAAGCGGGTGCCGACGCGGCGTCGGGACGTCTGCCATTGCTCGACATCCAGCCCTTGACGGCTCCGGATAATTGTATCAGTGTACCCATACACTTGAACTGAACCGGACCCGCGCCCGCCCACTGTGGACATCACCATCAACCTGACCGACGGCGTGGCGATCTATCGCCAGATCGTCAACCAGGTCAAATACTTAGTCGCATCCGGGCTGCTTCTGCCAGGCGAAGAGCTGCCGCCGATCCGGACGCTCGCGCTGCAGTTGAAGGTCACGCCCAACACCATCGTGAAGGCGTATGGCGAATTGGAGAGCTCGGGAGTCATTCAGAAGCGCCAGGGGTCGGGCACGTTCGTCTCGGAGGGGCGTCCGCCGCAAGTGGCGCTCCGGGAGCGGCGCCGTGTGATCGAGCAGCGCATCGACGCACTGCTCGCCGAGGCGCACCAGCTGAACTTCACCGCAGACGAAATTCTCCGCATGGTCCGGGAACGCAAGACGGAGATGGACGGAGCTGCCGCCGAATCCGCGGAATTGAAGAAGGAAGCGAATAGTTAGGCATCGGAACAGGAAAGGGAGAGATGGAAATGGAAAACACAGTTGTCGACGTCAACGACCTCTCGCGATCGTTCGGGGGCAAGAGCGCCCTCGACGGCGTGTCGTTCCGCGCTACCGCGGGCCAGGTTTATGGTCTCGTGGGCTCCAATGGCGCGGGCAAGACGACGCTCCTCAAGCATCTGCTGGGTCTGTGGCGCGCCACGACCGGCTCGGTGCGCATCTTCGGCCTCGACCCGGTTCGCGACCCTGTCGGCGTGTTGAGCCGCGTCGGCTATCTATCCGAGGAGCGCGATCTGCCGGAGTGGATGCGCGTCGACGAACTGATGCGCTACACGCAGGCCTACCACCCGACATGGGATGAGTCGTACGCGCGCGAGCTGCTCGAGACGTTCGCGCTCGATCCGGCCAAGAAGATCAAGGATCTCTCGAAAGGCATGCGCGCCCAAGCCGGCCTGATCGCCGCGGTGGCCCATCGCCCAGAGCTGCTGATCCTGGATGAACCCTCATCCGGCCTCGATGCTGTGGTACGCCGCGACATCCTCGATGCCGTCGTTCGCGCCGTGGCCGATGACGGCCGCACGGTGATCTTCTCGTCGCACCTGCTCGACGAGGTGGAGCGAATGTCAGATCACGTGACGATGATCCAGAACGGCCGCGTGACGCTGAGCGGCTTGCTCGACGACGTTCGTCGTACCTATCAGCGCAGCCGCGTGCACTTCGTCGACCACATGGATCGACCGCCGGTTCTCGAGACTGCGCTGGCGATGGAAGGTGGTGGCCGTGCGTGGAGTGTCGTCCACAGCGGATCGCTCGAGCAGTTCCATCACTCGGTCGCCGCGCGCGGCGGCGAGGTGGTCGAATCGCGCGACGCCACGCTCGAAGAGATCTTCCTCGCGCGCGCGGGCCGTAGCCGCCAGCAGGTGGAGGCGGCCTAGCCATGAGATCACCTGGCCAGGCAATGCTCTGGGAGATCTGGCGCGTGACACGCGTCGAGGCCGGCTGGAAGCTTGCTCTGGGGACCGTCGGAGCGCTCACCGCATTGATCTGGACTGCTGCGTTTGCGCCGCCAGGCAATCCGACGAAGACCACGGACTTCGGCGCGGTCGTCGCCCTGACCTTCATCGTCATGCCGCAATTCGTGGGGTGGCTGTTTCTCCCCAGGCTCAATGGACATCGGCCCGGGTTCCCGCTGCGTCTCCAGTTCACTAATCCGGTTCGGACGGCGTTCATGGTCGGCGTTCCGATGGCGTATCTCACCATCGTGCCTGCGGCGGCATACCTGGCGTCTGCGCTTCTGTTGAGAGCGATTTATGACTATCCGTTCCCACTGCTGCCGGTTGCCGCGTGGATTGCAGTCCTGAACCTCGTACTGACGGCGAGCCACTGGTCCGCCCGAAAAACCTCCGTCACGACGCTGATTGGTATGGTTTTCAGCACAGCCTTGATGCTTTTCGCCGTGCATCGTCTCACTTCCTATCCAGACGGCCTCGACTGGCACGACTCGCCGAAGCTCTGGCCGACGATATTCGACTTCCCGCTCACCGACTACGCGCTGATCGTTGTCATTGGTCTGGCGGCTTTTGGCGCCACGGTCGCCAGAGTTGCTAGGCAGCGCAGCGGCGACGCGCCAGCGGCATCCTTCGCCTGGGGCAGCGGATACCCGGAGCGGCTGATCAATTTGTTCCGCTTTCAGTGTCCCACCTCGTCCGCGACGCGGGCCCAGGTCTGGTTCGACCTCAAGATCCGCGGACTGCCGGTGCTGACGATCGCAGCCACGCTCGCAATCGCAATTCCGCTGCTGTTCGCGGTCAGCGTTCCCATCGATGCTGCAATCACCGAAGGGTCACGGCTCCATATGTCCTGCTCGAACAGGGGATGCTTCTACCTCCGACCGATGGTGCTGATGTTTGCGGCGATCTCCCTGTTGATCGTGTTGTTCCAGGGAGGAAATGCCTTCGGTTTTCGGTACAAACAAGGACGCGTGTACCTCAGCGGGTTCGAGATGACCCAGGCGTACGGCACCGCGCAGCTGGCCTGCCTCAAACTACTCGTGAGGTCAGCCTGCTTCCTGGCCGCGCTCATCGCCGTTGGCGTGAGCTTTTGGACATCGCTGCCCATCCTGGGCGACGACCTCTTCATCCAGATGTGGGGCGTGCCCCTGACCAATCTGCAGGGCGCAATCAACGGTTTCATCGCGGCACTGACCGCGTACCAGCTGTTCGCGCTGGGGGTCGTAGTGGCCATCGGGGTCTTCATCTGGACGACGGCATTCGCCGTGCTCGGCGCGCTTTGGACTCGCTATCCCCGTCCCGGGAACATCGCGGCATCGCTGCTGTTGCTCTACGGTCTCTCGCTCGCCTTGCTCGCGCTGGCGGGACGATACGGGATCGTGCCTGCGTTCCTGGTCGACGCGATCTTCACGGCGTCAGGCTGGATTGCCGCGGCATCGATGCCGTTCACAATCGCCTACGTTCTCTGGCGCGGCTTCGCGGAGCGCGTGCTGACGATTCGTTACGCCATCGGCGCCGTCATGATTTCGGCGGCATTCGCGGCGGCATGGCTGACGGTGCTGCGTGCAACCGGCATTCAGCCGGCCGTCTCGATGCTGTGGCCGTTGCCACTGGCTTTGATGGCCGGCGTCCTGGCCCCCTGGGCCCTCAACCGCATTCGCCATACATGAGGAGATGAAGATGCATTCACCCATTGTCGCGATGTTGTGGGAGAACTGGCGGCTGACGCGCATCGAGGTCGCTCAACGTCTCGGCCTGGGGCTTCTCGGCGGCTCAGCCGCGTTGCTCCTGATGGACGACGGCGCGGTAGTCGCATTCGGCGTCCTCTTCGCGCTGCACGCTTTCTTTTACATGTCCATTGCCAAGCTCAATGGCGGCCGGTTCATGGACGGGTACAAGCCAGGATTTCCGCTCTATCTTCTGTACACACGGCCGGTGCGGACCTCCGTGTTCGTGGGCGTCGCCATGTTGTACGACGCGGTCACGAGCACCGCGTTCTTCCTCCTGGCCGCGGCTCTGCTGAGTTTCGCCTTCGGCCAACCGCTGCCATTGTTCTCGGTGGCCCTGTGCCTGGTGGCCTGCCACTTCGTCTTCCTCTGCATCCAATGGTCGAACCGAAGCAGAGTTGCCCAGTGGATTGGATCGATGGTCGTCACCATTCCGGCCTTCCTCCTGATCAAGAGTCGCGTCACGTGGCCGCTGCAGGTCGAATTCTCGCTGGTCGAGATGGCGCTGATGGTCGTAATTTGTATCGTGGCGTTCGGTCTGACAGTCGCCGGCGTGGCGCGCCAGCGTCGCGGCGGCGCCGACGCGACCGTGACGCGAAAAGCGGTAACGGGCGAATACCCCGACTGGCTGGTCAACCTTTTCCGGTTCCCATGTCCCACCTCGTCAGCGAGGCGGGCGCAGTTGTGGTTCGAGCTCAAGTCCAGCGGATTGCCCGTGATGACGATGGGCGCGGCGCTCGCATTGCTGATCTTCCTGCTGTTCGTGATCAGTATCCCCGTCCCGGTAGTTCGCCCCATCGCCATGTCTTGCGCGATGTTTGCCCCGCCCGTGATGCTCCTCTTTCTCGGAGGTAATGCCTTTGGCATTCGCCGCAGACAAGGACGGACGTACTTGAGCGCGTTTGAGGCGACCCAGCCTTACGGCACGACTCAGATAGCCGGCCTCAAAGTGCTCGTGCGAACAGCTTGCCTGCTGATTGCGCTGATCGTGATCAGCGTGAGCGCGTGGACTTCCAGTGCACTCGCAAGCGTATGGGGGCCATGGATGATGAACGGCAAAGACTCGATCGCGGGCTGGCTGAAGTTCCGCAGTGAGATTGGAAACGAATTCCTCTGGGGGCTGACGGCATACGAATACGTCGTGCAGGCTGTCCTGGTCCTCCTCAGCATCGTCCTCATGGTCGCCTTGCTAGCGGCATTCATGGCGCTCCAGGCACGGTACGCCCGTCGTCTGCTCATCGGATTCTCGGTGCTGCTTTTCTACGCTCTCGGGATCGTCGCGTTGGCGGTGGCGAAAGACCAGGGGCTCGTATCGATGTCCGTGCTGCATGCGGTGCTGAACGCGACCGGGTGGATCGCCGCGGCCGCGATGGTGTTCGCGATCGTCTACACCTTCTGGAGCGGCTTTGCGGAGCGCGCGCTGACAACCGGCTACGTGTGTGGCTCGGTTGTGATCTCGGCCGCATTCGCAGCGGCAAGTCTGCCTGCGAACAGCGTCGCCTCGGTAGCGGCGACGATGCTGCTGCCGTTGATGATCTGTCTCCTGGTGCCCTGGTCGCTCAGCCGCGTTCGCCACATGTGAACGCGTCTCCGGCTTGAAAAGGATCCATTCACCATCAGGTAAGCGCGACTCGACCAGGGATACAACTAACTAGAACTCCAACAAACTTCTGTGGTAAGAGGTCCGTCATGAACAATACTGCTCTCACCGTCGCCCTGGCGACGGCGCCATCCTCAGCGTTCGCGGAGCTGCGCGAGCGGCCGCGGTTCTGGTTCCCGCTGCTGCTCGTGGTCCTCACCACCGCCGGTCTCACCTATTGGTACTACAGCATCGTGGACATCGAATGGCTCAAGGACGCCATTTTGAGCAACAACCCCAAGTTCCAGCAGATGAACGAGGAGAAGCGCGCCGCCGCGATGGCCATTTTCGGCCGGAACACGTTGCTGTGGAGCTCCGTGGTCAGCATCCTGGTCGCCTTTCCAGTCGTCTTCGTGCTGGAAGCGTTGTATCTGCTGTTGGCCGCCAAGGTCACGAAGCTTTCCCAGGGCTTCAAGCATTGGTTTGCGCTCGGCTGCTGGACTGCGCTGCCCACGTTGCTGTCGAACGCCGTCGCGGCGATCCTGCTGATTCTGGCCGACAACCCGCAGGTGGCTCCCAGTGCGCTGCAGCCCCTGTCGCTCAACGAGCTGCTGCTTCACCAGCCTCTGGGCAGCCCCGGCCATTCGCTGCTCGAATCGCTGACCATCCCGTTCTTCCTGAGTTGTGCGCTCATGATCATCGGCATTCGCACGTGGAGCCAGCGCTCCTGGGCCTTCAGCGCGACCGTAATCCTGCTCCCATGGGTCGTCATCTACGGCCTCTGGGCATTCTTCGCATTCCGGTAACCAACACTCATGACCCGCAAACAATGGATCGCCGTGGGCGCCCTCGTCGCGCTCATCGCGATACCCGTCGCGTTGAAGCTCTCGCGCAGTGACACTAACAAGGTCGTCGATCTCGAGACCGCGACCACGCACGCGTTGAGCCCCACCGTGCTCGCATCGGGAACATTGACCTACGAGAGCCAGGTGACGCTGGCGCCGGAGGTCACGGGGCGCGTGAAGGAAATTCTGGTGGAAGAGGGCGACCAGGTCGTGCGCGACCAGCTCCTCATGCGTCTCGATCCGAAGTTGCCGCAGGCAGCCATCGAGCAAAGCAAGGCTGAGGTGCGCCAGGCGCAGCTCAGGATTGAACGCAGCCAGGTGGACTACGATGCTCAGGTCACCAAGCTCAAGCGCTTCGAGGCGCTCAAGGCGAATGGCATGGTGGACGCCAACAGCCTGCAAGAACTGAGTTCCGCCCGCGACCTTGCCGAAGTGGACCTGCGCACCAGCCGCGAGCAGCTGTCCCAGGCCCAGGCGCAATTGAGCCAGGCAGAGGAACAGCTCGCCAAGACCGAGATCCGCTCGCCGCTCGACGGCAAGGTGACGGCTATCTACGTGAAGGTGGGGCAGACCGCGGTGCCCAGCTTCTCCGGAATCTCCGGCTCGGTGCTGGTGGATGTCGCCGACACCACCAGCATCGATGCCGAGATCAACGTCGATGAAACCG
>Ga0190274_10000311_pt1 | contig 30413 bp, 26 predicted proteins | sample Popmic531T_FD_133002 | JGI IMG/M metagenome (GOLD analysis project Ga0190274, IMG submission 133002) | Populus adjacent soil microbial communities from riparian zone of Yellowstone River, Montana, USA - 531 T | ecosystem: Environmental > Terrestrial > Soil > Riparian zone | place: USA: Montana... | reverse complement strand
GAGGATCTCGTCGGCGTAGTCCTCGGCGCCGAGGCGGATTTCGCGCTCGCGGGTGCGGGCGTCCTCGACGATCTCGTCGGCGGCGCGCTCGGCCTGCTTGGTGACCTCCTCGTCGGAGATCAGGCGGGCCTGCTGCTCGCGGGCCTCGCGGACGATCCGCTCCGCCTCGCGTTTGGCCTCCGCCAGCATCTCCTGGCGCTCCTTGACGATCCAGCGCGCCTGCTTGATCTCCTCGGGGATCGTCGCGCGCATCTGGTCGAGGAGGTCGTAGATCTCCTCGCGGTCCACACGCACCTGGTCCGTCAGCGGGACGGGTCGGGCGTTGTGGACGACGTCGTCCAGCTTGTCTATGAGAACGAGTACGTCCATTTGCCGGTCGTAAGCCTACGTGTATGCGGGGTCTTTGGTGAAGATGCGGTAATCCGGGCCGTCTTTTTGCAAGCCGTCGCCCACGGGGACGAACACGGCGTCGAGAAGCCTACCTGTCGCCCAGGCGGTCGGCCAGCGCGGCGGCGACGGCCGGTGGAACCAGGTCGGAGACGTTGCCGCCGAAGGTCGCCATCTCCTTCACCCCGGTCGAGGAGAGGAAGCTGTAGTGGGGCGATGCGATCACGTAGATGCTCTCGATCCCCGGGTCGAGCTTGCGGTTGAGCTGGGCCATCTCGAACTCGTACTCGAAGTCGGAGATCGCCCGCATCCCCTTGACGATCGCCTTCGCGCCGTTCTCCCGGGCGAACTCGACCAGGAGGTTGGCGAAGATCCGCACCTCGACGTTGTCCAGGTCGGCGGTCGCCTCGCTGATGAACTCGCGGCGCTCCTCCGCGGTGAACAGGGTCTTGTCCTTGCGGATCGGGTTGTTGACGACGCCGACGACGACGCGGTCGAACACGTTCGAGGTGCGGGTGATGATGTCGATGTGCCCGTTGGTGACCGGGTCGTAGCTGCCCGGGCAGACGACGGTGCCGTTGCGCTCGCTCACGGGGCGGCCTCGGCGTAGAAGGAGACGTCGGCGGCGCCGTAGCGGCGCTGGCGCAGGCGCGCCAGCGACTCGATCCGCAGCGGGCTGCGGGCGGCGCTCTCGATAACCGCGCGCCCGCCGGCGGCGAGCAGCTCGGGGAGACGGGTGTCCAGGTCCTGGGCCACGCGGTCGGCGAGTCTATAAGGGGCATCGACGAAGACGAGGTCGAACCTCCCCGGCCCGGAAGCCTTCGAAACCTGGCCCAGCCAACGTCCGACGTCGGCCCGGACCAGCTCCGCCCGCCCGCCCAGCCCGAGCCGCTGCACGTTGCCGAGCGCCGGCCGGGTGTCGTGGTCGACGAGCCGGGCGGACCCGGCGCCGCGCGATAGCGCCTCGATCGCCAGAGCGCCGGTGCCGCAGTAGAGGTCGAGGACGCGGGCGCCCTCGACCCGGTCGCCGAGCACGGAGAAGATCGCCTCGCGGACGCGGTCGGAGGTGGGACGGACCTTCCAGCCGCGCGGCGCGACGAGGCGCTGCCCTTTGAGCTCTCCGGCGATCACCCGCACACCGGGAAACCTACGTCCGTTTGCCTTTTCCAGCCCAGAGGGCGAAGAAAGACAAACGGACCGACTACAGCGGGATCGGGTCGGCGGCTCCGGCGCCGAAGCGCTCGCGGGCGGCGTCGAGCAGCGGGCCGAGGGCCGGATCGGAGAGCGAGCCGTGGCGGCGCAGCAGGGCGAGGACCTCGTCGCGGGCCGCCACGAGGGTCGGGGTGTCCTCGGGGAGCTCGGCGACGGCGAAGCGCGGCAGACCGCTCTGGCGGGTGCCGAGGATCTCGCCCTCGCCGCGCAGGGCGAGGTCGACCTCGGCCAGCTTGAAGCCGTCGCGCTCCTCCGCCACCGCCCGCAGCCGGCGCCGCGCCATCGGGCCCGCTTCTTCTGCGAACAGCAAGCACTGGGATACGTGGGCGCCGCGCCCGACCCGGCCGCGCAGCTGGTGCAGCTGCGAGACGCCGAAGCGCTCGGCGCCCTCGATCACCATCACGGTCGCGTTGGCGACGTCGATCCCGACCTCGATCACCGTCGTCGCCACCAGCACGTCGGTCTCCCCCGCCGCGAAGGCGCGCATCGCCTCGGCCTTCGCGGCCGACGGCATCTGGCCGTGCAGGACGCCGATCCGGAACTCCGACAGCTCCCCCGCCCGCAGCCGCTCCGCCTCGACCTCGGCCGCCTTGCCGGGCTGTTTCTCGGACTCCTCGACCAGCGGGCAGACGACGTAGGCCTGGCGACCCTCGCGCAGGCGCTCGCGGATGAAATCGAAGGCGGCGGCGCGCCGCTCCTCCTCGACCAGCCAGGTCTCGACCGGCTTGCGCCCCGCCGGCAGCTCGTGCAGCGCGGTCGTGTCGAGGTCGCCGTAGGCGGTCAGCGAGAGCGTGCGCGGGATCGGCGTCGCGGTCATGTGCAGAACGTGCGGCGCCATCCCCTCGACCCCCTTCGTGTCGAGGGCGCGGCGCTGCCCGACCCCGAAGCGGTGCTGCTCGTCGACCACGCAGAGACCGAGGCGGGCGAACCCGACCGCCGGCTCGATCAGCGCGTGGGTGCCCAGGATCAGCCCCAGCTCGCCGCTGGCGAGCTGGTTCAGGACCCGGCGGCGGGTCGAGGCGGGCGTCGCACCGCTCAGCAGCGCGAACGGGGTCGCCTCCTCGGCCAGCAGCCTCCCCAGGGTGACCGCGTGCTGCTCGGCGAGCGTCTCGGTCGGAGCCATCAGCGCCGCCTGGTAGCCGGCTTCGAGCGCCCGCAGCATCGAGTAGACGGCGACGACCGTCTTACCGGAGCCAACCTCGCCCATCAGCAGCCGCTGCATCGGCTCGCCGGAGTCGAGGTCGGCGTCGATCTCGTCAAAAGCGGCGAGCTGGTCCTTCGTCGGCTCGAAGGGCAGCGACTCGAGCCAACGGCCGACCTGCTCACCGGGCTTGCCGAGGCGGGGAGCCGGGCGCGCGGCGCGATGGCTGCGCTTCCGCGTGGTCAGCAGCGCCTGGTGCAGGAACAGCTCTTCGAAAGCAATGCGCTCCAGGGCCTGCTCGATGTCCTCCTCGATCTCCGGGAAGTGCGCTGCCCGGATTGCATCGCCCACGCCGGCGAGACGACGGCGCGCCCGGAGCTCAGCCGGAAGGCCCTCGATCGCGTTCGGTGCCCACCGACACGCCTGCTCCGCCCAGTCCCTGATCCGCTGAGCTTTGAGCGCCTCGGTCGCCGGGTGGACCGGGGCCAGCCTCCCTCCCGCGGGTGGCGGAGGATGAGGGGGGTCGAGGACGCCCTCGCCCGCAGCGCCCCCCTCATCCTCCGACAGGACCCGCGGGCCGGAGTCCTCCTCCCCCTCGCCACCCCCGGCAGAGACCAGCTCCCATTCATTGACTACGAAGCCGCGCTTGTCCCGCTTGCCGGTGAGGAGGAAGCGAGCGCCCGGTTCCAGCTTGCTGGCAACCCACGGCTGGTTGAACCAGGTCGCTCTTACGTGCCCGCTGTCGTCGCCGACTTTGACGCTGGTGAAGGTGAGGCGGCCTCTGCGAAAAGGGCGGGGCCTGCCGCCGAGAACCTCGACGAGCACAGTTCCTTGCTGGCCCAATTCGATGTCGGCAAGCAGGCGGATGGTCCGGTCTCGGTGGCTGTGCGGGAAGCGACGCAGGACGTCGCCGACCGTGTGGATGCCGGCTTGTCCCGCTGCTTCTGCGAGCTTCGGGCCGACCCCGTCCAAGGCCTCGATCGAGGCAGCGAGGACGCTCGGGCGCGGCCAGTGGACCGGGGCGGCCCGCAGGTCGGCGCGGGGCAGCTCTCGGGCGCCCCCGAAGCCGCGCACTACTGCGCCGCGAGCAGCCACCACCAGCTGGGCTGACCCCCCTCGTGGGTCTCGATCTCGACCCCGTCGGGGACGTGGGTGTCGATCCCCGCAAGCGGGATCGGGGCCTCCTCGCCGGCGATCACGGTGACGATCTCGGCGCCCTCGGCGAGATGCTGGATCGTCGTCGTCAACGTCGAGCCGGCGCCGCCCCAGGCGACGATCTCGCCCTCGACGAAGCCCACCGCGTCACCCTTCTTGAAACGCCCCTGGGCGTCGTCGCGGGCGGCCGGGGCGACGCCGCCGATCGCGACCCCCACCAAGGCGCCCTCCAGCCGGCCGGCGTTCTCCTGCGCCGAGGCCGCCGGGTCGAGCTCGACCAGCGCCAGCAGGCTGGCCTGCTGCGATGTCGCCGCCACCACGCGGGCCGGCTTCTCGGAGAGCTCGCAGGCCCGCTCCGCGGCCATGATCACGTTGGAGGAGCTGGGCAGGACCAGCACCTCCTGCGACGGGACGCTGTGGATCCCGGCCAGCAGCTCGTAGGTCGAGGGATTGAGCGTCTCGCCGCCGGGCACCACGTGGGCGCCGAGTCCGGCGAAGAGCCGTTCCAGGCCCTCGCCGGCGGCGACCGCGACCACCCCGGTCCGCCCCGCTTCCAGCCGCGCCGTGCGCTCGGCCATCTGCTCGCGCATGTCGGCGACGTCGAGGTTGGTCACCTGCCCGGCGCCCTCGAACAGGGCCACCGCCGCCTCCGGCGTGTCGGTGTGGACGTGGACCTTGAGGGTCGCCTCGTCGCCGACCACCAGGACCGAGTCGCCGAGCCCCTCCAGCCGCGGTAGGAAGGCGCGCGAGGAGAGGCCGCTGCCGGAGACGATGAAGTTGGTGCAGTAGCGGTAGCGGCTGTCCTCGTGGTGGGGGTGGCTGATCCGCGGCGGCTCGTGGTGCGGCACCTCGGGCAGCTCGGCGTCGTCGCCGCGCAGGCCGGCCACGACGCCGGCCAGGATAAGGACCAGGCCGTGCCCCCCGGCGTCGACCACGCCGGATTCGCGCAGGACGTCGAGCTGCTCCGGCGTCCGGGCCACCGCCCGCTCGCCGTCGGCGATCGCCCGCTCCAGCACCTCGGCGAGGATCGCGTCCTGCTCGGCGTCGCTGACGTCGCGGCCGAGCCGCTGCTTGTCGGCTTCGAGGTGGGCGAGCTGGCGGGTCAGCGAGTGGGCCATCTCGCGGAAGACGGTCAGCATCGTCCCCTCGGCCGGCTCGCGCACCGATTCGTAGGCCGCGTCGGCGGCGCGGGCGAACGACGCGGCGACCAGCACCGGGTCGACCAGCTCACCCGGCCGGCTGGCCAGCTCCTCGGCCGCGCCGCGGACGATCTGGCTGAGGATCACGCCCGAGTTGCCTCGCGCGCCCATCAGCGCCGCCCGGGCCAGCGCCTGGACCAGCTGGGTCCGCCCCACCTCGTCGACCTCGAGCCCGTCGAGCCGGTCGAGCTCCTCCATCACGGCGCGCATCGTCATCGCCATGTTGTCGCCGGTGTCGCCGTCGGCGACCGGGAAGACGTTGAGGTCGTTGACCTCCTGGCGGCGTGCCTCCAGCGAGCCGTAGGCAGACGTGATGACCCGCCGGAACCGGGCGATCGAGGGATCGGGCATCGGACTCGCAATCTATCCGCCCCCCGCGACGACGCGGTCCGGCGCCTCCGAACGGTGCCGATACGCACATACGTTCGCCCTGCTAGCGTGGCCGCCGATGCGCGCCTTTGCCACCTGGATCACCGGCCACCGCCGGACCGTGATCGGCGGCTGGATCGGCGGCTTGGTCGTGGCCGCGATCCTGGCCGGGTCAGCCGGCTCGGACTTCAGCGAAGAATTCAAGCTGCCCTCCTCCGACTCCCAGGAAGCCTTCGACCTGCTCGAAGAGCGCTTCCCCGCCCAGTCCGGCGAAACGACGCAGATCGTCTTCAAGGCCGACTCCGGGGTCGAGTCGGCGCCGGTCCGCAAGCAGATGGAAGGCCTCTTCGCCGTGGCCAAGGGGCTGCCCCACGTGAGCGAAGTCGCCAGCCCCTACGGCGGCGACGGCGCCGCCGCGATCAGCGAGGACGGCAGGATCGCCTACGCCACGGTCCAGTACGACGTGACCAGCGAAGACATCGACCTGCAGGACAGCGAAAAGCTGGTCGCAGCCGCCCGGAGCGCCAGCGGCGACGGCCTCCGGGTCGAGCTCGGCGGCCAGCCGATCGAGGAAGTGCGGGCCGAAGAAGAAACGGACATCTCCGGCTTCGTCGGCCTGCTGGCAGCGATCGTGATCCTGCTGCTGACCTTCGGCTCGGTGGTGGCGATGGGGCTGCCGGTCGTCACAGCGCTGTTCGCCCTCGGAGTGGGGCTCAGCTTGGTCACGCTGGCGACGCACGTCTTCCCGACCGCCGAGTTCGCCCCACAGCTGGCGTTCATGATCGGCCTCGGCGTCGGCATCGACTACGCGCTCTTCATCCTCACCCGCTTCCGCAACGGTCTCGACGAGGGGCTGGAGCCGCGGCCCGCCGCGATCGCCGCGATCGACACCGCCGGGCGGGCGGTTCTGTTCGCGGGCGTGACCGTGATCATCGCCCTGATGGGGATGATGCTGCTCGGCCTCTCCTTCCTCTACGGCGTCGCGATGGCGGCAGCGGTGGCGGTGCTGTTCACGATGATCGCGGCGCTGACCCTGCTGCCAGCGCTGCTGACGATCGTCGGCCGCCGCGTCGACCGCCTGCGCATCCCGGGCCTCGGCCGTTCCCCGTCGAACGCCGAAGACACCCGCTGGTTCCGCTGGAGCCGTGAGATCCAGCGCCGCCCGGTCCTTTCGGCGGTGCTGTCGGGAGGGTTGCTGCTGCTCCTCTGCGTCCCGACCCTCTCGCTGCGCCTCGGCTCCAACGACGCCGGCACCGACCCGGCGGGCTCGACCACGAAGGAAGCCTACGAGCTGCTCGCCGAGGGCTTCGGCCCCGGCTTCAACGGGCCATTCGTCTTCGCCGCCGCGCTCCCGGGCAAGGGAGACGACGAAGGGATGGTCGTCCTGCACAAGACGCTCGAGAACGAAGACGGCGTCGCCAAAGTCACGCCGATCGTCTTCAACCCGGCCGAGAACACCGCCGTCTTCCAGGCCTACCCGACGACCTCGCCGCAGAGCGAGGCGACGACGGAACTGCTCGACCGCATTCGCGACGACGTGATCCCGCCGATCGAGGCGAAGACCGACACCCAGCTGCACGTCGGCGGCATCACCGCGATCTTCGAGGACTTCGGCACCGCGATCGCCGAGAAGCTGCCGCTCTTCATCGGCGTCGTCGTGCTGCTCTCGGCGCTGTTGCTGATGGCCGTCTTCCGTTCGGTGCTGGTGCCGCTGAAGGCGATCGTGATGAACCTGCTCTCGATCGGCGCCGCGTTCGGCCTGATCGTCGCCGTCTTCCAGTGGGGCTGGGGAGCCAGCCTGATCGGGGTCGACAGCACCGGCCCGATCATCTCCTTCTTCCCGATCTTCCTCTTCTCGATCATCTTCGGGCTCTCGATGGACTACGAGGTCTTCCTGATGTCGCGGATCCACGAGGAGTGGGAACACCGCAAGGACGCCACCGAAGCCGTCACCCGCGGCCTCGCCCTGACCGGCCGCGTGATCACCGCGGCGGCGGCGATCATGGTCACCGTCTTCGCCTCCTTCATGATCGGCGAAGACCGCATCATCAAACTCTTCGGTCTCGGCCTGGCGGCCGCCGTCTTCATTGACGCGGTGATCATCCGCTCGGTCCTGGTCCCGGCGATCATGCAGCTCTTCGGCGAGCGCGCCTGGTGGCTCCCGAGCTGGCTGGACCGCATCCTCCCCCGCCTCCACGTCGAGCCGGCCGAGGGCGACCCGGCGCCGACGGGGGAGCACCCCGTGGTTCAGTCGAGCAAGTAGACGAGAGTTCCGAAAGCGGGTCGGGGAAGGGGTGCCGATACCCCTCCCCGTGAATTTGTCGCGCACCCTTCGGGTGCTGCTCCCGAGGATGCTGCGCGCCTATGGCGCGCAAGAGACAGATTGCATATCGCGCGCTTCGCGGACATTCCCGGGGAGGGGTATCGGCACCCCTTCACAACACGCACCCGGCTACCGGTACAGCCTCGGCCGCCCAGCCATTTCGCTCCCGAGCCAACTCCGTTGCTGACGAGCTTCTGAAGCTCCGGCCGTCCCGGAACCGCGTGTCGTAGGACGGCACCGCCCCTTCCGAATCAGGCGGCCTTGGTGACCTTGTTGGCCTTGAGGCAGCGCGTGCAGACGTAGGTCCGCAGGGGGCGGCCGTTCTCCTGGATCCGCACCTTCTGGAGGTTCGGATCGAAGCGCCGCTTGGTGGCGACCATCGAGTGGCTGCGGGACTGCCCGAAGGCCGGTCCCTTGCCGCAGCTGTGGCATACCTTGGCCATAAGGATCGTGGATGGTAGCCAGTCAGCTCGCCTGGTGCTTCAGCGCGACCATGCGGGCGACGGTCAGAGCGGCGTTGCGCCCTTGGTCGCGTTTGCCGCCGCCGGCTCGCGCCAGCGCCTGCTCCATGGTGTCGCAGGTGATCACGCCGAAGGCGCAGGGCACACCCGTCGTCAACTGAACGTCCTGGATCCCCCGCGCCGCCTCGGCGCAGACGAAGTCGTAGTGGTCGGTCTCGCCGCGGATCACGACGCCGAGGCAAGCGACGCCGTCGATCCCGCCCTCGGCGGTGCGCTCGGCGAGTATCTTCGCGGCCATCGGCAACTCGAATGCGCCGGGGACCCGCATCAGACGAATTGTCTCGGTGGGGGCGCCCGCGAGTTCGAAACCCTCCAGGGCACCCTTCAGCAGGCGCTCGGCAAGGTCCTCGTAGAAGCTGCCGACGCAAACGGCGAAACGCATCACCGACAGGATCGAGCGTTCCTCGTCGTCGAACCTTTCCAGGTACGCGCTGCCCTCACTCATCGGCTTCCTTCGCGTCGCGTTCCTCCTCGTCGCGGATCATCTCCTCGTCGAGCGCCAAGCCCTGGTGGTGCAGCGAGTGGCCCATCTTGTCGCGCTTGGCGCGCAGGTAGGCCTCGTTGTGCATGTTGGGGTCGGACTCGATCGGAACCTGCTCTGAGACCGACAACCCGTACCCCTCCAGGCCGACGATCTTTTTCGGGTTGTTGGTGAGGATGCGGATGCTGGTCAGGCCGAGGTCGCCGAGGATCTGGGCGCCGATCCCGTAGTCGCGCAGGTCGGCCGGCAGGCCGAGTTTGAGGTTGGCCTCTACCGTGTCGGCGCCCTCCTCCTGCAGTTTGTAGGCGCGCAGCTTGTTGAGCAGGCCGATCCCCCGGCCCTCCTGGGAGAGGTAGAGCAGGACGCCCTGCCCCTCCTCCTCGATCATCGCCAGCGCCGCGGCGAGCTGCTCTCCGCAGTCGCAGCGCATGCTGTGGAAGACGTCGCCGGTCAGGCACTCGCTGTGCACGCGGACCAGCACGTCCTGGGCACCGTCGACCTCGCCCTTGACCATCGCCACGTGGTGTTTGTCGTCGACCAGCGAGCGGTAGCCGACCGCGGTGAAGTCGCCGAAGGCGGTCGGCAGCGCCGTGTCGACCACCCGCTCGACCAGCTTCTCGGTGCGGCGCCGGTAGGCGATCAGCTCGGCGACGGTGATCATCTTGAGACCGTGCCTGGCGCAGTAGGGGATCAGGTCCGGGACGCGGGCCATCGTGCCGTCGTCGTTCATCACCTCGCAGATCACGCCCGCCGGGGTGAGGCCGGCGAGGCGGGCGAGGTCGACGCTGGCCTCGGTGTGGCCGGTGCGCTCCAGCACCCCGCCGTCTTTGGCGCGCAGCGGAAACATGTGGCCGGGGACGACGATGTCGCGCGGACCCGACTCGGGGTCGATCGCGACCTGGATCGTGTGGGCGCGGTCGTGGGCCGAGATCCCGGTGCTGACCCCGGCAGCGGCCTCGATCGTGACCGTGAAGGCGGTCTGCAGCGGCGCCTCGTTCTTGGCCGCCATCAGCTTCAGCCCGAGCCGTTCGCAGCGTTCGGCGGTCAGCGCGATGCAGATCAGGCCGCGCGCCTCCTTGGCCATGAAGTTGACCGCCTCGGGCGTGGCGAACTGCGCCGCCATCACCAGGTCGCCCTCGTTCTCGCGGTCTTCGCCGTCGCAGACGACGACCATGCGGCCGCGGCGGATCTCCTCGATCGCTTCCTCGATGGTCGAGAACGGGCTCTCCCCCGTCTCGGTCAACACGCTCTTCTCGGTCTCGGTCTCTTGACTCATGCCCGCTCCTTTCCAGCGAATGGTGCCAGCAACCGCTCCACGTACTTGGCGACTACGTCGGACTCGACGTTCAATCGGCTTCCCACCTCGACTTCGCCGAGATTGGTCCGCTCCAGCGTCTCGGGGATCAGCGAGACCTCGACCCACTCCTCGCCGAGCGCGGCGATCGTCAGGCTGACGCCGCTCAGCGTCACCGAACCCTTGTCGACGCAGTAGCGCAGCAGCTCGCGGTCGAGGCCGACCCGGAGGCGCCGAGCGAAGCCGTCCGCCTCGACGGAGAGCACGTCGCCGACGCCGTCTACATGCCCCTGGACGATGTGGCCGCCGAGCCGATCCGATGCCCGCATCGCGAGCTCCAGATTGACGCTCGCGCCAGCCTCGACTCCGCCGAGCGCAGTCACCTCGAGCGTCTGGTTCATCGCCTCGGTCTCGAAGCCGCTCCGGTCCACAGCGGTTGCCGTCAGGCAGGCACCGTCCACAGCAACCGAATCGCCCGACGCGATCTCGGTAGCCAACCCGGTCGCGATCCGCAGCCGCGCGCCGTCCGAGCCACGCTCGACCGACTCGACGGCCCCGACATCCTGGATCAGTCCGGTGAACACGTCACCACTCCTTGTATCGGGCGATCACGAGGACATCCTCGCCTACCGGTTCGGTGGATGAGGTGAGGGCGCTCCGGCGCGCGGGTCCTGTCACGGGGGAAGGGGGGGCGCTGCGGGCGGGGTCGTCCTCGACCCCCCCTTCCCCCGTGCCACCCGCGCGAGGATCGCTCTCCGCTCCCCCGAGCAGGACCGGAGCGATGAACGTCCTTGACTCGTCTAGCTGGTCGGCTTCAATGAAGGCCGAAGCGAGGGTGCGGCCGCCCTCCAAGAAGAGGCTGGTGATCTCCCGGCGGCCGAGCTCGCGGAGGGCAGACTCGATGTCGGAGGCGACGAGGAGCTCGGCACCCGCGTTCTTCAAGGCGTCGGCGCGTCCCTGATCCGCCTTTGGCGAGATGACCACAAGCACGGGAGACTGGTCGAGACTCGTCAGTAGTTGAGAGTCAAGCGGGAGGCGGACCTGGCGATCGAAGACGACGCGGACTGGCTGGCGCACAGCGCTGCGCGTTGGTCCCGCCATGCGGGGATAAGGCGCAGCGGAATCGGCCCGGGCGGTGAGCAGCGGGTCGTCGGCGAGGACGGTTCCGATGCCGACCGCGATCGCGTCGTGTTCAGCGCGCCAGCGGTGGACGAGCTCACGGCTGCGCTCGCCGGAGATCCAGGGCGAGTCGCCGGAGGCGGTCGAGGTGCGGCCGTCGAGCGACATCGCCAGCTTCAGGGTGACCAGCGGCAGGCCGGTGCGCGCGTGCTTGCGGAAGGACTGGTTGAGCAGCCGGGCCGCGCTCGCCTCGGCACCAGCCGCGAACTCGACCTCGACGTTGCCGTCGCGAAGAATCCCAGGCCCGCGTCCCGCCGCCTTTTCACTGGGGTCGTCGGAGGCGATCACGACCCGGCCGATGCCCGCCTCGAGAATCGCCTCGACGCAGGGCGGCTGCCGCCCCTCGTGCGCGCACGGCTCCAGCGTCACGTACATGGTCGCCCCGGCCGGATCCTCACCCCGCTCACGACAATCGGCCAAAGCCGCCCGCTCCGCGTGCAACCCGCCAAGCTCAGCATGAAACCCCTCACCGATCACGACCCCATCACGCACCACCACAGCTCCAACAAGAGGATTGGGACTGACCCGCCCGCGCCCAAGCTCCGCCAGCTCCAATGCGCGCCGCAGGTGGTGACTATCGGTCTCGGTAAGCGACATTTCAGCGACTGATTGACTGGTCAGTCAACCAAGCTTACTGCTCGAATCCCGACAGCTGGGCGGCCGCTCGGGCGGGTGGCCCCGGGGAAGAGGCCGAGAACGGACATACCTGCCCGCCCGCAGGCCTCTTCCCCGGGGACAGGACCCGCCCGCCGCGACGCTTCGACAGGACCCGCGCACCACCACCGCGAATACCCTGTTCGGTCGACCTATGAAGTTGATCATCCAAATCCCCTGCTTGAACGAGGAATCGACGCTCCCGGTCACGATCGCCGACCTGCCGCGCCAGGTCGACGGCTTCGACCAGGTCGAGCTCCTGGTCGTCGACGACGGCTCGACCGACCGCACGGTCGAGGTGGCGCGTGAAAACGGGGTCGAGCACATCGTCCGCCTCACCAACAACAAGGGGCTGGCGGCGGGGTTCCAGGCCGGGCTCGACGCCTGCCTGAAGCTCGGCGCCGACGTGGTCGTCAACACCGACGCCGACAACCAGTACCGCGGCGCCGACGTCGTGAAGCTGGTGGCGCCGATCCTCGCCGGCGAGGCCGACATGGTGGTCGGCGACCGTCAGGTATCCCGGATCGACCACTTCTCCGGCCCGAAGAAGGGGCTGCAGCGGCTCGGCAGCTGGGTCGTGCGCCGCCTCTCCGGCACCGAGATCACCGACACCACCTCCGGCTTCCGCGCCTACAACCGCGAGGCGGCCCTGCAGCTGCTGGTCGTCGACAACTTCACCTACACGCTGGAGAGCCTGATCCAGGCCGGCAAGACGATGGTCGCGGTCGACGAGGTGACGATCGGGACGAACCCGCAGACGCGCGAGTCGCGGCTCTTCCCCTCGACCGGCGCCTACGTGCGCCGCAACGCCCCCGCGATCCTGCGGATCTACGCCCGCTACGAGCCGCTGCGCGCCTTCGCCACCGCCGGGCTCGTCGTGCTGGCGCTGGCGCTGGCGGCCTGGACGCCGTTCCTCGCCGACTGGATCCTCAACGGCGACTCCGGCGGCCACGTCCAGTCGCTGATTCTCGGCGCCGTCCTCTTCATCGCCGCCGTGCAGCTGTTCGCGCTCGGCGTGATCGGCGACCTGCTGGCCGGACAGCGGGTGATGACGCAGCGCGTCTTCGAGCGGGTGCGGCGGGTCGAGCTGGCGCTCGGCGTCGAGCCCTCCCACTACGAGCGGGGCGCGGAGCGCCGGTGAGCGATCCGGAGGGGGGCGGCGGGCGGCGCGGCAGCGAGACCGCGAGCTCCGCCGACTACGGCAAGACCGCGAGCTTCCTCGCGATCGGCGTCGGCCTCACCGGCCTGATCACCTACGCCTACTTCCTGATCGCCTCGCACACCCTCTCCAAGCTCGACTACGGGCAGATCACCATCCTCTGGTCGGCCGTCTTCATCACGATCTCCACCCTCTACCGCCCGGTCGAACAGCTGCTCTCCCGCCACATCTCCGAACGACTGGTGAAAGGAGAACCGATCGCCCAGGAGATGCGGGTGGCGGCGACGATCCAGATCGGGCTGGCGCTCTTCTTCGCGGTCGCGGCGCTGGCCCTGCGCGGCCCGATCCAGGACGGCCTGCTGGAAGGAAACGAAGCGCTCTACTGGGTCTTCTTCGGCGCCGTCCTCTTCTACGCGGCCAGCTACTTCGCGCGCGGCTTTCTCGCCGGCCAGCGCACCTTCGGCACCTTCACCGCGATGATCCTCTCCGAGTCGGTCTTCCGCACCACCTTCGCGGTGCTGGTCGCGATCGGCCTGCTCAGCGGCCAGTCGTGGGTCGCGGTCGGGATCGTCGCCGCTCCCAGCCTCTCGCTGCTGATCGTGCCGGTGGCGCTGGCGCGGCGCGCCCGCCGAGAGCGCCGGCAGGCCTCCGACCGGGCGGCCGAGGGCGTGCCGGAAGAAGACTTCTCGATGAAACACGGCGGCGGCTTCGCCGCGGCGGTGATGGTGATCATGTTCAGCGAACAGGCCTTCCTCAACGCCGGCCCGCTGATCACCCGCAGTCTCCAGGGCGCCGAGGCCGCCGGATTCATCTTCAACGTGCTGATGATCGCGCGGGCGCCGCTGCAGCTCTTCCAGGCGGTCTCGACCAGCATCCTCCCCCACCTGACCAGCCTCCACACCTCCGCCGACCCCGACAGCGAGCCCGAGTTCCACCGGACGGTTCGGATGGTCTTGCTGGGGATCGCCGCCTTCACCGCCGTGGCCGCGCTCGCCTTCCTGATCGCCGGCCCGCAGATGATGCAGCTCGCCTTCAGCGAGAAATTCACCTACGACCGGCCCGGGCTGCTGCTGGTGACGCTGGGAATGGGGCTCTACCTCGGCTCGGTCACGCTGAACCAGGCCTGCCTGGCGCAGGGGCAGGTGCGACGCGCCGCGGCCCGCTGGCTCGGCTGCGCCAGCTTCTTCATCGCCTGGAACTTCCTGCCGCTGGTCGGGAACGAGTTCCGCCGGGTCGAGATCGGCTTCGCGCTCACCGCAGGCGTCCTCTTCGCGCTGCTCTACCTCGTCTACCGCCGCCCGCACGAACGGGCCGAGGACGTGCCGGCGTCCGGCTCGCCCGAGGAGCTCGAGGCGCGGCTCGCCTCGATCGACGAGAACGTCTGACGCTGGTTGACTAGGGTCCCCCGATGGGAGCCCACGACGCAGAGTTGATCCTGATCGCGGGCGCGTTGCTGGCCGCCGGGATCGTCGGGGCGCTGCTCGCCGACCGGGTTCGCGTCCCCGGCCTGCTGCTCTTCCTCGCGCTCGGAATGCTGGCCGGCTCGCAGGGGATCGGCGGCATCGAGTTCTCGAACATGGAGCTGGCGCGGACGCTGGGAACGATCGCGCTGATCCTCATCCTCTTCGAGGGCGGGCTCACCGCCGGCTGGTCGGAGATCCGGCCGGTTCTGGGGACGGCGGCCTCGCTGGCGACGATCGGCACCGTGGTCACCGCGGCGATCGCCGGCTTCGCGGCGAAGCTGATCTTCGACCTCGGCACGCTCGAAGGGATGATCGTCGGCGCGGCTGTGGCCGCCACCGACTCGGCCGCGATTTTCGCCGTGCTGCGCCGCTCGACGCTGGAGAAGCGCCTCGCGCGCTCGCTCGAGGGCGAGTCCGGGATGAACGACCCCGTCGCCCTGCTGCTGGTGATCGGATTCATCGAATGGATCCAGGAGCCCGGCTACGGACTCGCCGACATGGCCGGCCTACTGGCCTTGAAACTCGTGGTCGGGATCGCGATCGGCGTGGCGATCGGACGGCTCGCGGTGATCGCCCTGGACAAGGTGCGGCTGCCGACCGACGGCATCTACCCGGTGGCGACGATCGCGATCGCCGCCCTCTCCTACGGCCTCGCCGAGGTCGCCCACGGCTCCGGCCTGCTCGCCGTCTACCTGACCGCGCTGGCGCTCGGCGGCGCCCGCATCCCCGCCCGCCGCACCGTCGTCTCCTTCCACGAGGGGCTCGGTTGGGTCGCCCAGCTGGCCCTCTTCATCCTGCTCGGCCTGTTGGTCTTCCCGAGCCAGCTCGACGACGTGGCGCTGAAGGGGCTGGCGCTCTCGGCGGTGCTGATCCTCGTGGCCCGCCCGCTCGCCACCTTCCTCGCCACCGCGCTGGCCCCGATGAACGCGCGCGAGCGGCTGATGCTCGGTTGGGCCGGCCTGCGCGGCGCGACGCCGATCTGGCTCGCCACCTTCCCCGTCGTGGCAGGGATCGCCGGCGGCCAGGAAGAGTTCGCGATCGTCTTCTTCGTCGTCGTCACCTCGACCCTGGTCCAGGGCGCCTCCTTCGAGCCGCTGGCGCGGCGGCTCGGCCTCACCACCGACGAACCGGCGCTGCCACGACGGCTGTTCGAGTCGGGCCGGATCCGCCGCATGGGCGGCGACGTGATCGCCTACCGCCTGCCACCCGGCGCCGCCGCGGCCGGCCACCGCGTGCGCGAGCTGGAGCTGCCGCGCGAGGCGCTGGTCAACGTGATCGTCCGCGACGGGCACGCGATCCCGCCGCGCGGCTCGACCGAGCTTCAGGAGGGCGACGAGCTGCACATCCTCGTCCGCGGCGAGCTGCGCGACGAGGTCGAGGAGCAGACGAAGGCCTGGACGAAAGGGCCGGTCGGCCGCCCGCCGCCGCCGCCGCTGCCCCATCGGGCCGCCTCGCAGATCTTCACGGTGCGCCCGGCGCGGCCCGACGACGACCCGATGGCGCTGGCCGCGGTCGACGGGATCCCGGTGCTGGCGGTGCTGCGCGACCGTCGCGACGGCACGGGGGTGATGGCGGCGCTGGCCGACGGGCGCTACGCGGTCACCGGCGAAGACCTGGTGGCGATCGGGGGGCGGCGGGCGCTGGCGGAATGGTGCGAGCGAAGGGTCGAGCGCCCCGACGTCGACCAGGCGGAGCGCGCCTGGTGGCAGGAGGTCACCGGAGCGCTGATTGCGCGCGGGCGGCGCCTCTAGACGGCGCCCACGGCCTGCGCGATGTCCGCGTAGGACCGGGCGGGATCCGGCGCGCCGAAGACAGCGGAACCTGCGACGAAGAGGGAGGCGCCGGCGGCGGCGACAGAGCCGGCGGTGCCGGTGTCGATGCCTCCGTCGACCTCGATGCGGGCGTCACCCGCGAGACTTGCCAGGCGCTTAACCTTTGCCGGGGAGGACTCGATGAAGGCCTGGCCGCCCCAGCCGGGGTTGACGGTCATGCAGAGAACGATGTCGGCGTCGCCGCGCAGCTCGGAGAGTGCCTCGGCCGGGGTGCCGGGGTTGAGCGCGATCCCCGCCAGGCAGCCGAGCTCGCGGACGGCGTGCAGGGTGCGGTTGGCGTGCGGCGTCGCCTCCTCGTGGAAGGTGATCGAGTCGGCACCGGCCTTCGCGAACTCCTCGATCTGGCGCTCCGGCGCCTCGATCATCAGGTGCACGTCGACGACCCCGCCGGCGGCGTGGACCTGGTCGGCGATCCCGCTCAGGACCAGCGGCCCGATCGTGATCGGCGGGACGAAGTGACCGTCCATCACGTCGAAGTGGATGACCCGCGCCCCGGCGGTCATCACCTCCTCGATCTGCGCTCCCAGCTTCGCGAAGTCGGCCGAGAGGATCGACGGGGCGACCCGCGGCGACTCGATCAGCTCGCGCATCCGCTCGCTCACGCCCGCCACCCTACTGAGCGCATCCGGACGTGGCTGGCCAGGACGCAGGGAGCGAAGTGTGCTCCGCACATGAGCGACCGAGGACGCCGCCAGGCGCGTCCGGATGCGCTCAGGCGGCTATGAGCATCGAGGAGCCGCAGGACTGGCACTGCAGGTCCTCGGTCTGGCTCATGCGGGCGATCGTGCCGTGCTCGCCGCAGTTGGGGCACTGGGAGACGAGTTCGAAGCGGCTGAGGCAGTTGACGCAACGCAGCCTGCCCGGCAGCTGGGTGGGCCGCAGCCAGGGCTCGCCGCAGTTGGGACAGGGGGCGCGGTTGAGGACGCTGCCACCGCCGGTCCCCCCGCCTTTGGAGTCGCTCATCGTCCTAATCATGCCGCTTCAGCCGGGCGATGAAGAAGCCGGTGGTGCGATCGCGGTCGGGGCGCAGCTGCAGGGTGCGTGGCTCGACGGGTGAGGCGAGCTCGGGCGCGCGGGCGCCGAGGTCCTCCAGCTCCAGGGGTGGCACGTCCCCCGCGGACGCGGAGGCGAGGAGCGCCGCGACCCTCTCCTCGTTCTCGCGGCGGGAGATCGTGCAGGTCGAGTAGACGAGGACGCCGCCGGGGCCCAGCGCCGTGGCGGCGGCGCGCAGAGCGCGCTCCTGGATCTCGACCAGCCGCTCGATCGCGCGCGGCGATTTGCGCCAGCGCGCGTCGGGGCGCGAGGCGAGCGCGCCGAGGTCCGAGCAGGGCGGGTCGAGCAGGACCCGGTCGAAGACGGGCGCCATCCCGGCCCCGGCGCCGGTGGCGTCGGCCTCGACCACGGTGACGCAACGCAGCCCCAGCCGCTGCGCCTGGCCCGCGACTTCCGCCGCCCGATCCGGATCGAGCTCGACCGAGATCACCTCGCCGCGATCCCCCATCCGCGCGACGATCTGTCCGGTCTTGATCCCGGGGCCGGCGCAGAGGTCGAGCACGTTCTCGCCTTCGCGCGGGTCGAGCACCTCGACCACGGCGGCCGAACCGAGGCTCTGCGGGGTCAGCTCGCCGCTCTCGACCATCGCCGGGACGAGCGCGCCGGTGCGGCCGGCGATCGCGATCGACTCCGGCGCGCCGAGCGGCCACCCGCCGTCCGGCGTGGCGGCGTCCACCCCACCCTCGCGCAGCTTGACCAGCGCCTCGTCGCGGTCGCCGCGCAGCGTGTTCACCCGCATCGCCACCCCGGTGGGCTCGTTGCCCGCGGCGAGCAGGGATCGAGCCACGTCCGCTCCCTGCTCCTCCCACCACATCCGCGCCAACCAGGCGGGCGCCGAGTGGGCGACGGCGGCGGCCGCGGGATTCGAGTCGTCCTCGAGCAGGGCGGCGCTCAGCTCCGCGCGCTCGCGAGTCGCGCGACGCAGGATCGCGTTGACGAAACCGGCGGCGTGGGCGGCCCCGTTCGCCTTGACCAGCTCGACGGCCTGGTCGACGGCGGCGTGATCGGGGGTGGCGTCCGCGAAGAGCAGCTCGTAGAGGCCGAGGCGCAGCGCCGCGAGGACCGGCGGGTCGAGGAGACGGGTCGAGCGGCCGGCCAGCCGTTCGATCGCCGCGTCGAGGGTGCCGCGACGCTGCACGGCGCCGTAGGCGAGTCGCTGGGCCTGGGCCCGCTCGCGCCCCTCGATCCCGGCCTGCCCGGCCGCGGCGCGGAAGGCCCGCTCGGTGAACGCCTCCTGCTCGAAGGTCTCGCGGATCGTCGCGAAGGCCAGCGCACGCGCCGGCGCGACCCCCGTCCGCCCCGCGCTCACGGCAGCTTCGGCAGCGAGTGGCCGCGCAGATAGGCGTCGACCGGCATCGGCTTCCCGCCGGGCGGCTGCACGACCTCGAGCCGCAGGGCTCCACGACCACATCCGACCAGCAGCGCTCCCCACTCCGACTTGACCGCGCCGCTGCGGACGGCGACGTCGACGGCGCGGGCGCGGCGAACGCCGAGCCGCTCCCCGTCCGACGTCTCCAGGTAGGCGCCGACGTGCGGAGTGAGGGCGCGCACGGTCGCGGCCAGCTCTGTCGCGGGGCGGGCCGGGTCGAGCCGCCGCTCCGCGGGGTCGATCTTCTCGGCGTAGGTCGCCGCCGCGTCGTCCTGCTCGGCGAACTCCAGGCTGCCGGCGCTCTCCAGCTCGAGCGCCCGGACAAGCAGCTCGCCGCCGAGGCCGGCCAGGGTCGAGGAGAGCGCCTCGAACTCCGTGTCGGTGCCGATCGGCACCTCGGCGCTGAGCGCCACCGGCCCCGAGTCGAGACCCTCGGTCACCCGCATCACGCAGACGCCGGTGCGCGCGTCGCAGGCCATCAGCGCCCGCTCGATCGGCGCCGCCCCGCGCCAGCGCGGCAGCAGCGAGGGGTGCACGTTGAGCATCAGGTGCTCGGAGAGGAGCGGCTCGCGGATCATCTGCCCGAAGGCGCAGACGATCACCGCGCGGGGCCTGGCGGCGGCGATCCGCTCGCGGGCGCCGTCCTCGTTGACGTTCGGCGTCTGCAGCAGCTCGATCCCCAGCTCCCGCGCCGCCGCGGCGGCCGGCGGCGAGGCCAGCCTGCGGCCGCGACCCTTGGGCCGGTCGGGCGGGGTGACCACGAGCGCCGGGCGGTGCTCGGATCCGGCCAGCCCGCGCAGGACGGTGGCCGCGAAGTCGGAGGTGCCGAGGTAGACGGGGTTCACGCGTCGAGGGTGCCGGCTCAGGCGTCGGTGCGCGGCTCGCGCAGCTCGCCGTCCTCGCCGGCCTCGTGCTCCTCCGGCGGGGGGCTGTAGCTGCCGCCTTCGCGCAGGGCCCGCAGCGCGCCCTTGCGCTGGTCGCGCGTCGTGCGGTCGAGAATCAGGATGCCGTCGAGATGGTCGATCTCGTGCTGGAGGACGCGCGCCTCCAGGCCCGCCGCCTCGATCTCGATCGTCTCCCCCTCGGCGTCGCAGCCGCTGACCCGCACGTACAACGGGCGCTCGACGTCCATCGAGACCCGCGGCAGGCTGAGACAGCCCTCCTCGGCGATCGAGGCCTCCTCGGAGGACCACTCGATCTGGGGATTGACCAGCGCGGTGGGCTCGCCGTCGGGCCCCGCCTGGAAGACGAGCAGGCGCCGCAGCACACCGAGCTGGGTGGCGGCCAGACCGACCCCCATCCCGTCGCGCATGATCCCGATCATCCGCTCGACCTCGGCCCGCAGCTCGGGGCCGAAGTTCGAAACCGGCGAGGCGGCGCTCTTCAGCACCGGGTCGCCGAACTTGACCACGTGCGCGAGCGCCGCCTCGCGGCGCTCCAGCAGTTCCGCCTCGAACTGCTCGCGCTCGCCGCTGTCGGTCTCGGTGCCGTCGCTCACCGGACTGAAGTCTAAGGATCGTGCTGGGCGCGCGGCAGGCGTGGTGGGACCCCTCACTGGGGATCGACGTCCACGCCGATCGCGACCTCGCGCAGCGAGCGGTCGGCGGCCCGGCGCTCGACCGTCTCGCGGACCGCGGCAACCGTCCCCTCGCGGTCGGGGGCCTTGATCAGGATGCGGCGGCGGTGCCGGTTGCGGACCCGGAACATCGGCGCCGGGCCGAGCAGGTCGGAGCCGGCCGGGAGGGCGTCGCGGAGGTCCGTGGCGACCGCGGTGGCGGCGCTCTGCAGCTTCGGCTCGGCCTCCGCGGCGAAGTTGATCCGGACCAGGTGCGAGTAGGGCGGGTAGCGGAGCGCGCGGCGGCGCTCCAGCTCTCCGGCGAGGAAGCCGGCGGAATCGTGGCGGGCGGCGTGGGCGATGCTCGAGGCGTGCGGCGCGAGCGTCTGGACGATCACGGTGCCCCCCGCCTCGCCGCGGCCGCTGCGCCCGGCCAGCTGGGCGACCATCGCGAAGGTCCGCTCCTCGGCGCGGAAGTCGGGGAAGCGCAGGGTGGCGTCGGCGTCGAGGATCGCACTCAGGGTGACCTCCGGGAAGTCATGGCCCTTGGCGACCATCTGGGTCCCGACCAGGACGCCGCTCGGCGCCTCGCCGAAGCGGGCCAGGATGCGGGCGTGGGCGCCGCGCCCGGCGGCGGTGTCGGAGTCGAGCCGGAAGACCGGCATCGGCGCGAGGCGCTCGGCCAGCAACGCCTCGATCCGCTCGGTCCCGGACCCGGTCTGGGATAGGGTCGTCGAGGCGCACTCGGGGCAGGCGCTCGGCTGCCGCTCGGCGTGGGCACAGTGGTGGCAGACGAGGCGGCCGCTGTGGCGGTGGACGATCAACGAGACGTCGCAGTTGGGGCAGCTCCAGTGGTGGCCGCAGGAGCGGCAGGTCAGCCAGGGGGCGAAGCCGCGCCGGTTGATCATCACGATCGCCTTGGCGCCGGCGGCGCGGACCGCCTCCAGCGACTCCCAGGTGTCGGGGTGCAGCGGGCCGGAGCGCGGGTCGGCCTCGCGCATGTCGACGAGCTCGACGGGTGGCATGCGCAGGCCGTCGACCCGGCGCGGCAGCTCGAGGCGCGGCAGCTCGAGCCACGACTCGGGGCGCGGCGTCGCGGTCCCGGCGACGAGCACGGCACCGCAGTCCGCGGCGCGGCGGCGGGCAACCGTGCGGGCGTCGTAGCAGGGGTCGCCCTCCTGCTTGTAGGAGGGGTCGTGCTCCTCGTCGACCACGATCAGTCCGAGGTCGCGGACCGGGGCGAAGACGGCGGAGCGCGGGCCGACGCAGACGCTCGCCTCGCCGCTGCGCAGGCGACGCCACTCGTCGTAGCGCTCGCCGGCGGAGAGGGCGGAGTGCAGGACCGCGAAGCGGTCGCCGAGGCGGGCGCGGAAGCGGGCGACCGCCTGCGGGGCGAGGCCGATCTCGGGGACGAGGACGATCGCGCCCCTGCCCCGCTCCAGCGCCGCCTCGACCGCCGCCAGGTAGACCTCGGTCTTGCCGGAGCCGGTGACGCCGTGCAGGAGCAGCTTGCGCTCGGCTCCTGCCCCGCTGTCGAGCGCGGCGACGATCGCCTCGACCGCCTGTCGCTGTTCGGGGAGAAGATCGGGCCGGGCGGCGGGCGCGGCCAGGTTGGAACCCGCGGGGGCGCGGCGCAGGCGCGAGCTGCGGGTGGCGATCAGGCCGCGATCCTCGAGCCGCCGCAGCGTCGCGCGGTCCGAGCCGACCGCGGCGCTCAGCTCCCCGGCCGACATCTCCCCCGCCCGCAGCGCCTCCAGCACCGCTCGCTGCTTGACCCCGAGCCGGCCGCCGCCGCTCAGCGCCGCCTCGCCGGCGGGGAGGATCTCCGCCCGCAGCTCGACCTTGGAGCGGACGGCGCGGCCGCCGGTCCCGGTCCCGGGCGGCAGGACCAGCTGCAGGCCGCGCGAGGGCGTCGAGCAGTACTCGCGGGCGACCCAGAGCCCGAGCCGAACCAGCTCCGGCGGAGCGCCGGACTCGAGCGCCTCGATCGGCTCGGCCAGCCGCTCGGGCGGCAGCTCGGAGGCCTCGGCGAGCTCAACCACGACCCCGAGGATGCGCCGCGGCCCGAAGGGAACGCGGACGACGCTCCCGACCTCGATCTCCTCCATCGCGGCCGGCCGGCGGTAGTCGAAGGGGCCGCGCAGGGCACGGGCGGTGGTCAGCGGCTCGACCTTGAGGATCGCCATCCCGCGAGGGTATGGGCGACGGGGGACGACCCGCCCGGCCCTTGGCGGCCTTGCGGGTAGGACGTATGCTGCGCGCCGTGAGTCTCAACCTCAGCCCCGGAGAGCAGGTGATCTTCGAGGGTCACCCCTCCTGGCGCGCGATCCTCGGCTTCTACCTGAAGGGCGCCATCGTCGCCGTCGTGCTCGGAGTGATCGCCAAGTTGATCGACGGCAACGGCACCGCCTTCCTGGTGATCCTCGTCGTGCTCGGGATCACCGTGATCGCCGGCTTCGTCAAGCGGGTGGCGACCACGTACACGATCACCAACCGCCGCCTCAACATCAAGCGCGGCATCGTCTCGCGCGAGATCCAGGAGACCCGGCTGGAGCGCGTCCAGAACGTCAACTACCGCCAGTCCGTGTACCAGCGCCTGATGCAGATCGGCGACGTCGACTTCGACACCGCCGCCACCGACGATTACAACTTCGTCTTCGCGGGCGTCGCCGACCCCGGCGAGGTCGTCCACGCGGTCGACCAGGCGACCGGGCGCGGCGCAGCGGGGACGCACGGGCTGGGAGAAGCGCAGCCGCCCAGCGCCTAGGCGCGGCCGACCTGCACCCTCACGAGGCAGGTAAGGGTGCAGGTCGGCCGCGCAAGTTCGCCGCCGTTCTCTCGAGAATCCCGCGAACGTGGGTCGATTCGTATTTCACCTGGAAGTGGGAGAAACGCAGCGGCGTCAGGTCACAGGCAGTGTGGGTCTGGTCGCGAAGCGCGTCGCGGGCCTGAGTGGCAGGCGTCCGGTGATAGCGCCAGCCATCGGTCTCTACGACGAGACGTAGCCCGGGCCAGAAGAAATCGACCTCGAAGCCGTTGACCGTCTGCTTGGTAAGCGGCTCGGACAGGCCGGCGCTCCTCGCGATCGGCCGGAAAAGGACTTCAAGCTCGGTGTCCGAGAGGCGAAACGTGTGCCGATCGAGGACTCGGCGCAGAGGGCGCACGCCCGGCTTGCCCGAGTAGGCGTCCAAAGCCTGGCGGAGGGAATCGGCATCGATCACGTCGAGCTTGTCCGCCTCGTTGATCGCCCGCTCGACGGTTCTCGGTCCAGCGACGGTGGAGAGATCGAGGAAGGTTTGGACGGGTGAGGTGACCGGGATGTTTAGGCGAGTGGTGATCTCTGTCCTCACGACCGAAGGACGGCGATGGCAGCGGATCCCCGGCAGACGCGATTCGGAGGCGCGTCCGATGCTGACGTCGATGTAGTGCCGATGCCCCTCGGCGAACCCCCAGAGAGCTGCCGCGCTCCGATGGCTTAGAGCGGACTCGGGTCCACACGCCAGAACGGCCGCCATCCACCGCCCCTCGCGACTCAGTTGGGGCCGACCCACCGCGTAGACGCCCCGCGCGATCGGGTGAAGGCGCCCACTTTGCACCCGGTGCTTGATGGCAGCAGGGCTGAAACCGAGGCCGAGCAGGTCGCTGCGCGTCAACACCGCATGCTGGCGTCGCGCCAGATCCCAGGCCGCACGACTTCGCCTCTCCGAGATTTGGGTTGTCATAGGCACCCAAAGCTCGGAGCAGGCGCAATCTCTCCCCCTGAGGTGCGCGGTCCAAGCAGATCAAGGACGCAGGGAGCGCCGTGTGCTCCGCACACAAGCGACCGAGGACGCAGATATGCGCCGGAGCGCGCACCTCAGGGCTCAGGCGGCGGCGGCTTCGGTGCCGGCGGCGGCGCGGAGGGCGTCGGCGCGGTCGGTCTTCTCCCAGGTGAAGTCGTCGTCCTCGCGGCCGAAGTGGCCGTAGGCGGCGGTCTTCTGGAAGATCGGCCGGTGCAGGTCGAGGTACTCGCGGAAGGCGCCGGGGCGCATGTCGAACTCGCTCTGAACCAGCTCGGAGATCTTCGCGTCGGAGAGCACGCCGGTCCCAAACGTTTCCACCATCAGCGAAACCGGGTGGGCGACGCCGATCGCGTAGGCGACCTGGACCTCGCAGCGCTCGGCGAGGCCGGCGGCGACGACGTTCTTCGCCACGTAGCGGGCCGCGTAGGCGGCGGAGCGGTCGACCTTGGAGGGGTCCTTGCCGGAGAATGCGCCGCCGCCGTGGCGGGCCATGCCCCCGTAGGTGTCGACGATGATCTTGCGGCCGGTCAGGCCGGCGTCGCCGACCGGGCCGCCGATCACGAACTTGCCGGTCGGGTTGACGAGGAAGCCGTCGCGCAGCGGGCCCTCCTCGAAGCGGCCGGGAACCTCGGCCTCGAGCACCGGCATGATCACGTGCTCCCAGAGGTCGGGCTTGATCCGCGACTGCGAGTCGACGCCCTCGTCGTGCTGGGTGGAGATCAGCAGCTTTTCGACCGCTACCGGGCGGCCGTCGGCGTAGCGGACAGTCACCTGGGTCTTGCCGTCGGGGCCGAGGTAGGCGAGCGTCTCGTCCCGGCGCACGACGGCGAGCCGTTCGGCGAAGCGGTGGGCGAGGTGGATCGGCATCGGCATCAGCGCCTCGGTCTCGTCGCTCGCGTAGCCGAACATCATTCCCTGGTCGCCGGCCCCGGCGATGTCGAGCTCATCCTCGTCGGACGGGTCGACGCGCGTCTCGTAGGCCTTGTCGACCCCCTGGGCGATGTCGGGCGACTGCCCGTCGATCGAGACCAGCACCGAGATGTGGTCGCAGTGGTAGCCGTAGTTGCCGTGGTCGTAGCCGATGCCCCGCACCGTCTCGCGCACGATCTCGGGGACGTTCAGGTGGACGTCGGTCGAGATCTCGCCGGAGACCACGGCCATCCCGGTGTTGACGAGGGTCTCGCAGGCCACTCGGCCGCCCGGATCCTCGGCCATGATCGCGTCGAGGACGCCGTCGGAGATCTGGTCGGCGACCTTGTCTGGATGGCCCTCGGTGACGGACTCCGACGTGAAGAGATGCTCGCCCTCGGCGAGCGGCTGGGAAGTCGACATGGCGGGAAGCCTAGAGGAAATTTGTCTGGTGCCGGGAGGTCACTCGGAGCGCCCTCTGTAGCCCGAGCGCGGCACGAAGTCGATCACCAGGGGCACCCCCTCCAACTCGTAGGTCTCGCGCATCCGGTTCTCCAGGTGGTAGGCCCAGCCCCGGGCGATCAGCTTGCGGTCGTTGACCTGGATCGCGACCCGCGGCGGCCGCTCCCCGACCTGGGCGGCGTAGTAGAGGCGAAGGCGCTTGCCGCGACGCGACGGCGGGGGAGTCTTGGCGATGACGTCGCCGACGAACCGGTTCAGCTCCGGGGTCGGGATCCGCCCGGCCGCCCTGTCGGCCAGCTGCAGCGCGCGCGGCAACAGGGACGACACGTTGCGGCCCCGGGTCGCCGAGCAGGTGACGACCGCCGGCCGCAGCCGCAGCTTGCGCTCGACCCGGGCGCGGGCGTCATCGATGTCGGTCGTCGTGACGTCCCATTTGTTGAGGACGAGCAGCGTCGCGCAGCCCGCCTTCATCGCCATCTCGGCGACCCGCAGGTCCTCCGAGGTGACGCCCTCGGAGGCGTCGCAGACGACGATCGCCACGTCGGCGCGCTCGACCGCGCGTTCGGAGCGCAGCTGCGCGTAGTAGTCGACCGTGCCGGCCACCTTGGAACGGCGTCGCAGGCCCGCGGTGTCGACGAGGACGACGCGGCGGCCGTCGACCTCGAGCTCGGTGTCGATCGCGTCGCGGGTGGTGCCGGCGAGCTCGGAGACGATCACCCGGTCGGAGCCGAGGAAGGCGTTGACCAGCGAGGACTTGCCGACGTTGGGACGGCCGATCACGGCGACGCGGACGGCGTCGTCGCCCGCCTCGCGCGGCGGCCGGTCGCCGAGCGCGACGACGATCGCGTCGAGCAGGTCGCCCGTGCCGAGGCCGTGGGTGGCGGAGACGGGCAGCGGGTCGCCCAGCCCGAGCGCGTGGAACTCGGCGGCGATGCCGAAGTCGTCGGGGCGGTCGGCCTTGTTGACGACGACCAGGACCGGCACCCCGGCGCCGCGCAGCGTCTTCGCGAGATCGGCGTCCCCGGCGCGCAGCCCGGCGCGGCCGTCGACGACCATCGCCACCGCGTCGGCCTCGGCGATCGCCAGCCGCGCCTGGCTCTGCACGTCGCGCGCCAGCTCGGCCTCGTCGGCGAGGTCGATGCCGCCGGTGTCGACCAGCTCGAAGGCGACGCCGTTCCACTGCGTCGCGAGCCGCTTGCGGTCGCGGGTGACGCCAGGCTCGGGCGAGGTGACCGCCTCGGTGCCGCCGACCAGACGGTTGACCAGGGTGCTCTTGCCGACGTTGGGGAAGCCGACCACGGCGACCGTGGGCACGGCACTCACGGAGCCAGGCCCCGCTCACGGGCCAGGCCGACGACCCGGCCGACCACGGCCTCGAGGCTGAGGCCGGTGGTATCGAGCTCGACGGCGTCGGCGGCGGCGCGCAGGGCGCCGTGCTCGCGCTCGGTGTCGCGGGCGTCGCGGCGGCGCTGGGCACCGAGCACCGACTCGAAGTCCTCGCCGGTTTCGGTGGCGCGGCGGCGGGCGCGCTCCTCATCGGATGCCGTCAGGAAGACCTTCAGCGGCGCCTCGGGGCTGACCGCGGTGCCGATGTCGCGCCCCTCGGCGACGTAGCGCCCGGCGGCGATCAGGTCGCGCTGGCGGGCGACCATCGCCCCGCGCACCGGCGGGTGGACGGAGACCCGGGAAGCGGCCGCGGTGACGGCCGGCTCGCGGATCGCAGCGCTGACCTCGCGCTCGCCGAGCGAGACCCGGCGCCCGTCGAGACCGATCTCCAGCCCCGTGGCGAGCACTCCCAGCGCCTCGGGATCGTCGAGCTCCACGCCCTGCTCGAGCGCGGCCAGCGCCACGCAGCGGTACATCGCCCCGGAGTCGAGGTACGTGAAGCCGAGCTCCTCCGCCACCGCCCGGGCGACGGTTGACTTGCCGGCCCCGGCGGGCCCATCGATCGCGATCACCATCGGCGGCAGCGTAGAGGTGGGCGTGCCGAGAGGAGTTGCGCCGCGGTCAGGCGCCGGAGCCGAGCAGGACGGCGAGATCGGCCTCGAAGCCGGGATAGCTGACCGCGGCGGCGTCCATGCCGGCGACCTCGACCCCCTCGCTGGAGGCGAGGCCGGCGACCGCGCCGAGCATCGCGACGCGGTGGTCGCCGTGGGAGGAGATCGCGCCGCCGCGCAGGCCGCCGGTCCCCTCGATGACCATCCCGTCGTCGGTCGGCTCGACCCGGCCGCCGAGCCCGTTCAGCGCCTCGCTCACCGTGGCGATCCGGTCCGACTCCTTGCGCCGCAGCTCGGCGGCATCGCGGATCGTCGTCGTCCCCTCGGCGAAGCAGGCGGCGAGGGCGACCAGCGGCAGCTCGTCGATCGCCAGCGGGACCTCGGCGCCGCCGACCTCGGTGCCGTGCAACGCCGCCGAGCGGACCGTGAGTCGGGCCGCCGGCTCGCCGCCGTGCTCACCTCGCGGCTCGACCTCGATCTCCGCGCCCATGCGCTCGAGGATCGTGAGGATGCCGGTCCGGGTCGGGTTGACGCCGACCTGGTCGAGGACGACCTCACTGCCGGGGACGAGCAGGCCGGCGAGGAGGAAGAAGGCGGCCGAGGAGATGTCGGCGGGAACGACGATCCAGTCCGGTTCGAGCCGCTCGGCCGGGCGGATCACAACCGCGTCGCCGTCGCGGCGTACGTCGGCACCGGCGGCGGCAAGCATGCGCTCGGTGTGATCGCGGCTCGGCACCGGCTCGACCACCCGCGTCTCGCCCTCGGCGAGCAGCCCGGCAAACAAGAGGCATGACTTGACCTGGGCGCTGGCGATCGGCATTTCGTAAGTGGTGCCACGCAACGGCGCGCCGCGAATCTCCAGCGGGGGCAGACGGTCATCGCGCGCCGAGAGGTCGGCGCCCATCCCCCGCAGCGGCTCGGCGATGCGGTCAACGGGACGGCGGCGGATCGAATCGTCGCCGTCAAGGGTCCACTCTCTTCCTACCTGCCCAACCAACCATCCCGGCAGTAGTCGGAGCAGCGTCCCCGCATTGCCGACATCTATCGAGCTGGATTCCGCACCGCGCAGACCCACGCCTTCAATCAGATAGTTGAGCCCAGAATCAAGTTCAAATCGACGCGCGTCGGCACCAAGACTCTCGATCGCGTTCAAAGTCGAGACCGTGTCGGCCGCCTCCAGGTAATTGACGATCCTCGTCTCGCCCTCCCCCATCGCGGCGATCAGCGCCGCGCGGTGGGAGATCGACTTGTCCGATGGCGGACGCAGGGAACCGCGCAGCGGGCCGGCCGGGGCGAAGCGCGTCATCGGGCCGACCCTAGATCACTGCCCGGCATCGCTGCCGAGCACGGTGACCGTGTGGCCCAGCTCGCGGACCAGCACCGCCGCGCGCTCGGCCTGCTCCTCGCCGGCGACCCAGAGCGTCACGGCGCCCGAGGTCATGTCGGGCGCCGGGTGCAGCGCCATGTCCTCGATGTTGACGCCCGCCTCACCGAGCTTCAGGGCCAGCGCGGCAATCGTCCCCGGTTGGTTGGCGACGACGATCCGCAGCTCGCGCAGCGGGCCGGCTTCGAGGTCGGTCTCGAGCACCCGGCGGCGGTCGTCGCCCGCGGCCGCGTGCCAGGCGGCGATGGCCTCGCGATCGCCGCCGCGGATCAGCGCCGCGGCCTCCTCCAGCCGCCGCGCCACCGCCTCGACCGAGTCGGCGACCGCCTCGTGGTTGGTGGCGAAGATGTCGGCCCAGATCGCCGGGTTGGATCCGGCGACCCGGGTCATGTCGCGGAAGCTCGGCCCGGCCTCCGGCATCCGCTCGGAGTCGCGGCTCAGCTCCGCCGCCGCCTCGGCGGCGAGCGCGTTGGCGAGCGCGTGCGGGAGGTGGCTGATCGTCGACATGAGGCGGTCGTGGGCGGCCGGCTCGATCGCCTGCGGGCGGGCGCCCAGCCCCGTCACCGTCCGCTGCAGCCGGTCGTAGAGGATCCCGCTGGAGCGGTCTGTCGGGGTCAGGTACCAGCGCGCGCCCTCGAAGAGGTCGGCGCGGGCGTTCTCGACCCCGGCCGTCTCCGCCCCGGCAAGCGGATGGCCGCCGATGAAACGCTCGTCCTCGCCGAGCGCGCCGACCAGCTCGCCCTTGGTCGAGCCGACGTCGGTCACCACGGTCTCCGGCCCGCTGGCCCCGAGCGCCGCGCGTGCCTGCTCCGGGAGCGCCGCGACCGGCCCGGCGCAGAAGACCAGGTCGGCCCCCTCGCAGGCCTCGGCGACGGAGCCGGCGCCGCGGTCGAGCGCACCCAGCTCGACCGCCCGCTCGACCGTCGCCGCGCGGCGGCTGTGGCCGACCACCTCGGCACCGAGCCGCCGCCGCGCGGCGAGCCCGATCGAGCCTCCGATCAGGCCCACCCCGAGAACAGCGACCCTGGGCCCCTGGCCGTTCGTCAACTGCGGCGCGCCTCGATGGCGGAGGCGAAGCGTTCGAGGACGTTGATCGTGTCCTCCCAGTCCAGGCAGGGATCGGTGATCGACTGCCCGTAGGTGAGGCCCTCGCCCGGGACCAGGTCCTGGCGCCCCTCGACCAGGAAGGACTCGAGCATCACGCCGACGATCGCCTTGTTGCCGTCGGCGATCTGGTCGGCAATTTCGCCCGCCGCGAAGAACTGCTTTTCCGGGTCCTTGGCGCTGTTGTCGTGCGAGGCGTCGATCACCAGCCGCTCCGGCAGCCCGGAGATCCCGAGCGTGACCAGGGCGTCCTCGACATCGGGCACGTGGTAGTTCGGCATCCCGTGCCCGCCGCGCAGGATGATGTGGCAGTCGGGGTTGCCGGTCGTGTGCAGGATCGCCGGCATGCCGGCGTCGTCGATGCCGGCGAAGGCGTGGGGCACCGCGGCGGCGCGCACCGCGTCGACCGCGACCTGGATGTTGCCGTCG
>Ga0190274_10000310_pt1 | contig 30433 bp, 49 predicted proteins | sample Popmic531T_FD_133002 | JGI IMG/M metagenome (GOLD analysis project Ga0190274, IMG submission 133002) | Populus adjacent soil microbial communities from riparian zone of Yellowstone River, Montana, USA - 531 T | ecosystem: Environmental > Terrestrial > Soil > Riparian zone | place: USA: Montana... | reverse complement strand
TGAGCCAGGTAGTCCCGGTGGATCCGCATCAGGTTCATGCCCTGGACCATGGACAGCTGGGACTTGTCATAGACCTGCTCGGTCCCGGTCTCCTGGGGAACGGTGTGCCCGTGGGCGGAGGCCGGGGCCAGCTCCTCCTCGTGGTCCCTGAGCAGCTGCTTGGCCGCGACGAGGATCTGCTCGGGGGTCAAGGTCATCTGGGCGCTCACTGGCTCTCCTCTTGGCAAGTCATCTCTATAGCCACCCACCTAGTCTAACTCGCTGGGAGAGAAAAGGAGAGGTCCATCTCTAATTTGTTTTCACAAATCAAAAAACTGACCCATATACGATTCGTACCGTTCTAATGTAGAACTTTTTGATAAAAAAGTTTACTTAGATACGGCCTAGGGTAAGGGGTACCACCTTCGCGCGCGTATCCCCCTTTAGGGGGAAGGGTGAGTCTAGAGGACTTAGATTTGAACGCCCGACTGTACTTTGGAATGATGATCTCTGCTGGACTCGGGATGGGGTCGGCTGCCATACTCGTCTATGAGCCGGGTAAGACCGCCCCTTCCCAGACGACCGCTAAGATAGCTCCCCAGGTGACCACCATCACGGTAACGCTCCAGAAGGTCGTTACCATTGAGATCAAGAAACCAACCGCACCCGCCGTCAAGGTCAAGAAACCAACGCATGAGACCAAGAAGAACCCACGAGTCCACGGGAGTCCTGCATCTGCCGGGCGGAAACGAGGACAACGATCTCTGGTTCACCAGCGCCCAGTACGCCGGCACTCACGTCTTCCTCACGGTTTGGGAGTTCACTCCCGAGGAAAGAAGAAGGATCATGGACGGGGAAAACCTCGAGCTCATGGTTCTCGGGGAAGGTCATCCACCCGTCCAGCTAAGTCTCACCACGGTCGAGCTGGGTAAGGGCTGATCCGGCGAGGTATCCTGGGGGCATCATCCACCAAGGAGGTCTTATGGTACCGCCTTCTCAGTTGTCGACCACGAGCACGCCAGACATTACCCCGACCGAGTGGAAGACCACGATCGGGGTAGTGGCGACGGTGTTGGTGACCCTCTTTGGGCTGGACATCACGGACGCCCAGAAGGCAGCTGCCTTGACCGCCATCGTGGCGGTTTGGGCGGTTGCTCAGGTGATCGGCAACTCAATCGTCCGCCATGGCCGGTCCACGGGCATCGGGGCGGTAATCGCCGGCCAGCTGCCGCCGATGGACCCGGCTCCCCTCGAGGAGGGGGACGACGCCAACGCCGAGATGGTGGTCGAGCCCGAGGTCACCCCCGCTGACACCCCGACCGTCATCAAGGGCAAGACCAAGCCGGCCCGCTGATGGCTACCTACGAACAGGTCGCCAAGCTCACGGTTGCCACCGCGATGGAGGGGGTCCGAGTCAGACAGAAGATCGCCTACACGCAGGGTGGTACTCGGTGGTCGGGAATCGACCGCCACATCAAGGGGCCGAGCCAGCCGCCAGCCGCGGACTGCTCGTCCTACACCACCTGGCTGGCTTGGCAGTCCCGGATCCGGCTTAGAAAGGGTGCCGGCACGGACGTCATCAACGGGCTGAGGTGGCAGCGGGGGAACACCGCGACCCAGATCACCAAGGGGAAGCGGCACAGGCTGGGGGTCAACGGTTGGATTCCTGGCCGTACCCTCGTCTTCTACGGCCACCCGGTCCACCACGTCGCGCTCTACGTCGGCCACGGCCGAGTGGTCAGTCACGGCTCGAATCCGGGGCCGCTCTACCTGCCCTGGAACTACCGCGGTGACTTCAACCACGCCAGGGCGTACAAGATCTGACCACCACGAACGAGGGAGATGACATGCAGGACGAGAGCACCGAGCGCACGACCGAGCGGGAGCGGGAGCGCACCACCGAGACCGAGCGCACCGAGCCCGCGAATCCCGAGAAGCGCGACGAGCAGAAGGATCAGGGTCAGTCCGACTCGGACGACAAGTAGGTCCAACCTCCTGAAGCGGGGCCAGCTTCCCCCACTGGCCCCGCTTTGGGGAGGTGCTAGACTCCTTACGCGGCCCTGGAGGGAGGCCGCCGACGGCCTCTTCGAGGAACTCGTCGACGGGTGGTTGAGGCGGGCGAACGCTTGGGGCATGCCCGCCTCCCATCCTACCTAAAAGTGGAGCTAACTACCACCCTGGGACGTCGCTGGTGGAGTACACTCGAACCCTCTCCTAGCTAGGGATCGACCCATATCTCTGTCCGCATCCCTCGGAGACGCTTCTTGTAGGTTCTGTCCACCTTCATACTGGGGAGTCCCCATGACCCAGAGGTCTTAGTCTTGGCCGCCCTCCTCGAGCCAAGCACAGACTTTCAAGTTCAACTCATCGCGGCCGTGGTGGACCTAGGTTCCCTACGGGACTGCCAGCAGGCAGGACTAACCCGCGACCACTTCTCCCAGTGGCCTGATGCCTGGGACTTCGTTGAGCGGCACAACAACCAGTTCGGCCGCACACCGACTCGACAGACACTCGAAAACCGTTTTCCCCGGTTGAGCTTCCCCAAGGGGCAGACCGGGGACATCCAGTTCCTCATCGAGGAGGTCCGGGGCCAGTGGCTCTACGACCAGATGAGCGAGCTGATGGAAAAGACGGTGCAGTTGATGGTGGCTCCGGACCGAACGGTGCAGGATGCCCTCAACTTCATGCAGTCCGAGTCCCAGCTGATCCAGTCTCGGCATGGCTCATCCAACCGGGATACTGACCTGCTACGGGAAGGGCGCTTCCAGCTGCTCGACCAGGCAGTTCGGCGTAGAGCAGCCATGTTCGACCCCAGCCTCAAGGGACTCCAGACCGGCTTCAGGGAGTTCGACCGAGGCGGCCTCGACCCCGAGGAACTGGTGGTCGTGCTGGCCCGGATCACCCAGGGTAAGAGCTGGGCACTGCTGTACATGGCATCCCAGGCGCTGCTCCAGGGCAAGAAGGTGCTCTACTTCCCGCTCGAGATGAGCCTCGCCCAGGTGGGCTTCCGCCTTCACGTGATACTCCAGTCGGTGTATCTCCAGCGGAACCCCGAGCTGATGAAGGAGATTCAGCCCTTCCTCAACCGCAGTCTATCTGATGGATCGGGATACGACTTCCCCTCCTACAAGAAGTTTCTGGAGCTGCTCGAGACCACGGTTCAGGGCAGCTTCGTCGTTTCCGAGACTCCTGGCAAGCTCAGCCCCGCCTCGGTGATGGCCAAGATCCAGGAGCACCGACCAGACGCCGTCTTCATCGACTACCTCACCCTGATGGGTTCGGACTCGAAGAGCGACCTTGAGGGCTGGCAGGACATCAAGATCATGATGAACAGCCTGAAGAGCATCGCCCAGGGTCAGAAGGTACCGATCATCACCGCTGCCCAGGCGAGCCGCGCCGCGGTCAGCCGCAAGGGTCCACCCGAGCTGGATGACATCGCCTTCGGGGACGCCATCGGCCAGGACGCGGACCGGGTAATCAGTATCAAGCAACTGAGCCGGCGGGTGACCAAGACGCTGATCATCAAGAACCGTCACCAGGACGCCCGGACCACCTCCTACCTCGAGCACGACTGGAACCGGGGCAAGATCCGGGAGGTGGACGAGGGGAAGGCCCTGGACCTCCTCCAGGAGGACCGAGACCGAGACGATCTGGTGAGTGATCGGGGGCTCCTGTGACCACCCATCGCCGGGAGCCGGCGCTCGAGGATACCGACCCCGGTGACTTCCTCAGGGATGATCGGGTTAATGAGATCCTCCAGCGACCCACCGCTAGCCACCCCCTCCCCCAGGGGACTCCCCTAGAGCTATCCCGTGCCCTCCAGACGCGTCTCGCTGAGGTGAGAGGGGTGGAGGGAGGGTTGGGGGCGAAAACACCCCAGGAGCTCACGGCGAGGATCAAGATGAACGTCGAGGCCATCCACGTCGAGCTGGCCGAGCTCCTTCACGAGACGCCCTGGAAGGAGTGGAAGACGTATCAGGACGACGAGTGGTACTCCCCGGAGCGCTTGGCGGCGCTGAAAGAGGAGGTCATCGACATCCACATGTTCCTGAACAACATCTACCTCGCCCTGGGCATGGACGACCAAGACGTTCAAGCCTGGTACGCCAAGAAGCACGAGAAGAACATGGCCCGTCAGGAGGATGGCGGGGCGTACCGGTAGGGCTGGTCATGGGAGGAGCTAGGCGGCAAGAGGTCGTTCCCACTGGCCAACTCAAAAAGATCCTCGAGCGCTGGATCCGGGAACACGAGGCGTACTTCCCGCAAGTGCCAAAGAATCCCCAGTGTCCCGATGATGCCCAGGACTTCCGCTACTCGGCGAGGAACTGGCTGGAGGAGCACAGCGGGGTCCAGACCCGCCGCATCCACGACATCATGCACGGGAGATTTGAGTTCACCCCACTAGAACGGGCTGATGCGCTGCTCGTCGCGATGGACCAGCAGTGCTGCTTTCACACCGGGGAGCTCGACGTCCAGTGGGCCGTGGGACTTGGCGAGAAGATGGAGAGCCAGGGCACGGCTCGGCAGGAGGCTCACGCCAGAGTTCAAGAGGTACTGAGACGCTGCCGGCTGGGGCACGACCGCAAGGACATCAGCTACGAGCTCGGGGTCAGTGACAACCAGATCCGTCGAGCTTGTCGGCACTACGGGGTACCGATCCCCAAGTCAACGTATGACAAGAAGGAGAACCACCGAAAGTTCTCGATGTCCGTCTTTGGCTCGGACCAAGGCCGGCCCAAGGGGATCGATGACCCAGTTCGGTACAAGAAGATCGCCGAGTACCAGATGACCCACGGGACGTCCAAGGCGGCCCAGGTGTTCGACCTAGACCGCTCCACCATCCGCCGGATCGTCCGGAAGGTAAAGGCGTACGAGCTGGTCTAGCCGCGGAAGAACAAGAGCCAGACTAGGATGATGATCAAGATCAGTACGATCACGCCGGTGCCGATATACATTTGATCAAAGCTCCTCGGGTACGTCGGGCGTCGGCGGCTCTGCCTTCGGCTTCGGCTTGGCCCGGGTGCGGCGGGTAGGGGTAGTGGTGGCAGGTGGGGGTGGCGCCTCAGGGACGTCGGGAGGTCGAGTAGTCTGCGCCCCGAGCAGGTAGCCCGAACCCAAGCCCACCACGGCCGCGAACATGGCACTAAAGCCCGCGATCATCCGGCTGGCGAGGCTCAAGTCCGCCCAGATGACGACACAGATCATCCCTGCCCCGTACAGGATCATGATGATGAACAGTCCACGGATGAACTTGATGAAGAGAATGTCATGGCCCACGATCAAAGACTAACAGCTTTAGGTAACTTCCGTGTCTATCAACCAATCGCGTATTCCCTGCCCGAGATGTCCCTTCGGGCTGATGCTAGAGGTCCACGGCCACTGGCAGTGCCGGATCTGTAACTACGTCGAGCCCTGTTGCTCCGGCGAGATCGAGTGTCTTCCGGAAGACCTTAAACCAGAGACGCCCCAGCTAGCGGAGGTAATCAACCTCCACCAACCGGGGCGCCCCCGCTACTCACGGCTGTGTTAGCCCTAGAGCAGCGTCACCTGGTAGGGGTTCATGCTCGAGGTGATGCCGTACTGCCCGGAGCACCCGACGCGGTAGTAGTGCACCTTGCGCCGCGGGACGCTGCGGGGCCGACCCGAGTCAGGACGGACGATGCCGGCCCGCTGGAGGCGGTAGGTGATCCGAGCCACGTAGACGCCCGCCGGCTTGCCGCGGAGGTCGACTCTGACCCGGTACTGCACCCGGCCGCCAGGAGTCCTAGAGCGAGTCCTCGAGGCGGTCTTGCCCTCGAAGGTCGTCCGGACCCGAGTAACGAGAACGGTCTTGCGGACGATGATCCGCCAGATCGCGACCCGCCGAGACACGCAGGGTGCCGTCGCGGGAACGTCCCCGGGAGGACCAACGGGTCCAGGAGGTCCGGGAGGACCAGGAGGACCGGGCGGCCCAGGAGGACCGGCCACGCCGTTGCAGATGTAGAAGGTCTGGTCCGGCACCTCGGCGACGAGATCCACTGCCGGGGTACCCGGAACCACGATCTTGATGCCGCCGGCCTCACAGTTCACGCCGGCAGGCTCAACGGTAATCACTGGGGTGGTACCAGGAGGACCAGGAGGACCCTCCGGACCAGGAGGACCGGGGTTCCCGTCCGCGCCGTTGCAGACGTAGAAGACGGCGTCAGCCGGATCTTCCTTCGGCTTGCGAAGGGTATCCGAGTCCAGCAGGCCGTTGACCACGATCACCTTGATCCCACCGTTGGGGCAGTTCTCGCCCTTGGGCTCGGCCACCACGACCACCCGGTCACACAGGTCGGTCGGGTTGCCATGAGCACAGGGCGTTCTCGGCGGCGGCTTCTCCGTCGCCGATGCCAGGGCTGGCGTTACCAGCCCGATACCCGCCGTGACCCCCACCACGACGAGCCTTGCGATGAAACCTCTCACTAGATCGATCCTCCCTCTTGGTCGACGGTAGGTTTACTCTAGCTCGAGTAGGAGTGGCCCGGGGCACAAAACAGTCTTTGCGGCCCGGGCCACTCCTCTACCTAGTGCCGAATTACCCCGTCCCCGTAGTTCCAATACAGGTAGGGTCGGGTAGTAGTCGCGGCATGGAAGTAGATGCGCGGGTTGACAGTCTTACCGAGACTGACCTTCCCGCAGACCTTCAGAGTGCCCTGGTTCCAGACCTTCGCCTCCGACCTCGAGACGGTCCACCAGACCTTGCCGAAGGTAGAGTCGTACCAGCAGTATGGGCTTGCCGCCCACTTGCCGTCGTCACCCCTGGCGGCACCCCAGTCGTAGATCACGCCGCTGGTGTTACCGCACCAGCGGTCGATCGCGGTCTGCCGCCAACCGACGGCTACCGAGGTACCGATCACGACGACACTCTGCCGTCGCCACACCCGGCCGTGGCAGCCGGACGGGATGGAGCCGGCCGTGATTACCAGGTCAGGTAGCGCCAACGACAGGCCCGAGGTCTCGACGACCTTGGTGTTGTCGAGCTGGGTCTGCGGGTCGGTAGCCGCTCCGGCGCTCTCGATGTTGGAGAACAAGAGGGGCAACTGCAGGATGACCCACAGCAGGACGACGAGGAGCAGCACCTTGACCAACCAGTGCTGCCGCTTGATGATGTCGGGCATGATGTCCCTTCGTTTGACTTGAGCTGGAAGTCAAGGATGGGACCGGCGGGCTTCTTGCTCTGGGCATACACCTCCTCAGGGGCCGAAGTAGAACTGCCCCGCCTTCTCGCGGCGCTTCTTCCGCGCCAAGCTTTGCTTCACCGTTATGGGTTCCTGAACCGGCACGTCAAAGTGCAGGCCCAGGGTATCGAGGGCAGTGTTAACGCAGTCGGCGCAGAGGTCGAGCATCCGGGTCATGCCGGCATCTCCCTGCTTGCAATACTTGAGCAGGCCGTACGTCTCCATGCCCATCACGCCGGCCATCTTGCAGGACTTGCCGCAGGCATCGCACTTGACGTTTGAGACGTAGTCCTCGCGCCTTGTCCGCTCGATGGACTGGTACTCTCTCATCAAACCTCCTTCTCGAGCTCGGCACCGAAGTAGCCCTTCAGGAACGCCAGGTTGGATTTGGCTCCCACGATGGCTTCCTCGACCATGAAGGTCTTCAGGGCGTTGGCCTCGATGATCGTGGTGGCCTGGGTGAGTCGAAGCTCGGCGGCCTGCACCCGAGCCACGGTCAGAGCTAGGGCATTTTGTCGGTTCACTGGACCTCCTGCTAGGGGGTTGGTACGCTAGTGGCGCAGCCCATGCGGCTGCATTCCGGCCCGGCCCTCCAAGTCGCATTCGAGGATCACCGGGCCGGCTCCGTTGCGGGGTAGAGCAGTCTGGTAGCTCGTCGGGCTCATAACTCGAAGGTCGCCGGTTCAAATCCGGCCCCCGCTACCTACCGATCAGTACGCTCGATAGTGATCTTGAACTGGTCAAACTCGCCGTAGACCATCAACTCGGCGGTTTGAAGCAACTCCTCGGCCGACGAGGAGACGTCCCACTGGTTAGGATCGTCCTCGTCGGTGAGCAGGTCCGAGATCTTCTCGGCCATCTCCCAGGCGTTCATCGGCCGGCCTTCGCTTGCTCGTCGTCCCAGTAGCGGTCGTCCCCGTCCTCGGGGATGACGGTCGCCTCTCGCTCCGTGGTGGGCTCGAGGGGGGTGGGGACCAGGGGAGGCATGGCCAGCATGCCCTTCTCGTTGAGCTTGGCCGGCCACTTTTCTTCCGGTACCCAGGTGCCGGTTACGAGAACTCCCATGCACACGGCCTGACCTTCCTTGTGGGAGGGAGCTCGACGGGTCGAGGCAAACTCGCACTGGGGACAGACGTAGATCGTTAGGGCGTTCACCGATTTCCTCCTAGATTCGAATTTCACTCAGGTGATCCGAGTCAAGTGCCTTCCGGATCTTCTCCAGGTCGCTGTGAGCCTTCACCTGGTCCATCAGGGGTGGGGTACCGCTGGTGGGATGGAGGTAGTCGTAGGCAGCCCGCTCCATCTCCTCGAGCAGCTTCTGGGTAAAGGTCTGGCCATGGGTCTGGACCATATGTTGGATCCAGACTTCCCGATCAACCTCGTGATGAGGGATCGGGCAAGGGAGGTAGGAGCGGTTCGGCACCTTGGTCACCTTGGCCTGGTGGTAGAGGGCGGTGAGAACACCCGAGCAGTCGATGCAGGTGGGAGCGTCATAGGTCTTGATCTCTGTCCACCGCTCGTTGGGGTCGTTGACGGTGTAGTCGATAGCACGCTCGATTACGTCGTGGGTATACCGGTCGAGGAACTGTTCGAGCTTGGACTTCATATCTGGATTTCATCAAACCAAGCACTACAGAGGATGGACTCTTGGGTGGCAATATCACGGCGCAGCCAGTCCAACCGCTCGTCAGGAGTCTCTAGTCGCCGATGCGCCGCGAGGTTCTCCAGAAGTCTAGCCCGCTCCTCCAGGTGAAGCCGGAAGGCACCATCGACCCCGAGCCGTTGGATCTCCTGCGGCAGGGTCTCAGGCGGGTCATGAGGAAGGGTCCAAATGTCCTCACTTGGATCTTGATACCTACGGACCTGCTGGATCTGCCGGTAGGTGTCGAGGGGTCTGGGCTGATCCAGCTCGAAGACGTGCTTCACCCTCGTGTTGAACTGGAACAGACCTTGATCTCTGGGCTCGGGGTCGATGATGTCACCTCCCTACTAGGACGCTTCCCAGCCGCGCTTGGCCATTAGGCCCAAGTCGCGGAAGGAGTCATCGATGGCGTCGTCCATGGTGTGACCGGAGCCAGAAGAAATGACCCGAACTTCATCGGTGTCATGAGTGGTCGGAAAGCAGAACTCCGTGTAGAAGACGCCCTTGACGATCTCGAGGTGGTCGTCCTGCTCCTTCGGGTCGACATGGAGCTGTTGGACGGTGAGCTTCAAGTCACCCTTCAAGATCAACTGCTCGAGCATGGAGAGCCGAGGTAGCTGGGTCATCACGCCGGCGAAGGTCTGGGTCGGTACCTGCTCGGCCTCGTCGACCAACTTGGGAACGATCGCGTCCAGGTTGGCGAGCGTATGAATGAGCTCGTCCTTCTTCATCTTCGCCCAACCAGTGCCGCCCCGGTCTCGGAGCGTTCTAGCGAGCTCGTCCCGAGACTTGGTGAGGTAGGGCGCCTGGTACGGGTTTTCGTTGGGCAAGCTTCCTCCTTTACCCATGCGGGTATTCTTGCAGGTCGGTGTGGTCGTAGGCCACTCGCATGACCGCCTGCTGAAGGTCATAGAGCTTCGTTCTCAACTCACCGTTCTCCTTGGTGAGCTGCTTCGTCTTGGCAGAAGCGCCGGCGGTGTGGCCGGCCTTGTAACCCTCCTGGTACGACTTATCCAGGAGCTCGTTGACGCGGTTTACGGCCGCGTCCATCTCAGGCGGCGTCGGCATCTAGCTCCTTATCGGCAGCTCCACTGGGAGGGTCCAGAGGTACGGACCAGCCAGTAGGCTCCCTGGGTGTTCAGCACGGGGTGAAACACCTTGCGTGCCGCGCTTCGAGCGGCGCTAGAGGGAGAAGCTCCTCTGCGCCTAGCGGCGCGGTAGGCGGCCTTGTACTGGGGCGTGGTCCTCCAAGTGGAGTCAAGGAACTGGAACACGCCCGAGGCACTGCTACTTCGGTTCTTGTCGCGGTGGTTGTAGTTGGACTCACACTTGCCTACTCTGAGCGCCCAGCGCTCCCATCTTGCAGGCATCACCACGATGATCACGCACTGGACCTGCTTCGAACCCCAGCGTCCGTCGTGATCCATGTCACACGCATACGGCTTTCCATGCGCCTTCTTGACAAGATGGTTGACGCTCATGGCGTCAGCCGAGGGTACTGCTGCCGCTGCTACTACAGCGGCTACCGTGAGTGTCTGGCGAAACTTCACGGGCAAACCTCCTTCTCGTTTACGAGACGGCCGAACCCTCCTCAGAAGACGTCTGGATCTTGGTTGAACCCGTACGTATCCAGGTGCTTCAGGGTGAGGAGGTTCCGACGGTTGTACATAGCCCGCCAGTGATCTCGACTGGCGAGCAGGAGTACCAACTTGGTGCGGTAGACCTCGCGATTGTACTCTTGGCGACTGGCGAGAAGATGTTGGTTTAAGAAGACGGCATCGTGCAGGTACTTCCGTTGGGCGTTGGCCGCCCGGTCCGCGGTCTTCAACCAGTGCTGCTGGTAGGCATGGAGCTTGCCACCCGTCTCGATCTTCACCATCGCGACCTTTTGCCGAGCGACGTAGCAGCTGGTCCACAACTTGGGAGCCATGTGCTCCACTGCCAGGTACTCTTGCAACTTCTCATGGCCGATCTCTACCGCGATAAACAGGTTCTTGGCGGACCTCATCACCCGAGGGTCAGTCACGGTACCCATGGCTTCATGGTGATGTAGGCGAACTCACTACGCCGGCGGAGGTAGACCTTGATGTCCTCGACCACCCAGGCCGGGGCGTGGGTCCAGTCATCATCCTCGCTCAACCCGATGAAGGCGTCGGTCATGTGGATCACGTCCCCCTTGGTCGGGAGAGAGGTCAGGATGGTGAGCTGGTTCTCGATCGGTATTCGGGTGTCAATGAAGTGAAACTCGATGGACCAGCTCATAGCTGCCGGCCGATCTTTTTCCGAAGCTGATCGGCCTCGTCCTTGTTGTACTCGGGTGGCAGGGGAAAGACGGCGACCTGAAGGGCACCCTTGGGCGGGTTCTGCCAGTCAGACTCGACCACCCAGTCGTCCTCGTCCCACTGCTCCTGGAGGACGTAGCCTCGCCGGGCGTCGGTGGCGCTGGCGATGATTACGAACTCGGGCATCCCCCGGCAGGGAAGGCCCCGGAGGAGATGCAGGTTGGACTGGAAGTGGGGAACTACCGGCCGGCGCAGCTCGACCTCGCACTCAGGGCAGCGGTAGCAGGGGTTGAAGAGCACTAGACGATCAGCGCTCCTAGCTCGGCCCGGAGCAGTTGCTCACAGATGAACTCGGCTCGTTCCAGATGACCCTCGAAGACGATGGCCCGCTCGTTGTTGTGGATCTCGTACGCCTTGACCCAGCACCACTCCTCGTCCTTGGCCAATATCCGTTGAAAGGTATCCACCACGTAGTTGAAGGTGTTGTACGGGTCGTTGAGCACCATCACCTTGGCCGGCTCTTGGACCTCTCGCTTGGTGCCTCGGTCGGTTTCTTCAGTTGTCTTCAACGGGTTGCTCCCATGGCTTGAAGAACTGCCGAAACGATCTTGTCATCTCGTCTCGCTTTCGGTGAGGACTCCCACAGCCGGGACTCGAACCCGGGCACTCCCCAGGAGGGGAGGCTTCCACCAACTGCGGAAAGCTGATCTGACGTGGTTGGGCTAGGTTGGATCATTCCCTAGAGGTTCGTCCTGTAGATCACTTCCCGGTGTCACCGTAGGAAGTAAGACGGCCCTTTAACGACTACTCACGACTTTGCCGTGGGGGAACTAACGATTTCCCCCAAGATTCGAACTCAGCTGCTTCACGTGGTGCTGCAGCAGGTTGTCAACGATCATCTCCGCCCGGTCCGCGGTCTGGAGAGGAGTCTCCCCCTCCCGCACCCGGACGTTGACGCCGAGCTTGGCCCAGAACCCTCCCCCGTCGATGGACAGGCTGTACTCCACGCGGTCTCCCACGTCGAGCGGCACTACCACCTTCGGGGCGGTCACTGGCAGGTCATTCTCCGGCAAGGATCTCCTCTCGGATACGCTGCCGAGTAAGAGCATCCTCGGCAGTAGGAGCCCCGACCCGGTACTTGGCCCGAAGCTCCTTCATTCTCTCGACCTCGGCCCAGGTGTACCGGCGATCCGGCCGGCTTCCCCGGGTAACGCGGGACTGGGGAGGTGGCATCAAGCCAGAGCGCTCCCACTTGCGGATCTGATGAGCTGTGGAGTCAATGACCTCCGCGACCTCACCGATCGACAGGTATGGCTTCCTGCGAAGCACCTCCAACTCATGGTTCTCGAGCATCCCCTTCACCACCACCTTCCTTGGTGCCCGCTTTACAACTGGTCTTGCTGAACTGTACCGTTGTGCCACAGACCGCTTTGTTGATTTCTTCGGTGCTCTCCTGCCTTTTCGGTAGGAGTCCTTGACATTGTCCAGGTTGGTCCCCAGGAACAGATGTTTCGGGTTACAACAGGGCGGGTTATCACAGTTGTGCAGTACATGAAGCCCCTTCGGTATTGGTCCTTTGGTCTGTTCAAAGGCAATACGATGAGCTGCGAAACTTTTCTTCTTACCATCTTTCTCAACTGTGATCCGACCATATCCACCAGGTCGGTTGAGGGCAGCAGTCCAAGGCCAGCAAGCATCTAACCCGCCTGAGACATCTACCTTTGCCCAGAAGTTACGTAGCATCCGTTGCCCTAGATACTACACTAGTCTCGTTACGAAGAGAAATCAAATCTCTATCCCGGGAATGGTGTCGCCGACAACCGCGACCAGCTCGTTCCAAAAGGGAATCTCCCGGGCCTCACCCCACTTGAGGTTCTTGCCCCCGTAGAAGAAGCTCAACGGGGTGGTCATCATCCTCCCCCGGAGCTCGATCACCCGGGGATGAAAGTCGCCCTCACCTGGGTCCTGCTTCAGTTCCCTCCAGAACGCCTTGGTCTCCTCGTCCATGCCCAGGTCGACGATCTCGTCGACGATGAAGATCATCCCCACGGGACGACCCTTGTCGAACTTGGCCCGGGAGATGATCTCGCCCCGTAGTGCTTCCTCGTACCGGATGATCGGGTACTCTCCTCGAAACACTACGGGACGGATCATGGTCTACTTCCCCTGGTCCTTGAGCGCCTGAGCTCGGCGCCGCTTCAGGGTGCTGAGATTGGCCCCGGGAAACGCCTTCTGGAGCTTGGCGTCGGTATCGGCCTTGATCAGCTTGGCCAGGTTGTTGGTGTTCCAGTTGATCTTCGGGGTGGGAGTGCCGGCGGTCGAGCGGCTCTTCGGACGGTCTGAGGCACCCTTCCGCATGATGGAACCCTTGCGGGGAGTGGCAGCCTTCTTCGGCTTCTCAGGGGCAGCCGTAGTGGTGCGCTCGTCTGCCAAGATGTCCCCAGTGGAGGGAGCAGCTTCCCGCTTCGTAGCGGCCTTGGTTGGCGTCTGGCGGGCCGGCTTCGGGGCGTCATTTTCCGGCTCCCACTTGGGAGCACCCTTGACGAGTGCCGAGATGTTCTGCTTCGTCACGATCTCCTGGACGAAGTACCGGCAGACCCGCATCTTCTCTGCCGATTCCCGGGGGACGGAGCACACGTCCCGGGGATTGATCAGGACTTGCACGATGGTGTCCCCGAACTTCTTGGCGTAGTTCGGGTTGCCGATGTGAAGACCCGTCGAACACTCGGCGTTGGGGTTGTCCGCGACCGTTGACCGGGGCATGGAGACGACGTCCCCCACGGAGCAGGGGATGAAGCCCTGGTACTGCTCGTCGTTCACGTACGCCGTACCGGAGCTGGTGGAGCGGAACTCCTTGTCGCCGTACTTGGTCTTGTTCGCCTCGTCCTTGGTGAGGCGAATCATCCCCTTGTGGCCGACGATGTCGCCGGCCTCGGTGATGACGAAGTGGTGAGAGTTCAGCCAGCCGAACAGCTGCTTCCGGGAGTTGTCCGAGGGGTTGCTCGACACCTTGTCGTAGAAGTTCACGAGCGGCTTGAAGTCGAGTCCCTCGGCCATGAACCGGAGAATCTGTCTGGCCAGGGAGTGGTCCACCACGTCTCCGTCCCAGTACAGCCGCCGGTCCCTGACCACCATTCGGTCAGAGAGTTGGGCGAACTGCATCCCCGCCTTCTGTGCCTCGTCAAACAAGTCGAGGACCTTGAGATCCTTGGCCTTCGCCAAGCGCTTGATCTCGTCGTAGTTGGGGTGGGTCTCAGGCGACGCGGTGTACAGCTCACCATCGACGGTAACCGAGATCATCTCGGTACCGCCGACCTTGGTGACCTTGGCCCGCATGACGGTCATGCGGCTTCCTCCTTCTCGGCCTCAGGGACCGGGGTAGTGGGCTTCTGTAGGGCGGCCTGGAGCGCGAGGCCGGCTTGGTACTCCAGCTCGAGCAACTTCCCTGCCGCGGTCTTGCGCTCCACTTCCCAGACCGCGTTGAGGTAGAGGACGTAGTGGTTAATCGTCCTCTCTCGAACGGTATGGTGGTGGTTCAGGAGCGGGAACTCCTTTTCGAGCTCCGAGTAGTAGTTCTCGTCGAACTTCTCCCGGTCCAACTTGTTGTGGTAGCCGACTTGCGAGTGGAAGCTGTAATACTCCTCGACCAAGTTTCGAAGTCGCCGGTCCACGCGACCGTTGGCGACCTCCATCAGCTCCAGGATCTTGGGATGCTTGACCCCTTTGCCGACCAGGGCGAGCAGCAGCTTCTTGTCGTAGTGCGACAGCTTCAGCGCTTGCCAGTTGAACCGCTTGATCGTCTTGACCTGCTCGTTCATCATCTCTTGGTAGAGGTCGAGGAACGGCTTCGAGGTAGGGCGGAGGCGTTTCAACTTGGCAAGCCGGAACGGTGGGACGACCACTCCCATGATCTCAGGAGCGTCTGGTCCCCGCCACCTCCTCAGGTTCTTGAGACCGGGGGCGACCTTCCGGGCGTCCTCGATCCCGTCCACGTAGAGCAGCTGGGTGGTAGCCGGGATGTTCTTCATCTTGATCGGCTGCCCGTCGAATCCCATCAGGCTGTACTCGCCCTCGTAGTTCCGGGAAGCCCTCGGGAGTCTGGCCTGCTTAACCTCATCCCAGTGGACGGTTCTCAGCCCAGTCAGCCAATACGAGTCGGGATGATCATGGAAGGCGAACGCCTTCATTACCCCGTGGACCTTCGCCCACGTTCGGATCTTGACCTTGACGTTGGTATCCAGGTCACCATGGACGGTGAACTTCTTGGGCATCCCGATGATGATCTGAGGAGGCAGGGTCAGGTCGGTAACGTTGTACTTCAAGAACTCGTCGACCGAGATTGAGCTGATGCGGCCGTAGTAGGCCCGGCCATTGTTCGAGTAGGAGTACCGGTCCACGGAGAAGGAGATGCCCGCGGGCCGCCAGGTATCGGGAATAGCCAGCTCCTTGTAGGCCGGCTTCTCCACGTAGACACCGCCCTCGTCCCGCCACTTCTTGGCGGCCAGGAGGGCATCCCAGGGAGTGGGAGCGGTCAGGAGGTCTCGCTCGATCAGATGGCGGATCCGGTTCTCAATCTCGTGCCGAAGCGCCTTGAGCGTTCTCTCCGTCTGCTCCGTGTAGTACAGCGCCTCCCGAGACGGGGTAAACGTTACCGACCCCATCTTCACCCAGCAGATCAGCGAGCAGTGGGGCTGGCCCCATCGATCCGTGCTGGTGTTCGGTGGAGTGAACAGGTTCTTATCCCGGGGCACCCGGTAGGGCACCCCGCCCATCACCAGCACGTCGTCGGTGTTCTGGGCCTCCGCGGAACGGATGTTCCGAAGGATGATGTTATCCCCCAGCTTCCGACCATCGGGCGAGACGGGAGGCTGACCATCGATCGTGACCTCGCCCTCTCGCCAAAACGAGAAGAACTCATGGACCTTCGTGGTGAAGTCGCCCGCCCTCGCTTGGGGAATGGCGATGGTCACCCCGTTCTGCTCCATGGTGGGAGCATGGGAGATGATCTCCACTGCCCCAGCGCCGGTCGTGGTGCGGGAGATGGCTACCACGGTACGCCAGTGGTCCTTCACGGCTACCAACGACAGCTCATGGGTGTAGCAGAGACCAGACTTGCAACCCAGTCCCAGCGTACCCGTCTGCTCGTTGGTATGCCGCTTGGTGGACGCGCCGTACCGGATGTAGATGTCCTTGATGTCCTCCAAGGACATTCCAATCCCCTGGTCCCGAATGACCAGCCGAGGATCGAACGGCGAGGGAGTGAGCACCTCGATCGGTACATGCTCCTTGCCGGCCTCGATGTGGGAGTCCCTGGCGTTGGTGGCATACTCGCGGATCACGGCCATCTCACGGTCCGAATACAGGGTCGTGAGCACGGACATGATGTGCCCGAAGGAGTTCTGATCGATGGACATCTCCACGATCTCGCCCCCGAGGTCACCTTCTTGCTCCACCAGGTTGTCTTGTGGGATCAAGCAAAACCTCCTTCAGTCATGACTGGAGCTTGCGCAAGCAAGACTTGCACTCCACGTGGTCGGGGTTGGTACTGACCTTCTCGTAGGTCGAGAAGGGCACCTCGTAGCCGCAGGTAAGCCGAACCCTGCCGCCGGTAAGGACTTGGGAGGTACGGGGGCTAAACCAGTGGATCATGCCCGAGGCTGCTCGCACCGACTCACCCTGGTAGGCGTATCTACTTGTACTCAAGACCGAGCTTCCTCCCAAGCTTGGCGACGACTTGCTTCGCCTTGTCACCCGGCTCGATGAGCTCGGCCATCCCGTGGTCCCTGGCTACTTGGCCAGACTCCCAGAGCGGCACGGGGCACACGTAGTCGAGCGCCTCCTCGTACTGCTCCTTGGTAAGCAGGTTATGGGCCACCGCGAGGCGCAGGCCGATGCTCTCGTCCATGTCATGGCAGCCCACCCAGCCGGAGCACAGCGAGCCGTCCTGCTGGTGGCAGAAGAAGGCGCTGAAGGACTGGTAATTGGTCGGGTCGTCGTAGGCCGGCAGCTTCTCGTATTCCTCTGCGGACCACACGCCGGAAGGAACGTCCTTCCGATACGGGCAGGAACCACACGGTCTTTTCACCTGAGAACCTCCCAAAGTAACTGGGCGAACCCGTCGGGCTTGGGTAACATGACCCACTCGCCGATCGTTTGGTTCGGTAGGATTTGGATCATCTCACCCATGACGTAGCGGGGAGTGATCCGGAACAAGTAGACGCTGTCCATCACGTCGTAGGAGAAGCCGATGGCCTCGATGTTTGGCGGGTTCTGAAGCGAGGCCGCGGTCTCAACCGCCCAGCTGTGGTACCGACTCTCGGAGTCCAGTGGCTCGGGGGAGGTGAGCTCACCCCAGGTGGTATCCCCGTCCTTCATGATGATGCAGATGTACCCGATGTGTCCCTGTCCCTTGGGGTAGGGCGGGGCGAGTCTCATCTCCAGTGCCTTGTTCCGAAGATAGGTCTCGGGATCTGGCAGCAATGCTTCAAGTTCCAGGTGATTCATATGGCCTGGGCCGGAGTCGAACCGGCACGCACACTCAGACGATTAGTTTCATACTCAACGTGCTTCAGTACATTCAAAGGCTGTCTGAGCTGGATGTGCCACGAGTTTTGAGCTCGTTGTGTCTACCTTTTCACCACCAGGCCAGGTGGTGGCGGGCAACCCGAAGGCTGCCCGCCCGTACTTAGATGACCTCCTGGAGGGCGCGGATGGTATCCCTCAGCTTGGTCAGTCCGTCGATCTCGTTCGTAAGCTGTTCCTCGGCTCTCACGAGTTCTTCCTGGAACAGCTGGATCCGATCGGTTTTGTCCTGCAGCTCCACCATGAGGGGGCCGGCGACCGCTGACTTGATCTGTTCCATCAACTCGTCAGAGAAGCCGGTATGGTGCCCGTTGGTGGCGGCAGGGACGATCGGGTCGGGTTCAGCCGGAGGTTCCGATACCTCGGTGACGGGCTCCGGCTCAGGTTCTTGCTTGGTGGCCTCCACCACCATCTGCGGGTGAAGTGGCTCAGGAACCTCGGTGTACGGTTCCGCCACCTGAGGCTGGGGAGGCCGGCTGATCTTCCAGATCCGCTTGGACTTCCCAGCTCGCTCTGGGGTCGTGTTCTCGAACCCAGACTTCGCTCTCGCATGGTGGACGATCGCGTTGATGGAGGCGTTGTGGTACTGCTTCCGGTGCGCGTTCAAGAACTCGCGTACCTCGGCGGTTATCGAGAGCTCGCACAGCTGGGACTCTCCAGGGGCGATTTGCCACTTGTGGTAGAGCCAGAGTAGGAACTGCTCGTTGACCTCGGTCATCCGCTTGATCATCCGGTCGGCCTCGGCTATCTTGTTCTTCTGCTGCCGATAGTCCGAGGGGGTGGCGTGAAGGTCAATTCGGAACCCGAGTGGATGTTCCAGTACCATGACCCCATTCCGAAACCCGATAGGCTCGAAGCCCTTCGGGCGTAACTCCTTCAGGAGTTCCTTCTGGTAGATTGAGCCTCCGCTCACATCATCACTCCTCCTGCTTTGGCCCCTTCTTCTTCGGGGCGGTGACCCGGATGTACGATGCCCTGGGCGTTTCCACCACGGCATCCTTGAGGCTGCTGGGCGGGATCTTCTCCCGCTCGACGACCGCCTCAAGCTTGGCGGGATCGAGGACCTGGCGGGTAACTTCCTCCCACAATTGCGGTCCAATGATGTCCCGAATAACCTTCTCGTCCCAGCTGGTCGAGGTGCTCTCCACCAGCGTGATCTTCCGGCCAGACCGGGTAGTGACGGTCTTACTGCCGAGCGCGTTGAGCTGGTCGGTCAGCTGGCCCTGAATGTTTTTGATGCCAGTCTCGGCCTTGTCTCGCATGGCCTTGATCGACTCCAGCGCGTTGCAGAGCTGGTCGAGGTCGACGGGGTCAGTCACTTGACCCCACCTACCCGGTTCAGACCGACGAACAGCTTGGAAGCCTTGGGACCAGCCACCTCATGAGCTGCCTTGATCACCGCCGGGTGGGAGGGCTTCTCCTGGTCGAGCACGTCGAACAGCTTCCACTGCCGAGTCTCGTTGTCAGGAAGGTTGTACTCTACGATGAACCTAGTCATCACGCTCCTTGAGTTTTGATGTGCCAGGCAGGACTCGAACCTGCGACCTTCGGGTTAGGAACCCAAGACTCTGTCCCCTGAGCTACTGGCACTCGGCTCCGCAGTCCCCTTCCCGACTGGGAGCATCAACTTCCGCATGGGTACCTGCGAGTTGAGCCCTCTCGTTCCCCGTGGCGCCTCCATATTTGACGCTGCACGGTTCGTGATATTGGAGGTGGTGAGAGTCGAACTCACACTCAAGCGGTCACGCGGGGTTTGGGACGCATGCTTGAGCCATCCATGATCGCACCTCCAGGCAGATCAGATCAAATCCGGTACCCTCGTCATGGGCATCACTGCCAAGTTGAAGACCGGGATCTTAAACCTATAGGCTAACCTCAAGGCGGTGGCGGTACCACCCACCACCTTTCCCATAGGAGTCCAGCAGACGATGAACTGTGACGGCTCAGGTTCCTCTCGGTGCCCCAAGACCTGGTACACGTTGCGGTAGTGGAAGGGCCGGTACCTTGGGTGGACCCGAGACCAGGCAGCGTGGGCGGACTCGGCCAGGAGCTTGATCCGCTCCGGGAAGTCTCCCGGGAAAAACTCTTGAGCCCCATCCTCAACCACCCCGTAGCCTGGCCACGGGAGGTAGATGGTCGCGTCTTGACCCGCGCCTCGCCCGAACGCCTGGTCCGAACCCTTGGCGCCACCGGACCTGAGATGGTATCCCAGTTCCCTCAGGGTGACGGCTAGGTCCTCCATGGCATCCAGTACGACCGGAGGAGCATTGCGACTTCCGATTCCTGTATAGGTAGGCATGACTCCGATTAACCTCGGTGGATTTGCAGGTGACGTTTAGGAGTGACAGGTTCTAGATGAGCGGGGTTCACACAAGGGCCGATGCGACAAGTATGGTGCAGGTGATGTCCCTTGGGGACAAGACACCCGTTGCAAATGACCCAAGCTGCTTCGTATGCGGTCGTGACTCTCTTACCGAGAAGATCAACACAAGTGCGGCCATGGTCCTCGACCAAGAGCCCGGTCCAGATCCAACAGCCGTTTCGTTGCTTGAGCACTTTCTCCCAGAACCACCAGTACGGGTTCCCGTCGTACAAGAGTTTGTACGGAGTTTTCGGTTTACAGTCTGAGGGGTCGTAGGGAGGAAAGTAGGACACCTAGAGGAATAATACTAGTACCATTAGGCCGTCGTGTCCAGTGCCACTTTTTCCTCAGCTTCACTTCTTCGTCTCCTTCAGTTCCCGACAACACTGACTACAGGTTCCGGCTGGGAGCTTCGCGGTGGAAGTCTCATCTTCTTGCTCGATCCAACGCATGCGAAAGCACTTGTTGCAGAAGCCAAGAGGAAAGTTGGTGTGGGGCTGACGAGCGGGCACTAGACCACCTCCTCCGTGTCGTCGATCATGAGCCGAACCTCATGGGACTTGAAATACTGGATCAGCTCCCAGCCATCAATGTCAAACCAGTCACCGGGATTAGACACGGTAACGGCGTCCCGCTCGTTCGAGTAGTAGCAGTAGCGAAAGTGGGTCTTGCCCGGGGAGAGCCGCTCGATCCGGATCCACTGGTCCTCGTGGTTCGGGGTCAGAGCCCAGATCACGTAGATGCCCTGGTCCGGGAGGTCACCCGGCTGGGTAACCCGCTTACCCCGCTGGCTGGGTATCGGCATCATCTGCCATCCCGAGAAAGATGGGATTCCTGAAACGCGTCTTCACCATCCCGTAGTGCTGGATCCGGCACTTCTTGCCGAGATAGAGCTCAGGCTGGTGGTGGAACTGCCAGCGCTGCACGGTGGTTAGCCCACTGGCGGCGCCGAGCTCGTAGACGGTGCCCTTGACGTTGACCCCGAAGATCACCTTGCCGGGCATGCCGGCCCACGTCCCGGTTCCTTCCTCGAACCTAAGTACGTATGCCTCTATCACCCCGGTGTTCTTCCACTTGATCCACTGGACTCGCCGGCCCGGGAAGTAGGAGCAGTTCGGCTTGCAAACCACGCCCTCCCACTCCATCGGGATTTGCTGTCCTGGTCCCAACCGCTCGGGACCGGGATCGTACTCGTTCAACAGCGCCAGACGAGAACGGGTATTCTGTTCCCAAATCGGCTTGCCACCGAACTGCAGGAGATCGAACGGGACGAAGACCAGCTTCTTCCACTGCCTCCTGGTCAGCTGCCCTTGGACGGCCGTGAACCCGTCGGGGCTCATCAGCTCGCCATCCAAGAGCAGGTGGTCCGGGATAGCTTGGCCGGACCGGAGCTTGATCTCATGGTCGAACAGGGATAAGCTCCGGGTACGGATGGCCTTGGACGAGACTTGAACCCGAATGCCATCCAGCTTCCGCTCCCAGATGTACTGGTCCAGGATCAGCGGCTTCTGCTTTGCCGGCATGCAGAGCATGAAGTCCGGCCAAGTATCAGGCTTCTTTAGGTTCACATCGCCTCCCAGCGCTGGTCAAAGACTTTCACGATGGTGCCTCGCTCCTCGACCATGGTCATGGTGAAGGCGCTCAGTAGGTTGCTCGGGGAGTAGTCGGGTGCTACCTTGAGAAACAGCTCCCAGCTGTCCACGCCGTCCTTCAGGCCGTAGCTCCGAAGCACCTGCCACACGTAGTTGGTGGTGCAGATTAACTGGCCCCGCTCCACCTGCTCGATCGGCCGAGGAAGCCACGGAAACCGGCTATGAGGCTCCAGCCGCCGGGAGTTCTCCACCCAGAACAGGTGGAGCTCGTCGTCCATGTTGAACCGTACGTCCATGACACCTCCTAACGCCGAGTTGAATTACACATGCCGGCGGGTGGGAGTCGAACCCACCCGCCGGGACACTAGTCGAGCACGAAGCCGCGATTTTGGGTGACGCGGCGGACCGCGTTCCCCTCGATCTTGGTGATGATCTTCTTCAGCTCATCCCCGGCTCGCTTGATGTCGTTCACGTGAGCTACGTGCTTGCAGCCCCGCTGGTTGCGCTCCAGGTGCATGCCCATCAGCATCAAGACGGTCTCCGCGTCCAGCGCGTTGATCTTCTTGATCACCTCGAGCGCTTCCTTCAGGTCGCCCCATCCACCGTCGGTGATGATGGTCAACAGCCGGTTGGGCATGTACGAGGCACTCAGCACCTTGTGGGCCTGCTGCAGCGCCTCGTGAATGTAGGTCCCACCGTAGGACCCGTAGCTCGTGTAGAAGCCCCGCTCCAAGAACTGGGACGGGGACAGGAGCACCTCGTTCTTGTCCTGGTCGGCAAAGCCGATCAGATGAACTCGGCCGTTCGTCTCCTGTACCGCGGACGCTACCATCCAGGCGATCTTGGAGGCATGGTCCACGGACGAGGCCATGGAGGAGGAGCGGTCCAGGAGGACCACCAGCTCCAGCCCTGCCTCGTCCAGCTCGTCTGGCACATACGTCCTAAACGAGCTACCACGCTGGCTCCGTGGCGCGTTGATGAGGCGACGGATGTTCACCTTCCCACTGGGCTGCTCGTCGCGCCACGCACCCTCGAGGAGGCCACGTAGCTGGGCGAGGTGGTTCCTCAGCCGGTTCCGCTCCATGAGGATCTCAGGAGGAACCGGCTTGCGGTTGCCCTTCGCGTCGACGTCGAGGTCCAGGTTCTCACCCAGCGCCTCGCCGACCGCCCGGCGGATGCTCTTCAGATCCCGCTGCACTGGGCCAGAGGCCAGGATGGCACGGATCTCGTCGTTCAAGAGCGCGTCGTAGGTCGGTGCCCCGTCGTACAGCTTCTCGATCTCAGCCAGCTGCTCGGACGTTAGCTGGGCCAGGCGCTCCTCGGGAGTACCCTTCTCGCCCAGGCCGGTGGTGGCGGTGAGGTGACCATCAGCACGCTGCTGGTCCTCATCGTCGGAGTCCGAGTCGTCCTCGTCCTCCTCCTTCTCGTCGTCCATGGCGTTCTGCCGGGGATCGATGATGATGGTCGGCTCGGGATTCTCGGGAGGCTTGGGCTTCCCATCTTCCATTCCCGAACCAGCCTCGCCGGCCCCACCCTGGTCCTCAGAGCCGCCGGCAGCTTCCATCTCCTCGTCACCAGGCTCGGGCTCAGCACCCTCCGCCTCACCCTCGGAGTCCGCCTCGTCGTTCTGGTCGGCTTCCTCCTCGGCCTCGCGGCGTTCCTTCTCCGCCTGGATCTTGTCCTGGATGTCATCCGACTGAAGTTCCTTGGCCACCTTACGGAGCGCGTCCATCTCCTTCTTGTCGTCTTCCAACCATTCCTTGGTGGTCTGCTCGCCCTCGCCCTGAAGTTCTTCCTGGCTCATGGCGGTGTAGACCGGCACGTCGGGACTCATGAGCGACCCGTCGTTCCCCTCGACCGGCATGCCGAGCATGGGGATGTGGCGGATTTCCTCCCACGGGAGGAGGCAGCTCAACTCGCGGACCATGACGATCAAGCCCTGGTTCGACTTCTGATCGATGGAAAGCCAGCGCCTAGAGCAGTAGCGGTGAGCTACGTCCAGGATGGCATCCGTTCGCTCATCGCCGGCCAAGTTCATCAACTTGATCATGCGGTCCTTGAGTCCCGTCGTCTGCTGGAGGGTTTCCAGCCGCTCGATGGAGGCGTAGAGGGCGTCCAGGTAGTCTGGCTTCAGTCCGCCGGCAGCCATCGCCGACTGGATCTCGTCCATCCTGGAGCGACCCTTCACGTGCTCTCGGAACTTGAGCTCGTACCGCATCCGCAGCGTCTGGTCGAGATAGAACCGACCAGCTACCAGCGGAAATACGGCCCACTCGGGATTCTGCCGGTCCCTCTTCACCTTGTCGTCCAGGATGAGCTGGCGGACAACCATGTTGAAGTACCGCTCGGCAGCCGTAAACAGTGCCGAGAAGTGGGTCTCGATGCGCCAGTCCTCGAGGATGTTGAAGGTATCCGTGGCGTCCTGATCGGATAGGACTCCCCGGAACTTCCCCCTGATCCTCGGGGTCATGATCACATGAGCGAGCTCATGGTAGTTCAGGCCCCAGATGGCGACCAGCGTGTCGTCGTCCTTGCCGTCCAACCAGGCGAAGTTGATGTTGATCTCATCGCCGGTCGTCCAGCCCGGATGCATCTCAATGTCATTGACACGCAGGACGGCCAGGTCCATTGAGCAGATGAAGATCCGGTCGGTCTGCTGCAGGATGCCCACGATCGCTTCCTGCCTTCGACGTTCCCTCTCCATCGGCGTGATCTGGCCACGCTTGGCCCACTCGGGCACGAGAACCGGAAGGTTCCCGAGTTCTACCTCGTCATCGAGCGTCAGTTCATCGTCATCGGCCATCTCTCTCCTTGTCTCGGGAGTAGCAGGCAAAGGCCCACTAGGAGGCCCAGACAGCATAAGCCGCCTGGGCTACCTGGCAGGTCTTGCTTTTCGGATCTTTCTACACGATCGGCAGTACCGCCTACCCCGGTATCGGAGTGTGTTCTCGTCCGTATACTCATGGCCCTGAGGACAGTGAGTTTTGACAGACTCGTGATGGTAGGCGAGTGCCGCTCGTAGCATGTTCTCTTGGTGAGTTACCGGTTCAAGATGCTCAGGATTCGCGCATCGTTTTATCCGACACTTATGATCAAGTTCTAATCCAACCGGGACTAGACCGACCAAGAGCTTGTAAACCAAGACATGAACGCGAACCAACTTGCCTTCCCAACGTACGCGTCCATAACCTTGATCATTTAGGTTTCCGATCCAAAGCCAATGACCACCCGAGTCTATCTCGAGCTTATTTCTAACCCGAAGTGGTAGTTCATCTATTCGACTTTGGATCAAGGTCTACACCGCAGAGTCGGGAAGATCTCCGAACTTCGGCGTCTGGGAGTGTCCTCGTCCTCCTCCCAGCTTCAGCTCGGCCACCGCGTTGACGGCCAGCTGCTCCTCCTCCTCGAAGTGGGCGGTGAAGCACAGCCGGGCGATCTCCAGCCCGAAGTCCTCCTTGTTGGAGAGGTAGTGCAGCATCATCCGGGTCGAGACGGGGGTGACGATCTGGTCGGTCTTCATCATCTCCCGCAGCTCGCGGACCACCTGCAGCAGCCGCTCGTGGGGGATCAGCCGGCCCTCGACCTTGGGATCGTAGTCGAAGTACAGCTGGACGTGGAACCGATCTCGGAACGCCTTGTTCAGGTTCCGAGTTCCCTCGTAGGACGGGTTCATCGCGGCGCCGAAGTGGAAGCCGGGATGAGCAGTGATGACCTCGCCCTCGTGCTGCACGACGGTCACCTGCCGGCGATCGTCGGTCACACCGTTCAGGATGGCCATCACCTTGGCGGGCGCGAAGTTCACCTCGTCCGCCAAGAAGACGGTGTGCTCGAACCGGGGGTCACCCCGCATCAGCCGGACTAGGAGCCCGTCCACCCAGACGAGGTCGCCCTCCATCTTGGTGTAGGCATCCAGGTTGAGCTCAGCCCGGGAAACGTCCTTCTTGGCCTCGAAGTAGTCCCCTGCCGTGGCGTCCGGGACGGCCTTCATCTGGAGCCGAAGAGCTCGGTCCCGAGCTTCCACGACGGTCTCGATCAGGGCAGCTAGCCGCATCGGGTTGCTCGTCGTGGGGATGATCTGTCCCACCAGGTCCTCCACGGTCGACTGACCGTTCAGGTTGGCGGTGCCGAGCGGGTACTGGTTCTTGGCACAGACCGCGTAGTACAAGCTGGTCTTGCCCGGGCCAGTCGGACCCATCAGCAGGGTGTTCTTGCCCTTCTTGATGGCGATCTCGAGGATCTCGACGTCCGTCATATCCCCGTGCTCGGTCTGATACACCCGAGGGATGTAGCGGTTGTAGAAGGACTGATCGGGGATCAGTCTCCCTAGGTCAAGCCGATCCATTCATGCTCCCTTCAGCCGGAAATTCCGGTGGGATCGTTGGTGGTGGTAGTTTGATGTTGTCGCCGAGACCCATCTTGATCAGCTCCTCTGCCTGGTGCAGAGCCAGCTCATGGGTGACCTCGTCGACGGTCTGCAGTGTCCTCAGCCGCTCCATCAGTGGATCGATGTCCACGACCGGGAGCTGACGGATGGAGTTCATCTGCAGACCACGCTGGCGGGCAACGAACTCCAGCTCCTCGGTGAAGAGGGCTGGCATCGTATTGCCCATCACGATGCGGTTCACGAGCGCCGACCGGTTGTTCTCGGCGTACGCCTCGATCCGCTCGTTCGTGCCCATCACCCGGGCAAACTCGGACTCGAGCTCGAGCAGACGGCGCTTTAGAGCAGCATGCTCTTGCACCATCTGACCGACGCCAAGGGCGCCCAGGGCCTCGTGGACGACCTTACCCATGCGCTCCGAGGCACCCTGGGCGATCTGCTGGTTGATCTGGCTCCGAATCTGATTCAGAGCTTGAACTTGCTTGTTCGCGATCTGCCGCAGATCAGTGAGGTTATAGGCCGGCTTAGTGCGGGCCATCGTCTCGCTGCCAGGATCTCGGTGGGCTGGGAGGCGGGAGGATACCTTCCGGTACCTCTTGCTTCCACTCGGCCCAGCGGAGTAACTGCTCCACGTGGGCACACTGGCCCCGGTTCTGGAAGCCAGGGCAGGTACAAGTCTCAGTTGTTGACTCGTACACTACCTCGGCGTCCCGCCCGGAGCGGAACTTCGCCATTCAAGAACCTCCTCGTCGTGGTTGATATACCCCTACTGGGAGTCGAACCCAGGAGGGGGGTCGGCCGAGCCGGCCGACCCCCTACCCTTGGTCAGGGGTGACTAGAGAACAGAGATCGTGACGTACTCGTCGTCCTGCTCCACGACGCTCACGACCGAGCCCGCGGTAACCAGGATGGCGAGAGCGCCACCGAGGTACTGCTTCTCGAACTTGGCCTGGACCTCTTGCATGGTGCCAGGCGGGAGGTCGAGGTTCATCCACCGGTCGGACCAGATCAGGTCCTTGGTGGCCAGGGCGTGACGCCACATGTCCCACTGGCCGGCGATGTAGAAGCCGACCTCTCTGGCGTTCTTCATGACCACACCGTCGGTGCCGGTCAGGTCGAGCAGTGGCGGGGTGTACTCCTCCACCTCGGTCTGAGTGTTCTTGGCCACGGATGGCCTCCTCTCTGCTCCCGGGGGAGCGGGTGGGAGCCGAGTCCGGAGACTCGGCTCCCGTTGGTAGGGCTAGTTCTTCGCTCCGGAGAGCGACTTCTCGATCAGGGACATGAGGTCGCCAACCGGCAGATCGGTGGTCTGCTGGGGAACCTCGGCGACGTTCTTGCCGAGCTTCCTGGCGAGCTTGGCCTGGACCACCTTCAGCAGGTGGGCCGCGCTCTGATCCTTGTTCGGCGGAATCGCGGTGACGATGCCGATCCGCTTCGTGATGATCTGGTCGATCATCTTGGTGTGGGCAGCCGAGGCTTCCAGCTCTCCCAGCGGCCGCTCCTGGCGGACGTGGTCCTGGAAGGCCAGAATGCGTAGCTGACCACCGTGGTCCAGCAGACCGAGCCGAGCCGGCTCGCCCTTGTTGATCGTGATGTTGATCAGGGCGTGCAGGTTCTGCTTCTGCATCGACTGGAACATGAGCAGGAGGACGTTCTCGGCCCCTCTGTTCGGCCGCTTCTCACGTCCTACCGTCAGCATCTGTGCCCGTACCTGATAGAACTTGACGGGACAGATGAGCCGGTGCTGCTCGTAGGGCAGCTTCGAGAGATCGATGAAGCCGATCACCTCGCAGGTGGTCTCGGTCTCGAGCTGAAGCTCTTCATCCGAGATCTCGACCACCTTGCCGTCCTCCGTGGTGATGCCCTTCACGATGTCCGAGGACGAGATGTCCTTGCCGGTCACCTTGTTGTAGGGCTTCATGCCGACGGGATGGAGCTCGTAGGTCCCCTTCTCCTCGTCGATCACGTGGCGGACGAACTGCTGCCTCGTCGAGCGCGCTTCCTCCACTGCCGAGTAGATCGCCAGTGGGATGGGAGCAAGCTCGATCTGGAGCGTGGTATTGCGGTAGGTACGGGCGGGGGCATCAGCCCCCGCCTCGAACATCGGCTTTCGGGCCGGTGCTCGCCGCTTTGCCGGTTCACTCACTCGGTCGAACCTCCTTCGTTGGGTGGATCAAGTTCGGGAAGACCCCGCATGAACTCCTCGAGCTCAGCGGCCGTCATGTCCTCGAACTTGGTGGGCGGCAACCGCATCTGGAGATCCTTGAGCATCTCGGGTTCGAGCTCCGAGACCGCGTCATGGAAGTAGCCGTCCCACACGATCTGGTTGTACTGTTCCCTTGCTTCTTCAGGCAAGTTGTCCAGCCCCAGTACCGTCTTGGTCAGCCACTCCAGTAGCTTGACCGTCGGGTTGTACTTGTGGGGTTGAATGTCCCCCGGTTGAATCGGAGGCAGATCAGACTCGTCAGCCATCCAAGCGTTCACTCTCCTGAGTTTCGGAGACTGGCTCGAAGACCTCACCGGTCTCCAGGTTAACGAGTCCTACCCGGTGGCCCTGATGCTCCCAGTACAGGCGCATCTCCCTCAACTTCCGTGTCGTGGGATCGGACGAACGGGCATTCGGTCGGTTTGGCGGGACCTTGGAGTGATGATCGGTCCGACCAAGGGACCAGAAGAAACGCCACAAGGAGCAGATCACGATCCAGATTGCCTCCAGAATCGCGATTGCTCCCTGTAACATCCCAAGGATAGCCCCTGGGGCGATGACGACCAGGACGACCAAGGCCAAGATGGCCATGGGCGCCTACCCCGCTCTACGCGGGGTCTGCGTCGCCGGCGTACGGGTTGTGCTCCTCAGCGGCCGGCTCTGCCGGCGCCTCGACTGCACTCCCGGAGTTCTCGGACCCACCGCTCGCGGCCTCGGCAGCCGGAGCCGCGTCGGCAGGAGCGCTTTCAGGAGCAGGAGCCGCGCCCTCGACGACCGGAGGAGTGGCCGGAGCCGAACCCTCAGGAGCCGCCGGGATGATGGGAGCGTCCTTGCCCTTCTTCGTCTTGGTCCCCGTCGTCTTCTCCTCGCGGCGCCGCTCCTCGTAGTACGCGGAGATGCCCAGCTGGATCAGCTTCGGGGTCATGACGTAGGTACCGTCGTCCTGCTTCGCCTCGGCCAGCACGGAGGCCAGCCGGGCGAGGTTCTCAGCCGAGTCGTTGAACGCCTTGGCAGCAGCGATCTGCCGGCCCTTCGGATCCCGAGTCCCCTTGCGGGAAGTCTTCGGCTTCTCCTTGGCCTTGGCATCCGCCAGCTGGCCCTCGACCTTCTCACGCTGGTCGATGACCGCCTGGAGGGCAGCCTTCGCGTTCTCATCGGTCTGCTCGTCGGCCAGCTGCTTGAGCTGCTCGACGCTCAGGCCCGCGACATGGTTCGCGAGGTCCTGTGCGGACGCCTCGCCAGAGTCAGTCGCAGTAGCCTGCTCGGTCTCGGTGCTACTCATTCGCTCCCTCCTTGGGATAGCTCGGGTGCAAGTCGTGGCTATTGCCACTAGGTGTACATTATACACTACCTATAAAGCCCTGTACAGTAACTCCTGGCGCTATCCATTAACCAGGTAGGATCAGGTCCGCTGGCGAGGCAGTGGTGACGACTTCTCACCGACCCAATCGGCTAGCAGTATAGAGGATCAACCCTAGATGTCCAGTGTCAATTCCTCCAGTTGAACCCGTCGGTTTTCGAGGGGCCGGTTGCTGGTGATGGTGATCCAACACTCGGTCTCGCCGATCAGCCCCACGATCACGCCGGAGGAGTAGATGGGTCCCAGACCGGGGAGGTCATCTACCTGAAGTTGAACCTGATCGCCGATCTTCATCTCCGGCTTGACCGCGTTCTCGCCGTCAACCTCGGTGTCGAAGGTGACGGTGACCGTACGGTCGATGGCCTCTGCCGAGGTCACACAGAACCCGGTGGTATTGGTGACATGTTCCACGAACTGGTCGAGTGTCATTTCAACCTCTCGTTACGTTCCTGCATCAACCGCAGCAAGAACTTCTCCTGCAAGAACTGGTAGACGAAGTAGTCCCAGCCCAAGAGCGGGGCGAGGATGCCTACCAACACCAAAGGCAGTCCTTGAAGATCCAGGGACCACCCTAGTGCTATCACCGACGCGCTCACGCCCACCAGGATGGGGAGAGCACTCGCCGTTAGCCACTTCGCGTCGTGGGCCTTACGGTGGGCCTCGATGAGCACGTCGGCGGGGGCATGGGAGTAGACCTTCGTCCACACCTCCAGCAGCGCCTTCTCTCGTTCTGAGTTCATCGCCTTACCGTTCGGATTCCCTCCGGCAAACGCCGGATCTCGTACCGGTCGCTGTGCTGGTACCTGGTCAGATACCGCTCAGCTTCCTCTTGCGTGAAGCGCAGTGGA
>Ga0190274_10000309_pt1 | contig 30471 bp, 29 predicted proteins | sample Popmic531T_FD_133002 | JGI IMG/M metagenome (GOLD analysis project Ga0190274, IMG submission 133002) | Populus adjacent soil microbial communities from riparian zone of Yellowstone River, Montana, USA - 531 T | ecosystem: Environmental > Terrestrial > Soil > Riparian zone | place: USA: Montana... | reverse complement strand
GTAGTCGGTCGTCACCTCGGGGTACTCCGTGGCGACCTCCTGGAAGAGCCGCCACCAGACGGCGCCGGCGTGCACGAGGACGTTGGTCTTGTGGACCAGGGTGAGCTTCTTGCGCGGACGGCGCTGGGCCCGGGCGAAGGCGTCGCGGATGACGCGCTCGACGCCGAAGGCGCTGTTGACCGAGACCTCGGTGGCGACCTCGGCCGGCGTACCGACGCGCAGGGCGCCGCCGTTGCCGGTGTAGGGACCCTCGGTGCCCTCGCGGACCACCACGAAGTCGACCTCTCCCGGGCTGGAGAGCGGCGACGACGCACCCGGGAAGATTCGGGACGGTCGCAGGTTGACGTAGTGGTCGAGCTCGAAGCGGAGCTTGAGGAGCAGCCCGCGCTCGAGGATGCCGGGGGGCAGGTTCGGGTCGTTGGGCTTGCCACCGACCGCGCCGAGGAGGATGGCGTCGTGCTCGCGGATCTCGCCGAGCACGGACTCCGGCAGCACCTCGCCGGTGGTGAGGTAGCGCTCGGCGCCGAGGTCGTAGCGGGTCTGCTCGAACTTCACGCCGGCGGGCGACGCGACCTCGAGCACCTTGAGCGCCTCGGCGGTCACCTCCTGCCCGATGCCGTCGCCGGGGATGACGGCGAGCTTGATCGTCGCGCTTGCGTTCGAGTCAGTGGTCATGAGGCGAGAGGTTAGTTGTCGTCGGGACGCTGGCCGCCGTTGTCCCGCAGGTCGAGCGACGCCTGGACCGCCTCACTGATGTTCTCGTGGCTGCGCGGGTTGTCGGGGTGGTGCTGAGCCGGTCCCCACTCGGGGTACATGTCGTACATCGGTCTGCTCTCTCTCGTGTGTGTTCTCAGGTGGTGTCCGCACGGTCTCGATACCCGTCTCGATACACCTGGAACGAAGATGACCCGTAGGCAAGAGAGCAGGTCGGCCCGTGGATCACACGAGGTGACAGAACCATCAGAAGCGGGTTGCGCCGTACTGCTGGGCGCTCCATCGCGGCGGAGGCATCTTCGATCCAGATGTATCGAGAGGCCGTCAACGCCGAATCACCGCGGCGAGGTGGCCTCTCTCAGGCCCCGCCGCGGTATTCGATGAGTACGAAGACGCTCCGCATGGTGAGTGCACGGTACGCCGACCCCGGCGCCGTGGTCAGCCGATTTCGCAGAGTGTTCGCCATTCGAGACATCAGTCCCGCAATGAAAGACTCGAAGACATGAGTGCTCCCCCGGACGTGCCCGAGATCGTGCAGCGCGCGTTCGACGTCTCCCGCAAGGCCGGCTACGCGTCCTTCTGCCGCAACGAGACGGGCCGGCTGCTCGCCACCCTGGCCGCGACCCGCACCGGCACGATGGCCGAGTTCGGCACCGGTTGCGGTGTCGGTACGGCGTGGCTGCGGTCCGGCGTACGCGACGACGCGCGGATCCTCAGCGCGGAGCTGGACGCGAAGCTCGGCGACGCGGCGGCGGTCATCTTCGAGGACGACCCGCAGGTGGAGGTCCGCTCGGCCGACTGGTCGACCCTGCTCGACGAGGGGCCGTTCTCCCTGCTCTTCCTCGACTCCGGTGAGCCGACCGAGGTCAGCGTCGACTCGATCGCCGACCTGATGGAGCCGGGCGGGCTGGTCGTGCTCGACGACTTCGCGCCGTGCGAGATGTGGCCGCCGGTCACCTACGGACGGGTCGACACCCTGCGCGAGCAGTGGCTGACCGACGACCGCTTCACCGCCGTCGAGGTGATGGTGGCTCCCGACGCCTCGGTCGTGATCGCCACCAAGCGCTAGCGAGGGGTGGTTTCGAGGCTCGTCGTTAGCGCTCCTCGCGCCTCAACCACCGACACGGTGGTTGAGGAAGGCGCGCCAGCGCCTGTCTCGAAACCACCGTGCCCGTCGGTCAGATGTCGGTCGGCATCACGTTCGTGCCCGAGCGCATCCGCTCGCGGTAGCTGCCGGTCGGGAAGTCCCGGTCGACGAGCTTCTCCATGAAGCCCTTCAGCGTGCGCGTGCCGTACGCCGGCGCGACGTGGTCGACGACCGACCAGTACTTCGCGGCCTCGAGGTAGAACACCACCGGCTTGAGCTGCTTGGTGAGCTTGCTCAGGCGAGTCAGGCGGCCGATCTTCTTGTCCCAGGACGCCATCGTGATGACCTCCCAGTCGGGCGTCCGGTTGTTGAGCTCGAACATGAACTCACCGGCGCCCTTGAGGGTGACCGTGTTGTCGGCCGTCCACGGACCACCGACCGGCAGGATCCGGCCGATCGCGTCGTCGTTCAGCACCTGGTTGACGATGAACTCGGCCAGGTCCTCGCGCGCGATCGGGTTGACGACGTTCCACTCACCGTGGTCGTAGATCCGGTACTTCAGCCCGTTCTTCACGTCACCGAAGGCGACCGAGAGGTAGGGGAAGTACGCCGTCGGGCGGATGATCGTCCACGGCACGTAGCCGTGGTGCTGGCCGATCAGCTCGCCCTCGACCTGGATCTTGTAGACCTGCGGGATCAGCTCGGGGCGGTAGACGCCGTAGTCGCTGATGTGGATGAACTGCTGCACGTCGTTGGCGACCGCGGCCTTGATGCCGTGGACGACGGCCTCGTGGTCGACCTGCCGGCAGTCCTCGGCGTCGTTGGGCTTGCGGCCGCTGAGCAGCGAGATCACGACCGCGGTCGGCGCGGCGGCGACGGCGGCGGCCACGTCGGCGGCCTTGGTCGCGTCGCCGACGATCACCTCGGCATCGGCGTACTCGGCCTCGTTCTTGACCTCGCCGTTGCGGGCGAGGACGGCGGGCTTGTAGCCGCGGCGGACGAGCTCGGGGACCAGCGCCCGGCCGATGTAGCCGGTGCCGCCGAGGACGAGCACGCGCTCGCCGCTGCCGGTCCCGGTCGCGCCGGTGACGTACGTCGTCGACTCGGTGCTCAGGACCCGCTGGAGCAGCTCGTGGCTGTGCTTCTGGGCTGCGCTGACGTCGAGGTTCGTGATGGTGCTGTAGGCCATGAATAGATCATATACACATGTCGGTGGTTGAGGTGCGCAGAGCGGACGACACGGTGGTTGAGGTGCGAGGAGCGCTAGCGACACACGGTGGTTGAGGTGCGAGGAGCGCTAGCGACGAGCCTCGAAACCACCACCCGTGCAGCGCGGCTCGATGGTCCACGCCGGCAGCCAGAGCTGCGTGAGCGGTCCGATCGCGAGCGCGTAGAGGACCGTGCCGAGGCCCAACGTCCCACCGAGGAGCAGGCCGATCACCACCACGGTCACCTCAAGCCCGGTGCGCACCAGGCGGATCGAACGACCGCTGCGGCGGGCGAGCCCGGTCATCAGGCCGTCGCGCGGACCGCGACCGAGCTGGGCGCCGATGTACATCGCGCTCGCCAACCCGCAGAGCACGATGCCACCGAGCATGAGGGCGATCCGCACCGCCATCGCGTCCGGGCGGTCGAGCAGCGTGAGAGTGGCATCGGCCGAGAAGCCCACGACCAGCGCGTTGGAGATGGTGCCGAGACCGGGCTTCTCGCGCAGCGGGATCCAGAGGAGCAGCACCACGAAGCTCATCAGCACGACGGCCTGACCCAGGGTGATCGGCAGGTAGCGGATCAGGCCGGAGTGCAGCACATCCCACGGCGCCAGGCCGAGGTCGCCGCGGACCATCAGGGCCAGCGAGACGCCGTACGCCACCAGGCCGACGTACAGCTGCGGGAGCCGGCGGCCGAGGCGGCCGGTGCGCAGCTGCTGGATCGGGCCCAGGTCGGCGAGCGCGGGAGGTGCGGTGGCAATCGTGGTCACCGGACCATCGTCGCGACGATTGGCCTTCTCTCAAATAGCCAATCGTGGAAGAGTGGCCTGCATGACGCGCCTCCTCGGCGCCGGCCGGGTAGCCACCCTGGTCGGCGAGTTCGACCGCTCCCCCGCGTACGCCGGCCTCGCCGACGCCCTCGTCCTGCTGATCGGCGACGGCCGGATCGCGGTCGACACCCGGCTGCCCAGCGAGCGCGAGCTCACCGACGCGCTCGGCGTCTCGCGGACCACGGTGACCCGGGCGTACGCCGCGCTCCGCGACGCCGGCTATGCCGAGGCCCGGCGCGGCGCCGGCACCTTCACCCGGGTGCCCGGCGGCCGCAGCCGCGCGCACGACCGGGCGCTGCTCCCCCGGCCCGGCGACGGCGACGCCATCGACCTCAACTGCGCCGCGCCGTCGGCACCGCCCGGCATCGCGCACGCGTACGCCGACGCGACGGCCGACCTCCCGGCGTACCTCGGCGGCCACGGCTACTTCCCCGCCGGACTCCCGGAGCTCCAGGCGGCGATCGCGGCGTCGTACGACGCGCGCGGGCTGCCGACCTCGCCGGACCAGGTGATGGTGACGCCGGGTGCGCTGACGGCGGCCTCGATCGTGGCGCAGGCGTTCTCGGGCCCGGGCGACCGGGTGCTCGTGGAGACGCCGACCTACCCCAACGCGACCGACGCGCTGCGGCACGCGGGCGCGCGGCTGGTGCCGAGCCCGGTCGACCCCGACGGCTGGGACCTCGACGCCGTCGCGGCCACCCTGCGCCAGACGTCGCCGCGGCTCGCCTACCTGATCCCCGACTTCCAGAACCCGACCGGGCATCTGATGTCCGACGAGCAGCGGGCGTCGTACGCCGCGCACCTGCGTCGCGCCCACACGATCGCCGTGGTCGACGAGGCCCACCAGGCGCTGGCGCTCGAGGGCCAGGACATGCCACGGCCGTTCGCGTCGTACGCACCGGACACGATCACGATCGGCAGCGCGAGCAAGTCCTTCTGGGGCGGCCTACGGCTGGGCTGGATCCGGGCGCCGTACGGTCAGATGGAGCGGCTCACCCAGGCCCGGGTCTCACTCGACCTGGGCGCTCCCGTCCTCGAGCAGTTGGTGCTCGCCCGCCTGTTGGGCGACGCCGACGAGATCCTGGCGGCCAACCGGTTGCGGATGCGCGAGCAGCGCGACGCCCTCGTCGGCGCGGTCGCCGAACAGCTCCCCGAGTGGACCTTCCACCGCCCGACCGGCGGCCTCGCCCTGTGGTGCCAGCTCCCCGGCGCGTTCGGCACCGCCCTCGCCACCGAGGCCGAACGCCGCGGCGTCATCATCGCCCCCGGCCCGGTCTTCGCCGCCGAGGGCGGCCTCGACCGCTTCGTCCGGATCCCCTGGACCCGCCCCGCCGACGAGCTCACCGAGGCCGTGCGCCGCATCGCCGACGCCTGGGCGGTTGTGCGGTCTCAGCCCACCTCATCCGGCCGAGCCAGCCGGGTGATGGTCGCCTGATCCCCGACCCGACGTGGGTCGGCCACCGAGAACCGGAACGTGCGCTGCTCTGGCGTCATGGGGCGAAGACAGGTGGGATGTCGTCAGGGTGCGTGCCATTGCCGAGGCCCGCCCGTATGCGCGGGAAGACCCGGCGGCCGTCGACGCCGACCCGGAGTCTCGCCCCGTTGGACGGGTAGCAGCCCCGGTCAAGGGGCTCCTCCCCGAGGTCCTCGAGGTACATGTCGCCCAGCCCGTCCGGCAGGGAGAACACGTTGCCCTTCGCCGGGCTGTCCCCGTCGAGGCGCAGGTCGTCGCCGTGACGGGGTCGGCCATGAGCGGTGTCGAAGGACCTGAACATCGGATCCTCGCGTCTGCTCACCGCCTCGTAGCCGTCTTCTCCGGCCGGTGGCCATTGGTCAATGCGGTAGTCGGCCAGGGTGCGGTACGTGCGGCTCTCGACGAGATTGCCGGCGACCTTTCTGCGCACCTCGAAGTTGATGGAATCTTCCGCACCTTGAGGGATTCGGAAGTACGTGTTCCCGTCCGACTCGGTGGTGAACTTGGCCGGCGCAAGGAACGCGATCGGGCGGAGGTGGGAGTCGGAGGTGTAGACGGCGACCATGATGTTGTTGAACGCTCGTCGCGGCTCGCTCGCGCCGATGTTGATGAAGTAGGAGAAACCCGCGTCGGTGATGTCGGCGAGGTCGGCGCCCGCCGTTCCCGGGTCGAGCACGACGCAGGTGTTGTGGAAGAGCTCGATTCGGCCTTCGTTGACACCGTCCTTGAAGAAGTGGCCTTGCCGGAGGGAGTCCGGGACGCCGGTCGCCTTCCGGCGTCGTATTCCCAGTGTGGGTCGGCGGATGTCGATCAGGTTGCCGTACACGTAGACCGGCCCGAGGGTCTTCTCGGAGGCGAAGCTGAGGGCGGTCAGGCACTGGGTCATCACGTTGCCAAAGATCCTGGCGTTGGTGGTCTCGGCTTCGCCGGAGAGCGCGATCCCGTCGTCGTTCAGGTTGTGCACCCAGTTGTGGTGGAACCGCATGCCGTCACCGAACACGTAGGTGTCGTGCGCGTTGACGATCTCGCAGTGGTGGACGGTGACATTGGAGTTGCGTTTCGTGCCGGAGATCTGGACGCCGCTGGTAGAGGCGGCGAGCCTGTTGCGAAACACCTCGGCCTTGACCGCCTGGACCTTGTCCGTCGGGCCCATGAGGTACTCGTCCTTGCGGTCACTTCTGAACACCCAGGTGGGAATGCCGCCGTCGATCACGCAGTGCTCGACCCGAATGTCCTTGTTCCTCGAGTTCGCTGCGTTCCCTGTCAGAAGGTTGATGGCCCGCGTACCGGACCGGATCCGACAGTGGTCGAAGGTGATGTCGGTGCAGGTGTTGAGCCGGATTGTGTCGGGACTGCCGAAACGCAGGGTCAGGTCGAGGAATCTGATCCGGTGGCTGTTCGTGAGGAAGATCGCATAGTCCTCTTCCCGAGACAGTGCCAGATGCACGTTGTTGGGGTCGGTCTCGTCGGGCTCGTAGTCGTCCCAGCCCTGGATTCTGTTGTCGGTGGCGGCCAGGCGGATGTGGACCTTGCGCTCGCCCGCTGCCTCGTCGAACCAGATCCCGGGACCCATGTAGACCCACGGCCTGCGGTAAATCCGGCCCGGCCGGTCCTCGGGGACGAAGGTGTCCGGCAGGAAGTCGTGAGGGCGCCAGACCTGGTTGCCGTCCGCGGGGTTGTCGTCGGGCCAGAGCTGGTTCTCGGCCTGCAGGTCGCCGAGCTGGCTATAGCTGACCAAGCGGATGTGGACGGGTTCGTCGAGGAAGGCTCCGCCGATGACCCGCTGCCGATCCAGGCTGGGGCCGGGGGCTGGATACGGCTTCCGCCACACGTACTCGCCGTTGAAGGTGCCTCCAGGTGGGGTGACCGGGTCCCAACCGTCGTCGTCTCCCGGTTTGAGGAACTCGGGAAGCAGCGAGTCGATGAAGACCTCGCCGTCGCCGAAGGGCTGCACCAAGATCCATTGCTCGTCCAGGCCCGAGACACCCTCCAGTTCGACCGACTCGACGTAGTGACCGCCGTGCAGATGAACCGTCCCCCCGTTCTGGGCGGCCTTGATCCCGTCGGATACCGACGTGAACGGATCCTCCTGGGTGCCCGTTCCGGTGGCGGGGGCTCCCGGTGCAGCGGGCGGGGTCACGTAAACGTCCACGGTGACCTCCCGGAGTCTGAACACACAGACGCGCGTCGTTTGCGCACGCGGTTCAGTCCCGGCTACCTGCGTACCACGCCAACCGGGATATGGCTATGGCCGAGACCGCACGCCCGGTGAATCGCCCGCCCGGCAGCGGGCCGCCCGCATGCCTGCGGAAGCACCGGACCTGAGCGCCGGTCAGCCGGCCTTGTTGGCCTTGAGGTCGAACTTGAAGTGGACTCCCGCGTCGAGCGACCCGTCCGGCTTCTGCGGCGTGTACTCGAGGTCGACCTTCGCGAACGCGAGCGCGACAGCTTCCGCCGTACCATCCCCGTCCGCGTCGACACTCATGGAGACGCTGGTGACGAGCACGTCCGACATCGTGACGAGGAGGTACTCCTGCGGCGCCTTGCCGGCCTTGCGGACGGTGACCGTTGCGTCCTTGATGTGCTCCCCCGTGGCACACGCCTTCATCAGCAACGGCGACGCCTTGTCGACGTGATGGGTGAAGGTGAAGCCCTGCAAGCTCACCTTCCCGGCGCCGCCTCCTCCACCCTGGTTCAGGGTGCCGGACTGCGAGAGCCCCCACGACCACGACAGGACCTCGATCTCGTCCTTGTGCTTGGCATCGCGCGACTCGCCCTTGATCGTGCCGATCCTGGCGAAGATCGAGGCCGCCATGACGCCTCCTTCTGCTGCGTTCCCGGATCGCCTCAACGTCCACCCGTTCGGCGGCAGGTGTCAAGGCCGGCGTCGTACGCCTGCCGCAGGGTCGCCGGACCATCGGCATGCGAACGATTCGCGCCGCTATGCTCCCGACCGTGATGCGGACTCAGAAGCGCACGCGGGTCTGGGTTCTCGCGATCACGGCTGCACTCGTCGTCGCAGCGGTCGCGGTCGGCGGTTGGTGGTGGACGGCCGCTCGCACCGCCGACGACGTCCAGGTCACCCTGGTCGACGATCGCCCGCACTGCACGGGCACCGACGTCACGTACGACGACGAGCTGGGCAGCCCGGTGATCGAAGCAGCCCCCGGGATGCACTGTGCCTACCGCATCCGGGTCGACAACACGAGCGATCACGCGATCCGGCTACACCTGATCGTCGCCCCCGGTGTCGGACCGGAGACCGGCGCCGTCGTCACGGCCGACCCGTCAGGTGACCCCCGGCCGCACGGCATCGTGCACGGCCTGGACGCGGCGTACCCGCTCGACCGGAGCCTGCCCGCGGGCAAGTCCGCCACCTTCGACGTCGCTCTGGTCTTCCACCCCGAAGGCTGCAACAGCGCCGGCACCGCGTGGATGGACCCGTGGCCGAGCGTCGAGTTCGAGTCCCTGCACCACACATTCACCCGAGCGGCTCCGGCCGTCCTCGCGTTCCACCAGCGCGACTCCACGCCGGGGTGCTGAACCGGTCAGCCGAGTCCGGACACGCGATCCAGTAGCCGAGCGTGCTCGTCGGCTGTGAGCGGTACGTCGAGCGCGGTCAGCCAGTCCGACAGCTCGCCGTCGCGCAGCGGACGGTGCTCGGTCGGCTCCCCCGGCGTACGCACGGTGAGCGACTCGTGGGTCACGGTGACGTGCCGGCCGGGCAGGTGCTTGGTGAGCATCAGGCCGGTCGTGAAGTGCGAGCCGGGATAGGTGCTCGTGTAGTGGTGCCCGATGACGACGTCGACCGGACGCACCGCGAGCTCGTCGGTGGTGTGGGCGACCTCCCAGCCGCCCTCACGCAGGCGGTCGAGCGCCCAGTCGCCCTCAGCCGTCCGGCGGACCCGGTAGCGCCAGCCGGACGGGTAGTCGTCCTCGGCACCGTCGGCCAGCGCGATCGGACGAAGGAGGCTCATCCCGAAGCCGGGGTCGCAGAGCAGCCGCTGTCCGTCGACGACCACCTCGACCACCATGTGGGTGCGGCCCTGCTGGGCGCCGGTGGCGGGGTCGCCGACCCGGCCGAGGTGACGGCGTACGTCGTAGCCGAGCCGCTCGAGGGCCGCGGCGAAGATCGTGCTGTGCTCGAAGCAGTAGCCACCGCGACCACGACCGACGAACTTCTCCTGGACGACGTCGAGGGAGACCCCGGGATGCGGGCCGAGCAGCACGTCGACGTTGTCGAAGGTGAAGGCCCGCACGTGCGCCTCGTGCAGCTCCGCGAGCGCGGCCGCGTCCGGCTGTCGAGCCGGTACGCCGACCCGCACGAGGTAGCCCGTCAGGTCGAGCCGCTCGACCTGCCAGACCTCCGCGGACGTCGGCGTCATGCCCGCAGGACCTTCTCCATCGCCTTCCCCTTGGCGAGCTCGTCGACGAGCTTGTCGAGGTAGCGGATCCGCTGCATCAGCGGGTCCTCGACGTCCTCGACCCGGATCCCGCACACGACACCCTTGATGAGTTCGGCGTGCGGGTTGAGGGTCGCCCGGGCGAAGAACTCCTCGAACGTCGCGCCGGCATCGAGCTGCTCCTGCAGCGCCGCCTCGTCGAACCCGGTCAGCCACTCGACGACCTCGTCGAGCTCGGCCTTCGTGCGCCCCTTGCGCTCGACCTTCGCCACGTAGTGCGGGTAGACCGAGGCGACGCTCGTCGTGAAGATCCGGTGACTCACCCGACGAGGGTAGCCATCGCCCCGACCGCGAGGGCGGTCAGACGCTGAACCGCCCGACCAGCTGGCCGAGGTCGTCGGACAGGCGGGCCAGCTCGACGACGGCCTGCTGGGCGCGGACCACGCCCTCGGAGGTCGAGCCGGCGGCCTCGGCGACGCCGGAGATGTTCGCGGCGATCTCACCGGCGCCGGTGGCGGCGTCGGCGACGTTGCGGTTCATCTCGTTGGTCGTGGCCGTCTGCTCCTCGACCGCCGAGGCGATCGTGGCCTGGAAGTCGTTGATCTGGCCGATCACGGCCGAGATCTGGCCGATCGCGTCGACCGCCTCCGCGGTGTCGACCTGGATCGCGGCGACCCGGCCGGAGATGTCCTCGGTGGCGCGGGCCGTCTCCTGGGCGAGCTCCTTGACCTCGTTGGCCACGACCGCGAACCCCTTGCCCGCCTCGCCGGCGCGGGCCGCCTCGATGGTGGCGTTGAGGGCCAGCAGGTTGGTCTGCTCGGCGATCGAGGTGATCACCTTGATCACGTTGCCGATCTCGGTCGAGGACTCCCCGAGCTTCACGACGGTCCCGTTGGTGCGCTCGGCGACCTGCACCGCCTCGGAGGCGACGCGAGCGGCTTCGTTGGTGCTCCGCGCGATCTCCCGGATCGACACGCCCATCTGGTCGGAGCCGGCGGCCACGGTCTGCACGTTGCCGGAGACCTGGTCCGCGGCCGCACTGACGACCCGTGCCTGGGCACTGGTCTCCTCCGCCGCGGCGGCCATGTGGTGGGAGGAGTCCGCCATCTCCGCTGCGGAGGTGTTGAGGCTCCGCGCGGTCATGGAGATCCCGCTGACGACGCCCGCCATGTTCTCGACCGCCTCGTTGAGCGCCTCGGCCATCTGACCCGACTCGTCGCGCGACCGCACCGGCACCCGGGTGGTGAGGTCGCCGCCTGCGACCGCAAGCAGACCCCGTCGTACGGCGTCGAGGCCGGTCATCACGCGCACCGAGACCAGCCACGCGAGACTGAGGCCGAGCAGCATCGTCAACACCGCGACGATGATCGTGGTGCGCTCGGTCGACGTACGGGTGTCCGCGATCGCGGCCTTGCTCGCCGTCACCTCGGCGCCCACCGCCTCGCGGAGGTCGTCGAGAGCGGTGGAGATGGTGAAGAAGATGTCCCACTTCGGACCGCCGGAGACCTCGTCACCGCGGTCGAGCCTGCCCTCCCGCCACAGCTGGAAGATCTGGTCGTTGTAGCCGAGGAACTCCGTCCACGCCGCCTGGATGTCGGCCAGGTCCTTCTGGCCTGCGGCGTTGAGGGTGGCCGGGTCGAGGCCGAGGATCTCCTTCTCGAAGCCGTCGACGCCGTCGGTGTAGTTGGCGAGGTTGTCGCCGTCGGTGGCGGCAGCGGACGCGCCGCCGGCGACGCGGGACTTCCACGCCGTGATGTTCTGCCAGTTGGCCAGCCACAACAGCTGGTAGCGCCCGCGCTCGACCTGCTGCTGGGTCGACACCGCCCGGCTCCAGTCCTGCTGGCGATCGTCGACCGTGGCGCCGCCACGCAGCGCGGTGACCCCGACCACGATCGTGCCGAGGACGAGGACCCCGACGATCGTGAAGATGCGGACCCGCAGGCTCAGGTCGCCGAAAGTACGACGGCCGCTCCGGCGCGCGCCGTCCACCCGTGTCGGAGCATGCATGTCGTTCTCCCTGTCCTCGAGATCGCGAGGCGCTGTGCCTCGCAGTCCCTATCGACCGGGCCCGACACCCTCTGGATCGCAAACCTCGACGAACGCGCGCCGCCATCGCTGGCAGGTCCTGCCGGAGGCCGCTCAGAAGGTCGGCGCGCCCGTCTTGCGCCGTTGGATCGTCTGCAAGATCCAATAGACGGCGAGAAGCACGATCAGGACCACCTCCAGGGTGAAGGTGGCATGGGTGTCGAGCCAGCCGTCGAACCAGCCGTCGAACCAGTCGAGCTGGTCACCCACCTTGATCACGACGGCGACGAGCACCATCAGGATCCCGAGCCCGCCGTAGAGCCACACCCATCGACCCCACTCCGCCACCGGCTTCCATGGCAGCCACCAAGGCGCGTTCGGATTGTTGCTGAGGGCCGCCTCAGACGCCGCGGCCAGGACCGCCACGATGATGAAGCCGACCCCGATGTTGGCCGACCAGCTGTGGACCCCGTGGTTGAAGAAGCTGTTCTCGTCGCCGGCTGACTGGAACAGGTAGACGTAGGTCACCCATGCCGCCAGGGCGAGGAGCCAGGTGATCGCATACCCGATCACCGCAGCGAGCGACAGGCTCGGCAGCGCCGTGACGAGCTGCTGGCGCAGCCCCATGACGAGGGTGAACGCCAGGACGAGGGCGACGATCACCAGGAACGCCCAGAAGGTCGTCTGGACCGTGTCCGCGTGCTCGTGGATCAGAGCCTTGTCGGCCACGCTCTTCGCCTCCGGGTCGACGGCCGCGTCCCTGAGCTCGGGCGAGACACTGCAGTAGTTCGCGTCCAGAGTGGGCACGATCGCGACCACCATGAGCAGGAGCCCCGCCAGGTTCAGCGCTGCGTCCTCGATGATCGTGCTCCCCCACATCACGACCATCGCGAACCCGATGATCAGCAGCGCGCCCACGAAGACCGGCATCACCGGCGTGTGGAAGTAGGCACTCAGTGACCGCTGGGTGCACCTGTCCGGCTCGCTCGCGATCTCTCTGCCGACGGCGAGAAGAAGCGCCACGATGACGGCGACCACGCCGATGCGGATCGCCATGTAGGTGCGCGCGGCAACCGGGGGAACTGGTGGAACTGGCACCATGCGCACCTCCAGCCGCGGCCCCCGAGAGCCCTAGCTTCGCGGACCACAAGTCTTCTCGCCGGGAGGTGTCCGGGCATCCCCCATGCTGATGAGGCTCTGCGGCGAGGGCGGCTCAGCTCAGACCAGGTCGACCGCGCGCGCCGAGACCGCCTCGATGCCGTGCTGCAGCTCGGTGAGCACGTCGGCCGGGATGGCCGAGTCGACCGAGAGCGCGACCAGCGCCTGCCCGCCCCGGCTGTCGCGGGCGACCTGCATGCCCGCGATGTTGATGCCGGCCTCGCCGAGGATGACGCCGACGGTGCCGACCATGCCCGGGCGGTCGCCGTACGTCAGGAAGGCGAGGTGGTCGGTGGGCTCGAGGTCCACGTCGTACCCGTTGAGCTCGACCAGCCGCTCGCGATGGTTGATGCCGACGAGCGTGCCGCTGACGGAGACCTGCGAGCCGTCGGCGAGGGTGCCCCGGATCGTGATCAGGTTGCGGTGGTCGGGGCTCTCGGGGTCGATGACGAGGCGCACGGCCATGCCGCGCTCGGCGGCCAGCAGCGGGGCGTTCACGTAGGAGACCTGGTCCTCGACGATGTCGGCGAAGATGCCCTTGAGGGCCGCGAGCTCAAGCACCTTGACGTCGTAGTCGCTGATCTCGCCGCGCACCTCGACGTCGACCTGCTGGGCGACCTCACCGGCCAGACCGGTGAAGACCCGGCCGAGCTTCTCGGTGAGCGGGATGCCGGGGCGGACGTCCTCGGCGATCACGCCGCCCTGCACGTTGACCGCGTCCGGGACCAGCTCCCCGGCGAGCGCCAGCCGCACCGACCGCGCGACGGCGATGCCCGCCTTCTCCTGGGCCTCGTCGGTCGAGGCGCCGAGGTGTGGCGTCGCGACGACGTTCTCTAGCTCGAAGAGCGGGCTGTCGGTGCACGGCTCGGTGGCGAAGACATCAAGGCCGGCGGCGGCCACCCGGCCCTCCTTGAGCGCGGCGTACAGCGCGGCCTCGTCGACGATCCCGCCGCGGGCGGCGTTGACCAGCACCAGCGACGGCTTGACCTTCGTGAGCTGCTCGACGCCGATCAGGCCCACGGTCTCGGGGGTCTTGGGCAGGTGCACGGACATGAAGTCCGCCTCAGCCAGCAGGGTGTCGAGGTCGACCAGGCGCACGCCCATCTGGGCGGCGCGGCCGGCCTGCACGTAGGGGTCGAAGGCGATCACCTTCATGCCGAACGCCGAGAGGCGCTGGGCGACGAGGACGCCGATCCGGCCGAGGCCGACGATGCCGACCGTCTTCTCGTAGAGCTCGATGCCGGTGTAGCGCGAGCGCTTCCACTCGCCGTTCTTGAGTGCGGCGTGCGCCGGCGAGACATGGCGGGCCGCGGCGAGCATCAGCGCGACGGCGAGCTCCGCGGCCGAGACGATGTTGGACGTCGGCGCGTTGACGACCATGACGCCGGCCTGGGTCGCCGCCCGCACGTCGACGTTGTCGAGGCCGACCCCGGCGCGGGCGACCACCTTGAGGCGGGTCGCGGCGGCCAGCGCCTCGGCGTCGACCTTGGTGGCCGAGCGGACCAGCAGCGCGTCGACGTCGGCGATGGCGGACAGCAGCTCGCCACGGTCGGCGCCGTTGCAGTGGCGGATCTCGAAGTCCGGGCCGAGCGCTTCGACGGTTGCGGGGCTCAGTTCTTCGGCGATGAGTACGACGGGAGCATTCACAGCGTTCCTCGCAGGGTGGTGCGGGCTTGAGTGGCCGGAGACCGGCCGGGCACGACGCTGTGCGTCCCGCGACTCTACCCCTCCACCCACCGGATATCCGGTGGCGTCCCACCCTGACCCTGTCTACCCTCGTCAGGTCGCATCCCCTCCCTGAGGCAGGTCCCGTTGCTCTGAGGTCCGGTCCCCACCCACCTCACTCACGGAGCACACCCATGCCTGCACCCACCTCTGTCATCACCGCGTCCGGCCTCACCTTCGCCTGGCCCGACGGCACCACCGTCCTGCGCGACCTCGACCTCCTCGTCTCTCCCGGCAGGTCCGGGCTGGTCGGCGTGAACGGCGCCGGGAAGTCGACCCTGCTGCGCCTGGTCGCCGGCGACCTGACGCCGACCTCCGGGCACCTCACGGTCGGGGGGGAGGTCGGTTACCTGCCCCAGGACCTCCACCTCGACGTACACGAGCCGGTCGCGGACTTCCTGGGCGTCGGACCGGTCGTTCGCGCGATCCGCGCGGTCGAGGCCGGCGACACCGACGAGCGGTTGTACGACGTCATCGGCGACGCGTGGGACGCCGAGGACCGCGCGGTGGCCGAGCTCGGCCGGATCGGCCTGCCGGCCGACGTGCTCGACCGCCGCCTCGGGGAGATCTCCGGCGGCGAGGTCACCCAGCTCGGGCTCTCCCGCCTGCTCCTGCGCCGCCCCGACGTGCTGCTCCTCGACGAGCCGACCAACAACCTCGACGCCGACGCCCGGCACCGGCTCTACGACCTCGTCGACAGCTGGACCAGGTCGCTCCTGGTGGTCAGCCACGACCGTGAGCTGCTGGAGCGGATGGACCGGATCGGCGACCTGCGCGGCGGCTCGGTGCGCTGGTACGGCGGCGGCTACTCGTCGTACGCCGTCCAGGTCCGGGCCGAGCAGGAGGCGGCCGAGCAGGCGGTCACCACGGCGCGGTCCGAGGTACGCCGGCAGCGCAACGAGCGCGCCGACGCCGAGCGGCTGCTGGCCGGTCGCCGGCGCCAGGCCAAGAAGGCGGAGGCGACCACCGGCCTCGGCAAGGCGGCGATCAACACCAAGCGCAACCAGGCCGAGAAGTCGGCCGCGAAGTACCGCAACGTCCACGACGACCGCCTCGAGCAGGCCCGCGAGCGCCTCGACGCCGCCGAGTCCCGGCTCCGGGAGGACCGCGAGATCCGGATCGACCTGCCCGGCACCGAGGTGCCCCGCGGGAGGGTCGTCCTGGAGACCGACGATCTTCGGATCAGCGGGCCGGACCGCATCGGCGTGGTCGGGCCCAACGGGTCCGGCAAGACGACGCTGCTGCACACGCTGGTCGACCAGGCCCAGGTGCCGGTCGCCCTGCTCCCCCAGCGCCTCGACCTGCTCGACGACGCCGACACGGTCGTGGGCAACGTCGCCCGTCGCTCGCCCGGTGCGGACCCCAACGCGGTGCGGGCTCGGCTCGCGCGGTTCCTCTTCCGCGGCGCCGCGGCCGACCGGCTGGTGGGCGACCTCTCCGGCGGGGAGCGCTTCCGCGCGACGCTGGCCGCGCTGCTCCTGGCCGATCCGGCACCGCAGCTGCTGCTGCTCGACGAGCCGACCAACAACCTCGACTTCGCGTCGTACGACGCCCTGGTCTCGGCGCTCGACTCCTACCGCGGCGCGCTGGTGGTGGTCAGCCACGACCCGGCGTTCCTCGAGGACATCGGGGTGGAGCGGGTGGTCGACCTGACTGACATGGTGTGACCGTGCACCTGGAGACCGAGCGCCTGCTGATCCGCCCCTGGCGCCACGAGGACGCCGACCGGCTTCTCGACCTGCTCAGCCGCCTCGAGGTCGTCAAGTGGCTCGGCGACGGCGAGCCGGTGCTGATGAAGGACCTCGACGAGGCGCACACCCGGGTCAACCGGTACGCCGAGCGGGACAACCCGCCGCTGGGTATGTGGGCCGTCGAGCGCAAACCAGATCAACCGGGTGCCGACGGGGTCGTCCTCGGCACCGTGCTGCTGCTCACCCTGCCGAACGACGACCACGGCGAGGTCGAGATCGGCTGGCACCTGCACCCCGACGCGTGGGGACAGGGCTACGCCACCGAGGCGGCGCGGGCGGTGCTGGCGCACGGGTTCGCCGGAGGGCTGCCCGAGATCATCGCCGTGGCGCACACCGACAACGACGCCTCGATCGCGGTGATGCGGCGGCTCGGCATGGAGGACCGCGGCATCGTGGAGAAGTGGTACGAGGGCGAGTCGGCGTGCTTCGCGATCACGAAGCAGGAATGGTCCCGGGACCGGCGCTAGTCGATGCCGGACTCCAGGATGGGCGCCCCGATCAGCAGCTCGATGAGCGCGCGCGGGTCTCGCCAATGGTCGAGGACGATGGCCCCCTCGTCGTGGACGGTGAGCAGCTCGGCGGCGGTCAGCAGCACCAGTCGGTCGTAGTGCTCGTGTCGCCCCGCGGCCATCACGCGCAGCGCTTCGATCTCCTCGGTGTGATCGGTCAGGCGGCCGTTGTCCTCGGGTCCTCCGGAGAGGCGTCGTGCCACGGTGGTCTCCGTTCCCCGTCAGCGCTCGCCAACGGGCCGGCAGGTCTGCCGCACCTCGGTTAGGTCGATGAGCTGCGCGCCGGCTCCGACCACGACGATCTTGAGCCCGGCCCCGAGGGCGACGTGACAGCACCGCAGACAGCCCCGAGCGGCGAACGAGGCGCGGGTCAGCTTCGTCGCATTGACGCCGCACAGGGTGTGAGGCGTCCGCACGGTGAGTTCGCTGGTCTCGATCAGGTGCGGCACCGTCCCCGTGGCCGACACCACAATTGAGATCTCCCATGGCTCCAGCGGATGCAACCGGTTGGCCAAGCTCAATTCGCACTCCCGAGACGGCGGCCCTGATGACTCATGGTCGAACAATCGCAGAGTATTTCACGCTGTCAATGGACCCTGGACTGACAAGTATTGACAGACCGGCAGGTGCTCGAGATTGCCCCGACTGCCGATGTCGAGTCACTCCACCTTTATCAATCGCCCTTAATCTGCAATATCGACTTTTACGTCGAGGAGATTCGACTTCATTAGCGTCATTTATTGGACGCCATCGTCGGAAATTGTGGGCGAGATCTCCCGGAACGGGGCAGCCGTCGATCCCCCAGGGTTGTCGAGCCGGATCGACGCGGCCGAGCGCTGCGAGCGCGCGGGTCCGGTTGCCGTGAGATTGTCACAAGATGACACAAAGTGGGACACGTTCTACTCTCTCGGGGACACAATGGCCCCATGAACGTTGGTGCACAACTTGCCGAGCTCAGTCGCACGATCGACCTCGGCCTCCTCGGACGACGCATCAAGGCCGCACGAGTAGCCGCGGGCCTGACCCAACTACAGCTTGCGACACCGGAAATCTCGTCTGCCTACCTATCCCGCATCGAGTCGGGCGACCGCCGACCTGACCTGAAGCTCCTGGTGCGGTTCGCGGAGAAGGCGAATGTCACGCTCGAACAGCTCCTCGTCGGGGTCCACCCCGACCAGCGGGTCGAATTGACGCTCGAACTGGACCACGCCGCCATCAACATCACCCTCGGCAACGGCCTCCAGGCGATGGAGCATCTCGGACGGGCCCGCGAGGCCCTGGCGGACAGCCCCGCCTCCGACCTCTGGCTCCAGCTTCGTGTCCTCGAGGCCAGGGCGAACCACGTCCTGGGGCACCTCGACGAGGCCATCATCGCGCTCGAAGACCTGCTGGCGAGCGGCGCGAGCGGTCCATACTGGCTCTCCGCATCGCTGACCCTCACCCGGTGCTATCTGGATGCGGGCGACCCGAACGGATGCATCGAGACCGGCGAACCTCTCCTCGAGCTCCTCGCCGACCATGGCCTGGCCACCAGCGCCGAGGCCGCCGAGGTCGCGACCTCGGTGGCCGCTGCTCTGCGAGCCCGTGGGGACCACGAACGCGCCATCGAGCTGTGCCGACGCATTGCCGAATCCACGCCGGACAATGTTGCCGGCCAATTGAACGAGTACGTCGCGGCAAGTGTGTCCAAGCGTGCTACCTCCGACCTCAACCTCGCGGCCGCGTTCGCCACTATCGCGCGCGCCCGCGCCGACCATGCTCAGGCTCAGGCGGCGTCGGCTCGATTCCATGCGCAGTTCGCAGAGTTATTGCTGGCCGGACCGGAGCCGAATATCGGAGCCGCTCGAGAGCGGTTAGCGTTCGCCTCGGCCCTCGCGACTCAGCACGGGTCGGACTTACAGGAGGCGGCATCCATTCGGCTGTCCTACGCGAAAGTCCTGGTGCTCGAGAACGAGTTCGACGAGGCATCGCGCGCCCTGCCGGACGAAGATGAGCTGGCGGGGTCCGCGATCCTGACCGCGAGCCGGCTCCTCCTCGCGAGCCAGATCCAGCGGGGCAACGGAAACCTCGAAGCGGCACGCGACCTCCTCGCCGAGGCGGCCCGGGCGCTCGGTCGAGCCGGCGGCGATCAGACCGTGGCCCAGATGTGGTACGAGCTCGGCGCCATGTTCAACCAGTTCGGCGATTCGGAGTCCGCGGCCGAGGCCTATCGGGCAGCCGCCGAAGCCACCGGCCTCGCTGTGGTGCAGTCGGTCGGGCAACGGGCGGCCCCGCAACGAAGTTAACGTGCCATTACGCGAGAATCGGTCTACTCACGGTCGTGAATAGCGACAATGAGGTTGTGTCGTCGACGAATGCTGAACTTCTGTCGCGGGTGGACCCCGCCGAGCTCGGGATGCGGCTCCGTGCGGCTCGGGTCGCCGCCGGCCTGACCCAGGCTCAGCTTGCCGGTGACACGGTCGAGCCTTCGTACGTCTGCCGGGTCGAGGGTGGTCGCCGGCGTCCGACGCTCCGGGTGCTCACCACTCTCGCGGAGCGCGTCGGCGCGCCGCTCGAGGACCTGCTCAGCGGGATGTCGCGCGACCGGCATGCTGCCATCCAGTCGACGATCGACTTCGCCGAGCTCAGCCTCTCGTCCGAGGACCCGTCGGGTGCGCTGGCGTTGGCCGAGGAGGTGCTCGCCGACCTGATGGGCATGAACGCGCCCGACCTGTTCGATAACGCGTTGCGGTTGCGCGCCAGCGCTCGTGAGGCCTCCGGCGACCTCGACGGGGCCACCGCCGACCTGGCCCTCCTCACCGCCGAGCCCGCCGCTCACGTGAGGTGGGTCAAGGACCTGATCTCGCTGAGCCGCTGCCTGCGCGAGTCCGGCCGGCTCGACGAGGCGATCGCGTTAGGAGAAGCGCGCCAGGCTCAAATCGAGCAGCTGGGCCTGACCGAGACCACCGAGGCGGTGCAGCTCATCGTCACCACGGCGGCCGCCTACACCCACCGCGGCGATCTGGGGAATGCGTTGCGAATCTGCAAGCGTGCCGCGGCCGGTGCCGTCCGGTACGGGTTGCCGGTGGCGCAGGCGTCGGCGCTGTGGAACGCCAGCGAAGTACTGCAGATTCGTGGGCAGGCGCAGGAGGCGCTGACCATGGCCCTGCAGGCATTGGCGCTGTTCGAGGAGTCGGGCGACACCCGCAACCTCGGCAGGCTGCGTATCAACGTCGCGAACATCCAGCTGAGCCTGCGACCGCCCGACGCCGCGGGTGCGTTGCAGATGCTGCAGCGAGCGCGCAAGGAGCTTGACTGGTCGACGGCGAGCGCGCTGGACGCGGCACGGGTTCGGCTCGGTATGGCGATTGCCCACGAGCTGCTGGGCCAGTACGCGGAGGCGGTGTCGGAGCTGGAGACCAGCGTCAGCATCTCGCCGGTGAATGCGGTGGAGCTGCTGGCCTCCCAGGCTGCACTTCGGGGCCGCCTCGCCGCCGCTCGGGGCGACCTCGACTCGGCTCAGGAGCACTATCGGCACGGCATCGCCATTCTGACCGGGAGCGGCGCCGACAGACACGCGGCTGAGCTCTGGTACGAGCTCGGGCAGATCCTCCGCGGTCTCGGCGAGAGCGAGCTGGCCGCAGACGCCTTCCGCCGCGCGGGCGCCGTGCAGGGGCTGCGCGTCTCGGGCTGAGCGAACTCGCTGCCGAGGCAACGTGGGGCGGCTCCGTGCCACGAATTGCGGCACGACCGAGAAGAGCCGCCCCCGTGCGGCCTCAGCAGCAGGACGAGTAGTTGGCGAACGCCGGCGTCGACGGCACCCCCACGACCCCCAGCACGGCGACTCCCGCAACGACACCGGCAATGATTCCCCGCTTGACTCGCGACATCTGACTTCTCCTTCGACAGCGGGGCGCCTCGGTACGCCCCGACCACCCCGGGAGAGTAAAGTTGTGGCAAGTCGAAGGGAATGGATTCGGCCGAGAAGTTGCCTAAAGTTGCCAACGAGGTTCGGTGACTAGACCAGGGCAGGCTCGAGCGGGCGCGCAGAAAGCGCGCCGCGAGCCATTGGCCCGGCGCGTGCCCCGATGGTTCGAGGGCTCAGCTGAAGAGCGACTGCCCGACGTACTCCCCCGCGCCGACGCCGGGCGGTACGGCGAAGAGCGCGGAGCCGGTGACCTTGAGGTGCTCCATCAGGGCGTCCTGCTGGGCCATCGCGTTCTGGGTCGGGATGACGTGCATCAGGCGGACGTGGGCGTCCTGCTCAGCAGCACAAGGAGTAGTTGGCGAACGCCGGCGTGGCCGGCACCCCCACGACCCCCAGCACGGCGACTCCCGCAACGACCCCGGCAACGATTCCTAGCTTGATCCGCGACATGACTTCCCCTTCGACGGCGGGTGCGTCCGGTGTGCCCGACTACCTGCGGAGAGTAAAGCTGCGGCAAGTCAAAAACAGGTCCGGTCGACACGTGAGTTTCAAGACTCAGTCGACCAGCACCCCACGGTGGTTGAGGTGCGAGCGAAGCGAGCCTCGAAACCACCCCAAGCAAACCCCACGACGGGTTTCGAGGCTCAGGCGCCAGGGCGCCTTCGCACCTCAACCAACGCGCCTGACCGCGGGAGCGACCGACCTCAGCAGCAGATCGAGCGATCGGCGACCGCCGGCGTCGCCGGCACCCCCACGACCCCCAGCACGGCAACTCCCGCAACGACCCCGGCAACGATTCCACGCTTGATCCGCGACATGACTTTCTCCTTCGACAAGTGCTGCTCAGGTGAAGAGCGACTGACCGACGTACTCCCCCGGGCCGATGCCGGGCGGTACGGCGAAGAGCGCGGAGCCGGTGACCTTGAGGTACTCCATCAGGGCGTCCTGCTTGGCCATCGTGTTCTGGATCGGGATGAAGTGGGTGTCCGGGTCGCACACGTAGGCGATGAAGAACAGCCCGGCGTCCAGGCCACCCAGCGGGTTGGAGCCGTCGACGAAGTTGTAGCCCCGCCGTAGCATCCGGGCGCCGTTGTTGAAGTCCGGGTGCACCAGCCGGATGTGCGCGTCGTCCGGGATGATGTGGCCCAGGCTCCCGGGCATCGTGAAGTCCGGCTCGGTGAACTCGGTGCCGCCCGACAACGGCGCACCGGAGTCCTTGGTGCGGCCGACGAAGTCCTCCTGGTCGCCGAGGCTCTGCCGGTCCCAGATCTCGATGTGCATGTTGATCCGGCGGGCGACCAGGTAGGACCCACCCGCCAGCCAGTCGGCCTTGGCGTCGGCGCCGGACGCGACCCAGACGTGCTCGTCGACGTCCTTGGTCTCCTCGGACTTGATGTTGGCGGTGCCGTCCTTGAAGCCGAAGAGGTTGCGCGGCGTGGACTGCGATGTCGATGTGGTCGAGGTGCGGCCGAAGCCCAGCTGCGACCAGCGCACCGCGACCGTCCCGAAGCCGATCCGGGCGAGGTTGCGGATCGCGTGCACCGCCACCTGCGGGTCGTCGGCGCACGCCTGGACGCAGAGGTCGCCGTACGACTTCTCCGGATCCAGTACGTCGGCGGGGAAGTGCGGCAGCGTGCGCAGCGCCTTCGGCTGCCGGTCGGCGAGGCCGAAGCGGTCCTTGCCGTCCTCGTCGCGGAAGAGGCCGGGGCCAAAGCCGAAGGTGATCGTGAGCCCGCTGGCGCTCAGCCCGATCGCCTCACCGGTGTCGTCCGGCGGCAGGTTGACCGAGCCCTGCGTCGGGCCGACCTCGCCGGCGGACAGGCCGCGCGTCATCCGGTCGGCGGCCTCGGTCCACGCTGTCAGCAGCGCGACGAGCTCGTCGCGGGAGTCCGTGGTCACGTCGAAGGCCGCGAAGTGCAGCCGGTCCTGGGCCGGCGTCGTGATGCCGGCCTGGTGCTCGCCACGGAAGTCGTACGCCGCCCGCGCGTCCGGGCGCGCGTCGGTCTCGGCGCCCGTCGCGCGACCGGCCGCGAACGCACCAGCGGCGAGGCCGGCGGCGGCCACGCCGCCGCCGACCAGTCCGCGTCGGGATACTCCGGTCAGGACAGCACCGCCGCGGTGAGCTGGGAGAGCGGCTCGGAGAGCGCGTTGACGGCGTTCGCCAGGTCCTGGACCTCATCGGGGGTCAGGTCGTCGTAGAACGTGAAGCCGGTGTCGGTCTTCTGCGCGTCGAGCAGCGTCTGCAGGTCGGCGAAGCGGGTGGTGAGCGTCTTCGCGAGCTCGGGGTCGGACTGCTCCACGATCGGCTTGACGCCCTCGAAGCCCACGCGGGCGCCGTCGACGTTGGCCTGGAAGTCCCACAGGTCGGTGTGCGACCAGAACTCCTCCTCGCCGGTGACCTTGCCCGCGGCGACCTCCTCGAGCAGGCCGCGCGAGCCGTTCGCGATCTGGTCGACGGTGTAGTCGAGGCCCTGGACGCGCTGGTCGAGGGTGGTGATGTTCTTCATCAGGTCGTCAGCGTAGAACGCGCGCTGCTTGGGGGTGAGCTGCTTGTAGTTCTCGGCGAGCTCGGGCCACAGGTCCTTCTCGATCCGGTGCCAGCCGGTCCACTTCTCGCCGGGCTCGAGGTCGGCCTCACGCGCGTCGGTCAGCGGGTCCAGGTCGCCGAAGGACTCGGCGACGGTCTCGATCCGCTCCCAGTGGGTGCGCGCCTCGGGGTAGAGCGTGCGTGCGGCGTCGTCGTCGCCGGCCTTGTACAGCTTGACGAACTCCTCGGTCTTGGTCACCAGCTGGTCGGACTGGTCCTGGACGTACGCCGCGTAGTTGGTCAGCGCGGTGTCGACCAGCGCCTGGTCGTCGGCGGAGACGGTGGGCTCCTCGCCGGACTTCGTGACCATGAAGTCGCCACGGATGCCGTCGCCCTTCATGCCCGGCTTGCAGGCGGTGAAGTAGCTGCCCGCGGGAGCGTCGACGACCAGCTGGCGGGAGAGCTGCGGGCCGACGTTCTCGACCTCGGCGACGATCCGGAGGCCGTCCTCGCCGAGCAGGTAGAACTCGGTGACCTGCGAGCCGTCGTTGGTGACGTCGAAGGTGACCGTGCCCGACGGCACCTCGGCCGCGGAGACCTTGCACTCGTCGTCGGTCGAGGTGACCGAGACCGTGCGGGCGTCGGCAGCCTTGTCGCCGCCGTCCTTGGCGTTCTCGGTGCAGGCGGCGAAGAACGGCGTGGCGACCAGCAGTGCGGCCACGAGCAGGGGCTTGCGCATCGGTGTCTCAGTTCCTTCGGACGGGTCAGTTGCTGACGGTGGCGGGAGCGGGTGGAGCACTGCGCCGGCGGGCGCCGCGGATGAAGAGGAACATCACCGGCACGACGTACAGGACCCAGACGGTCGCCTCGAGCACGGTCGTGGCCGGCGAGAAGTTGAAGATGCCCTTGAGCAGGGTGGCGTACCAGGTGGTCGGGTCGACCGTGTCCGACACGTCCCACGCGAGGTTGTTGAGCCCCGGCAGGACGCCGGCCTCCTGGAGGTCGTGGACGCCGTACGACAGGACGCCGCCGGCGACCAGGATCAGGAAGCCGCCGGTCCAGGTGAAGAACGTGCTCAGGTTGATCGAGATCGCGCCGCGGTACAGCAGATAGGCCAGGACCACGGCGGTCGCGATGCCGAGGGCGGCGCCGACCAGGGGCTGCCAGGTCGAGTCCGTGTCGCGCGACACCGCTTCGGTGGCCGACCACAGGAAGAGCGCGGTCTCCAGGCCCTCGCGGCCGACCGCCAGGATCGCGACCAGCACCAGGCCCCACCAGGGACCCTCGACGGCGTCGTCGATCTGGCCCCGCAGCTCACCGCTCAGGGAGCGGGCGGCGCGCGCCATCCAGAAGATCATCCAGGTGACGAAGCAGACCGCCACGATCGACAGGGTGCCGCCGATGGTCTCCTGGGCCTCGAAGGTCAGGCCGCGCGGACCGTAGAACAGCGCGAACCCGAAGGCGAGCGAGACCAGCACGGCGACGCCGACGCCGGCCCAGATCCGGGGCAGCAGGTCGCGGCGATCGATCTTGACCAGGTAGGCGACCAGGATGCTGACCACCAGGGCCGCCTCGAGGCCCTCACGCAGGCCGATCAGGTAGTTCGCGAGCACAAGCCGCGATCGTACGCCCGACGGTTAGGTTTGCCTAACCAATCTCACTCTCAGATCGGGCAGCCGTCCGGCCCGCAGGCCTCCGCGTCGCCGCCGGCCATCTGCAGGACGGGGTGCGACGCCGTCCACGCCTGGTCGAGGACCTGGCTGAAGACCGCGGCCGGCTGGGCGCCGGACACGCCGTACTTCTGGTCGATGACGAAGAACGGGACGCCGGTGGCGCCGTACGCGCGGGCCTGGGCGATGTCGGCCTGTACGGCGTCGGCGTACTCGTCGCTCGCGAGCACCTCGCGGACGCGGGCCGCGTCGAGGCCGACCTTCGCGGCCACCCCGGCGAGCACGTCGTGGTCGCCGACGTCGGCGGCGCCCTCGAAGTACGCCGAGAGCAGCGCCTCCTTGAGCTCGCGCTGCAGCGCCGGGCCACCGGTCTCGAGCGCCAGGTGGAGGAGGCGGTGGGCGTCGATCGTGTTGGTGTGCACGGTGTCGAACAGCCGCATCGCCAACCCGTCCTCGGCCGCGACGTCGATCAGCTGCTGCTGCATGTCGCGCATCTCGTCCTCGCTGCGGCCGTACTTGCGCGCGATGACGCCGGTCGAGAGCTCGTGTCCGTGGTGCGGCGCGGTCGGGTCCAGTTCGAAGGAGCGGTAGACGACCTCGACGTCGTCGGCGTGCTCGAACGTGGACAGGGCCGACTCCAGCCGGCGCTTGCCGACGAAGCACCACGGGCAGACGACGTCACTCCAGATCTCGATCCTCACGTCCGCTGAACGTCGTTCGGCCCGACTTTTGTTCCGCCCCCGAAACCGCCCTGGCGTACTTCTTATATCGTATATAGTCTGGCCGACCACGGCTTCGGAGGAGGTGCAGCATGGCGATCGCGAACGGCGGCGCGTCGATGAACATCGCAGGCGGGATCCGGGAGTTCGCCCAGGCCACGCCGGGCGCCACGGCGGTCATCGACGGCGAGCGGACCCTGACCTTCGCGGCACTCGACGAGCGGTCCAGTCGGCTCGGCAACCGTCTCCTGGCCGGCGGGCTGAAGCCCGGCGAGCGGGTGGCGGTGCTCCTGGGCAACCGGCTGGAGTACCCCGAGATCGCGGCCGGCATCGCCAAGGCCGGTCTGGTGATGGTGCCGCTCAACCCGCGCCTGACGCCGGCCGAGAGCCGCTTCATCCTCGAGCACTCCGGCGCCCGCGCGCTGGTGCTCGACGACGCCCTGGCCGCCGTGACCGGCGACGCCGTGCCCGAGCTCGGCCTGGTCGTCCTCAGCATCGACGGCACTGGGCCCGGATCGAGTGGGCTCGGCCCGGCGTACGAGACGGAGCTCGCGAGCGCCGACGCGGCCGACCCGATGGTGGCCGTCGACGAGCTGGACCCCTTCTGCATCGCCTACACGTCCGGCACGACCGGTCGCCCCAAGGGCGTGCTGATCTCGCACCGCAGCCGGGCGCTCACCTTCTACCTGAGTGCGCTCGAGTGGGGCCTCGGCCCGGGTCGTACGTCGGCCGCCGTCGCGCCGATGTACCACGGGGCGGGCTTCGCCTTCGGGTACGCGCCGGTCTTCTGCGGCGGCACCGTGACCATGCTCCGCAGCTGGGACCCCGAGGCGTTCCTGCAGCTGCTGGAGCGCGACCGGGTGCAGTCGACCTTCCTGGTGCCGACGCACGCCCAGATGCTGCGGGGACTCGGCGAAGGCGCCGTCGCCAAGCACGACCTGTCGGCGCTGGACACCCTCTACTTCAACGCCGCCGCGCTGCCGTGGCCGCTCAAGCAGTGGGTGATGAGCGAGTTCCCCGCGTGCGGGATCCACGAGCTCTACGGCTCCACCGAGGGCGGGATCATCACCAACCTGCGCCCCGTCGACCAGGACCGCAAGCCCGGCTCGGTCGGGCACGCCTGGTTCCTCACCGAGCTCAAGGTCGTCGACGACGACGGCAACCCGGTGCCCCCGGGCGAGCCGGGCGAGCTCTTCAGCCGCTCGCCGTTCCTGATGAACGGCTACCACGACGACCCCGGCGCGACCGCCGCGTGCACCACCGACGACGGCTTCCTCACCTGCGGCGACATCGTCGTACGCGACGACGAGGGCTACGTCCACATCGTCGACCGCAAGAAGGACCTGATCATCTCCGGGGGCGTGAACGTCTACCCCCGCGAGATCGAGGACGTGCTCATCGAGCACCCCGCGGTCCTCGACGCAGCCGTCGTCGGCGCCCCCAGCACCACCTGGGGCGAGGAGGTCGCGGCGTACGTCGTCCTCCGCGGTCCGGAGCAGGGCCGTCAGGAGCAGGGCGGCGAGCTCGACGACACCCGCCTGGCCGAGCTGGACGCGCACTGTCGCGGCCGGCTCGCCGGCTACAAGATCCCCCGCCGCTGGGCAGCGCTGGACACGCTCCCCCGCAACGCCGGCGGCAAGGTCCTCAAGCGCGAGCTGCGCGACCAACTCACCCCATCCACGAAGGAGCTGTAGTGCGACCGCATGTCGAGCTGATCCAGGAAGACGACTACGTCTGGCACGGCGCCGAGCTGCCCGGCGGCGAGGGCCGCGCGAGCGAGCGTCGGCTGTCGGTCGACGAGGAGGACGGCTCGTCGTCGCTCCGCATCGACTTCCACACCGACTGGGGCCGCGGTCCCGGCATGCACCACGCCAACACCGAGTACTACGTGGTCGAGGGCGAGATCGACTACGGCGGCAAGCGGATCGGCAAGGGCGGCTACGTCTACGCCCCCAAGGGGGTGCCGATCGACTACATCAAGATCGCCGAAGGCACCAAGATCCTGCACTACCGCGAGTACGGCGACGCCGGGTTCGACCCGGTCGAGTCGCTCGCCGGCGCGCAGCGCTGGGCCGACGCCCGCGAGGACGTCATCGTCATCGACTCCGAGGCGATGAAGTGGGACGCCGTCCCCAACCCCGGCCCGATGCCAGGTCTCTACATCAAGTACCTCCACGTCGACCCGGTGAGCGGCTTCTACACCCGCCTCGTGCACGCGCAGGAAGGTTGGTCGGACCACCGTCTGGCCCACCACCCCTGCTACGAGGAGGCGTACACGACCCAGGGCCACATGGAGTACAACTTCGGCACCCTGGACCTCGGCACCTACTTCTTCCGGCCCGCGCGGGTGAAGCACGGCCACTTCACGACCATGGAGGGCGGCGCCACCTGGCTGCTGCGCTCGGACGGCGAGCTGGCCAACTGGTACACCCAGAACGAGTGGGTCCGCTGGGGCGGCGAGGGCGTCAACTACGGCCCGAACGGCCTCGACGAGTCCCCGCACCCCGCCGCCCGCTGGGCGCACTCGACGCACGACATGGCGACGCCGTGGCGGACCGAGGAGGACATGCGTCAGCTGACCGCCTCCTGGCAGTTCCAGAAGGACCAGGGCCAGTACGACGCCCCGGTCGCCCACCACGGCTCTGGCGCCAACAAGGCCGACATCGCCATCGCGAAGGCGCTCGACGCGTTCAACCTGCAGGGCGGCCACGGCGGCGGGGAGCACAGCCACTCGCACGACCATGACCACGACCACTCGCACGGGGATGACCACGGTCACTCGCACGACGCCGCTGACGTGGACTTCGGCTGGAGCGGTCGCGAGACCGAGCACGCCGACGAGCGCACCGACGAGCACGCCCACAACTGGGGTGCCGGTCGCAAGTGGCAGAAGGGCGACCCCATCCCGGCGCCGATCCTCTCGAGCATGCCCGTCCGCAGCCGCTCGCGCGGCCGCTGGGACGGCGACGGGATGTAATGACTCCGCTTGAGATCGGGGCGGTCCACGGGTTCAACGGGCACAGCCTCGCCGTACTCCTCCACATCGTCCTCTTCGCCTACTGGCTGGGGGGCGACGCGGGGGTCTACTACGCCAGCCGCTACATCATCAAGAGCGACGTCGGGCCCGAGGCCCGGGCGGTGTCGACGAAGATCATGCACGGCGTCGACATCGCCCCGCGGGTCTCACTGGTGCTGATCCTGCCCAGCGGGATCACGCTGATGGCCGAGGGGCCGCTCGGTGACGAGTTCTTCGTGCACGGCTGGTGGCTGGTGCTCGTGTGGGTGGCCTCGCTCGCCTGGCTGACGGTCTCGCTCATCGACTACCGCGGCGGCAACACCCCGATCGCCCGGTTCTCGCAGAAGGCGGACCTGCTGGTCCGCTACTCGCTGTCGGCCGTGCTCGTCGGGATCGGGCTCTACACGATCTTCGCCACCGACCCGTTCGGCGTGGAGACGAACCCGAAGTGGCTGGGCGCCAAGGTCGTCGCGTACGCCCTCTGCATCTTCTGCGGAGTGATGATCCGTCGGCAGCTGGTGCCCTTCGGGCCGGCCTTCGGCCAGCTCGTCACCTCGGGCTCCACGCCCGAGGTCGAGAAGGCGATCCTCGGCTCGATCAAGCGCTGCGAGCCGTGGGTCTACTCGATCTGGACGCTCGTCCTGCTCGCCGCTGCGCTCGGCGTGATCAAGCCGGGCTCGTCCGCCTTCTGACCCGCATCCGCTCGAACGCCTTGGGGACCGGTACGCCGGGGAGCGCGGCCGCGATCATCGCGGCCGCCTCCTCGGGGCCGGTCCTCGTGGTGTCCACGACGATGTCGTGGTCGCCGTGCGCTCGATCGTCTGGCTCCGGGCCAGGCCCGCCGGCCGGTCACCGCGCGCCCGCTCCCGTCGGTCCAGCTCGTCCGGGTCGCACCGCACCTCGACCAGGGTGACGTCGTACCCCGCCAGGACCTCGAGCAGGTCGTCCAGCCGCCACGGCTCGGTCAGCGGGTAGTCCATGACCACGTCGTTGCCCGTGCTCGCCAGCGCGGCGACGACCCGGTGGTAGCCGGCGCGGGTGCGACGCAGCATCTCCGCTACCGCGCCGTCGTCGAGCTCACTCGTGTGCACGGTCGACCGCATCCCGCTGATCACGTCCACCGGCACCAGGAACCACGGATCGGGCAGCAACGGCAGCAGCGCCTGCGCAACGCTGCTCTTGCCTGAGCTCGACGCGCCGTTGAGCAGGATGATCCGGCCGGGTGTCACGCCGCGAACCTATCCGGCTCGTCGCTCAGAACAAGCACCAGTCGATCGACGACTCAGCGCACGAACCCTTGAGTGCCGCGCCGCCTCGATCCAGTCGGGGCAAGCAGGCCCACTGCTCACTCCCGTCGGTGGAAGCTGACTCGCCCGTTTGGGTGTCGGGTCAGTTCATAGGTGGGGTCGTGGGCTCGGGTGTGGTGGCGTGGGCACAGGAGGCCGCCGTTGCGCAGGTCGGTGCCGCCACCGTCGCTCCAGCGGGTCCAGTGATGTGCGTGACAGAGCCAGGGCGGCCAGTTGCATCCCTCGGCGGCACAGCCCTTGTCCCGGATACCCAGGGCGATGACCTGCGCCCGGGTGAAGAAGCGACGGGCGCGGCCGATGTCGAGGACCTGCGACCTGCCGTCCAGGACGACCGGGATGATCCGGGCGGTGCACGCCAGCCGGCGGACCTGTCCGGGGCTGAGGCGTTCGCCGGTGGCGAGGACACCGGCCTTCTCTGCCTTGCCGGTCAGCGTGTCGAGG
>Ga0190274_10000308_pt1 | contig 30529 bp, 21 predicted proteins | sample Popmic531T_FD_133002 | JGI IMG/M metagenome (GOLD analysis project Ga0190274, IMG submission 133002) | Populus adjacent soil microbial communities from riparian zone of Yellowstone River, Montana, USA - 531 T | ecosystem: Environmental > Terrestrial > Soil > Riparian zone | place: USA: Montana... | reverse complement strand
GCTGATGGTTACATCCTCAAAAAAACCCCTCCTCATGAATTGCTGAATGGAATTGTGGAAGTGATGAATGGAGGCGCTCCAATGACACCGGTGGTAGCACGACAGGTTTTACGTTTTTTGAAAAAAGGAAATCCGGAAGCACCTGCTTCGGCATTTGATCTGACCCAGCGGGAACATGAAATTTTATCGTTGCTGGTTCAGGGGCTCAGTTATAAAATGATTGCTTCCAAATGTAATGTATCCACTGCTACAGTGAACACCCATGTGCAGCATATTTATGAAAAACTGCAGGTTCATTCAGTTGTGGAAGCTGTAACAAAAGCAATTACCCACAAGATCGTTTGATGTGGACAGAATAGCTTTAACGCAATTTATTCAGAGCACCATACCGCTATCAGCAGAAAAAGCGGAAACCATTTCTTTGCAATTCCATCCTAAAAATTTTGCTGCCGGACATATGCTTGTGAAATCCGGTAAAGTGAATGACACTTATTTTTTTCTTGAAACAGGATTCATGCGATCCTTTCTTTTTGATACCGAAGGAAATGAAGTCACAGTAAATTTTTACCCTCAGAATTCTGTAGTCTTTGAAGTGGCGTCCTTGTTTCAACGGGCTCCATCGCATGAAAATATTGAAGCGTTGACGGAAAGTTCCGGATGGGCATTGACATATGAAGAATTAAACAAATTATTTCACGAGGTTCCTGAATTCAGGGAATTTGGAAGAGCAGTTTTGGTTAAGGGCTTTATCGCTTTCAAGGAAAGAACGTTGTCAATGATTAATAAAACAGCAGAAGAAAGATACGATGCATTGATCCGGACCAAACCGGAAATTTTTCAAAATGCTCCTTTAAAATATATTGCTTCATACCTCGGGGTTACTGATACTTCGCTAAGCAGGATTCGGCGAGAGTATATCAAAAAGTGATTTCTTGTCAAATGACAAGTGAACGCGGTTAAAAGTGTCGCACCTTTGACTTGTTCAAATTCACATTGTCATGGAAGCACTTCCCAAACCTGTTCTGATCATTTTTGCACTTACCACCTTATTTGCAATTTGGCAATTCTATAGAGCCTCGAACAATTCTAAAATATTTCTGTCTTTGGTATTACCATGGATTGCTCTCATTTCTTTTCTTGGCATTAATGACTTCTATAAAGAGTTTCAATCAACACCTCCAAACTTTATCTTCTTAATCGGACCCCCATTGATTTTCGCAATTGTCTTTCCATTTACAAATGCAGGTAAAAAATTTATTCATGGACTAAGTTTATCGAGGCTAACCATACTTCATGTCCTTCGCATACCGGTGGAGATAACACTCTACTATACTGCATCAGTAAAATTAATTCCTATGCTGATGACTTTTGAAGGATACAACTTTGATATAATTTCAGGAATTAGCGCACCTGTAATTTATTATCTTGTATTTGTTTCGCAAAAAAGTAATTACAGGTTATTACTTGTGTGGAATTTTGTTTGTCTTGGATTATTATTAAATATTCTAACTATTGCGCTGCTTTCGGCACCTACCGTTTTCCAGCAGTTGGCATTTGAATTGCCTAATATCGGTGTGGCGTATTTTCCATTAGTTTGGTTGCCTGGAATCATAGTGCCCATTGTGTTCTTTTCTCACATTGCAAGTATTATCCAACTGACAAGAGGATCACTAAAAAAGTGACGCATGGCGAGTAGCGCGTGACGAGTGGTTTCTGACAAGATCATTGCTTCTGTTTCCAATTGAAGTTTTAGTTAGGCAGCTGTAATTAGGAAAATTACCAGGAGGCAGTTATTTTGTCTACAGACTTTCTTCATCAGTATTACAACTGGAATAATTAATTTTGCCTCTCATTTTGCAATTGATATTTCTAAACCACTCTTATACAATTGGTTATTGAAATTCAACCGGCAGCAATAAGTTGTAATCATGGAACCACGCCCACCGTTACCGCCATTTACAGAAGAGACAGCCCGGCAAAAAATACAGATGGCTGAGGACGCCTGGAACAGCAAAGATCCGGAGCGGGTATCAAAAGCATATACCCCCGACAGTGAGTGGCGAAACCGCGATCAGTTTATTCGTGGAAGAACAGAAATAATCGCGTTCCTTAAAGAAAAGTGGGAGAAAGAAATTAATTACAAACTGAAAAAAGAATACTGGGCACATACCGGAAACAGAATTGCTGTCAGATTTGAATACGAATACCAGGATATCACAGGTCAGTGGTTCAGAGCTTATGGAAATGAAAACTGGGAATTCGATGTGAACGGATACATGACAAAAAGATTTGCAAGTATCAACGATTTGAAAATTGACGAAGCAGAACGGAAATTATAAATGTCTTTGAAAAATATTCAGAATATTTTTTTAGAAATTTTGAGTGCTTGTTCCCGAAAAAATACTAATAAATAAAGAAAATAAGTCAACAAAAAATTTATGACAAAAACATTGAACAGGGTTGTAGTAACAGGTTTAGGAGCCATTACACCTCTTGGTAATTCAATAAATGAAATGTGGAATAACTGCATTGCTGGAAAAAGCGGTGTGGGAATGATTACAAAATTTGATACGACTCATTTCAAAACCAAATTCGCGGCTGAAGTTAAAGGATTCCATGCAGCGGATTATTTTGAGAAAAACGAAGCACGCAAATATGATTTATTCACACATTATGCAATTGCTGCTGTGGAAGAAGCAATTAAACATGCAGGAATAGATTTCGAAAAATTAAACAGAAATAAGATTGGTGTAATCTGGGGTTCCGGTAACGGTGGGATACAAACGTTCCAGGATCAGATAGAAGAATTTTCGCGAGGAAACAGGCATCCGCGTTTCAACCCTTATTTCATCCCTAAAATAATTGCTGATATTCCGTCTGGTGTAATTGCGATCCGACATGGATTGAGAGGATTGAATTTTTCTACAATATCAGCATGCGCCTCTTCCAACAATGCAATCATTGATGCTTACAATTACATTCGTTTAGGGAAAGCCGACATGATTATTACAGGTGGCTCTGAAGCTCCGATCAATGAAACAGGTATTGGAGGATTCAATGCATCCAAAGCGCTATCTACGAACAATGAAAATCCACAAGCTGCTTCTCGTCCTTTCGACAGCAAGCGCGACGGATTTATTATGGGAGAAGGCGGCGGAGCAATTATTTTAGAAAGTCTTGAAGCAGCACTTAAACGCGGCGCTACTATTCTTGCTGAAGTAGCAGGATCAGGTTTGGCCGGTGATGCGTATCACTTAACAGGCACACATCCCGACGGAGAAGGAGCTTACCTGGGCATGCTTGACGCTCTTGATGACGCGGGCATGGAAGCCTCCCAGGTGGATTATGTGAACGCACACGCTACCTCCACACACATGGGTGATGAAAGTGAATTAAAAGCAATGGCGCGCGTATTTGGAAAACGGTCTGATCTGAACATCAGTGCTACTAAATCGATGACTGGTCACTTGCTTGGCGCGGCAGGTGCTGTGGAAGCAATACTTTGTATTAAGTCAATAATGGAAAGTATAATTCCTCCAACAATAAATACCACTGAAGTGGATTCAGAATACGCCGGTTATTTTGATCTTACTCTTGGAAAAGCAAAACAGAAAAATGTGAATGTTGCGATGAGCAATACGTTTGGTTTTGGAGGACATATTGCCACAACCATTTTTAAAAAGTATTCTACTAATTGAGTTGTTGGGTTGTTGAGTTTGTTTCTTTTAACACAACAACCGAACAACCCAACAACTCATTTTTTTCAGTCTTTAACTTTATTCAACCCCATCAGGTTCACCATCCAGTTTGGAAGTGGTTTGCCGGGTTTGCGGTTTTTGAGATTGAGATACACCCCTAGTTTTTTCAACACTGGAATTTTATGTGTCTCCACCATTTCGATCAGTGTTCCATCAGGATCTTCTACGTAAGCGAAGCGTCCGCCTGATTTACCCATGCTGAACGTATCGCCGCTGTCGACAGTGAATTCATATTTGTGTTTTTCAAGGTTCGCTTTAAGTGCAGACATGCTTGAAACATCAAAACAAAGATGAATGAATCCAAGATCACCCCAGTAGCGGTTCTCATATGCTTTGTTGGCTTCGCGATCAAGTGATTGAATCAACTCGATTTGCACATCACCTAAAAGCCGGCTGAAAGGAGCTATGAAAGGATTGTTGAATGAAAGCAACACTCGGCGGTAACGTAAATTTTTTGCATCGTCGCCAAGGTCGTCGAAGGTCCCGGTTACATCGTAAATAACATCTTTCAAACCAAAACCCTTCTGATAAAACTCAATTGATTTTTCCATGTTGCTTACGCCGATAACAGCTCCGCATACTCCACCCTGCATAAAATCGTCGTTCTTGAACCACGATTTATCATTCACCACCTGGTATTGATTTCCTGCAGCATCGTTTACAAGAAAAGATAAATTTCCTGCAGGGCATTTTTGTGGCGTCGTACAAACCACATTCTTTTCGATATTGGTAAAAGAATCTTCAACTTTATTGGATTTGAATTTAACGGCATTAATTCCGTAGTCACCCCACATTACTTTATTTCCTCCTATCGAAGTACGACTGGTGAATTGCCAGATTTCAGCACCACCACCACCGTTCATATTCATGGCGAGAATTGCACGGCGCTCATGCACTTCACCACCGGTATAGCGGATCATTAATTCCGCCTTTGCTTCATCATCAAATATTTTAACATTCAAACCAAACGCTTTTCGTAACCACGTAAAGGTTTCTGTAGCATCGGCACATCCGATACCCACTTGTTGAATTCCTGAAATTAATGCCATTTTGTAATGTATGAGTATTGACTAGGGTTTTAAATTCTTTGCAAGACGGAAGAATAATGAAGGAAAACATTTCCTGAGTATTACCAGAACCATTTCCTTTTGCACAATGTACACCTTACGCTTATCGCTGACAATGCCATTGATAATTTTTTGTGCACACACTTCCGGTGTGATACCATTGGCCTGACCTGCATCCAATTGCTTATGAGCAGTGCCATCTGCTTTTAGTGCCGAGTAGGATATGTTAGTAAATATCCGACCAGGTGAGACTGTGGTAAAGTGAATGTTCGGTCTTTTGTTCTCGATCATCCAGGATTCAAAAAAACCTTCCAGTGCATGTTTAGAGGCAGCATAGGCACTGCGGTGTGAATATCCAAACGTACCCACTACACTACTGATGAGTACAATGTTGGCATGCGTTGAATTGATCAGCAGTGGCCATAACGATTTGGTCAGGGCAACCTGCCCAAAAAAATTCACTTCCATAATTTTTCGGTCCACTTCAATAGCTGTTTCTTCAGCTTTTGAGCGCTGACTAATTCCGGCATTGTTGACTAAGATATCGATGGTTTTGTACTGACCGGTGACAGTAGTCACAAATTGAGAAATAGATTCCGGTGCGGCAACATCCACATGCAAACTGATACAAGCTGCTCCTTTTTTCTCGCAGGCTTCCTGTACCAGTTTCAATTCATCAAGGCGACGCGCAGCTAAAATCAGCTGTACGTTGTTGCCAGCCATTTGTAGTGCTAAAGCCTTACCAATACCTGATGATGCACCTGTGATAAGAATTACTTTATTGGTAAAACTCGACATTAAGACCTATTAATCAGGCACAAAGGTACGGTTTTCAGGCGAATTTTAAAGAGTTTCCCTATGGAAGTACTGAGAAATACCGTTTTATGACAAATCTCTCTGGAAAATAGGACTATTTCAGGATAGTGATTCGTTTTCATTCCGCCCGCAATGAGTTCCTGTGTGCTCAGATAATTTGTAGCGGGCGGTATTTGAGCTTGAGAGCAAACCCCCACCCTGAAGGGTGGGGTTATTAATGGTTTTTCAAATGATGTTCTTGATTGTAATCTGTGCTTGTTCCCGTGTGCTCAGAAAATTTTGTAGCAGACGGTATTTGAACTTGAGTGCAAACCCCCGCTCTGAAGAGCGGGGTTACAAATGGTTTTTCAACTGATGCTTTTGATTGTAATCTGCACTTTGTTACTGCATGCTGTGATAACTTGTAGCAGGCGGTATCAACTACTACCGGTCAAGTTTTTCCCTGACCAATTCCCTGACCTTTTCCTTGACCATTTCTCTGACCCATTTCGCCTCGTCAAAGAATTTTTACCATTTAACAAACTTCGCATACTCGATACCGTTATCAAATTCAACTTTTATTAAATAAACTTGTGGTGACAGATGAGAAACAGAAATGTTGTCGGAGTAGAATTTGCCATTGAAAATTTCTTCTCCAAGCAAATTGTAAATAAAATAATTTCTTCCGTAAAGTGAATTGCTTTCCGCATTGACAAATAAATTTTCAGAAACAGGATTTGGACGCAGTGATAAAGATGTAAATGAATTTGGAATTTCGGATATTCCTACACTGCCATTGTGTTCAAGCCAGGAGTTGTGTAACAAAAATGATAAATTATTTTGGATAGGTGTGGCAGTGGAAATTGAAATTACAGGAGCAACAGAATTATCAACCATGTAATTTAAACGATCGATATAAATTTTATAATCACCTATTGGTAAGTTGCCAATTCCAAAATTACCATTTATATCTGTGACAGCGTAAGCTACCGGTTGATTCGACATATTGAATAAAATCACTGTAATTCCTTCCAGACTTCCGGTCATGACAGATGATGATCTGTTGGCTCCCTGCGAAATTAGTCCGCCGATAAATCCGGGGCCTCCAGGATTGATTCCCTGAACCAAATTGATATCGATGTCCCACACATTGCTTGTGCAAAGACTTACTTCAGTTGCATCATACCAGAACAAAACGTTGCCATAATAGGTCGGCATGTTATTGGGATAAAATGCAGAACTGGAATCAGCAGAGCCTTTCACCAAATACATGCCATTGATGGCTTGTACTTGAGAATAATATCCATTTGAAACAACATTGGTGTCGATTGCAGTAAGTGAACTATCAAGCAAATTTTTCCGGATCAACCAGGATTTTCCAATGTCAAGAGGTTGTGAACCGTTATCAGCCAATACAGTTCCTTCCATATTGAAATAGGAAGCAGGATTTACAGCAAGCACAAATTCTCTTCGCGAGGTACTGATTAAAACGCCACTTCGGTATTCATCTACTTTCATACTCACAACAAACACTCCGACACTGCCAGGAACAGCTGTCATCATACCAGTATTAGGATCAATGGTCAGCGGAACCGGGCCTCCAAGCATATCTCCTTGTGAATAGGGTAATTGCCAGGGAAGTGTAGGATATGGAGGAGGATTTGGAAGGGTACTTGGGGGATTAGCAACTGGATTTGCAAGACTTGCCCCATCATGTACATCATCCAAAAAATACACCAATACATCACCATCAATATCAACTGCAGAGGCATCAAAACTGAAATTATCACCTACAAATGTGAATGCTGCAAATTGATTTACAAATACCGGGGAGCTGTTAGCTACCTGTGGAATCAGATTAAAAAAAGACATTCCATAATCCAATGGAGTACTGATATTAACTATTGTGACACTTCTGCAGCATCGTTCATAGGAAATTGTATAAGGTCCACCACTTGGTGGAAGTGTAACGGTAGTATAATAATCAGCTCTGCGGATGAAAATATTTCCAGGAATACAACTTCCAGGTAAAAACACATTCATGCTGTCGAAAACGTTCGGACTCAATGTTAATACCAGAGTATTGGAAGCATCAAAAATTCCAATCGGCGCAGGATCATCGAATGGAGGAACACCATTTAAACAATCACGATATACAATGAGGTGAAGTTGGTATTGGTCGTTTCCGAGATAACTGTATTCAATAGTTCCTCCAATAATATGTGTGGAAAAAGACTTAAATGATAAAAGTAAAAATACCAAAAAAAGTAGTTTGTGCTTCATGAGTGAAAGGGTTTAATACGAAATTAAGAAAAAAAGCGATTGTTTTGCATACAAGTTCTCAAAACGGAGGAAAAACGGGGAATGTTGTGTTTTGCTACATAGCCCTTCTGAAAAGTGGAGATAAAGTGTTTGTCAATATCAAGAGGATTCGTTTTCATTCCGCCCGCAATGAGTTCCTGAGTGTTCAGATAATTTGTAGCGGGCGGTATTTGAGCTTGAGAGCAAACCCCCACCCTGAAGGATGGGGTTACAAATGGGTTTTCAATTTAAATTCTTGTTTGTAATCTGCACTTTGATCCTGAGTGCTCTAATAATTTGTAGCGGGGTATCAACTGCTTCCGGGCAAGGTTTCCCCTGACCATTTACCTGACCATTTCTCTGACCATTTACCTGACATTTTCCCTGACCCTTCCGCTTCGTCAAGAAACTAAATTACCATTTCACAAACTTCGCATACTCGGTGCCGTTATCAAACTCAACTTTTATTAAATAGACTTGTGGTGATAGATGAGAAACAGAAATGTTATCGGAATAGAATTTGCCATTGGAAATTTCTTCTCCAAGCAAATTATAGATAAAATAATTTTTTCCGTAAAGTGTACCACTTTCTGTATTTACAAATAGTTTTTCAGAAACAGGATTTGGATAAACAGACATGCTTTCGGAAATATTTAAGTGTTCTTCCATTCCAACTGAATAAGTGATGCAGGATGGGAAAGTATAATTATCAAACCACGATTGTACACGTTGAAGGTCGGCCTGGTTTCTGGCGATTGAAGTAGTTAATCCATTTGGACTTAAAGAATCCCAGGTATAAACGAAAGCAAAATCAAGTGTTGCTGTGTCGCCGGCATCCAATGAAAATGGACCGCTACCTAAAATGAAACGACGATCAGAGGGGGCCATACTGGAAGATGTTTCTGTCCACCCTGAACCTGAATACGGCACTCCTGAATACATAAAGTTCGTAAGTATATTTGATGAATTATACCCACTTCCACCATAGGTGAGGTGTGTCCCGTCGCCCCAGGTAGCTCTTAAATAATTGTAATAGTCAAAAGGTCCACCGGGATTTCCTGTCGGGATATTATTGACATTCTCATAATACATAAAACTATTCATGGTTGTTCGTTCACCGGACTCATCAATAATTCCATCCAGATCGTTGTCAATTCCATCACCGGGATCGGCGAGTGTGCCTCGTAATATTTTTACATTTTGCATCGGTGGATTTTGTCCGTATCCGAATTGGGTTTCATCATCATTATCTCCATTGTATGCGAATGCTGCCGATAGAGTAGTATCACATCCTACCGCATCATCAGTTGCATTGCCCAAATCAATATCGCTCCATATTCCCATATGCACCGAATCATAATCGCTGATGCTTCTGTTGATAATATCGTAGTGATAAAGCGTAGTCCAGTTGAGAACCTGGTTGCTGTCGATAATGTTTGGGCAACTGAATGCATACACTGAAGCCTGCACTTCTACGCCTAATCGTGAACCACCTGTTTCGGTGTGGATCATAAGTGAATCATTAAATATAAAATAAAGCATTTGATCACCTTTGATTAATGGATAGTCACCATCCATAGGATTGTAAGTTCCATTTGAATTGAAGTCAACGAATGGTGCCATATTATCGACTACAATTCCATTTCCTTTTGCAGGCCAGGTGGCAATTTCTTCAGGTATGATGTAAGTACCATTGGTGACATTCCCTGCAAGAAATTCGTCTTTGAATTCCTCAATTTTCAATTTATTTATTTTCCAGATTTGGTTGAACTGTGCACAAGTGGTGGTATCAAATGGAGTTGACATACCACCAATGGGTCCCGGCCAGTAGTCATTTCCGGTTTGACGATAGGTTTGTCCCGATGCATGAAGTTGTCCACCCTGATCAAATCCGCCAATCCAAAATGATGATGCAAACACACTGTGTTTTCCGGAACCTTTCGGGATCTCATGTTTGGCGCTGATATAATCCCAATGCATATCGCCGGCTACATTGATACCCACATTCACATCATTCACATCAACTGTGCGATGACTCTTGAAAGTTAAACTTTCAAATAATGGTTGCACATAACCTGCAGGATCCAGAGAATAAAAATAAAATCCCACATGAGGAACTGTCCATAAAATCCCATTCTGATCAATTTCATAAATGCTTCCAAAAATGCCTGAACCTTGATTTATGTAGGCATTGTTGTAAAAGGTAAATTGACCGTGATCAACTTTAACTATACCGTAAGCATGAATATTTGTACGGAACCATACGTTTCCGGAGATGTCGACCGAGATACTGGTGGCATTCGGGTATGTTACAGGTAGTTCATATTGGTAGATGTCGTCAATAAAATTACCAACAATACCATTCTGCATGAAATGGATGCCAAGTGTGGTAACAGTTTGGTTAAAATTTTTATTCCCGCTTGATACCCATGTTCTGCCATAAGGATCACAAGCAATATCGTTTATGTATTTGCTTATAACCGAATTTGAAGTTGTGTAGGATGTCCAGGATGAACCGTTGTAACTGCTCACACCGTTCCTGGTACCTATCCATAAAACTCCATTCACATCAATATCAAAAGCAGTAATGGAATCATTTACAAGTCCTGAATTGGAAGTATTAAAAACAGTCCAGGTTGAACCATTAAATGAAGTAAGTCCCTGGTAAGTTCCAAACCAGGTTGTGGTTCCATTCACATGAATTGTTGTGACGACATTTGAAGGTAAACCGGAATTGGAGGTGTTGTAAACCGTAAAAGTGGAACCTGATTTATACACGGCACCTGCCTTGGTGCCGATCCATGCATTTCCCGACAGATCAAAATCCGCACAAATGGCCGAATCAGAAGGTATGCCTGAATTTGTTGTATTGTACATGGTCCAGTTGGTTCCATCATATATCCCTATTCCGTAAATGGCGAATGAAACCCATTTATTGTTAGAGGCATCTATTGCTATTCCATTCGTTCGTGCAGAGACGCCCGTGACCCCGGCAGGTACGGGATGCTGAACAAATGGAAGCTGTGCAATTGATTGCAAAAAGCTGAAGCAGCATAAAAGGCTTATTAAAATGGAATTAAATGGTTTCATCACGGTTATTTTTTTTAAAATTACCTATGAAACCGGTGGTAATCAACCCAACATTTTGGAATTTTATACAAGTCTGAGGCTCAAAAAAAGACAAAAAAATAACCCCACCGAATCTGGTGAGGTTATTTTTTTTAGGACCGGTTATTTTTCTTTCGTGAAAACTTTCCTAACCCATTCCGCTGAGTCAAGGAATCAAATTACCATTTCACAAATTTCGCATACTCTGTGCCGTTATCAAATTCAACCTTTATCACGTAAACCTGGGGTGGCAGATAGGAAACAGGAACACTGTTTGAATAAAATTTACCATGTGTAATTTCTTCTCCAAGTAAATTCAGTACAGTGTAATTTCTTCCGTAAAGCGAACCTGGTTCAGACTGAATAAATAATTGATCAATAACAGGGTTAGGATAAACGGATATAATTCCTGAAGTTTCGGTTTCATTGAGACCAACTGTATATACTTCACAAGAAGGGAAATTATTATTATCAAACCACGATTGTACAAGTTGCAAGTCAGCCTGGTTTCTGGCAATTGATGTATTCAATCCGTTCGGGCTAAGAGAATCCCATGTGAACACATACGCAAAATCCATAGTGGCAGTATCGCCGGGTCCGAAAGTAAATCCTCCACTACTCATAACGAATCGCCGGTCCTCAGGACTATTTCCGGATCCTGCTTCAGTCCAGCCGGTACCGGAATATGGCACACCTGAAAACATGAAATGAGTAAGATCACCAGAAGGATTTGAAACTGGCATATTGTTCAACCACACACTGGTCATATAATTGTAGAAATCTAAAGAAGTACTTGGATTTCCCGTTGGGTTATTATTGACGTTATTATAATAATGGAAATGATTCATTGAAGTTCGTTCTCCGGCTTCATCAACAGTTCCATCAAAATCATTATCAATTCCATCACCGACATCGGCAAGGGTGCCACGCAAAACTTTCACATTTTGCATTGGAGGATTCAATCCATATCCGCTGACAGATTCATCATCGTTGTCACCGTTGTATGTAAATCCGGCAGATAAAAGTGAATCACAACCTACATAATCATCAAGAGCATTTCCAAGATCCATATCACTCCACAACCCGATATAAACATCATTGTATTGGGTGGTACTTCGGTTGATGATATCATAGTGATACAAGGTGGTCCGGTTCATGACCTGATCGGAACCTGCAATGTTTGAGCAATTGAAAGCGTATGCTGATGCATGGACTTCGATACCAAGTGGCAATCCGTTGGTTTCAGTATGAACGTTCAGAACGTCGTTGAAAATATAATAAAGCATTTGATCACCTTTGATGAGCGGATAATCTCCATCCATCGGATTGTAACTTCCGTTCGAATTAAAATCCACATAAGGCGCCATTTCATCAACCACAATTCCATTTCCTTTTGCAGGCCAGGTTGCAATTTCGTCAGGCACCGGATAAGTTCCGTTGGTGACATTACCAGCGGCGAATTGATTTTTGAACTCTTCAATTTTCCACTTATCCATTTTCCAAATTTTGTTGAATTGCATCGCCACAGCAGTGTCAAGTGGAACAGATATTCCGCTGATCGGACCAGGCCAGTAATCAATTCCGGTTTGGCGATAAGTCTGACCTGCTATATGCAGCTGACCACCCTGATCAAAACCACCTATCCATAACGCTGAGGCAAATACGCTGTGCTTACCTGAACCTTTGGGAACTTCATATTTTCCGGTGCTCAGATCCCAGTGCATATCACCCATTACATTGATTCCGGCTTTGACATCGTTGATGTCAATTGAGCGGTGATTCTCATAATTGAAGGCATCGAGACCCTGAACATATCCTGATGGATCCAGGGAATAAAAATAAAAACGGAAACGAGGGACAGTCCATAATATGCCGTTCGGATCAATATTCCAATGACTTCCAAATGAAGTGACGCCACTATTAATTGAGGGCAAGCTATAAAAGGAAAAAGCAGTACCGGTAATTTTAATCATTCCTGACAGATGAATATTCGCACGGAACCAAACATTGCCTGCAATATCGGTTGTTAAAGTAACACCTGTCGGATACGTTACAGGCATTTCAAATTTATACAAATCAGTTTTGAAATCATACACTGTTCCGTCCTGGATAAAATTAACTCCGGTAGTTGTTAATGCTTGTAACGAAGTTTTAATACCATTCGATACCCATGTCCTTCCGGCGTTGTCACAGGCTACATCAATAATAAATCGATTCAACACAGTATTTGAAGTGGTGTATGATGTCCATACTGAACCGTTGTAACTGTTCAATCCATTCCTTGTACCAATCCATAAAACTCCGTTCGCATCGATATCAATCGCGGTGATTGAATCATTTACAAGGCCTGAATTTGAAGTATTGAAAACTGTCCAGGTTGTTCCATCATATGATGCAAGTCCCTGATAAGTGCCAAACCATGTGGTGTTGCCATTCACATAAATTCTTGTAACCACATCAGAAGGCAATCCGGAATTGGCAGTGTTATACAGCGTGTAAGCGGAACCCGACTTATATACTGCTCCGGCCTTTGTACCAATCCATGCATTTCCACTTGCATCAAAATCCACACTCAATGTTGAATCGGAAGGCATGCCCGAATTAGCAGTGTTGTACATGGTCCAGTTTGTTCCATCATATACTCCGATACCATAATTAGCAAATGGAATCCATTTGTTATTCGATGCATCGAATGCGATATCATTCATTCGGGCACTTGTTATAATTACACCTGGAGGATCGGGGTGTTGCACATAAGGCAGCTGGCCGGTTGCAGTAAGGTAACTGCAACACAAAAAACCAATTAAAATTTGGGTAGCATTTTTCATGGGAGTTGTTTTTATTCTACTAAAGTTATAAATTTAAAGAGGGCAAAAATAACTTTAGTACCAAATTTTACAAATATTATACAATTCAGAGGTTATTCATTACCTTTAGTTCATTCTAAAAAATTCAGAAATTTTCATGCACACCTTTACAAATCTTTTTTATCTATATGATTGAAATCAACCGGAACGCACCTGTAACATGTTACAAAAAAATTATAATCAACGCGAATTCTGTTGATGTTTGGAAAGTATTAACCGAAATCGACAAGTGGCCGGAATGGCAATCAGATATTAAAAAGGCCAGGATAAATGGTCCGCTTGAAGCAGGAACCGAGTTTGATTGGACATCGGTTGGTTTAAAAATCCATTCCAGAATACATATTGTAAAACCCTATGTCCATTTTGGCTGGACAGGCAAAGGACTTTGGATGTACGCGATTCATAACTGGAAAGTCGTGGAATTAAACAAGCAAACTGAGGTGATTGTGGAAGAAAGTATGGAAGGAATTCTGGCGAGATTGCTTAAAATTATATTGAAAAAGGCTTTGGAGAAAAGTATGGTGAAATGGCTGGAATTACTTAAGAAGGAATGCGAAACCGGCTCCCGGTTTAAAAATAATTTAACATAACACTTTCAAAAATATTTAGTATATTTAAATCTTAATATACTAACATTTTTAAAAATTATAATCATGACAGCAGTAAATGTATATCTCAATTTTGATGGGAATTGCGAAGAAGCTTTCAATTTCTATAAATCAGTTTTTGGAGTTGAATTTTTTTATATCGGACGATTCAAGGACATGCCTCCTCAGGAAGGAATGCCACCGATGTCGAAAGAGGATGGTGAAAAAATAATGCATGTTTCTTTAATGATAAGTAAAGAAACAGCATTGATGGGAAGTGATACCGGCGGAGAGTGGGCGCCTTCATATGTGAAAGGGAATAATTTTTCAATTTCAATAAGCTGCGACAATAAAAAAGATGCAGAACGAATTTTTAATGGAATTTCCAGCGGTGGAACTGTCACCATGCCTTTAGCTCAAACTTTCTGGGCAGAGCAATTTGGGATGTGCACCGACAAGTTCGGAATTAACTGGATGATGAGTTATGATTCTGGTGAGAAGAAGTAGCCACCCCTTCGCCAGGGAATTTCAGATGATATTTTAAGGTGCTTCCAATAGCTAGGGAAGGCGAAGCCCATTCTCTCATTCCCTCATTCTCCCATTTCCCCATTCCCTAATTCCTATTATGTTACCTTTGCGGGATGGATTACGCCCCGATACTTTCTAAATTTAATATTACAGCACTCAATGAAATGCAGCATGCGGCCTTAAAGGCAATTGTGCAGCCTGAGGATGTGATGATTATTTCTCCCACCGGATCGGGAAAAACACTTGCATTTTTGTTGCCTGTGCTGCAATTGCTGGATCGTAATACTGACGAGGTGCAGGTTTTGATTGTAGTTCCATCCAGGGAACTGGCACTGCAGATAGAAAAGGTTTTCAAGCAAATGGGAACCGGGTTTAAAATCAATGCATGTTATGGAGGACATTCCGTTCGCATTGAAGAAAACAATTTGCAGCATCCACCCGCGGTACTTGTGGGTACTCCGGGAAGAATCGGTCATCACATTCGCAGGAAGAATTTGCATTTGAATAAAACGCACACACTGATTCTTGATGAGTTTGATAAATCACTTGAACTTGGGTTCAAGGATGAAATGGAATTCATCATTAAGAGTTGCAAACACCTTAAAAAACGTATACTCACGTCAGCAACAAAACTGGATGAGATTCCTGATTTTGTCGGGTTGAAAAATAGTGTTTCATTAAATTATACAACCTCGCATGAAGAACTGAAATCGGCACTGATTTTAAAATCAGTAAAAGTTCCCGGTGACGATAAACTTGAAGCATTGATGTTACTGCTTGGAAAAACGGGCGGTGATTCCACAATCGTTTTTTGTAATCATCGCGAAGCAGTTGACCGCATATCACAGCAACTCGATCATTACAAAGTGGCTCATGGATTTTATCATGGTGGACTCGATCAGATCGATCGTGAAAAAACTTTGATTAAACTTCGTAATGGAAGCATCAATATTTTGATTACTACTGACCTTGCTGCACGCGGACTTGATATTCCTGAAATAGAATACATCATCCATTACCAGCTACCGGCTTCCGAAGACATCATGATTCATCGTAACGGGAGAACAGCGCGAATGAAAGCAACCGGCACCGCTTATTTTTTACTTGATCACAGCGACCATCTTCCTAAATTTTTAGCTACTATTCCTGATGAGGAAACTCTTCCTAAAAAACTCATCCTGCCAAAGCCCTGCGAATGGAAAACACTTTATATTTCTGCAGGGAAGAAGGATAAGGTGAACAAAATGGATGTGGTAGGAATGCTTTTGCAGAAAGGCCAACTCGAAAAAGAAGAACTGGGGAAAATTGATATCCTCGATCATTCTGCTTACGCAGCAATTAAAGCTGGGAAGATAAACAAGACCTTGCAGCTTGTTAGAGATGAAAAAATAAAAAATAAAAAAGTGAAAATGGAAATTGCTTCCTGAAAGCACATTTCCATTTTCACCTGACTTTTCTGAAACTTAATGCTTCACCAGTTTTGAAGTTTGAACAACAACACCTTTTTCATCTGTAAACCTGATTGTATACAATCCTTGGCTCCAGGATTCAGTATTAAGATGAATCATTTTTCGTTTACCTGAAGGGGTTATTCCTTCCTTAACTTTTCGTCCTGCAATATCATACAACTCATATTTATGAGGTGCCGTGTTTTCTGATGTTAAAATAATTTCACATTGATTTGTGAATGGATGCGGAGTGATGTTTATGGAAACCGGATCAGTAACTTCTGCAATTCCCAACGGTATTGTAGTTACCAGCGTCACAAAAGTCGTATTGGTGATGACTGGCGGATTATAATCGAAGTAAATTCCTGCATTGTTATTGATTATTGTTCCATCAGGTAATCCAGGGAATGGACGGATACGAAATGTTACATAACCATTACTTCCCGTTTCGTTTACTGCTTTTTGTGGCAATAAAATATCATCGAATCGAAATTCAGCCAGGTTGGAAGTAGTTATCGTCAGCGTAACAGGATGACTGGAAGCAACAAGTTCAATGGTGTTACGATCAAGTAAATTTGACAATTGATCGCGAAGGACAACAGTGAATGCAGTATCGGTTCCTTCATTCTGGAAACGGATGGTATAACTCAGAGTGTCGGTCTTTAAAATATAATGCGCTGCCAGTACTCCCGGAGGCACCACTCGCTTATCGTTGGGATCAAAGGAACATGTAATTGTATCACAATATAAATTTTCTGTGAAGGGCTGATTCGTGGTTCCATCAAAAATTGATGCAAGTGTGTTAACGCAAAGTTCGATTCCCGGGGTAAGAGGCATTTCATAAATTAAGCAAATGTTCACCGATTGACCTGGATATAAATTAGAGTAATTAAAATAGAGTGTATCACCTGACATAACATCCGGAGCAGGAAGGGCGGAAACATATGTCATTAAATTATCCGGAATAAATCGGATTGACCCGCTTATGATACTGGTGCCTGTGTTAATTAGTTGTATCCATCCCGGCACTTCAAATCCACAACGAAACTGCCCTGCAATAAAGGATAAAGAAACATCATCAAATATAGTTACCGGAATTAACCCGAAATCGTTGCAACAAACCGTCACCGAATCAACAATCACATTATAAGAAGCAGGCCCTGAAGTATTCCAAATCGGGTCAGGTTGTAAGGTAACGGTATATGCTCCGCTATCGATCCAAGCTTGATAAGCACCGGCTGAATTACTGGTCATAATTATACTGTCAGGAAACAACATCACATCTCGGTTGATCATTCCCGGTTCACCTGTATCGGAAACCCCGTTTTGATTGGTATCATAAAACACTCTGCCCGAAAGTTTTTTCAGATAGGGGATACAATCCATGTTTGAAATTAATCCCGGGTAAAACATTGCAATTGCTGCATTCATTCTTGCTGCCTGACCAGCTGTAAACATATTCAAGCAAGCATCATCGGAGTAATCCATGTAATTCATGAACATATCTCCATTGGGGCCGTTTGAACAAGAAACCTGAGGAAATGAGGGACAACTAAAATTGCCATCATTTTGGGTTGGTGTATCTGCAACAAAATCATTTCCGCACTGAGCATCACCCCAAATGTGTCGCAGATTAAAAAAGTGACCAAGTTCGTGTACCGCATTTCTTCCAAGGTCATATGGTGGCTGAAGCGTACCCACACGACCAAAAGCATTATATTTAAAAACCGCGCCTTCTGTAGGCAAAGCGCCTCCCGGATATTGCGCATAACCGAGTAGACCGCCTGTTAAATTGCATACCCAGAGATTTAAATATGAATTAGGATCCCAGGCATCAGACCCACCGGTTGCGGTGAATTTCACATTGTCATTATTTGAAAAGGATGCAATCGCAGTTTGTACACGCACTATGCCATCCGTAGGATTCCCATTCGGATCTTCAGTAGCCAAACAGAAATAAATATTTGCTGAAGCAGCAAAAGGTTCAAAAGCAGCAGGAGTGTTATTGGTGTCAGCGTTGGCCCGCATAAAATCTTCATTCAATACATCAATTTGCGAAAGCACCTGGGCATTGGAAATATTCTGCACGGCAGTGTTCCATACCACATGTACTACCACACGAATTACAGTTGGAGCTGTGGTGGTCCTGGCGGTCGACATATATTGCTGTAACAATATCTCATTTGCAGCCATGCGGGATTCCAGAGTTGGGTCCTGTAACTTCTGCAATTCGAGGTGCTCTGCAGTACCGCACTTGTTTGCTGTTTGTGCATTTGCATATTGCGTTAAAAAGCCCAGCAGGCACGCAATCATTAGGGTTTTCATGTAGGTCATGGCAGTTTATTTTTGTTAAATGTATAAAAAACAATACATTTAACAAATCTTAAAACTTCTCACAAACTATACAGGTGGGCCTTTATAATTGAGAAAATTGAACATGGTATGAGATTATTATTGTTTGCCATTTTTATCCTGGGCAACTTCATTTCAAATGCCCAGAATATTTCAGGAACTATTTACAACGCAAAGACCAACAATCCCATTGCATATGTGAACATCGGAATTTCAGGAAAGAATATAGGAACGGTTTCTGATTTTGAAGGGAAGTTTAATTTCCAGGTAGCTTTTGAATTTGATGGGGATTCTCTTTTGTTTTCGTGTATCGGATTCGAACCACGGATCATTAAAGTAAGAGAACTCCGAAACAACAATTTGCAGCTAATTGTATTGCAGGAAAAAGTACAGGATTTGAAAGAGGTAGTAATCCGCCCCAGGGTTTATAAAGAAAAGATGTTGGGAATTGTCACGGACACCAAATTCATAAGTGCAGGATTTGAAAATAATGAGCTAGGCTATGAGATGGGTATTTTTATGGATGTTAAAAAATCGGCGGTATTAAAGCGTGTCGACCTTAATATTGCAAGATGTTCCTATGATACCGTGTTCTACCGGTTGAACATATATTCCCACAAGGGGGATATGGTATTTGATAACATTCTTAAATCACCGATTTATATCAACCTGCCAAAAGACAGGGTAAGAGATAAAATTACTATTGATCTTCAACGGTATGATTTAGTTGTGGAAGGCAATTTTTTGGTAACTGTGGAGTTAGTTAAAGATCTGGGACCCGGGTTTTTGTATTTCAGTGCAGGGTTGAAGGATAGAACTTATTTCAGAAAAACAAGCCAGGGTGTTTGGGACACCGCTCCTGTAGGAATCAGCATCAGTGTATTGGCAGATGTAGAGAAATAGCAAAAAATTAATGCTTAACTTTATCCGGTTGATAAAACATTTTTCTTCAACATAAATTAAAAAATGCGAATGGCTTCAAATAGACTTTTAATACTGATGAGCCTTCTTTTTTTATCGCAGTTGGTTTCCGCACAGGATACCATTGTAAAAATGAATAATACCCGGATTGTTGCTAAAATTATTGAGATCAATCCGAAGACTGTCAAGTATAAAAAGTTCAATTATCAGGACGGTCCGATAATAATAATTGACAGGAATCAGATTTCCAGAATCATGTATGCTAATGGTTCATCTGATACGCTATCTACAAAACCGGTCAGCATGACAAACGGGGTTCCTAAAACAGATCCCAGGAGTACTGATTTTGGAAAGAATTATTTTACTTGGATTGTATCTGATGCATTTTTTGGAATGGCTTCATTTGGTTACGAACGAATATTGAACAACGGAAAGTTCAGTTTTAAAATTCCCATCTCATTTAATTTTCGTGGATTGGGAATGGAAGATACCATAAGTCAGCATACCACTGCCAATGTTGGATATAACACGAACAATACCTGGAACGGATCGGGCTATTATTACAAGTATAAGACATTCAGCACAGGATTTGAATTTTACTACTATACCGGTGGACAGGGAACTCTTCGTTATTTTATTGGTCCCTGTTTTGAATATGGTCTATTCAATTACTATTATCTGCGTCAAACTTCCGGTGCTACTATATATCCTCCGGAGGGTTATTTTGAAAAGGATGATGGATATTATACTGCGTTCTTAATTAAAAACGGACTTATTTTTCAGCCTATGAAAAATTTCGCAATATCGTTTAATGCAGGAGCAGGATTTTTTTCGCCAAAAACAAAGTACCATGATGATTACCAGAGTGGACCTTTTGAGTCTCTCGACAATGCAGTAGCAATTGAGTTTGGATTGAATTTAGGTTACAAATTCTAAAGTATCAGAAACCGGAAAACATATGAGACTCGTAATTTTTTTATTTGTCTTTTGTTTTTCATACCAAACTTGTTATTGCCAGGATACACTGTACACAAAATCAAGAGTCCCCTTCCCTGTAAAGGTGATTGAAATCAATGAAACAGAAGTCAGGTATATTAATTTTTCCAATCCTGATGGGCCCGATTATGTGATAAGACGAAACCAGGTGATTAAGATTATATATCAAAACGGAAATGTCGATTATCTGAATGAAATTCCGTCGGTCAGGAAACAGGAACCATCCAAACCATATCCCTGGTTTAAAGGCTACAATACATTTAGCATGCTGGCAACAGATTTTCTTTTCAGTATTGCCACTATCAATTTTGAACGTACTTTCCTGGATGACCGGTTGGGTATCAGAATACCATTTTCGGTCAGCTTCAATGCATCCGGGAAAGATTCTTCTTTTTATGAATATCCTATCGGGTTAATATTCCCACCCGGACAACAAAAAGGTTATTACAGCAAGAACAAAATTTACAGCACCGGTTTTGATTTGATGATTTATCCCTTTAAACCCGGGAAAGTAAATTATTTTGCAGGACCTTCGTTTGGTTATGGCGAATTTTATTACTGGTCAGAATATTATAGTAATTATCCGGTGGGCAGTAGCAAATACAGAAAAGACATTGTGAAATATGCCGCTTTTATGATTAAGAATGGGATTAATTTCCGGCCTGCAAATTACCTTTCAATTTCATTGAATCTTGCAATGGGTTTTCAGAACTTGAATTTGAAAAATCAAAATAACGGGCAAAACAACGTCCATTATCCGAATGAAACCATTTACAGGGCTTTTGAGGCTAGCGCCAGCATTGGTTACCGCTTTTAATGACAGGAGTACGTTTATTTGATGTAATTTAACAGAAATCAACCCAAAATCCTCAATCTTTTCTCAAATGTTTTAAAATTGTCTAAAATGTTTTTATTTTTAGAGGGTCGGTTTTGACTATGAATTTAACAGTCGGAACCGACATATTTTATAAATGAAAAAAATAAAAATTTTAGTCTTAGCCTTAGTTGGGCTGTTTTCAGTAAAGTTGTTATCAGCTCAGACTGATTTTCGTTTTGAGCATTACACCATCGCTTCCGGACTTTCAAGCAATTTTACAACAGCAATTGAACAGGATCAGTATGGGATATTGTGGATTGGAACACTAGATGGTTTAAATAGATTCGATGGCTATGAATTCACTGCGTTTCAAAACAAAACAAACGACACCACTTCAATCAGCACAAATAGCATTAATGATTTACTGATTGATAAAAAAGGAAATCTGTGGGTGGCCACAAACAGGGGACTCAATAAATACCTGAGAGCTTCAAATACATTTCAGCGCATTTCAGGAACCGGCAATTATGAAAAGAATAATAAATCGGAATTTGCCATCAATTATGTTACAGAAAGTCCGGATGGAAAATTGTGGCTTGGCACCGAAAAAGGATTACTAATTCTGGATCCTGAAAATAATTCTATTCACAAACCGGAAATCGCCGATACTTCACTCAGTAAATTTATTGCAGCCGGGATTGCAGGAATTTATTTCGACAATTCGGGTACAGTATGGCTGGGATCTGCAATCAGAAGCGGCATACGTCTGATGGACTTCAAAACTTTTGCTCCGGTTGTATTCACACCGGCCTCAAAATATTCAAATCTGGATGGAGCGGCAATAACTGAATTTGTTCAGGACAAAAACGGGTTGATTTGGATACTCAGCAACACCGGACTTTTTTCATTTGATAAAAAGACCAACTCACTTAATAGATTCATCAGGGATAATGCTCCTGGTGATACTATGACTTATACCGCCACGTCCTTTCTGGAAGATCAGAATGGAAATTTATGGGTGAGCCTTGCAGCAGCTCCTCCTTATTATACCAGTGTTGCTAAAATTAATACAGCCTCAGGAACCTTCAAAATTTATCCCTACGTAGATAATGATGAACGTGGACTTGCATGGAGTTGGGGTGTATTTATTTTCCAGGACAAGAGTGGAATATATTGGGTGGGCACCAGTCGTGGACTCGATAAAATGGATCCGCTTTGTCAACAAATAAAATTGTACCAGCAGTTTCCCAATTTAAAATACAGCCGGTTCAATAATATTTATTCTATCATTAAAGATGGCGATAAAATATGGCTTGGAACTGATGGGCAGGGTTTGATAAAATACGACATTAAAAGTAAAACATTCGAGAAGAAATTTCCTGAAGGTATTGATCCGGAATCCCTGTTACTTGCTGTATTGCTTTCCGGTGATGGCAATTTGGTATTAGGATTGCCCGGCGGAGTATTCCTGTATAATCCAACAAACGACAAATGCTCGTTATTGGTACCTTCTCCTCCCTCAACAGGAGAAGGCAATTCTGAAATTGGTAGCATCATTCAAGGTGAAGGAGATGAAATTTGGATCGCCTGGAATGGAGGTGGATTTTCCAGGTATAACCTGAAAACAAAAGAAGGGAAAAACTATCGCAATAATCCATCTGATCCTAACTCACTTTGCAGTGACCAGGTGAATGTACTTTACAAGGATAAAAAAGGTTTTATATGGGTTGGCACCGCAGATGGAGTAAATATATTTGGTGGTATTCCAGGAAAAGGACTCGACCGGTTTGATCCGAAAACGGAAAAATTCACACACTATGAAAGCCAACCGGATGAATTGGATGCACTTTCCAACAATAACGTGGTTTGCATTGCGGAAGATCTTAATTCTGTAATGTGGATAGGTACCAGGAATGGTGGATTAAACAAGCTGGATTTGTCGACTGGAAAATTTATAAGGTATAGTGTCAATGATGGTTTACCTTCCAATTTTATCACATCGATTGAAGTGGATGAATCAAATAAAATCTGGTTCAGCACTTTCACAAACGGAATTGCAAGACTGGACCCTGTTAGTGGTGAAGTGAAAACTTTTGATATCAGTCACGGATTACAGAATCTTCGATACAATATTCATGCTTCTTTTAAAACCGAAGATGGAGAAATGTTTTTTGGCGGAGTTTCAGGAATGAATTCGTTTTATCCAATGAAACTGAAATTCGATACGTCTTCTCCAAAAATTCTGATTACAGGAATAAGGGTTAATAATGAAGTGTACAAATCAGATACTGCTGTTTATGATATACATAATGTGAATTTAAATTATGAACAATCAGAACTTCAATTTGATTTTGTAGCAATGACTTATTCCCAAACGCTCAAAAGCAAATATGCGTATATGCTTGAGGGTTATGATAAGGACTGGATTCAATCCGGCCATACAAGAACAGCCAAGTATACCAATCTTGATCCGGGTAATTATACGTTTCGTGTAAAAGCCTGTAATGTGGATGGCATATGGAATGAACTTGGAACAGCAGTATCGATCACAATCATGCCTCCCTGGTGGCAAACGTGGTGGGCATACGTGCTTTATGTGGTGCTGTTCTCGGGAGCAGTTTTTGGACTAATCACTTATCGTTCCAAAGCATTGGTAAGAGAAAATAAATTGCTGGAACTTAAAGTGGAAGCACGTACCAGTGAACTGCAGAAATCACTCGCAGATTTGAAATCCACGCAAAACCAGCTTATACAATCTGAAAAAATGGCCTCCCTCGGAGAACTCACGGCAGGTATCGCTCATGAAATCCAGAACCCTTTGAATTTCGTAAATAATTTTTCTGAATTGAGCCAGGATCTGTTGAAAGAACTGCACGAGGGGTTGAAACATGATGACAAAGAAGAAGTGCAGGCTGTTGCTGCAGACATTAAACAAAACCTTGAGAAAATAAATCATCACGGCAAAAGAGCGGAATCTATTGTAAGAGGAATGTTGTTACACAGCAGACAAACTTCCGGAGAAAAGACTACTGTTGAGGTCAACAAGCTTGTGGAAGAATTTCTGCGTTTGTCCTATCATGGGTTAAGGGCAAAAGACAAGTCTTTCAATGCAAGCATCATCACAAATTATGATAGCAATGCCGGGTTTTTAGAGTTGGTAGAACAGGATATGGGACGTGTGATCCTTAATTTAACAAACAATGCATTGTACGCAGTATCTAAAAAAACAGGATGCGATAAATATGTTCCCACAGTCACTATCACTACCAGGAAACTGAATGAGGCTGTTGAAATCATAATCAGTGATAATGGGAATGGTATCCCTCAGCATGTGGTTGATAAAATATTTCAGCCATTTTTCACTACCAAACCGCCAGGGCAGGGCACCGGTTTAGGTCTGAGTTTGAGTTACGAAGTTGTACAGTCACATGGTGGAACTTTAAGAGTAGAAAGCAAGGAAGGTGAAGGAGCGACGTTTATTATTCAGTTACCATTGGCTTAACATTAGAAATTTGTTTTTTACTACTCACACCTGGTTTTAATTGTGTAAAATCTTTTCTACCTTTATATTGAATTTAAAATTTTACTAAAATGACAGAACCAATTTACCCATGCCTGTGGTTTGACGGACAAGCCAGGCAGGCAGCTGATTTTTATTGTTCGGTTTTTAAGAACTCCAAAATCATTTCAGACAATCCTATGGTAGTGATATTTGAACTCAATGGGAGAAAATTCATGGGACTCAATGGTGGCCCGCACTTCAAATTTAATGAAGCAGTGTCTTTTGTAGTCAACTGTGCCGATCAGCAGGAAATCGATTATTACTGGGACCAACTTACCAAAGGTGGTTCAGAAAGTATGTGTGGATGGCTGAAAGATAAATATGGTGTTTCATGGCAGATTGTTCCGGCAATACTCGGGGAGCTGATGAATGATCCTCAAAAAGGCCAACGTGTGATGGATGCATTTATGAAAATGAAAAAATTTGATATTGCTACTTTGTTGAAAGCATAAACCATGTTTATCAGGCAAATTATTTTATAAAATCAATTGTTGCATCTTATATGAAAAAAGTAAAAATCTTTTACTGGATCATTACCGGGTTGTTTGCTGCATTTATGTTTTTCACAGCGATCCCTGACGTATTAATGCAGCCGGAAGCAGTTACATTTATTACTGCATTGGGATATCCTGACTACTTCGTGCGTTTCATTGGTATTGCCAAAGTGTTAGGAGTAATCGCAATCCTGATTCCCGGATTTCCAAGAATAAAAGAATGGGCATATGCAGGATTGTTTTTTGATTTGTTTGGTGCGGTTTATTCCATGATTGCAATGAACGGAATACAACCCCAAATGTCATTCATGCTTTTACCGTTTAGTTTCTTTTTCGGATCGTACCTATTGTATCACAAAATGATTGCATCCATGCAAGTGAAATAATAAATATATGAAACCTGGAGGACCGGCTAAAGACATCGACAGCTATATCAGTGATCAGCCTGAATCGATTCGCGAACAGCTTGAACAACTCAGGCATATCATTCTTTCAGCTGCTCCTAAATCGAAGGAGGTGATCAGCTATGGCATGCCTGCCTTTAAAATGAACAGTGTGCTTGTTTATTTTGCCGGATATAAAAATCATATCGGGTTTTACCCAACCGGTTCAGGCATCAAAGAATTTGAAGATGAGCTCGGAGGATATAAATACTCAAAAGGTGCCATACAATTTCCGCTTGATAAAAAATTACCTGTGGGATTAATTAAGAAGATTGTAAAATTCAGGTTGAAGCAGGATCAAACGAAAATGCAAGGAGTTGGCAGGAAGACCGTCAAAAAATAAAAAGCTATATTGCAGATTGTTAACTAGTCAGTGATAAGTAGTTTTAAAGCATTTCGATGTGAACCTGATTGAACAGTTAATTCATATACACCGGATTTTAAACCGGACAATTGAAATGTTCTTCTTATCGAAAATTGCGATAATTTATCATTGTAAACTATTTTTCCCAATATATCTGTAATTGTAATTATTCCTTCTCTATTGGATTCTAATAAATAGGAAACTTCAAAAGTGCCATTATTAGGATTAGGCCATACAGAAACGTTAAAAGCCTCTTCATTTGTAAATTCAGTAATGTTTGTCAAGCTATCGCAAACGCTGCCGGCAATCGGACCGAGTCGGTAATTGGGAAAATCGGGAAGTGTTGTTCCGTGATAAGAAACCAACTGCAATTGGTCCTGTACGAAATCGCATAGTGTATCACCTTCATCAGGACTATTCATCACATTCAATGAGAGTTTACCTCCCCAGGAAACCATATACATTTTACCATCCGGCCCTAACCGGTTTCTGAAAAAATAATTTGTCCCCCCATAATGTTGCGCAACTATTTTCATTCCTGCATCCATAGTTGGCGACCATGTATCAAATTGAATCAAATCGTTGTTTGTATTAGCATATAAATACCGGCTGTTCGGAGAAAATGCACATCCCCAAACGGGCCATTCGGTTGAATCATTCGGTACAATCTGGACCGAATCCCGGTAAGAGATAACACCAGAACAACGGTCGAAATCGAAGAGATAAACGGAATTAAAAGTGTTGTAAGCCATTGCGAACTTGGACCCATCAGGAGAAAATTCCGATTGCCCTTCGCTTATACTGAAATAGGTCAGCGAAGGACCGGTATTGAACGAATTATTTTGAACCACTCCATCCGGAGTAAGTAAGGAGACATAAAATTTATTCGAATATGCCTTGTGGTTGACTATCCACCAGTCACGACCGTTGGCATGTCGTGTTGCCTGCATGGTACATGGCAGAAGTGTATCTGAAAAAACCACCTGATTTTTCAATATCATATCACCCAGTCCGTTATTCGCATTCATATCAATCAGACTATAAAAAAGTTTGAATGCTGCTAATGAAGCATTGTTGTTATAGTAAACACCGCACAAATGAAATAATACATATTGTTCGGGGTGATCCGGAAATGGTATTGGAAGTGCGCCTTGCCAGTATTCATTATAATAGTTCCCGGATGAATCCACATTGAACCCCGAACTGTTTGATAAAATTTGATTGTTCCAGTTTGCAACCTGGCTTCCGTTTGAATAAAATTGTAAGTCCCCGGCAGCATTTGACATGCATGCATCCGAAGAACCTATAAAATTAAATGGAGGGTTAAATCCTACGGAATTCGGGGCCCCAAAATAAAAATCCAAACCTGCAACAGGAGAAATCGCAGAAGCATAATACCCAAAAATCCAGGTGTTATCATGTTTTTGTGCCGGAGCAGAAATTGATATCAAATAAAAAAGTGAAAAGAATAACAGATATCTTATAGCATTCCAAAACTCATTCATCGATTTAGTTTTTAGTGATTTTGGAGACGTATCTTTTATCCATGGTATCTATTATCAGAAAATGAATTCCCTGAGGCATCTTTGTGAAATTCAAAAGGAATTGTGCAGTTTGGGAATTATCACTGATTGTATAATCCATTTCTTTTTTGCCCAACATGTCGTAAACGGATATTTGCATTATTTGCTGGTCAGGTGATAATTGAACATTCAGGAAATCAGTCACCGGATTTGGGTATGTCAGAATTTCATTTGTTCCATATTCATTTAAACCCAATGTACAATTCGCGACAAAAATTAAATCAGGGAAGAAAACCGAATCGGAACCAAAAGCGTTGGTAGCTTTAAATCCTACATCGTAAGTTCCCGGAACGGAATATTTAATTGATGGTGTAAAAGAAATTGAAGTATTGGGAACACCACCTTGAAAAGTCCATTCGTATGTTGTTGTAAAATCAGAAACAATAGCTGAATAACTCACGTATTCGTGATCACATACAGAATCTGAACTGTAAGTAAACTGAGTTGATGGCATTTGACGACGAAGAATTCCAACGTGATTCATTACATGTCCGGACGGAGAGACAGTTGGAATAAAACCGGTAACATATATTGAGATTGAATCGATGGGAACTGAATAAAATAACTGATTTAAACATAACATGGGTGTTTGACCTTGTGAATTGAGCATGTATGTTGCATTGTCTGCTAAATCGCCAATAATTGGTATGGTATCAAATGGCACCAGTGAAAAGCCTGAACCCCAATTGTCGTGAGTGGCCATTACAATTGTCCATGTAGTACCATCATATCTGTAAACTGTGTCCGGACTGCCAGCATACAGGTATCCACCGATTGACAGCATTCGATGATAAGCATCATTAGGAGGACCAGGGCTAGGGACTGCAGTCCATGAAATTCCATCAAACGATGCGATTTGAGCATCGATTCCTCCAAAATCAAAGAAGCCCGAAACAAACAATTTGTTGTCATGCACGCACATGCTATATGCATAATTTCCTGAATTTGTCAAAGAAGAAATAGTTGTCCAGGAGGTGCCATCGTATTTAACCAACCCGTCTACATTGACCATTCCATTGAAAGTGGTAAATAATCCGGCAATGTAAAGTGTGTTATTATAAACAACCATATCTCTTATATATCCATTGGTTCCTGTGCCGACTGTATCCCAATCAGCCCCATTCCAAACCGCAATATTATTTACTGTTTTATTACCGGATTTTGTGAAGAGGCCTGCCGCATATATCTGGCCATTATAGCGTTCGATTCGCCGAACCACAGAAACTTCATTCACACAGTTAAAACCTGATCCCATTGGTGACCAGTTGGTGCCATCCCATGTTGCAATACTATTTGCAAGTGTATCTCCTGCAAAATCAAATCTACCACCTACTATTAATTTATTTTGTGTAGAATCGAAAAACATCCCGCTGCCATAGCTGAGATACCATGCATCATCATAACCTGTGGATGCATGAAAAGGCACTTGTATTCCATTTGGGCTTATGCATAATGCTCCTGCGGCAAATTGATTTTCAAAATTTCGAAATTGTCCACCAAAATAAAGCATTCCATTTATTGACTTGGCAAAACGACATTGAAGACTTATATTGGAATTAGCTTCTCCGGACTTATATACTTCGACTAACTGACCATTTGATTTGTATTTGTTAATATACAATGAATCCATTCCCGAGCCATAATAATTTGTAATGATAATCAAGGTATCATTGTGAGAAGTCATCGCATTCAAAAAGTCAGATCGCAAATTAATAATTAAAGGAGTCCATGCGGATCCATTATACTGGCGTATTTCAGTTCTGTTTGTAACCGAATTGAGTACTGAGGCATACAATTGTCCGCCACAAGTAGTAATATTTTGCATGGTTAATTGTGCAGCATTCAGGGATCGGGAAAACCAATTCATCCCATCAAAAACTACGACACCCTGGGAAACAATTCCATTAAAACTATCAAACGTTCCATAAGCATATAACATGTTATCCATTACTTTGAGAAACACGTAGAGATAATCGGCTCCCGGTCCGGTTGATGACCATGCATTACCGTCCCACGCAGCAATTCCATTTGTAACTATTCCTCCTGCTATACTGAAGGTTCCTGATACATACAATTTGGAGTTGAAGTATTCCAAAGAATAAACACTTCCGTTCACACCTCCATCCATATTATGCCAGCCTGAACTGTCATAATAACAAATGTTGTTTTCCACTTCAAAGCCATCAATTGTGGTGATAGATCCACCTACATAGAGGCGGTCATTCACATATTTCATGGAGCTAATGAATCCTCTGGTACCAAGACCGAAACCATGCCAGCCTGATGAATCGTGATAAACGATGTTCTGACATTGTACATTTTCAACCTGAGTAAAATCACCTGAAACAAACATCCTGTTGTTCACCGTATCAAATTCAATAAAGTACACAGTGCCGGTCACCCTTAACCCACCTCCAAGTGTTTCAAAACTTTGTGCATTTAAGTTTATGCTCAGTATTAACAAAAGACTCAAAAACACTTGTGATTTTATTTTCATTATAATCCGAGTCATAATCAAAGGAACTAATAAATAAGAAT